>Ga0255342_1000208_pt1 | contig 109500 bp, 99 predicted proteins | sample wastewater_treat_3_FD_192416 | JGI IMG/M metagenome (GOLD analysis project Ga0255342, IMG submission 192416) | Wastewater microbial communities from Lulu Island WWTP, Vancouver, Canada - plant14 | ecosystem: Engineered > WWTP > Wastewater > Unclassified | place: Canada: Vancouver, British...
CTTGTTTAACGGTAAGATTGAACAGACCCTTTGCATACTCTAAAGCTATCTCTGGATTTTCAGACCATTTGCCATTGAGCTCTTTTAGCTTAGCAACTGTTTCCTCAAGAGCTGCGGCTGTTTCTTGCTTGTTAGAAAGATTGACCAGACCCATTGCATAAGCCAAGGCGATCTCAGCGTTTTCAGACCATTTCTCACTGAGTACTTTTAGCTCAGCAACTGTTTCCTCAAGAGCTGCGGCTTTTTCTTGCTTGTTAGAAAGATTGACCAGACCCATTGCATAAGCCAAGGCGATCTCAGCGTTTTCAGACCATTTCTCACTGAGTACTTTTAGCTCTGCTATTGTTTCCTGACGAGCTGCGGCTGTTTCTTGCTTGTTAGAAAGATTGACCAGACCCATTGCATAAGCCAAGGCGATCTCAGCATTTTCAGACCATTTCTCACTGAGTACTTTTAGCTCAGCAACTGTTTCCTCAAGAGCTGCGGCTGTTTCTTGCTTGTTAGAAAGATTGACCAGACCTCTTGCATACCTCAAAGCAATCTCAGCGTTTTCAGACCATTTGCCATTGAGCTCTTTTAGCTTAGCAACTGTTTCCTCAAGAGCTGCGGCTGTTTCTTGTTTAACGGTAAGATTGAACAGACCCTTTGCATAAGCCAAGGCAATCTCAGCATTTTCAGACCATTTCTCACTGAGTACTTTTAGCTCAGCAACTGTTTCCTGACGAGCTGCGGCTGTTTCTTGTTTAACGGTAAGATTGAACAGACCCTTTGCATAAGCCAAGGCGATCTCAGCATTTTCAGACCATTTCTCACTGAGTACTTTTAGCTCTGCTATTGTTTCCTGACGAGCTGCGGCTTTTTCTTGCTTGTTAGAAAGATTGACCAGACCCATTGCATAAGCCAAGGCGATCTCAGCGTTTTCAGACCATTTCTCACTGAGTACTTTTAGCTCTGCTATTGTTTCCTGACGAGCTGCGGCTGTTTCTTGCTTGTTAGAAAGATTGACCAGACCTCTTGCATACCTCAAAGCAATCTCAGCGTTTTCAGACCATTTGCCATTGAGCTCTTTTAGCTTAGCAACTGTTTCCTCAAGAGCTGCGGCTGTTTCTTGTTTAACGGTAAGATTGAACAGACCCTTTGCATACTCTAAAGCTATCTCTGGATTTTCAGACCATTTGCCATTGAGCTCTTTTAGCTTAGCAACTGTTTCCTCAAGAGCTGCGGCTGTTTCTTGCTTGTTAGAAAGATTGACCAGACCCATTGCATAAGCCAAGGCGATCTCAGCGTTTTCAGACCATTTCTCACTGAGTACTTTTAGCTCAGCAACTGTTTCCTCAAGAGCTGCGGCTGTTTCTTGTTCAACGGTAAGATTGAACAGACCCTTTGCATACTCTAAAGCTATCTCTGGATTTTCAGACCATTTCTCACTGAGTACTTTTAGCTTAGCAACTGTTTCCTCAAGAGCTGCGGCTGTTTCTTGTTTAACGGTAAGATTGAACAGACCCTTTGCATACTCTAAAGCTATCTCTGGATTTTCAGACCATTTGCCATTGAGCTCTTTTAGCTTAGCAACTGTTTCCTCAAGAGCTGCGGCTGTTTCTTGTTTAACGGTAAGATTGAACAGACCCTTTGCATATATCAAGGCGATCTCAGCGTTTTCAGACCATTTCTCACTGAGTACTTTTAGCTCTGCTATTGTTTCCTGACGAGCTGCGGCTGTTTCTTGTTCAACCGAAAGATTGAACAGACCCTTTGCAAAAAGCTCTGCAAGGTAGGCACTTTCATTTTCCTGGTAAAGTTCCTTAAGATGCTCAACGGCTTGTTTACAGAGGTTAATTTCCGAATTGAATGTCATGCCTAAGAATAATAATGCTTTAGGGAAAGAGTCAGCGCCTTGAAGCAAAATCGCTTGTTTACCAAAAACCAATTTCGGGAAATCGCCCAAATAACTGTTCACACAGCGAATGAGAAAAGACAGGAATTCGTGAGGTTTGTCCCAGCAAGCTTTAACGATTCTTTTACAAATTTTCTTGTGCTGCCACATATCAATGTAGTTAAGTACAAAAAATTCACCAATGATATCGGGTTTTAATGGATCCAATTGATGACATTCATAATCGATCCCATTAAGCGAGGTCAGCAAAGCAGTTAAGTTATGTGTTGTCAGATTATCCTTCAACAACTCCCAATCTTCAGCCAAAGGACTCTGTAATCTGGCAAGATCACAACCGCCCGTTGCAGTGGCATAAACCGTTAAACGTTCTAAAGCGTCTGCCATGCTTGTTCTGTTTGTAGAGACTGGAAAATAACGTTCCCATGACTTTTTATCCCGTTCAATTACATATAACATCAGCTGTTTAGCGTCAGGGATATCTTTGCCTTTTATGTGTGCATCCGCCAATAGCAGGGCAATCAAAGGCGTATTAAAGCGTTCATCCTGATAATCGCCGGAGAAGCCGATGATCTTTTCGTAGATAGCCTCTTTCTCGGCTTCATCAAGCCTGGTTTTTGCATCAGGGAGCATATCCATTACCTGATACATTTGATCTTTATTGAATCGAGGCAAGTCATAAAAACCATCCACCGATTCATACTGGATCTCTTCCAGGATATTGCTAGAGGCTTTGTTCATCTCTGTATACCAGAGGGGCTGGATAATCTGATCATTTACTTTAGTTAAACCCTGACGTTCCAGGAGAATGATACGTTTTTTGAAACGGTTACCCTTAAAGCTGTGGATGCTCTGAATCCATTCTCCAATTTTTTTCGATTTTTCAGCAGCGTAATCGATCACCAATAATAAGTTTTTTGGATATTCCCACGGTATATTTTCAGGGTCACATAGCTTATCGATTTGGGAACGATTTAACATCACCGCTTTCCAATCCAGGTTATATCGCAGCTCGAATATATAATGATGAAGCAACTTACTTTTTCCGATGCCTCCAAACCCGGTAATTACCAAAGAAAGAAAAGGATCTTCATGCTCCAAAAAATCATCCAATAATTTGAACTCCGCCTCTCTCCTGACAAAACCAATCTTTGGATTTAAGAAGTGAAACGTTGTTTTGATTGGTTTCAGCTCTAATTTGTCAATGAATTTGGCAAAAGAGTTATGCTGATTCTCTGACTGAATGAAAGCCTTTAATTCTTTGTTTCCTAACTGAATAATAGCTTTAATATCGTCTGTCTGTTTATTGAGCAGATATTGTTCTTTGTGACTATCTTTTAAGTCGAAATAATACTGTTCAAATGCTTTCAGAAAAGAATCAACGTAAGCATAGACAGCCTGCTTTTTTTCTTTTGTATCAGCTCTGGCTCTCGCGTATGAAGACTCCATCAAGGAACTTTTATAGTATGACCTTTTTTCTGAGGAGTCCGCTATGAAATAATTTAATACTATGCTATATAGATTTTCCAACAACCATTCATTTAACGTGTTTATATCAAACTCTTTAGACAGGGGCAAATACTCATATTGCTCTTTAAAATAGCGCTCAAAAGTTTTATTGAGCTTTTGCTTTATCTGAGCTTTTTCTTTCTTATCACGGACAGAATCACTAATGTTTTCAACAAGGTCATCCTCGATCTTTCCGACAACAGCATCTGCCAGCCATTTGAAGACTTGAACAAAAAAGCCGCTTTCAACCATTTTTCCTCCTGCCAAATGAATGTCCTTTATAACAAGTCACTTGTGAAATCTCTGTTTTTGATTCCATTAGTAAGAGTTTTCTTTTATCTTACCAACTTATTTAACCGTATAAACTTCTAAGCAAACTATAAATTCGCACTTGTGGTGATAAAGCTTTTTATCAGCTAGTTGAGCGATACTTCTTTCAAGATTATTATACCTATATTCCATAAAGAAACGTGGTTTTCACCAGAAATTCCAGCAATTCTCAGTATGGAAATAATAATGTGGCTCGTGGACAGAAGACCACGAGCGAACTAAGGCGTAAGGGCAGGGTCTGTGCGGAGTTCATGAAAGGTATAATTATGAAGAAAGGAAGAGAATGATCAAAACACAAAATATCAGCAAAACCTTCAGGATCGGGAAGAAGGGGCAAACGGAGCTGAAGGCGGTGCAGAACCTGAATCTCGAAGTGGAAAAAGGCGAGGTTTTTGGCTTTCTGGGTCCCAATGGCGCCGGCAAGACGACAACGGTACGCATGCTGACCGCCCTGATCCGCCCCAGCACCGGGCAGGCCCAAATCGCTGGCTACGAATTAGGCAAACAAGACACCGAGATCCGGCGCAATGTCGGCATCCTGACCGAATCGCCCGGCATGTACGAACGCCTGTCTGCTGAAAAGAACCTGACCATCTTCGCCAACCTCTACGACGTACCCGATGTTCCCCAGGCGGTCAACAAATATCTGAGCATGCTCGGGCTATGGGAGCGGCGTTACGACGCGGTCGGCAGCTTCTCGAAGGGCATGCGCCAAAAACTGGCAGTCGCCCGCGCGCTGATCCACGAGCCGCAGATCCTCTTCCTCGACGAACCAACCACGGGGTTGGACCCCGAAGCCGCTAAAACGGTGCGCGATTTCATCGAAGAACTCAAAACACAGGGGCGCACAATTTTCATGACCACGCACAATCTCGACGAAGCGGAAAGGCTCTGCGACCGCGTTGGCATCTTTAGACAGGAATTGCTCTCACTCGATACTCCCGCCAACCTGCGAAAACAGCTTTTTGGGCGCAAAGTCGTCTTCCACTTACGGGAGGTCAACCCCATTTGGACGGAAGAAATAAGCAAGTTGGACGGGATCAGCCATGTCGAGATCGTTGAAAACAAACTGGTCGTCTCGATGCAGGATCCCGAGCAGAGCAACCCGATCATCATTAAATATCTGGTTGGTGTTGGCGCCCAGATACTTTTTGTTGGTGAACTACGCCATTCGCTCGAGCAGATCTACCTCGAAATGGTCAAGACCAGTCAGGGAGGCAGCTGATGAGACACATCCGCACGATCATCGACAAAGAATGGGCCGAGGTCTTCAAAAACCGCATGGTGATCATGACCATGGCGTTGCTGCCGCTGCTTTTTACCGCCATACCGCTCCTGATGTTGGCTTTCACCGGTGACGGCAGCCAGTCTGCCAATCTCCCCGCCCAAAACAGCGGACTGCCTGAGGGCTTTCTGACCGCCTGCGAAGGCATGAACGCCAATGAGTGTATGCAGGTTTATTTGCTCAATCAGTCCATGCTTATGTTCATGATGATGCCACTGATGATTCCGACCACGATCGCTGCCTATAGCATTGTCGGTGAAAAAACAACCCGTAGCCTTGAGCCGCTGCTCGCCACCCCTATCACGACGCTTGAATTGCTGGCTGGCAAGAGCCTGGCGGCTTTTATCCCCGGGGTTTTGATCACTTACGGAGCCTATGCCATTTTCCTGATCGGCACACATTTCCTGAAGATCAGCGCGGCTGTGCGAGCCTACCTGCTCAGCCCGGTCTGGTTTTTAGGCATTTTATTGTTGGGTCCCCTGCTTGCCATCATTGGAACGATGTTCGCGATCTTCATTTCCTCACGGGTCAGCGACCCACGCGTCGCCGAACAACTCTCTGGTCTGGTCATCCTGCCCCTCATGTTGGTGCTGGGAGTCGTGCTGGCAGGGAAGCTGGTCATTGATCTCTGGTTCATGGTCATCTCGATCATAGTTTGTGCCCTTGTCGCCTACGCGCTCCTGCACCTTGGAACGATCGTCTTTGACCGTGAGAACATCCTCACAAAATGGAAGTAAACATGCGCAAAAAATCTCTTAATTTTCTTCTGGCTCTCTTTATCCTCCTTGGTTTGTTCACGCACGGCGTCTACGCCCAAACAGAGGAAGCCCAATGGCAGCTGCGCCTGCGCCGCGACTGGGGCTATGGCATGGGCAGTGATATTCAGGGACAATTGACCCTCTCTTTGCAGGGAGATACCAGCCAGGTCGAGCAAGTGACTTTCTATTTCAATGGCGTTAAGGCGTTTGAGCAAACCGAAGCGCCTTTCAGATTTTCGTTCAACACCAATCAATTTCCGGCTGTCATAAACACGATGCGTGCCGACGTGCTTACCCGGGATGGCAAGCTGTATACCACTTTGCCGCTAAGCTACAACTTCCTAAGCTCCAAAGATGCCAACAAAAACACAGGTCTGCTGGTAGGCGGCATCATCGGCGTTGCGCTGCTGATCACCGCGCTGAGCTTTGTCATCACATCGCGCGGTCAGGGCAAAGACGGAAAGACTGGCGGCATGTTTGGGCTGGCGATCTGCAAAGAGTGCGGGCAAACTTTCCCACGCTCGATTTTCGGCATGAACATCGTCGTTGGAAAATATGAACGCTGCCCCCACTGCGGCAAGTGGCAGGTCACCGTACCTGCTTCAGAAGCAGAGATCGCCGAAGCGAATTGGGCAAGCCAGCCCGAGCCTGTGTCCATTTCGGAGAGCAGCCATGAGAGAGACGAGCTGGAGGAAAGCCGTTTCATCGACTTATAAGGTGAAAAGTCTTTACCCTTATAAGAATTTTGGAGCCTGGCGTGGTATCATGCCATTAATTATATTAATAAAGGAGTTAAGATGTCACTCAAAGGTAAAAAGGTAGCCTTCCTTGTCGCTGAAGGCGTTGAAGATCTCGAGTTTTATGCCGTTGCGATGCGCCTTGTAGAAGAGGGCATCGAAATTTTGACCGCAGCCATGGACCTTGATCCAATCAGAGGTAAAAACGGTCTTGTCATCAAACCCGACACGCTGATCGGTGATCTTAAAGCTGAAGATTTGTTTGGTTTGGTCTTGCCTGGCGGCTGGGCACCAGACAAATTGCGCCGCTACAAAGAAGCCACCGACCTGACAGCTGAAATGGACAAGCAAGGTAAAACGATCGGCATCATCTGCCACGGCGGCTTGCTGGCGATCTCCGCAAAGATCGTCAAAGGCAAAAAGACGGTCGGTTCACTTGGTATCAAGGATGACTTGCTCAACGCGGGCACTGAGTGGGTGGACGAGGCTGCTTTCGCCGATGGGAATCAGGTTTGGGGTCGTGTCGTAGCCGATATTCCAGCCTTCAATCGCGAGCTGGTCAAGGCCCTAAAAGCAGCCAGCCAAGCCTGATGGTGGTACAATCTCATCAGAATAATAATTATTTAATAATCGTTGCAGGAGGTTGAATGACACAGGAAAATAATGGTTTTGGAGTAAAAAAGGGTCTCGCTGAGATGCTCAAAGGCGGCGTAATTATGGACGTTGTCACTGCGGATCAGGCAAAAATTGCAGAAGATGCGGGTGCCGTGGCTGTTATGGCGCTTGAACGCGTCCCCGCTGATATCCGCGCTATGGGCGGCATCGCGCGCATGAGCGACCCTGAACTGGTTTTGAAAATTATGGAAGCGGTCAGTATTCCCGTCATGGCAAAATGCCGTATTGGTCATTTTGTTGAAGCTCAAATTCTTGAGTCACTTGGCGTGGACTACATCGACGAATCCGAGGTGCTGACCCCTGCCGATGAAGCTTATCATATTAACAAACACGCCTTTAAAATCCCCTTTGTTTGCGGCTGCAAGAACCTTGGCGAAGCCCTGCGCCGGATCGGTGAAGGCGCTGCCATGATGCGCACCAAGGGCGAACCCGGCACTGGTGACGTCGTGGAAGCCGTTCGTCACGCTCGCACGGTCTACAGCCAGATCCGTCACCTGCAAAGTCTGCCGATGGAAGAAGTCATGACTTTCGCCAAAGACAATCAGGCTCCCTATGGGCTTTGTCTTCAGGTGCGCGAGCTTGGTAAGCTCCCAGTGGTCAATTTTGCCGCTGGCGGCATTGCCACCCCAGCAGACGCAGCGCTGATGATGCAGCTTGGCGTGGATGGCATCTTTGTGGGCTCTGGCATTTTCAAATCCGGCGACCCAGTCAAACGAGCTGAAGCAATCGTCAAAGCCACCACTCACTATAATGAGCCTGGAATTCTGGCGGAAGTCAGCCGCAATCTGGGTGAGGCAATGGTCGGTCGTTCGGCAACCCAATTGCCCGATAACGAAAAAATGTCCGACCGCGGTTGGTAAACCTTAAAAAGACCACAATGAAATTTGGCGTCTTAGCCCTGCAGGGCGACTTTCGTGAACATCGCATCAGCCTCGAGAAACTCGGGGCTGATGTTACAGAAGTTCGCTTGCCCGCACATCTTGAGGGATTGTCTGGCCTGATCATCCCCGGTGGGGAGTCGACTGCTATCGGCAAATTAATAGTCGCCTACAAGTTGCTCGAACCTATCCAACAATTTGGCAAAACCCATGCCATCTGGGGCACCTGCGCTGGCGCGATTTTGTTGGCAAAAAGTGTTGGTAAGGATCAGCCCCTGCTCGGTTTGATGGACATCACCATCCAACGCAACGCCTTTGGCAGACAGATCGACTCGTTTGAAATTGATCTTCCCGTTCCATTCCTGACCCCACCGCAACCAGATTATCAACTAACCTTCATTCGCGGACCGATCATCACTGAGGTCTATGGAAACGCGCGACCTTTGCTTAGCCTCCCGGATGGACGCATCATCGCTGCCCAACAAGGCAAACTGTTGGCAACCTCATTCCATCCCGAATTGACCGAAGACCTTCGTTTTCACCAGTATTTTATGGAGTTAGCCCAATCAACATCCGCAGACTAAGCCCTTTTGACCTCTATAAGATCAGTCGTCAAAGCCTTTATGTGCAAGGTCTGGATACAAGTCGGCTTCTTACCCGTGGGGAACCTTTCAATTTTCGCAACCTGATGCGACAAGTTTCTCCCAGTGTTGATCTGGCTGCCGTGATCTGGGATGAGATCGAATCCGAAACAACTTTTGGTCAAATCGAGAAAAACGAATACTCTGACTATGCTCAAATGAGCTATCTGGGCGGGCTTGACCAACCTGAAAGCAGGGTCATCTCTGGCATTCTTGAAGAGCTGGCAGTGACCGCTGGGGAGTGGAACGCTTTTGGCATTTTGGCGGAATTGCCTGATAATTCACCACTTTTCGAGGGTTTTCGGATCGCAGGGTTCATCATCTGGTCCCGCCAGCATGTTTACCTGTTTGATATTACTGAAACAGCCTGTAAAAACACCTCCTGGCAGCCTTATTCATCACAGGATCTGATCAAACTCAAACAACTACATAAAAAAATAGTGCCATTGTTTGTTCAACCAATGGTTCCGGTGGGTCGGCGAGCCGAAAATGGCCTGGTCGCTTTTTCTGAGAAAGGTGAGCTGTTCGCCTATGCCGAACTCTACTATGGGCCCCGAGGGGTTTGGACTCAGCCTTATATCAGCCCCGAAGCTGACATCCCTGGGTTAATCAGCCAGCTCTATAGCGCGATCCCCAACCCAAGTAAACTACCCATCTATCTTTGCGCACGCTCATTCCAACCCTCGATCTCGGTGGTGGTAGAGGGATTAGGACTTAGGCTGATCGGAGCACAAACTTTATTAGTAAAACACCTGGTTCTTCGGAATAGAATGGAGCAAAGCAGCTTGCAGAAAATATTCGAGAGCGGTTCGATCGAAGGCTCTATTCCCGTCTCACAGATCAAAAACAAATCGCGCTAAGAAACACAAGTATGGAAATATCCCCTCAATCCTGCTATTCTTTAAAGCCACTAATTACAACCTGCATTTATTCTATATTCTAAAACCTGATCTTTTTTACTGAGTTTAGAGGAAGAGCATTTCGTTGACCAAAGCTAATAATGTATAATACTTAAGAATCTATCTAAGTTACTACTTGAGGAAGAAATGAAAAAAGCATTAAGCATTATCTTAGTAATAATTGTGTTGGTCATTGCCTTTCCTCCCTTTGCTGCTTCTGCTGCAGAGGAATTTTTTTGGTTTCAAATCCACCCTGGGACAAATTGGGGACGAGTTTATGATCTGGCAATTGACCCAATCTCTCCAAATATCATATATGCTGCCACAGAGAATGCAGGGGTCTTCAAAAGCGCTGACGGTGGGGTAACCTGGGCCGCAGCCAATCTTGGATTAACTCAAAGTAAAATACGGTCCCTTGCGATTGACCCCACAAGAACAATCACGCTTTACGCGGGATCGGATTGGGACCCCTTCAAGAGCGTCAATGGAGGTGCATATTGGGATCAAATCAGCAACGGATGGAACAATGCCGCAGGTTTTTCAATAGCGATCGACCCTAGAAACACTTCTATACTTTTCATAGGAACGGATCGGGGAGTCTTCAAGAGTGTTAATGGCGGAGATTCCTGGGTCAATTCCAGCAACGGACTGGATAATAAAGCTGTGTTCACCATCGCAATTGACCCACAAACCAGTACAACTCTTTATGCGGGGACAGATCGGGGAGTCTTCAAGAGTGTCAATGGAGGGGCGTCCTGGATTGCAATCAACAATGGCATGGATTGGATGGTAATACAAAGTTTCGCCATAGATCCCACAAGACCCGCCACACTTTACGCAGGAACACTCGGTTATGGTCTATTCAAGAGCGTCAATGGAGGCACGTCCTGGACCGAAGTGAACAATGGAATGAGCAATGATTGGGTGACAAGTATCGTGATTGATCCAACAAATACTGCAACGCTTTACGCAGGAACTTTTGGAGGAGGAGTTTTTAGGTCCATCAATGGAAGCACGAGCTGGAACCCAATTAACCTTGGGTTGAAGGAGCTTTATGTGCATAAACTTGCGATTGATCCGCTAAGCCCCACAACGCTCTATGCATCAATTTCGTACAATGGAGTGTTCAAAAGTCGGGTCGTCGATTTTAAGTATGCTTTATTTTTGCCTACGATCTTAAGGTAAATAGTAAAACTGAACTGTTTTCGTTTTTAATTCAAGCTGACTTAAATCAGCTTAGGCTTTGCTGGTCTACAACTCCGGTGAAGATCATTTTCAGCATAAGGCTGACCATTTCCTCTTCGGACAGGATCCTGTATCCCCCATCGTACCAATAACGGATGGTCTCATAAAAAATGCTGCAAAGAATATCGGCTTTGTAATCAATATCGCTATCCGACTCTTTTAAGTCCACAGGCAGGTATTTTACGATCAACTTTTTTAGTGTTGTTTTCAGTTTGGTCTGAAAAGCCAGGCTTCCCTTTGAACCCAAAAGAAAACAGAGCTTCTCCCCTGAGCCCTTTTCAATTTGCATAAATATTTCTACAATTTGCCGACTATTTTTCGAAAATGTCGCTTCTCTTAATTTTTCAAAGTTTTCTTCGGAGGGCAATAATCCATCTTCGATTTGATCATGTAGATCAACAATATCCAAAAAGTAAGCGTAAAAAGTTCCCCGGTTATACCCTGCGCGGTCGGTGATCATCTTTACCGTGATCTTTCCAGGGATATCAGAGGTGTAAAGATCCCAGTAAGCGTCCATTAGCTTTTGTTTAGTCTCTGCTGTAACTTCTGGTTGTTTTCTCGCCATTTCTTCTCCTCTCTATGAACCGTCAACCCAACAAAATCTGTTACTTTGTTTATTGATAAAAGAATGAACAGTATTTATAATCAGATTATAGCACAACATGTTGTTGGGCTGTTGTTATAAACACAAAACTGTTGATCAATAAGCAAATATCTATTATTTTGGAGGAAAATATATGAGTAATACGGAATCAAATAAAGACAATAAGATTCCTCGAAATCTCTTGTATTACTACGGGATCGTTTCGGTGATAGTTCTAATCTTTAATTTGATGATCATGCCAATGATCATGTCGAAGCAGGTGCAAACAACCACTTACTTCGATTTTATAAATTCGGTTGAGGCTGGAGAGGTCAAGCAGGTTCAGTTTTCCGATACGGAGATCACCTATACCAAAGAAGAAGATGGGAAATTGCACTTGTTCAAAACAGGTGTTGTAGATAACCCTCAATTACCTCAAATCTTGCAGGAAAAAGGAATCGACTACACCGCCGAGATCCCTGAAACACCTAACCTCTTTTTATCGGTTCTTGTGAGATATGGTTTGCCTATCTTGTTCTTTAGTATGATCGGAAGACAAGTAAACAAAACCATGATGAGCAGGATGAGCGCATCCGGGTTAAGCATTCATGGTCAGGGAGTCGCCAAGGTTTACACACCGGATGAAGATAAAAAGACCTTCGAAGATGTTGCCGGTCAGGAAGAAGCAAAGGAATCCCTGCTGGAGATCATCGATTATCTTAATGACCCCAAAAAGTATGAGAAAATCGGCGCCCAATGCCCAAAGGGCGTGCTTTTGGTGGGCCCTCCGGGAACCGGTAAGACCCTCATGGCAAAAGCCGTAGCCGGGGAAGCAGACGTCCCCTTCTTTCCGATCTCAGGCTCTGAATTTGTCGAGATGTTTGTCGGCAGAGGAGCAGCCAAAGTGCGCGAACTATTCGAACAGGCAAGCAAACAGGCTCCTTGCCTCGTTTTTATCGATGAGATCGATACGATCGGCAAGAGAAGGGATTCCCAATTTGGCACCAATGATGAACGTGAACAGACTCTCAACCAACTTTTGACTGAAATGGACGGCTTTGAAGGCAATAAAGGTGTCATCATTCTTGCCGCCACCAACAGACCAGAAGTTTTGGACCCAGCCTTGCTCCGACCTGGTCGCTTTGACCGTCAGGTAAGGGTCGAACTCCCTGACTTAATGGGTAGAGAGGCTATTCTAAATGTCCACTTAAGAAAAATCAAATTAGGCGAAGACATAGACGTCAACATTATTGCCCGTATGACTGCTGGTGCATCAGGAGCACAATTGGCAAACATCGTCAATGAGGCAGCGCTAAGAGCCGTCCGGATGGGTAAAGATCACGTTACGACATCCGATCTTGCGGAATCAGTTGAAACAATTATTGCAGGTGCGGAAAAGAAAAACGCTATCCTTTCAGAGGAAGAAAAGCGGATTGTCGCATATCACGAAATTGGCCACGCTCTTGTCGCTGCGAAACAATCTGGAGCAGCTCCGGTACAAAAGATCACGATCGTCCCCAGAACCTCTGGCGCGTTGGGCTACACCATGCAAGTTGAAGAAGACGATAAGTACCTGGTCAGCAAAACGGACGCCTATCAGAAAATTGAGGTCTTATGCGGCGGTAGAGCTGCGGAAGAAGTGGTCTTTAATTCGATAACGACAGGCGCTTCCAACGACATTGAAAGGGCAACCGAGATCGCAAGAAACATGGTCACCCGTTATGGAATGTCAGACAATTTTGGAATGATGGCATTGCAAACAGGAGGCAATTCTTATCTGGGTGAGCCCGGCAGATCAACCTGTTCACCTGAAACCGCGCGACTGGTCGATGAAGAGATTAAAGAGATCATTGCCAAAGCCTATAAGCGGGCAAAAGATATTCTCGTGGAGAATCGGGATAAATTAGATGAATTAGCCGAATTTTTACTTGAGAAAGAAACCATTAGCGGTGAAGAATTCATGGAAATTCTTGAAGAAAAAGTCGCCTAATTGGTTAACAGTTCAAAGGAAGGCATCGGCTAAACCTCAATCATGCCTTCCCTTATGTGATTCTTTTTAGAGAAAAACACCCTTGCTTAGCGGGGGTGTTTTTCTTACTTACACAGAAACTTTCTTTACGTATCGATCAGCATGCATGCCATGTTCTATCAAAAACAAATCGAAGACCCAAAAAGGTGAGCGGATGCGAGACCCTAATCCCAGTGATAAGGAACGATCAGCATTCTCATCAATTGGAAACCTATCAATTGTCAGCACATCTTCTACAAAGCTTGGACAGAATATTGCCATCCGACCCCAAAACACGGATAGTTAAGGCAACATTTTAAAATTACACTTTGAGGTGAAACATGAGTAAAAAAATCGCAGTAGTCGTCGGATCCATCCGTAAGAATTCCTATAGCCAACAACTGGCTCAAAACCTGATCGCTCTTCTCCCCGAAGGCTATCAGGCTGAATTTGTTCAAATCGACCATCTCCCCCTCTACAATCAGGATTATGACAGCGCCGAACCCCCCGCCCAATACGCTGCCTTTCGTAGTCAGATACGTTCTGCTGATGCTGTCTTGTTTGTTACCCCCGAGCACAACCGCTCTTTCCCCGCGGCCTTGAAGAACGCCCTGGATATCGGCTCACGCCCTTATGGACAGTCGGTTTGGAACGGGAAACCCGCTCTGGTCGTCAGCCAATCGCCCGGCAACCTTTCCGGGTTTGCTGCGAGTAATCACCTGCGGCAGGTTTTAGGATTCCTGAACATGCCCCTGGTCGGGCAGCCTGAAGCTTACATCGCGGGTTCCAACAAACTGCTCAGTGAAGATGGCAAGATCACCAACCAGGATACGCTGAAGTTCCTCCAGTCCGTGATCGACGCCTTTGTTCAACTGATCCAGCGCTATTCATAATGCTTCCCTTGTATAGTTGCAGGCAAGCTCTAAACAACCGACCTTCTGATAAAACAAACACTCCCCGGCATGCGGGGTGTGTTTTCCTTAATTCAAGTAAGTCTATCTCGCTGTATTGATCGGCATGATGATGTGGACGAACTTCTCATCACCGACGCCGTGCAACATGCCCAGGGTATGAGCCGCGTTGGTCTCAAAGATCACGTTGGGGCTCTTGATCACTTCCAAAGCCTCACGGAAAAGCTTGATATTGAAAGAGATAAGCAGCGGCACACCATCAATAGAGGCATCCACCACAACCTCGGAAGAACCCGTCTGTTCTGAACGAGCTGATATCTCCAGAACAGATCTCATATCGCCGTCAACTTCTGGTTGAATGTCAAAATTGGCAATATAACTACCTTCACGGGCAATGATTTCAGTTTGCTTGCAGGCTTTGAGCAGTTGAGCAGTTGAAAGAACCGTATGAGTCTTAAAGGAAGGAGGAATAATAGCTGCGTAATTGGGAAATGCACCTTCAATGAGTTGAGAAACCAGTTCTATATCTTTCATGTGGAAAATCACCTGACCTCTGCCTGAAGGGAAAGCCACCATCAATGCCTCGTCCCCATCACTGGCGATCCTACTCAATTCCGAAAGAGCGCGGGCTGGCACCAATGCCTTAAAGTCCTGATCCACCTTTTGCGCCATCTCAGTTTTGGCAATGGAAATTCGGTAGCCATCCGTGGCAGCCATCTCAAGCATGTTGCCCTCAAACATCATTTGCACGCCCGTCAGGTTCGGTCGCGCGTCGTCAGTCGCTGCCGCGAATACAACCTGCTGGATTTGCTCTTTAAAGTTTTCAACGTTCATAGCAATAGCGTCATCAAGATCGGGAGATGGCATGGGGGGAAATTCATCAGCACTGATCCCCTTAATATCGGTATTTAAGGTACCGCATTTTACGTTAAGGCTTTGCGTGCGTTCGTCCACTGTCAGGGTCACTTCTTCATTGGGCAAATTGCTGACAAGGTCAACAAAGGTTCTGGAAGGCACCGTTATAGCGCCCTCTTCCTCAACCTTAGCCCCGATCCAGGCGCTGATCCCCAACTCGAGATTGGTCGCCGAAAGGCGCAAACGGCCATTATCGGTCTTGATTAAGATATTAGAGAGCACTGCCAGAGTGCTGCGGGAAGTTACTGCGCGGGATACGGTGCTAACACCATGGGCGAGTTGTTGTTGCTGAACGGTTGCTTTCATTGAATCCTCCGTTAATTGCCTATTAATTCAATTAATTATACCTACATCGCGCGTTTTTTACCATAACTTAACACAAGCTGGCAGGGCAAACGCATCTAAATAAAGATGATTTTTATTCGAATCAAGCATAAATGTGAACATTAATCAATCTTTTAAATTAAGTTTGAAAAGAAATGAGTGCAAAATTAACATAACCTCTAAGGAATCTGTCACATCGTGCCCCTTGGGTATTGCGAGCCCCGTAAGGGGCGCCTGTGCCTGCCAAGGTATGGCAATCAGCAGTTAATCATTTTTTCATTTCATTCTTTGGCAACAAAAGCTTCAAGGCAGATCGCCACGTCGCCCTGAAGGACTCCTCGCGATGACAACCTGGCTACCGCACCACATATACCATATTAATACAGTCAAACAGGGATGAAACATGCCTAAAAAGCTTCACAGAAGTTTGATTTATGTGAATTTAGATGCAATTGCCCTGCACAAGCTGGCAAGGTAAAATCATCTTGCCGTAGGGGCGAACTTCCATGTCCGCCCGACAGGATATGCCCTCCCGCAGCCGGGAGACCGTGGAATACCCTAACGGGCACAGGTGTCTCCCCTACTTGTTCAGGAGGTGGGTCTTTTTATGTTTTTATCTTAGCTTTCGCACGAGCAGGTCTTTTCTATGGCACCTGATCGGCGGATTGAGCAGTGCTTTTCTGCTCAATACCCTGACGAGCACTTCGTCTCGCCTTTGTTTTAGCCCTTGCTACAGAGAACTCTACAGGTTTCAAACTGAGAATTGCTGCTGTTTGACCGATTTTAAGGCTAAAACGATTTAAAAGCAGTATACTAACTGTGTATCTTGCCATTTAATTTTTTACACACATTATAGGTTGTAGATGAGATGAAACATAAAAGAGTTAATAAATTCACGTATCTTATCGCCTTTATAGTTCTGGCAGGCATTTTGTTGGCTAATGGCTGTGCTATTGAGACTGAAAACCAGCTTCAAATCGCAACAGATGAGCCTACAGCCACTGAAACTCAAGTAATCCCAACCGAAACTGAAATGCCAACTTATGTGGTCCAAGACTCATTAGAAGTTTTTACCCCCGCCCAAGAAGCCCTTAACCAATCTCCCGAAGCCCTGGCTCAGCAAGAACGCTTCCAACGTTGGCTCGATTATTGGGTCCAGTTTGACAATCGTCCTTTTGCTCCCGGCTCCGTTGATATTCACTGGAAACCTGTCTATGACAATCCCCAGAATCCTACCGAAGTTATCATGTTACTCGAAGTCGGCGGTCCGGATTATAAAAATGCTACATTTTTACCTCCTCATAACGCTGACGGCCCCATCGATTATCCTCCGGAAGTGTCCGGTTCCGAGATTGCACTCGGCCTGGGTCCCATGGAAATTGACCTCAACAAAGATGGTACTGTCACTAGAGCCTACCAAGGCACACTGGCCCGTTTTGACTCCCAAGGGAACCTGGTAGAAACATTAGTAGGGAATCACTGGGAAGCCGTCGAACAATATCCCATTGATATCGAAAAACTTCACAATTTCCCCGAAAGTTATGAATATATGGTGGCCAACCTGGACGAGTTTGTCGAATTTCCCGATCCCTTTGTCGACCCTGATGGCTTTAACGCTTCTGTCGAAAAATTAAAAACCATCATCGGCGACTACACCCAGAGGGAAAAAAATTATACCGCTAGTTCTGGTAATGATCCTGGTTTTTATGTCGCCGATGCCTGGAATTACCCTAATAGTTTAGAGGGTCAACCTGAAATCGCTTACTTCCAGCATCAAGGAGTTGTTTATCCGATGATTGGTCTCAATGTTTATGATACTGATTCGGTTGGTATGGGCTCTACCAGAACCTTCTTGGTTATTCTCTATGATGGTTTGGGTGCACCCGAAGGCACCGGGGTAATTAAAACTTTGGCTGACGGCGGTCATATTGCCGGTATCAGTTTAATGAAAAAAGAAAGTCCGTATTTTCCTGATGCCGTGAATAACGCTATCAGGAAAGGTCTTGTTCCCATTGATGATGGTACCTATGATCAAATTATTTGGGGTTTTGGTCGTATTCAAACACAAGAAGGTTTACAAAAATTGCGTGATGGCAACTAACAAGTAGTTTTTACCGCCAAAGTATCGTAGAATGAATTAATGCTCAAGAGACCGCTCTACTTAGCTCTGTTCATATTGTTAGTTTCAGCCATTGTTGTTTTTTTACTCAAAACCAACAACCAAAGCCATGTGGTCAAGCAGAATAAAGAACCCGTCGACACCATTGTCGCTGTCGAAGGCGGTAAAAAACAAGAACTAATCCAAGTTTTTGGCACTGTTGACAGTTGGGAACCGCAAAGTGGCCGTCTAATCTTTCATCAAGATCAAATTACACATGACATTATCGTTGATCCCGCTCGCATGAGAGTCATGGTTAACAGTCTGGCCACCCCCGGTAAAGACTTGGTCATCAGTAATCAAGAAGACCCCAATTGGATCGGTGCTTTTTGCCCGGGTGATGAGGTGGTGGCCAGTTATGAACAAGGTCGGTGAGTACTTGACAATCCCGAAACAGAACTGCTAATCTGTTTTATATGAAAAAGAAACAATCAACTCCAAAAGAGAAAGAAGTAGTTATGGAAGCTGTTGTAATGGAAGGACGTAATGAAGTCCGTAGATACAATAAAGCTATCCATGGCAAAAATTTTGAAAAATTAGCAGAAGAATTTGTAGAGAAGCATTCAACCGAATCTGTACCTTTAAGGATTGAACTTCAAGAGGCGGAAGAAGGCATCAAATGTCCTGCTTGTGGGCATATCTTTACTCTATAGACTTAACAACCTGAAAGCGTTGTGAACCTTTGACGTTTTAGTTGAGGGGTGATTTACCCACAACGCTTATCACCCCCCACCTAAGCTGCCAATGGCGCTTATTTAACAGATTAAATGTCCTATGGACGAAAAAGACAAACAAAACCTCGCCGTCTCTGCTGAGGAGCAAAAAGCTGAAGAAGAGGCAAATCAGGAAGTTAATGAAGACGAACTTCGTAGTAAAGTGTCTGAAGAGTATGGTTTAGACCAGGATGAAGACAAAGAACTACTTGATAAGTTAGTCGCCAAAGAGAAACTTCAACACGAAAAGTTATCTAGTGCTATCAAGCAAAAGATAAGTTGGAGAGAGAAGTATCAGGCTTCCGCAAAAAATACGGTCAAAGACCAACAAGAGGAAACTGACGTTGACGCTCAGATTGAGAGCAAGTTCAAAGCTCTGATGGAAGAAAGAGTTCGAGCATAGCCTTCTGCTCAGACACGACATCTTTGGTTATCTTGAAAACTGCTGCTGGTGTTTTGTCGCCATCTGCAGCTCACCCGCACATAGGGCGAGGAGCAGCGAGATCAGGCTAAAAGCCGCTCCCATCAGATAAATGGGTCGGTTGCCGTAGCTGTCATAGATCAGCCCGCCAAGCGCGTTGCTGATGACATAACCCAGGCTAAAAAGCGTTACGCCAACAAATGCGTTAGCCGCGCTGGTGACTTGTTTGGGCAAACAAAGATTTACCAATGTAACTGAGCATACCAGGCGAAAAGTAAAACTGATCGAATTCATCACGCTGGTAGTGAAAACCATACCGGCAGACGGGAAGAACCAAACCGAAAGACGTCTGAGAATATCAAAAATAAAAACTAAAATGATAATTCGTCGGATACCGATCTTTTGAATGACCCGATCGGCATAACTCATAAACGGCACTTCCGTAAGCGCGCTGAGCATATTTGCCAACCCGATCATTCCTGCCTTTACCCCCAGGTTTTCGAGATAAATGTTTTCGAAGGAACGCACGCCATCCTGCACCGGATCAGATACTGCCAGCGCGAGCGCCATTAGCAGCAAAAAGCGGTTGTCTACGATCAGTTTGAACACTTCCCGCAGTGAAAAATCGCGCTCCTCTGGATCTTTTTCAACATTAAAAACGCTCGCGGGCATTCGCAACAAAACCAGGGCGCTTAAACCCATCAGAGTAAAAAACAGCAGATTGTTAGCCTGCAAGCCATAAAGCTGGTAGGTCCACCCACCGATCCACGCCGCGACCGCGAATCCAATTGAGCCCCATAGTCGAATTCCGCCAAAACTGTTGTTTTGGGTCGTCATAACTCCGTATGAAAGATTTTCTGAAATTGAATAGAGCGGTCCGTTAACTATGCGATAGATGACCCAAAGGATCAGGATTGGTATAAACGCCCTGAGATATCCAATCATCCCAAGTGAAGCAGCCATGACAAAGATGGAAACCAGAAGTACATTGCGTTTGTCTTTGGCAGTGTCGAAAATTAAGCCATATTTTGGGGCAACCAGAATCAGCGCAATTGAACCTAAAACAAGGATGGTGCTGATTTGAGTCCCTGAAAAATTTAGTTGTTTGAAATAGAGGGGAGCGTAGTTGACAAGCGTTCCAAGCGCGCCAAAAATCAGGAAAAAGTACAGTTTGAAGAGGGTGTGGATTCGCTTTGTCTCGTTCATGGAGCAGACTCTGAGGAAATTATATCATTATGGATCGAATCAAAAGGCTCCTTGCTATAATAAGCCGTTCACGCGTGGCATCCTGTCCACGCGCCAGCCACACTGAGTTTCGAGCAGGCGTGGCAGCTCGCTCCTATCCCCAGGAAATTAGATCATTAGAAAACGTTGCCACCTCTTATTGCCGCCAACGTATCCGAACCCAGACCTCATAGCCATGACAAACGTCACAAATAACTAAACATCAATCTATAAACACGTAACTTCTCTGATGTAATGTGTTTTATTTCTCTAGAGGAAGATGCCCATGATCAAATTTATTACCGATAGCAGTGCTGATATTCCCGCTGAACTGATGCAGGAGTTTGATATTCGCCCTGTTGCCACCCACGTAATCTGGGGAGACCAACAATATGCCGACCGTATAGATATGCAACCCGACGAATTCTTCCAACGGATTCAAAGCGACCCTGTCATCCCGACTTCTTCCACACCAAGCATTGCCGAATTCCAACTGGCTTTCGATCAGGCTATTCGTGACGGCGCCACACAAATCGTCTGCATGACTGTCAGCGCCGCGCTGAGCTCCACTAACATGACTGCCCAACAAGCTGCCCGTGATTATGATATTCCGATCCATGTTATAAACTCCTGCAGCATAAGCATGACAGCCGGCTGGCAGCTTCTGGCAGGCGCCCGCCTGGCTGCACTGGGCAAGTCAATTGATGAAGTCCTGCGAAAAATTGACGAGGTCCGCAAATCTGCAATCTTTATAGCTGGTCTGGATAGTTTTATCTGGGCTACCCGTAGTGGGCGTCTCGCTAACCTCTTCCGTATTATTAACAATGCTTTTCCTGTTAAACCGATTGTGTCAATCACAACTCAACAAGGCAAGATTGAGCCGGTCAGCTTGCGCCGCACTTATAATTCACTCAAGGAAGGCTTGCTATCTTCCTTTCTTAAACTTGTGCCCGATCTTCAAAATCATCGTTTGGCGATCATGCATGCCAATGCGCACATCCATGCTATGGAGTTAAAAGAAAAAATCCTTCGAATTGCCAAACCTGTGGAATTGATAGTGAGCAGTACCGGACCGGTCATCGGTATTCATACCGGCCCGAAAGCGCTGGCTTTTTGCAGCGCGCGATCTTTAGATCTTGTGAGAAATACTATTCCAGAGTACAAAGCGAGAGCGCCTCATCGTCAGCGATCAACACGACGTCGGGGTGCAATTGCAGGATCGAAGCTGGCAGCATCGGATCAATTTCGCCTTCCAGCATTCCCTTGACCGCCTCAGCTTTGTTTTTGCCGCTTGCCAGGATCAAAATTCGTCTTGCTCGCATGATCGAGCGCATCCCCATCGTGATTGCCTGAGGAGGCACATCCTCGATCGAGTCAAAAAAGCGCGCGTTGTCTTCGATCGTATTCTCGCTCAGTTTTACCAGATGTGTCGGGGCTACAAAATGCTGGTTCGGCTCATTAAAGGCGATATGACCATTACTGCCGATCCCTAACAGCTGCAGATCGATCCCTCCCCAATTAGAGATCATCTCATCATAAGCTTCTCCAAATGCCCGAGGATCCTGGGTCAGGCCGTCCGGAACATGTGTGTTTTCTTTGAGGATATCGATATGGTCAAATAAATTAAGATCCATGAAATGTCGATAGCTCTGTTCGTGATCCGGGCGCAAGCCGTAGTATTCATCCAGATTGACCGTGCGAACTTTCCTGAAACTTAAGCCTTCTTCCTGGTTGTAACGAATTAGTTCCTGATAAGTTCCAACAGGAGTAGAACCAGTTGCCAGGCCTAAAACGCTGTTTGGCTTTAGCTCAACCTGATTCGCAATATACTTTGCGGCTTTTCGGCTTAATTCTTCATAGTTTTTCGCTCTTATAACAAGCATGATCGCTCCAAATCTCTTAATCCAACTCTGGTTTGGTCCAGGAATGTTTAAATATATCACCGGTTTCATTATTTTGTTGCTTTGGACGAGTATAATCAAATAGTCAAGACCATTTAAGAAAAAGGAGAACTATGACACACAAATTAGCTTGGATTGACGAAGAACTCCAAAACCTCAAAGATACTGGTTTCTACAACACCATTCCCGTCATGGACTCCCCTCAGGGACCCTCTGTGATCATCAACGGCAAGCAAGTACTCAACTTCTGTTCCAATAACTATCTGGGGCTTGCCAATCACCCGCGTATCGTTAAAGCCGCCACTGAAGCGATGCAAAAATACGGCGTCGGACCTGCCGCGGTGCGCTCCATCGCCGGCACGCTCAGCCTGCATGTTGAGCTCGAGCGGCGCATGGCTGCCTTCAAGCGAGTTGAAGCCGCCATTACCTTTCAATCCGGCTTCACCGCCAACGGCGCGGCAATCCCTGCCCTGGTCGGCAAAGAGGACGCGATTTTCTCAGACGAGCTCAATCACGCGTCCATCATCGATGGCTCCCGTCTCTCTGGAGCAAAAATTCATCGTTTCGCCCATGCAGATGTGGACGATTTCGAGCGCGTGGTCAAAGAAGCTCAGGGAACTTATCGCCGCGGTCTCATGATCACCGACGGTGTTTTCTCCATGGATGGCGATTATGCTCCGCTCGATAAATTGGTCGAGGTCTCCAAAAAGTACGATGTCATGACCATGGTCGATGATGCTCACGGTGAAGGCGTTCTGGGCGAAGGCGGACGCGGTATCGTTGACCACTTCAAGCTTCACGGTCAGGTTGACGTTGAAGTTGGCACCTTCAGCAAGGCTTTTGGTGTGGTTGGCGGCGTTGTCGCTGGTAATGCCAAGATCATCGAATGGCTGCGCCAACGCGGACGCCCATTCCTCTTTAGCTCAGCCGTCACCGTCCCAGATGTCGCTGCCTGCCTCGCTTCGGTCGATCTGCTCGAAGAATCCACCGAACTGGTTGACAGATTATGGGCAAACGCCCGCTTCTTCCAGGAAGAAATGTGCAAGCTTGGCTTTGATACTGGTCTCACCCAAACCCCCATCACTCCGGTCATGCTTGGTGATGTCCAACTGGCGCGCGAATTCAGCCGCAAGCTCATGGATGAAGGCATTTTCGCCGGAGCGCTTGGCTTCCCGACCGTTCCCAGGGGTAAAGCCCGCATTCGCGTCATGATCTCGGCTGCCCACAGCCAGGATCACCTCGAACAAGCACTCGACGCTTTCGATCGTGTTGGCAAGATGCTCGGCAAGGGAAATTAAATTCTGTAAACGTTTGTTACTGTCAAAACAGCCCGCAAATACGGGCTGTTTTTCAATTAAGACCAGGCTTTAAGATGGTGTTGGAACGGGCTACTTCTTCTGATAAACGATCCAACCCTCGATTTCCTCAACCAGCTCATATTCTTCGGTGATCCAGTTGATCCCTTCCTCAATATCTTCATTGCTGAACGGGAAGGTCATAAAGGGCATATCATGTCTGTTGGAGTCGATAATAAACTTGGGTTCTTTTTCCTGAATGTCATTTAGAAACTCAAGGATCATCTCCTTGTTTACGTAATCGCCATGAATTAATGGATACTGATAAACGTATCGGGTCGGCGCCTCACGTTGGGTGTAGTAATTAATCATCGTTTCCGCACCCCAGATCAAGATCGTATCCTCCGGTTCAGTTTCGGACTGAACAAATTCGATCACACCGTCATTAACGGTTGGAGTAACACCATGCAAACTGTCATACCATTTCCATAACAATGGAATACAGGCAAAAGCTGCCATCATGCACAGAAATGCCTTTTCCAGCCATTTTCTGTTGCCCGCAAGATCACGGTTCAAAGATTCGATCAAACTTGACGCCAGGAAGCCAGTTAATATCGATAAAGATGGCAGCATGGTCATGTAATAATGCATATAGGTTTCATCCGGGAGATGCGTTAACAACACTTCCAAAACAAAGTTGACGATGACCAGGCCATAGAACAAGGTCTCAGGCGCAAAAGCCTTTCCTTTTTTATTGCCGAACACGCGCGCCAATGCCGCGAACCCTCCTACCACGCCAAGGTGAAACACGGTTATGGTTTTCATTTCCCGCATGTCGATCAGATTCATAAGCCGTCGCACAATACTCACGTTACTACGACTGATATATTTAAAGTTGTAAGCGAAAGCCTGATTCAAGAAAGCCTTAAGTCCATCTTCAAGGTAAAAATAAAGAACGACCAATGCGCAAAAAAAGAAAACCCCGGCGACCATGCCAAGGATTTTTTTTGTAGTGTCTTTGCGCGCGGGTTTATGGAAGAGCAGCGCCACCAGTGCCATGCCAATCGCGACCCAAACGCCAATGCTCGATTGTTTGGTCATAAATGCCATGCCGCCCAGCATCCCGATCAGGAAGAACTTCCAGAAAGGTCTCTTAACATCACCCAGCCACAAATAGACGGCGTACAGGCTGGCGAACTGAAGCGGGAGGGTGTATTCGGTGGTCAGATTGCCATTACCGTAAAAGGTGGGCAGACAACCCATCCAAATAGCAGTGACAGCAATGGCAATGCTGGATTGGTAAAGTTTTGAGAGCAGCTTCAGGCTGAAGTAAGCCGCGATAGCCAGCGAGATCACTCCTATGATCCAGACACCCCAGAAGGATAGATTGGTCATTTTCAGACCAAGCGCGTTGATATAGAAAACGAGGGGCGGCTTATGATCCCATACATTGACATAGGGCAGCTCGCCCTCCAGTATGCGCCAGCCAATATAGGCAAAAACCCCTGAATCCCGCCCAGGATATGGATAAAAATTTGGCGCGATCGGAAGTTTTACGATCAGGCTGAAAAGAAGCGCCAGAATGGCAAACCAGGGACTGTTTTTGCTGTCAGATCTTGTCATCAGTCTTTTCCCACAAGGTAGTTTGGCTTGATTTTATCACCCTTGGTGGGAGAAGGTCTGAGATCAAACTACAACCCGGCCGAGCTGTAGCCCAGTTCGCGATAGGTTGGCACGGAGGGGGCGAGGATCTCCTTCTGGACGGTTTCATAGAGCATGTCACCCCTCAGATCATCAACGGTGTAACAGACCGCGCCCATATCTTCCGCCAGACCCTGCGCCAGACCGCTGTCGAAGACCTTTTGCTCCATGTTGATCACAACGCTGTGGATCTTCTCGTTGGCGAACATCCCCGCCAGCTCTTTGATCTCCTCCGCTACCGGTCTGCCGGGCACGAGGGGCACGTTGCCGGCGCCGTCGGTCAAAACGATCAGCAGGGGCTGCACATCCGGGTGCAGGATCTTCTCGCGCGCGATCACCTCCCATGCCATCTGCAAGCCAGCCGAGAGGGGCGTCTTGCCGCCGACCGGGATGCTCGCCAGCGCGCGCTGCGCCAGCAGGACCGAATTGGTCGGCGCCAGGACCAGGGTGGCGCGGTCTTTCTGGAAGACGACCAGCCCGACCCGGTCGCGGCGTTGGTAGGCGTCGGTCAGCAGCGACAAGATCGCCGCCTTGGTCGCCTGCATGCGCTCGGCGACCGCCATCGACCAGGAGCCATCAACCAAAAAGAGGATCAGGTTGGCGGTCTTGCGCACGCGCACTTTTTTCTGAAAATCGTCGGGACGGATGGCAAAAGCGACCTTGCGCTCCTCGCGCAGGGCTTTGCGGCGGCGCTGATAGGGCGCGGCGGCGCGCAGTGTGGCGTCAAAAGCCACGTCGCTGCGGTCGCGCGGGGCTGGGCGCGCCATGATGTAGCGCCCGCGTTTGGTCTTGGACATCGTCTGGGAACGTCTGCCGCCCTGTTTGCGGACCATTTCGTCGAGCGGCGTGTCGAGCTGGCGCGGCTCAAAGGTCTCGCCTGGCTTGACCACCTTGCCGCCGTCCCACCAGTTTGGGTTGAGCTGGACGAATACGTCCTGCTGCGACTCGCCCACGATCGGGATCTCGGGGTCAAAGTCGTTGTCTTTGTTGTCTAAGTCTGGGACGGGGTCACTTTTTTTTTATCGTCGCCTTCGTTTTGCTCAACTTCCTGGTCGCGGTCTTCCTCAGAAAGTGACAGCGTGGTCTGCATCTTCAGGTCTGCCAGTTTGGCGTTGAGGTGCTCGATGCCGTTCTCGCTCTTGCGGAAGGGACCCGCCTTGACGCGATGGGGCAGCGCCAGTTCGGCAGCCATGGCGATATCGTGCGGGGTGATGCGGTCGCGCCCCTCAAAGGCTGCCTGCGCGCGGGCGGCTTTGAGGATGACCAGGTCGGAGCGGTGCCCATCGACTTCCATCGAGGAGGTCAGCTCGGCAATGATCAGCAGGTCGCGCTGAGTGTAGGAGACGTCTTCGACCAGTTTTTGGGCGGCGGCGATCCTGTCGGAAAGCTCAAGTTCCTGGGGCAAAAACGCCTGGCGGAAGGCTTCGGGGTCACTTTCAAAGGCGATGTTGCGGCGCATGATCTCGACGCGCTGGGCTTTATCCAATATGCCGTGAATTTCGACGGAAAAGGCGAAGCGGTCGAGCAGCTGCGGGCGCAGGTCGCCCTCTTCGGGGTTCATCGTGCCAACGAGGATGAAGCGGGCGGGGTGGCTGAAGGAGATGCCTTCGCGTTCGACGACGTTGGTGCCCATGGCGGCGGAGTCGAGCAGGATATCGACGACGTGATCGTCGAGCAGGTTGACTTCGTCGATGTAAAGCAAGCCGCGGTTGGCGTTTGCCAGCACGCCTGGCTCAAAATGGCGCTCGCCTTTCTGGATGGCGCGTTCGATATCGAGCGTGCCAACGACGCGGTCTTCGGTGGCAGAGACGGGCAGGTTGACGAAGGGGGTGGTTTTGCTTTCGTGGGGCAAAGGATCTTCGCCGCCGACAAAACGCTCCTGACATTCGGTACACCAGGTGGTCGGTTTGGCGGGGTCGCAGTTGAAACGGCAGTCCGTGACGACCTCGATGGCGGGCAGGAGGGCTGCCAGGGCGCGGGCGGCGGTGGATTTGGCTGTGCCGCGTTCGCCGCGGATGAGGACGCCGCCGATGCGCGGGTCAACCGCGTTGAGGATGAGGGCGCGCATCATGCGCTCCTGCCCCACAATGGCGGTGAAGGGAAAAATTACTTTATGGTTCATAGTCGCTTCCTTTGCAAAGGCAAATTATAGCACGGAGGCGATGAGGTTTTACCCTTTTACCCTGTATTTTGTATAGGTATAAGGGTAAACGCTGAGGTTGCCTGCCCTTGGGGATTTATCCTCAAGGGTATGGTCCTGCCCTTGGGCTCTTTTCCCAAGGGTTATGCCGAATTTTGTGTACCTCTAAGCATAAAAGTGGAAGGTTAATCCTCCTGCCATTGGCAAAAGCCAAGGGTTACCCTGTATTTTTTATAGGTATTAGGGTAAAAACGGGTGACTGCGGAATACCTGACACTGCGTGCTAGGCACAGGTGTCACCCCTACTAATGTTGGCCGTTCTTATACTTGTGAATGTCGGGTTGAAGAGCGCAACCCGACCTACGACTGAGGTTGTGCGGTTGTGCGGTCAAAATTGCGTACCCCTGATCGCACAACTTACTTGTAGTTTACATCGAGGATTTATGCTTTTATGCCGAAATTTGAGTACCCCTAAGCATAAAAGTGGAAGTTTTACCCTCCTGCCATTGGCAAAAGCCGAGGGTTACCCCGTAAATTTTATAACTATTAGGGTAAAAGCTGAGGTTGCCTGTTTATAGTGTTTTATGTGTAAATTTGGATGGACTTACTTTTGGAATAATGTTAGAAATTCATTAATTATTCATTTTTCTACTTGCGATTTTTTCTTTCCAGGTATAGCATTAATACAGCATATATTGGGGGTAACGCGCCGAACACCCCAATATATGGAATTACAGAGAGGAGGTTAGAATGAAGAAAAGAAATCCAAACATTTGGGTGTCGCCGCGAGATGGTGAATGGATTGTTCATCGTGAAAATTCTTCCAGAGCATCAGCTGTTGTTTCGACTCAAAGAGAAGCAAACGAAATTGCCAGAAGAATAGCAATGAACGATAAAGTTTCACGCATCACACAAGGGAAAGATGGACGGATTGTAAGCCATGACAGTTATGGCAATGATCCCTGTCCCCCAAAAGATACCGAGCATTAATTCAATTGCAAAGAAAAACAGGGAAGTGAATTCCCTGTTTTTCAATAATTAAAAACCTCTCTTTTACCGGATAAGAGAGGTAATCCTGATTGTTTGTTTCAATGCGGACTACAGTTCTTGGACGATGCATGTTAGAACCCTAAAAGTTGGTTTTCAATTATCAACTGATTGTCATAGCCAATAGAGTAACTATGAATAGATGCAATAATGATTTGGTGATCTGAAAAATCCCGATAGAGTACGCTCATCATTTTTTCGACTTCTTCATCGCTTATTTCTCGCGATTTAGGTGAGTCAATAATTATTGGTGTGCGTTTGCCAAATTTCTTTTTAATAATGTCAATATAAGCAAGGTTATATGCGAATACAATTTTGTGTAAAATAGCCCCAGAGTAAGGAACTAAATCTCTTGTAAACAGCAAGTCGTTTTCAGGAGGAAGAATGTGTTCAGAAATCTCCAATTCATTAGTATACTTGAGTATGGTTTTATGCATTTCACTTGTTATGTCATTGTTCGTTTTTAAAACTTCACGCAAGTGTTCCCTAGTTCTTTTTAATTCACTTTGTAAACCTTTAAGCACTTTATCTATAGATGATTGTTTAATATCGAGTTTTGCTATTGCACTATCGAAAATGTCTCCCGTGGATTGTATATCAAATAATTTATCTTTTGAATCCTTTTTTTCTTCATAAGGCTCGAGCTGTTTCTTAATTCCCTGAATTTCCCATTTCAATTGTGACTGCCTCTCCAACAAGTAATCCTCATCATCCGAAAATCCTTTAATAGTGTTCTCATTAACTGGGATTTCATTGCCTTGGAAATCAATCACATAAAGTTTCAGATTTCTAATGAAATCTATAAAGCGTATATTTCCGTTAATTACCTTGTTTACACGCGATAGCTCATTTGTTAACGCTTGAAGTTCTAACAAGAGGGTCATATGCGCTGCTGTTTCTACTGTTGGTTCCAATTCTTTAGATATTGGACCATGTTCCTTTAATATCTGTTCCTTGTAGATGGCGGTGTTATAGATCATTGAATAACGTTTTATTTCCTTTTCCAATTCTCGGATTTTTTCTTTTAACCCGTAATCCGACCTATCAGATAAACCTAGAACCAAGTCTTCAATATTAAATCTTATATTTCCAATGATTTTTCCGCGATTCAATAATGTCCAACCTTTTTCTTGGTCAATATAGAATGTTGCCAACAAGTTATTGATAACAAGGTCGTTTTCTATTTCAAAGATCATTTTATGTAACGCAAGTTCTTCAATAGGTAAAGTAAAGCGGTTCACCCTTTGAGAAAATTCGTATACTGTTAATTCTGTACCTTCCCGATGAAGCACTAACTCCCTATTGGAGTCAGTAAGAATTTTTAATTCATATGAGTAAGATCCAAATGTGATTCCTTTACTAGAGGGTATGGGATAGCCTAATGCATAAAGCAACATCCGAATTAAAGTAGTCTTCCCTACGCTGTTCTTTTTACTGAATATTAATGTTATGTCAGTAAATTTAAATTTTTTCTTATCAAATGGCTTGGATATCGTTAATTCCAATAACTTCATAGGTTCACCTTCTTTTTAACACTTTGGATAACAAACCTTTTCGTTAGAATGTTTCTAATAATTAATTTTGCTATGATTTCTAAATGTGATTCTTCAATTTCTGGAATTTTAAAATCTTCAAGAAAGTCTGTCCAATTGTTTTCAATAAAATCATCAAAGTCTTTTTGCAAAGGAATAACTGATTTAACTTGTTCATTGTATGTTGATATTACTTTATTGGCAAATTCAAATTTTTCGGTCATTGTATTCATGAATGCTGCATAAGAAACCTTCAATTGACTCTGGACTGCCGGATCAATCCCGTCTAGATAGACGTCTATTGATGGATTTCCGCAAACTAATACAATGATTGGCCAGACAAGTTCTTTCTTTTTTATTTTAACCTTTCTGTGACTAGCGTTTTCGGAATACTTGTTTTGCCAAATTTTCAACAGCTTATTTCCAATACCTCTCGTGTCTTCAATATCCTCTAGGAAATAATACAACTGCTCTCTAACTGAGCTGAATAAATTATCACCCGTACCATGGAAAGGCAATATCCAGATTTCCAAACGATCTAGATTTAATTCAGACAATTTAGATTTGCTTATGATATTTTCGATTTTTTTCTGATCTGATGAAGGCAATTCTTTGAATTCTAAGTTTTTAAAACCCGAATAAAAACCAATTGTACGCATATTATTTAAAGGATTAGGGGTATTTGTAATATAAATAGTCTTCGTTACATTTGTTGATATGCTCTCCTTATTTAGGCCAGATAGGGCATCTATTAAGTTACGTAGCACATTACGATAATCATCTATAATTTCAACAAATTTTGCTTGAGAGAGTATCACACTATTGTCATTCAGATAAAGTTCTATGTCTTCAGATTCACCTTCAACTTTGATTTGGTCTACATCTTTAATATGTGACAAGGTCAAAATAATTGCAGCATTAAACTGAAAATCCCAAGCCTTTTTAGATGCTGAAGCATTTCTTGTTTTTGCCATATAATTTCTCCTATTCAAGATTCCTTTTTTAATCTTGTTTAATAGCAGGAAATTGGAACTAAAAAATTTTTTCCCAATTTCGAGGAATACCATAAATTTCAAAGATGATATCTTCTATCTGTTTTTCTAGAAAAAACAATCTTTCATCAAATAAACTGCTTCTATATATATGTTTATCGGCTTTTATTGTTAGCATCGTCTTTACTAATTCAACAATCCTGTCATGTTTTTCAACCATATCAGGGTTATTGAAATCGATAGTTGGTATGGGGAACGGGCTTAGATAGTTGGTTTTGAAAGTGAAATAACCACCGCGGAGAGTGTATCCTGTGTTCTTGATGAAGAACCAAAGCACCTTTGAATTGAGTAAGCCCAACCAGTATTCTGGAGCTTCTTTTTGATTTTCCTTAAACACAAAGCTGTAAACTTTTGTGGTGTGATAAAAAGCTCCTTCTCGATCAAGTGTCATATTTGTGCCGTAAGAAATTTCCGGGGTAAGGATTTTTGGCTTAGTATATTCAGTCATATTTTGGGGACGACTAAAAGCGTAAAAATATTTACCTTGGTATCTTCCTCTTTCCCTTTTAGATAATGTGTCTTTGTTCTCCAGTAAATATTCCCAACCTCGAGGGTAATTCTCTTTAATTTCTGATGGCTCCAGGAGTCGAAAGTCGTTTTCAGTAACAAAATATGGAAATATTATATAAGTATCGGTTGGTAAAGGATCATAGCGGTGGACATCTTTACCCATCAAAAATGGTTTTAAAAATCCTTTTTCAATTTCCACTTCTTTTTCAAGTGCTTTTGAATAGAGAAGAATAGTCTTTTCACGCTCTTCTATTTTTCTGAGGACATAGACTTTATCAGCACTAGTTGCAATCCCTTGAAATATTTTCTTTGTTACATCTCCAAGAGTTTTGGGTTGTTGGCGCAATTTCTGAAGAACGAGACCAGCTTCATTGGCAAAGAACTCCCATTCTTTACCGCCAGCTTCAGGCGCGGGCAGAAGAGCCGATTCATAGTCTGGATGAGGTTCGCTTTTTTCCATTGCATCAAAGACCGCGTCTATTGCCTGCAGACTGGAAACTGTTGAATATTGGAAAGCGTCTTGCGGTGATTTATTCAGGAACAAGAGACAAGTATAGGTGGTGGCGTTGGCAAAGACCTGCTCCGCGCCAAAGTGGACGATCTTTTGAAGATGCTTTCCACGGGAGATGATCTCGCGGATCGGAGAAGCGAATTCTGCCTGGAAGAATTTGTGGGGCAAAATGAAACCGAGCCGTCCCTCCTGATCCAAAAGAGAAAGGGCTTGTTCAATGAAGATGACATAAATATCGAAATTGCCCTTTTGGGCTGACTTATAGATCCTCTTGTAATGGTCAACGTCTCTGGGCGCCCATTCGCGAATAGATTGGATGCGAATATAAGGCGGGTTGCCGATGACGGCGTCGAAGCCGCCCTGGGCAAAGACTTCGGGGAATGAGCGCTGCCAGTCGAAGGGGTTGACGCGGATGATCTCTTCTTCGTCGGGCAAAAGCTGGCTGGCAAAGTAGTCCCAGCCGATGAGGGAGTTGCCGCAGCGGATGTTGTTGCCGAGGTCGGGCAGGACGCGGTCGAAACCAAGGGTGAGCTGACCAGTTTCGCCCTCGAGCAGTTTGAGCAGGAGGGAGAGCTTGGTGACCTCGACCGCCTGGGCGTCGATATCGACGCCGTAGATGCTGGCGGTGAGGATGCGCTTCTTTTCTTCGGTGGTGAGGCGATATTCGCCGCCTTCGGTGGCGACGATGGGTGGGTTTTTGCCGCGGATGTGGCTTTCGGGGTCGTGGGTGAGGTAGTAGTTGAGGTGCCAGTCGAGGAGGTATTGGTAGGCACCCAGGAGGAAGGAGCCGGAGCCGCAGGCGGGATCGACGACACGGAGTTTGAGGGCCTGGTCGGGAGTTAGGGAGGCGGTTTGATCGGGAGAAACCAGGGGTTGCGACATTGTGCCTTGATCGGATGAAGGCTGGAAAGGCAGATCGCCACGGTCGCCAAATTGGCTCCCTCGCGATGACAGATCGAAAGACCCACTCCTGGGGACAGAACCCAGGACGCAAGCAGCCCCTTTAATTCCCCCACCTGGGAACTTCACCCAGGACGCAAGCAGTCCCTGCGCTTCGCTGGAGGGGGTTTGGCTGGACGATTCGAGTTGATTGTCTGGGGTTTGATTAGCCGAAGGCTGTAAAGGCAGATCGCCACGACCCTGCGGGTCTCGCGATGACAGATCGAAAGACCCACTCCTGGGGACAGAACCCAGGACGCAAGCAGCCCCTTTTCCCCCACCTGGGAACTTCACCCAGGACGCAAGCAGTCCCTGCGCTTCACTGGAGGGGGTTGAGTTAGGCGATTCCTGTTGATTGTCCGGGGTTTGATTAGCTGAAGGCTGGAAAGGCAGATCGCCACGACCCTGCGGGTCTCGCGATGACAGATCCGATGAAGGTTGGTCTGGATGGAGGAGGGGGCTGAGGGTGTTGTGGACGATGTAATCGACGATGTAGCTGGGGGTGTAGTAGACGCCGCCGGCTTTGCGAACTTCGGGCTTTTCTTCGACCTTGGCAATGCCTTTGGGCGTCAGGCGGATGACCTTGCCCAGGAATTGCTCGTAGACCTGCCCGAGGATCTCGACCGGAATTTCCTTAAAGATATAAGGGCAGGGGTAGTAGAGGCTTTCGATGATCTGACGCAGGACCTTATCGTCGATCTGCAAGGTGGGGGTAAAGGTATCGGGCGCGCTGGTTTGGCTTTTTTCTTCCAAGAAATGGAAGAGCCCGGAATTGTATTTTTGATCGGCATGCTTAAAGAGTTTGATCAGGTTGGCGTAGATATCCGGCTGTCTGGAGAGCTGGAGGAGCTGCTCGGGCGGCTCAATTTCGCGGTCTTCGCTGATGCGCAAAAAGAGGAGGCGGTCGATGGTCGCCTGGACGGCATAGTTGAGCTGACGTTCGGCTCTGGGGAGGTTTGCGAGCTCTTCGCTGGAACGGAAGTTGCGCAGGGCGATATTGCGCGCCAGCAGATCGCGCCAGGCTTCGATCTCCTTGAGGAATTCAGCGTCCACCTCGGTGGTGCCGCGTTTTCCTTTGGTGCCGTCGGCGAATTTGTCGAAAGCGCCGCTCCAGACGGCTTGTTTGGAAAAGATTTTGGCGATCTCGTCCCAATGGCTGAGGTATTCTTCAAAATTGTAGAGCAAAACGCGCCCAGTGGCGGCACTGTCTTTGGGGTCGGGACGGTTGCGGCAGTCGTAGACGGCGAAATGCTCGAAATCGGTCAGGATGGAGAGGGGAAGTTTGGCGTTCCAGGCGTAGCGACGGAGTTGATAGGCGGCTTCGGCGTTGGTGACGATCCTGGCAGAAGGCTTTTTCGCCTCGACGAAGAATTTCCGGGAGGTGCCGACGCAAAAGGCGTAGTCGGGCGCGCGGGTGGTGCCTTCGATCTCGAGGGAGTCTTCGTGGATGACGTCGCGGTATTGGAGGGCGATGTTGCGCTCGTTGTAGACGTCCCAACCGAGTTCGATGAAAAGGGGATTGAGGAATTCGATGCGCAGTTGGGTTTCGTTGTAGTGGGCGGAGTTTAAGAGCTCGCGAGAGTCGCGAAAGCGGGAGACGAGGTTGTGGATGGTTTCTGGCGCGGTCATGTTCCTCCTGACGGGGGTTGCGTTGTGGGTAATTATACACTTGGAGGGGGGATGTTTTGGATTTTTAGTGGAAAGTGAAATGACACACCCCAGGCTTGGAAATTCCACAGTTATTGTGCTGGAGGGCGGTTGAGCGCGTGGACAGGAGGCCACGCGCGAACAGATGGTTGTCATCGCGAGGGAACGAAGTGACCGCGACGATCTGCCTTTAATCTGTCGATTGTTTGGATGTCGGGTTGACCCTTGGCAAATAAGCCAAGGGCAGGCAGCGCAATCGACCTACCTGCTATTGATGTTCTTCTAAATGCTTTAGAAATTCTGGGGTTTTGGACCAATATTTGATCCCCCAGTTTTCGAAATTCCATTCTTCCATGTAATTATTACATTCATAGTCCACATAAACTATGATCCCATCGCTAACAACGAAATTGGTGGGGAAATAATCTATGTTGGTATTGGCTGGATAAAGGAGCGAACACATTTGCTTTACCTGATCGATATAGTCGGGTTTCATTTCATCTTTTATCACTAGATCAAAGATCGTTTCTCCATCAATATACTCCTTAAGGATACGTTCATTCTCAATATCAACGTCGATCATGGCAGGCATTCTTATGCCAATCTCTGACAGCCTTTTATAATCATCTATCTCAGACTGTATCTTATTTCCAAATTGATAATATGAACATGGTTCATGATGAATTTGTTTTAATACGTATCTTCGTCCATCTTTGGCGGCAAGATAGGAATAACCGCCTTTTCCTTTGCCTAAAATTTTCACAATTTCGTATTCAACGCCGTTTACGCTCATTTTTTTCATGGGTCTAATTCTACAATACCCAGCCTACATTTTTTCTGCGCCAATGATCTCGAGATTTCGTCATAATCAGAGGAAAGATGAAAAGGCAGATCGCCGCGGTCGCCCAAAGGGCTCCCTCGCGATGACAGATAGAAAAACTCACTCCTCACCCTGGAAAACCAGGGTAAACTGTCCGGCCTTCGGCCACCTTCACCCCAGAACCCAAGATGAACATTCCGCCATACGGGCATTTCTCATCCCAGATTCGCCAACACACTGTACTGGAGGGCGGTTGAGCGCGTGGACAGGATGCCGCGCGCGAACATGAAACGAAGAAGAAAGAACAGGTTCGCCCGCGGTCTCCCGACCATGGGCCATATATTATTTTTATACTGAGAATTGCTGGTAAACAACAGCTTTTTGCCATGCCACTCGCATTTTTACAGTCGATTTCGCTGAATCCGTGACAGATGATGCGCATTGACAATGCAATTGTATTCTGTGAAAAAAAGCCGGGTTCAGATGCAGAACCCGGCTTATCAAGAAAAAGATGAGGTAGAAGTAAGTAAATTACTTCAATATCAAGGGTAGATACAAGTATTTGATACCCAGGTCAACGATACCTGTATATGTACTGGTATTGTTATCGGGGAACGGATCAAGATCGACTTCAGGCAGGTTGCTCGTGATGCTCACCTGGTTGGTCAACTCCGCGCCATTCTGAACATCATCAGCGACCATTACTGTAAGGCGTATCTCATTCACATGACCGGAGGGAAATGGGTAGGTTTGCCAGGTCAAGGTCTGACCGTCAACCTCCGGCGGAAAATCGGTCCACTCCGGCAAGTCCTTAGTCCAGTGTATCTGGGCGGAAAAAAAAGTCAATCCCGCCGGCAATGTATCAGTCAAAATGGCGTCGCCTGTCATGTCCCACCACCAGGCGGTCCAGGACTGGGCGTTACCGAACCTGAGCAGATAGGTAACTTCTTCACCTGGCTTGAATTCGCCTTCTTCAAGGGTTTTCTCGATGAACAAATCCAGCCCGCTCCACAGGAGGAATACGGCAGTATTATCTTCCGGGTTTGTATCAGCAGGGGCAATAGTTACCGTGGCGGTGTTGGAAAAGACCTGCCCGATCGGAACAGGATCCTCACCTGGGATGAGGACGTTGTAATCCGCGCCAACGCTCCAGCCGGGTTCCAATCTATCCAGGCTGATGGTGAAATAATGCTCTTCTGGAAAATCGTCCCAATCCCATTGCTCCCAAAACCCAACGTTGATGCCGCCATCCAGCACCATTTGTTCGGGATAAGAATCGGTGATCACGACATTTTTAACCGTTCGATCGCCGACATTTTCGACAGTGAGTTGGTACCAGGCATTGTGACCGTTTCCAAAGCCATGCCATTCGCCGTATTTACGGACGCGCAGATTTGGACCATGCGCAAGGACGGTCTCAGTTAGCGTGAAGGTATTATTTTCAACCATGTATTCCTCTGGCTGCACCGCGATTTCGCAAGTGTGTAAAAGCTCAGTTCCAGGTGCCGTATTGGGGTCGATATCCACAAACACCTCAATCGAGCCATAATAGCCTGGATCAAAGTCGTCCACTTGCCAGGTGACGGTATTACCTTCTACCACCGGTTCTCCGAGAAATTTTGCCCAGTCCCATTGTTTCCAATCGGCAAAACCGGCGCCAGCAGGCAGTGTGAGCGTGAGCGGAATGGGTCCTTCGACCGGCAGATTCCCATCGTTGTGAAAGTGAATTCCAACGCGGTATTGCCCGCCTGGAGTCAGAACACCCGAGCGCCAATCCATGTGAATAGAAAGTTCCGTAACTGGCTCACCTACATTATGGCGAAATTCAGCCTGGTTGTCCTGCTCGTTGGGATCATCATTCGCGGCGTAGATCTCCACATTGTTGATTATCTCATCACCAGGTTGGGCACTCTCATCCAGTTTTACCTTGACGTACACTTCCTGACAGCGCCAACCGGCGATGGTTGGGGATGACAGGGTCAGGGTGTTACCAATGCGGGAGAGTTCAGACCAGCCAGGCTCTCTGCCCCACCAGGAATCCAAGGTGGTTGCAGCGGGCAAGGTTTCTGTCAGAGTCAAACCAGTGCTGCCGGTGGATCCATTGTTGCAGACGTTGACGTTGTAGACATAGTTTTGTCCTGGCGCGGGATTCCACGTCCAGGCGCCTATGCCAACATTGACGTGGGTGTCGTTAGCAACCACCGTGCCCTGCCAGCTACGCACGCGATCCTCGGGATTGCCCGCGTCAAAACTTTCAGAGCTGATCTCCGCGGTGTTGATGATGTCATGTCCTTCCAGGGCATCTACACGCGCAAAGACATAGAAGTTAACCCAATCACCTGGCGCGAGATCGCCAAGTTGCCAGGTGACCTTGTTGCCATCTTCGGTTTTGGTAAAGCCGGACGTGTCACCCAGATAGGTCAAGCCCTGATCAAAGGTATCCGTAAGGATGGCGTTGACCGCATCGGCATTGCCTTCGTTGCGATATTGAATATTGAAAGTAACGTTGCCGCCTTCGCCTGGCTCGCCGCTCTCCAGCCAATTCTCAATGCGCAATCGCGGTGCGGGATGCCTGAACTCGCCGATCAGCTTATGACCAGCCGTTACATAATAGGCAACCATCAGGTTGGAAGCTTCATTCAGGTTGTAACCTTCAGCACTCCAGTCGCACAGATAGGTATCTAAACCATCTGGCAGAACCCAATCTTCCTGATTTGGCGGTGAGTTCCAATCCCAAATCTCGCAAGATACCATGATCTCCTCGCTTTGCGGCAGCCATTCAGCATCCACAGTGCCAGTCATCTGATCATTATCAAGGTTCAGGTCGGCTGTGACCCAGCCAATTTTCACGTCAGCTGTAAATACACTGCCATCATCCACCTCGCCATGAATGGTGTCTCCTGGTTGGATGTCTGGATGGACTGGTATCCACTCGGCGCCTTCCATAGTGGTATCAAATCCATAGCTGCCCCAATCAGGTTTATAGGCAGTTGGAAGCGTGATATGTGCTTTTTCTAATCCTTCCTGATCCAATACTTGCAAGAAAATTGTGTGCCCCTGTTCATAAGGGCCCTGGATCCAATCATGGTCATACTGTACATGGAAGATCAATTCATCTGAATAGCCAACAAAAGAATTGAAAACACTTTGATTGTCAGAGGTCATGTATGAAACAGCAATCCGCTCACCAGGTTGGATATCCCACTCGGTTTCGGGGTCCCATGAACAAGAGTAGGTGTCCGTACCATTTGGAAGAACGGAATCGCTCTTACCTTCAGTGTTTGGCGGCGCGCCCCATGGATGACACCAAATGCCAACTTCAGTCTCCTGGGGAAGCCAGGAAGCGTTGATCGTACCTGTGATACTGTTATTCTCAGTGTCAACCTCCCCTGTTATCTCCCCGACCCGGACTTCAGCTTCATAGGTCACTCCATTAACGTCGATCTCTCCAAACACCCAATCGCCAACCTGGATATCAGGTTTTTCCGTGTTCCAGACTACACCCTCCATGTTGGTAGAGAAGCCAGTTTCCCCATTCCACCACGGAACTTCCGCGGTGGTAAATTCGACACTGGCTTTGACTGTAACCCCATCGCTTTCAGTAACAACGAGGAATCCATCATATCCAGAAGGATATCCAAACTCGATCCAATCCTCTCCATAATGGACGTTGAGGTTGAGATTGTAATCTTCTGCCAAGAATCCTTCGATGACGGAAGCAGAAGCGGATATTTGATGAACCATCTTTTCCAAGGGAGGGCTTTGTTTTACCTCGAGCTTGGTTTCTGATGGAGGAATTGCATTTTCAGGTTCGAGGTTTTTTGCAAAGACCGAATTAGCAAGTAGACCTGAAAGCATAAACAGAACGATGATTATTGAGAATAAATTCTTTGTTCGCATTGAGTACTCCTGATATTAATTAGTGAAATATGATTCAAAGGCCGCGGCGACAGGTCAGGATACGATGAAAGAGTGGGAGGATAGAACGATTGTCGGCGTCGTAAGGACACGAGATAAAAGGTGATTTCCAAGTCTCCCAAAACTCAATCGGGTGTGGTTGTTAAGATTGCAGGCTGTTTTAATCACTGAAATAATATTCTTCTCCTTTTGAATTATTGTTTTTAGTTGTCTGTTCCTAAATATATGATGCGTAATTCTTGATCTGAATTCAACAGAATTTTAATACAACAAATTCATTTTTGAAAGAGGGATTGACAACCTTTATGTGACAACCTTTAAATCAAATTTCGTCTCAACAAATCGATACATTTAAGGTCAACCGCGGAAGTTTTTCATAGCAGGATTCCTGGCTGTTTGATATTGACCTGAATTTCCTTCTCGATCTGTCAATTGTCAGCGCAAACCAACCCCTTACTCCGCTTCGAAGAGGGGTTAAGGCCACTAAGACGAGGTTGTGGATGGTTTCCGGCGCGGTCATGTTCCTCCTGGTGGGGATCGCTTTTAAATCACTTTCCGTTTGTTTTGTTCACCTTGACTAATTAAAGGCGAATCGCTTTACCCAATGGGCAGAGGCACCTAATGGGGACTTTACCCTTGTGAGCACTTCGTCTCGACCTAAGGAAGAATACACTATTTCCCTTTTATTCTGTACAAGGCAACAGTCGAGAAGAGGAATAAGAAGCCGTAAAGTGCCATCAGGACGACGTAGCCGGCGCCATCTCCGATGGGGCCACCGATATAGGCGCCAACTGCGCCAGCGCCAGCGCCCGCCAGGTTGGAGATGCCAAGCCATTTGCCGCTCTCGTTGGCTGGAACCAGCTCCGTGCCCAGTGCCCAGTTTGCCGCGAAGAAAATGCCAGTGGCCAGACCAATCAGGACGCCACCGGCATAGATAAGGGGCATGTTTGTGGAAATTATAACGAACAATGTACCCACGCCAGCCAGGATTCCGCTCAGGAAAATGAGGGGCTTTTTACCGAGTTTATCGGTCAACCAACCAGCCGGAATTGAGATCAGAAGGATCGAGATGCCCACGACCAACATCAGGTTAGCGGTTGGCGCGGCGGCGCTCGCCCCGGCATATTGAGGGAAGCGTTCCTGAATGAAATAAAGCACAAAACTGCTCAAATTGTTGGCGCCGACCAGGAAAGCAAGGCGATTGATGACCCACCAGGTGAAGGCGGGACGCTCTTTGGCCTGTTTGCCGAGGCTGATGCGCACTGAGAGGAAAACGCCAAGAGCAATGGCAAGCAGCATGCCAACAACCCCGATGATGCCTGTCAGAATCACTGCCTTTGTCGAATTGAGAAGCTGGAAATGGGGCAGGAGAGCACGTACCCCCCAACCGAGCAATAAGATGATAGCAGTAAAGGCAAGGGTCATTACCAGCAACCTGCCGATCGACTCCCAATCAACCTTTTCAACAGGACCTTCCTGAGGTGTTTCGCGGATAAACATGCTGAGAACGGCGCCGACAAAAATGACCGCACAAACTGTGATGATGGCTGCCCAGAGATTGCCCGCGCTGATCATTCGGCTGACGGTGAATGAGACAACGATCAGGGGCAAGGGCAACTCAAAGAAGGCTTTGATCGCAGAGTAGCGCCCGCGCTTTTCGGCTGGAACCAGATCAGGGATCAAGCCTTGCATGGCGCCATGACCTATGTTGGCTGAAACCATCGAGAAAACGACAACGCCAAAAAGGGCGTAATAACCTGCCATGCCTTCCATTGTTCCGGCGATGATGCCAATTACGATGAAAACCAGGATCTCAAGAATGGCGCTAACGGCAATGAAAGGCCGTCGTTTGCCAAAACGGGAGGTGCTGCGGTCGGAAAAGCTGCCGGCGATCGCCTGAACCAGCAGGGCAACCATCAGCGAGACCAGCCGAATGGTGCCGTAGCTGCTGCCTTTGGTCTCCTCGCCGACAAATTGCTGTACCAGCAAAGGCATGATCAGGGGAGTAAGGGTTTGGGAACGCAGTGTGATCGCCAAATAATAGATGTTCATTGTGATGGCGTCATACCATCGGAGCGGTTTTTGGGTCGTTTCATTGTTCATGGCTATCTCCTTCAATTTATTAAACCATAAATGAGGGGTAGGTTACGCGATTGAACAAAGTTGGCAGGGTTTGCTTGCAAAGTAACCCCTCATCCGCCCTTCGGGCACCTTCTCCCCGCGGAGAAGGCAATATCCCTCATCCCGAGAACCCTGTGTAATGCACACAGGGCGGGCAGAGCTCGAGACGCATGCGGTCCGCCCTTCGGGCACCTTCTCCCGCCCCCTGGAAAAGCACCACGAGCAGGTGAGAAGGCTATTGAAGACGGGAATCTGTGTGCCATCAAATTTCAAAGCAAACTGGAGGGATTTACTTCAATTTGCCAGCCTTTGAGTGGAAGTAGGTGGAGCAGCGTGCGAGGGTTGGGGCCGCGCAGGACGATCTGCCAGCGCCAGTAGCCATATAGTCGGGGGTAGTAGGCGGGCAATGGCCCGATAAAACTGGTGTGGTGCAGGTTATGGCTGATGATCGTTTCGCGGATGATCTGAGCAAGCTTTTCAGCTTCCTGTCGCGCTTTTTCCACTTTTAGGGAACGGTATTCCAGACGGATCAATTGGGAGAAAGGCGGGTAACCAAGCGCGCTTCGCTGTGCAAGCTCGTTCTGGTAAAAACCTTCATAATCATGTTTGGCAGCTGCCTGAATGACATAATGATCGGGTTGATAGCTCTGTAAAACAACATTCCCGCCCAAAGGACTGCGACCCGCGCGACCGCTGACCTGGGTGAGCACCTGAAAAGTGCGTTCATAGGCGCGATAATCGGGTAAGTTGAGCCCCACTTCTGCCAAAATAATGCCGACCAGCGTCACCAAAGGCAGATCGAGCCCTTTGGCGAGCATTTGGGTGCCAACCAGGATGTCAGCGCGATGGGCGCTGAAATGCGAAAGTATCATTTCGTGATCATTCTTCCCGCGGGTGGTATCGGCGTCCCAACGCAGGATGCGGGCTTCAGGAAAGGTGGACTTGACCATTTCTTCAAGTCGGGCGGTACCAAGACCAAGCTGGCGGATCTGCTTGCTGCCGCAACTTGGGCAGGTTTTGGGCATTTTGCGGGTGTAGCCGCAAAGGTGGCAGAGCAGACCAGTGCTGGCGCCATGCCAGACAAGGGGCTGATCATCGTTCGGGCATCGCAGGCTGGTGCCGCAATGACGACAAAAGACATAGGTAGCCTGACCGCGGCGGTTTAAGAAGAGAATGGCTTGTTGGTTCTGTCTTAGGACGCGATCAAGCGCTTTTTCCAAAGACCTCGAGAGAACGCTGGTGTTCCCGTGAGCAAGCTCCTTGCGCATATCTACGACTTCGACCGGCGGCAGCGAGAAACTGAGTGTCTGTTCTTCTTTGCCTTCTTCCGGCAAGCTGAAATTGAGCGAATTGGCTTGCTGCTGCAGGATGTGGCGATGAGCCAGGACACGATCCGGAAGGACCACCCTCAACCAGTCACCGCGTATGGCGGTATAGCTCTGGACGATCGACGGCGTGGCGCTGCCCATCAGGATTTTAGCCTGAGTGATTTCGGTCAGAGCAAGGGCGGTCGCGACGGTGTGATAAAGGGGCAGGCGTTCGGTTTCATCGTAGGAATCATTATCGCATTCATCGATCACGATCAGTTTCAGCTCCGGCAGGGGCAGGAAGAGCGCGCTGCGGGAGCCGATGATGATCTGCAGATCGCTCTGTTGGGCTCTGCGCCAGGTATCGTAACGCTCGCCGTCCGAGAGTTTTGAGTGATAGATGCCGACTTTGTTGGGAAAACGAGCCATGAAACGCCGCACCGTTTGAGGCGTCATCGATATTTCCGGCACGAGGATCAGGCACTGTCCACCATTTTCGATCACCTGTCTGACTGCCTGCATATAAATTTCGGTCTTGCCTGAACCTGTGACGCCGTGCAAAAGCACCGGTCGGGGTTTAGGGCGGCCCCATTCCTGCTGGATGGACGCCCAAGCCTGATTTTGCGCCAGAGTTAAAGGAGGGGCGCTATCTTCTGTCACCTCCAGTTCAGCCAGCGGATCGCGCCAGACTTCGGTCTCATTAAAATGCAGGAGACCAGCCTCTTCGAGATAGGTCAGGTCGGCATAGTTGGCGCCGGTTTCGGCGTAGATCCAGGAGAAATCAAGCGGAAAGGCTTGTCTGGCGAGCAGGTCGATCACTCTCTTGCGCCGCAGCTGGGTTTGACTGGTCTTGCCGTAGGCTGTTTCAGGGAGTTGCGCGATGCTGTCAACGTTGATGGAGAGGGCGGCTGACCGCAGCGTTTTAACAGAAACCCGCGGTGGGGGCAAGATGCTTTGGGTGGTGATAAGATCTCGGGCGCGCAGAGTGTCGAGCGTTTTGCGCCAATCAGCTTTGGGTAAGGCGTAATCGATCTGCGCGCCGCGCAAGGGGCCTCTTTTTTTCAAGAGATTCAGCAGACGTTGTTGGGTTGGTCCAAAATCGCCAAGGTTCTCGGGCAATTCATCGTTAATGGCAACCAGAATATCAGCCCGACGGCTTAGACCAACAGGGATCATCAGCTGGATGCAGGCGCTCAGCGGGGCATAATAGTTTTTACTCAACCACTTTGCCAACGCAAGCTGTTGTGGGGAAAGCAAGGTCTCTTCAGAGATCAGGTCGGCAATCGGCTGGGTCTTTTCTACTTCGGGCTCATCCAGCAATTCGAGCACAACCCCCTGCACGATCTGTTTCCCAAAGGGGACGACGACCAGGTTGCCTGGCTGAATACGGTCTTTTAAATGAAGCGGGATGGAATAATGATAGGTCTTCTCGACCTGTCCGATATTGACGCTGATGTTGGCAAAATCGCTCATTTCGCCGCCTAAGGGGTGACGAAAACAAGATATTCTGCTGAAAAAGACATTTTATTGATCAGATCGGCTGGAATATCACTGGAAAAAGCCAGATAATTCTGCCAAACATGCGCCATCGTTGTTTGCCCTACCATTTGGTTGAATTCATTGAAAGCAAAGAAGGGAGAAAGGCGGGCTGCTGATGCGCTGATGCGATCCATATCCAAATAGAGCTGATTCCATTTGTCGCGCTTCATGATGATGGGGTGATCTGCCAAAAGAATGACCTGGTCAGGCAATTCACCCAAATATTTTTCAAGTTCGTCAAGACGCATGCTTTCGAAAAGCGGTTCACGTTGGGCAGGAGGCAGAGACCATTCCTGGTGAAGCTTCCAGGGTTCAAAAGCAACATTGGCATGGCGTTTGTGGACGTTGATGTAAGTTGAACCATCGGCAGGGACGTTGTTGACTTCCAACCCGCCACCAAAAAAGCCGGTCAGGATCAGTTTGACTTCGCCCATGTTTTTATCGAAATCATGCCGAACCCTGAGGTAAAAAATCGTTACGTCATCGCCAAGGATTTTGATGGTTTCTGTGTGAATGCCCCGATCCATTAATTGAAAGGCTACCATTGCCGAAAGGGCAACCAGACTGCCATCTTCCAGATTTTCTTTCTGGGTGAGGTAAAAGTAGCTCCAGTCAACCGACCCAGTGTTGGTGTTGAGAAAGGGTAATTGCGCCAAACGGGTTGGAATGGGCGTTGCGGTATAGGTAGGCGTAGCGGTTGGCACCAAAGTTGAGGTTGGCGTCATAGTGGGAGTTGGAGTCATTGTTGAGGTCGGGACCGGAGTTGGAGTGTCGGTGGCAGTAGGGACTAAGGTTAGCGTAGGCGCATCGGTCGGAAAGGCTGTCGGGCGACCCTGTGGCTGAGCATTACATGAAAGAACTGTTAAGAGAAGAATCAGCGCTGATAAAAGGCGAAGCAATTTACTGGTTTTCATGATTAGTCAGATCTCCCGGTTGAAATGATTGCTGAGACATAACCAACTACTGAACCGAAATCACCACTTACATCACCGGAAGTGCGATAGTCCGCAATTGTGACCTGGTTGGCACCCATCTTTCTAGTGGTTAACAAAACCGTTGCCATGGCTCCATGTCCGCAGGCTTCGGCTTTGTGATTAGATTTTAGTCGGTAGAACTTTTCCGGGTCAAAGTTTTGTAAACCTTCGATCAGGTTGTGGTCCAGGCGATTGGCTACTCCCTGATGATAGAAATGGGACAGGTCACTGCTGGCAATCAGCAATGTGTTTTCATCAGGTGGATAGCTGGAAATCAATTTCACGAGCGCGTCTGAGAGCATACTTGCTAAAGTGAGCGATTGATCCATCAGCATTATTGGGATTAATTGGAATCCATTTGGCAAAAGAAGCTGGAGGAAAGGCAGCTCAATTTCGATGGAGTGTTCACGGTCGCGCCGGATTTGGTTGACTTGAATACGCTCATTTTCTAAAAATGTGGTTAGTTGTTCGAGTGAGATATGATCGATCGGAACAAGACCGAAAGGGGTTTGATAGGCATCATGTTGACTGGTGAGCACATGCCCGCGGTAAGGCTGATGAGAAGGCGAGATGATGATAACGCGTTGATAATCCTGACCAACAATGGCTTTGAGGGCATGCGCGGCGGTCAGACCCGAATAAAAGAGGCCGGCATGGGGCAAGACCAATGCCACAACCTGTCCCTCAAAAGACGGCGGCTTTGCCTCATTGAGGTAGCCCTCAAGCTCCTGACGAAGCTGGGCAGGATTGGCAGAATACCAGGTCCCTGCAATAGGCGAGGGCCTGGTATCTGACATCGCGTTTTTGTTCATGACTCTATTTTAGCACGTAGCTAGAGTCAGTGTTCGCTTTTATTTCTTCTTACTTATTATTTCCCGATAAAAATGGACGAACTCGCGCAAAAAACCAATAAATTTCTCCAGTTCTTCCGAGTTATGCTTAGAAGAGAAAGCGGAAAAAATGTCCTGTATATGACTGACGACAAGGTCAACGACTTCGTTGCCTTTCTCATCCAGTTCAATCGTCCATACACGTTTGTCATCACTATGGCGAAAGCGCTTAATGAAACCATTATCTTCCAACTCTTTACAGGTTTTACTTAGGTTGCCAGGATTGATGCCTAAATCATCTGCAAGTTCGGTGAGTGTGGTTTTTTCGAGATTCTTAATTTGAAGCAAGATTCGAACTTTTTGTTGGGTTAGATGAAACTTTTTACAAAAACCAACAAATAGATCCATGCGGCTACGCTGCAATTCTCTGGTTAGATGCCACATTTCCCAAATAAAATCTTCTTTTTTCATATTCCTCCAAAATTTAAAATTTATTTTAATGGCTAAATTATAAACAATTAATCACACTATCTTTATTGTAACACAAACATGTACAATTGGCAATATGCGTACATTGTGCCTAAGAACAAATGTATAACTGGAAATCAGCGGTTTTTGGCACGAATTAACAAAAAACCTGCTGTTCCGGTCATCCCCAACTCTTTACGGTGGCGATCATTCGTAAGATCATAAAAAAGTCCTTCACCGGGATTGTTGGGATCGTAGAGCAAAGCTTCAGTGATGACAAAACCCTCACCATAATTAATATTGGTGACGGAGTAAGCTGCTCCACTTTCATCAACACGAGTGACAACGATCATGTGGTCAAAGCCGTTATAGTTTGAAATACCCTTGAGCACAAAAAGATAGAGCCAGTCACCGGGTTGCAAGGGGTTTTTCTTCCAGTCATAAGTGCCAATGCTTTCTTCAACCTGAATGTAATCATACTCATCGGTTGGGAAAAATTCACGCTCCAAGGTTTCCATACCATGACATTCAGGAATTTCTTCACGTGGGCACAGCAACCACATTTCGTGTTCCGAGGCGTCTTCGGGCAGGTAGCCCCCCGCCTTGAGGATGGCAACCGTCAGGGGTCCGCAGGCATTGTCAGCAGACTCATGCGGTCCGGAGGCGAAATCGATTCGGCGCGCGACCTGGTCAGCATCTTCAGGCGTAAAAGCAAGGAAATCGAGACTGGCTTGCCAAAGTTTTTCTTCTGCTTTCTGGCGCGCTGTCATCGTCGCGGTTGGTGTTGGGGGCAGAGGTGTCGCGGTCCTGGTTGCCGTGGGAACGAGCGTTTTGGTGGTAGTTGCTGTGGCAGTATAGGTCGGCTCTGACGTAAAAGTTGGCGTGGGATTTGGACCTGGCACCGAACAAGCGCTAAAGGCTAAGATAACGAAGAGAGCAAGGATGGTGTTCACAAATCGTCTCATAAAAATATTATCATCGATGATTATTAATTTCTTATAATACTAATTCTGGCATATTTTCTTTTAAAGATGATATCATGACTTTGTTATAACTTTGGAAAGTTTACGGGCATGTACAAGAGCCTAAGCCAAATGCGGTAGCTAAGGAGGGCATGTTCGTATTGGCATTTGAAGGATCATTCTTTTCGTTTTTCAACTTGGCTGGTTCCTGCATTGAGAGGACGCAAGCTGTCCAATGTCTGTTCAGCTTTTTTTCAGGTTTTCAGCTGGCAATCCCTGATTATACAGGGTAGTGAAATGTTGCCCGCTATCGTAAAAAGTCCCAGGGGTTGACGCGCCCATACTCGTCGTTGCGCAATTCAAAATGTAGGTGGGCGCCGTTTGCCATGCCAGTATCGCCGATGGTGCCTACCAGCTCTCCCTGATAGACCTCCTGCCCGCAGCTAACCTCGACGGTTGCCAGGTGGGCATAGAGCGACTGCCAGCCTTCGCCGTGGTCAACTACGACCATATTGCCATAGCCCCAGTCGTTCCAACCGGCATAAACGACCACGCCGTGATCCACCGTCACGACAGGATCGCCAATGTTTCCTTTAATATCAATCCCAAAGTGATTGGCTGCGGGCGAGTAATCATAACCTGAGAGTGTGTGTTCCGGCACTGGCCAGAGAAAGTTGAGCGTACCGAGGACGCCGTCATAACTGTCCGGGCAAGCTCCGGGACCAACATTAAGCGCGACAGCGGGGTCTTGACGGGTGATGTGGGGGATGCGCCAGTCGGAATATTGCCCCTTTCCGCCCGGTATGATTAGTTTTGTCCCTGGCTCGATGTTGGGGTTGGAAAAATCACCAACTTCAGCCATGGTCAGGTTGTTGCCAGGGAAATTGACGATCGATTCCGGGCTGACCTGGTAGAACTCCGCCACGCCGTTGAGCCCTTCGCCAGCCGTCCAAACGTGCATGGTGCCATCGACGGGCATGATTATCAGTTTTTGACCGGGGAAGATCATGTGCGGGTCGTCGCCGATGGTATAGCGATTGCTCCAAAGCACAGTCTCTGGCAATAGGTTGAAACGAGCGGCGATGGAAAATAGTGTATCGCCGGGCTCGACTGTGTAATCTGTTAGGCCTGATCGGTTGCGTAATGGCAAAACAGTGTCGATCGAGGAGCGTTTGCTTAGGGCTGGGTCGGAATCTGAAGGTAGATTGGAAAGAAATGGAGGAGCGAAAACCTGGTTGAGCGGATTAGGCTGAGCAGGATTTGGAATCTGCAGTTGGGTAACCATGCTGCCATCAGCGCTGATGTAGTAGCGCTTAAATATCCAGACCACCAGCAGCATCACTAAGACGGTCGCGATGAGGGTCGCCGCACGCAGGAGGCTGTTATAGAGCCCAAGTTGCTTGAAGCGTTCCCAGAACCTGGTTGCCAGAACCTGACCCGGGAGCAGGGCTTCGCTCTCCTCGCCTGAATCCAGGAAAGGATCGCCATGGATGGGATCGGACTTGTTTTCCATGAAAAAATAATATCACGTCTTGAGAAAAATGCGTTGCTCACAACCTTGTATTAAGATAGAAAATGATTAGCAAAGGACTTGGTTATGAAGACGCATTGCTTGAAATAATTAAGTCTGCAATAATCACGAATAAAGATGTGGATGATTTGCTTTAAGGAAAAAATGTTTGAATATGTTGTTTGTAACAATTCTGAAACATCATCATTTATACAAGCTTCCAATGTAATTGAAGAGCTTTTTAATGTTAATCTTGACGAAAGAATAATAGATGTAGATGGTTCTGGATAATTTTGTTACAAATATCAAGGCAATGATTTGTATCTAGTTCAGGGTTTGGTTTTAGACTCAGTTCTTGTTAAGTCTGAAACGGATCTTCCTTCTATTATCGACAATCTGATAAATTTGCAATAAACATGTTTTGAGAAATAAAAAGGCCATAAAGGCCTTTTGGTTCCGTCCACTCTGCACGACTTGAGCATCTGTAATCTTTCGACCTGTGAGGGGTGACTTCCCACCTCAGAACTTACTCTTAGTATAACAGATACAAACGAGATAAGTTGTGTTTTATAATGTTTGCGAAGGTTGGGTTATTGCTCACAAGCTGTGATAATATCTTCGCAGAATGAAAGCATTGGTTACTCTTCTCCCTGAACCGTATTACAAGAATATTCTTTCGTTGTGGAAGGAAATGGAGGAAAATTTCGGTTTTACGTCAGTCTTTGATACGCCCCAGCCCCATATCACCTGGCAATATGGAGACGATTATAAAGGCGGGTATCTGAAGATACTGGAAGATATTTCTTTATGCAACTGGCTGATCGAGGTGCAAACTGATATTGTCACCTGGTTTGCCGCGGAACAGCCGATCATTTATTTGCGGGTGGTCAAGACGCCGGAAATTGTCGATTTGCATCGGGTGTTATGGGAGCGTTTGCTCCCCTTGTGTGAGAATCCGGCGATGTTGTACGCGCCGGGAAGCTGGCAGCCGCATGTGACCCTGGCGATGGAAGAACGCAGTTGGCTGAAACTGCCGGAGGTCTATCGCTTTTTGAAGACAAAAGACCTGAGCTGGAGCTTTAGATTGGACAACCTGACCGTCTTGACCGCCAAAGAAGGAAAAGCATCGTAGGTTGAAAAGAAATTCCTGATTTGAAGAAAAAAAGAAATTCAGCTAAATTTCTCCTCGTTGGACGAGGAAAAGTCGAAAATACTAGGTCAAACCTGATAGTTCCTGATAGTTTTGACTGCTTAAAATGGAGACTGTTAGAACCTTTTAGGAGATTAAACATGGAAGTTCCACGACATTGGAGACTTAAAAAACAAAGATACGCATTACAGGGAGAAGTCTGCCCGCATTGTGATGTAAAAATTTTTCCACCTCGCGATGTCTGCCCGGAATGCGGCGGCGAAGCCAAAACCCCCTTCAGCTTCAGCGGCAGGGGCGAGGTCTATTCCTATACACTGATTTCCAACGCCCCGGCTGGCTTTGAGGAGCAGGCCCCTTACACGGTGGCGATGGTCAAGCTGAATGAAGGCCCCATGGTCACCGCGCAGTTGACTGATCTGGGCGAAGAGCCGGTCAGCATCGGCATGCCGGTTGAGATGGTCACGCGCAGGATCCGCAACGACAGCGACGAGAGAGGCATGATCGTATACGGTTACAAATTCCGACCGGTGATGGCGAAGTAAAGAGAAAGTAGTTCACAGAATGCCCGCAATAATAGCGGGCATTTTCTTTTAATTCTTTGCAACTGAATAGCTCCAGGAATCAATTGGAAGGCTTAAGGATTTCCTTTTCGATCTCTGGTAACGAATCAATTATTTCCCTTGCCTGACGTTTGATTTCAGGATCGGTGCTGGGGGAGTGTTGGATTAGCTTGATCAATTCAAAAGCTTTTTTAAGCGCGTCTTTGACCTGGGCGGTGTAGCTGAAATGTTCCCAGCCAAAAGAAGTGGGGCGAGGAATCTTACGAGCTTCTTCTATATATTTTTGCGCTTTTTTGATGCGCTGTTCTGGAGTAAGTGCTTTTGCCATGCAGCAATTATAGCCCGACTTAGAGATATTGATGTAGCCAAAGCGGCAATTCCCAGTATAGAAGTAGTATACTGCGAACCCAAGTCTTTTTCTTGCTCGTACATGGTCTCCTGATCAGGTCCAGGGCTAAAATGAGAATTGCTGCAAATCCTCACAAATAGCAGGCGCAAAAACTCATCCTGGGGCTCACAAAAAAGAGTGCTTAATTAAGAGTTATGACTGAACGAATAACAGGCTTTTCACGTCATTGCGATTGTAAGGTTTGAAGCAATCAAGACAAACCTTTTTTCACCCATTATCCTAATCCAGTTGCTGCGAGTCCTTTCACCACAAATTTCACAGATGTAGGAATTAAATAAGCGGGCCTGTTCAGGCACTTCAATTCGGGTTGGCACAACTTCGAACATATCCCGAGGTTCCAAACCCTGATAATACGTCAGGGATTCTTCACGGCTTAAGCCTTCGGGACGCTTCCTGAGCATCAGGCGTACCGATTTCCCAGTCAGGTGATTGTAGATTGAAAAAGCTTGTTTTCCAGTTAGATGGAAGGGCAAATTTCCTTTCCCAACGCTGCATCCCAGCAAAACCTGGATGGAATCCACGCCACAGGCGTCATTTTCGGAAACACATACCACCTGTTCATCAGGCGAGTATTTTAGTTCAAGTAGCTCAATGGCTAAGAGGGAAGCTTTGTAGCCAATTGTGAGCCCACCACTATCGTGACCATGAAAGGTGACACATTTTTCCCATTTCTTGTTTTGATTCATTCTTACCTCTCAACTTGGAACAATAACTTTGTTCCCATTATGTACGATAATATCCACTTTAATGCCATAAATGGGCTGGATTGTTTCAGTTGTTAAAGTATCAGCTGATCCGAAAGCATAAACGCTGGCAACTTTCAAAAACAAAAAATTGTCACAATGGCGCAAGGCAAGATTTTGAGCGTGGGCGATTTCGGATTCACCAACCCCAACAACTTATCCGCAAGACCAGGATAAGTGATCATGCCTGGTGTGTTGCCCAGGGGAACGAAGAGCTCAGCCTGAGCTGGGATTTCTGCTTCGCGTCCGACTGCGTCGGTGATGGTGTGGGTGGCGGCTTGAGGTGATGCTGATTCCTTAGCTGGTGAACTGCAGCTAAACAGCCCGAATACAAGACAAAGGATGAAAAAAGAGAATGCAAAGCGTTTCATAAAAACTCCTTAAAAAATTATTCCTGGTTACCCCAGATCCAAACAATGGCGTCCTACCAACCCAAAATATATTTCTATTTCACAAGCCTCTTGGGGGGATTTTAGTTAGACATCGGTACATTTCTTGCACATTAATAACTGAACTGATTACGAGGTTTCCGTCTTGGTTTAAGGAGAAGTTGAGATGAGAGAAGATAAATTTGGAGTACGTACGACAATTGTATTAGTGGTTTTTTTTATTCTCATTATTTTGTTGGGTTCATTCGTGGGGCGCGAGCTCGTTAAGGTTGTTAAAGCTTCAATCAACCCGATAGAAGAAAGCGCAATCGTTCTACCAGAAGAAAAAGAAACTTCTCTCCAAATCGTAACAGGTCCAGGTGAACAGGAGATTGTGGAGCGGGTGTACCTTGACGAAACTACATTGAAAGAGGAAGCTTTGATTTCTGAAGAGATTGAGCAGGATGTGATGATGAATCAAGTCAAAGGAGGAGTTACACCTACCAATACACCACCACCTACACCTACCAATACACCACCACCTACACATACCAATACACCACCACCTACACATACCAATACGCCACCACCTACATCTACGCCAACTGATAGTCCGACTCCAACTACGACGGTGACAGAAACCTCATTCCTCACCCAAACTCCGACAAAAACACCTCCACCGACTAAACTGCCAACTGTTGGTCCTGGTGGAAGTCCTGAACGGGCAAAAGGGGTTGGTTTGATCTTTGCGTTGCTTGGATCGGTGGCTTTGTGTGCTTTTTTTGCAGGATTAGCGAGTTCAAAGCTTAGATCATGAGAGAAGAGCTTAAAAGATGAGAAAAAAAGCAAATCCAGCCTTCCTGATTGTCGGGATAATATTTATCTCGATTTCTGTCTTCGTGTTCATCCGAAACGGAAAATATCTGCGCATGCCTAAGAAAAATGGAATGCCTCAGGAAGCGACTTTACCATTTGCATATAATACAAGTATTCCATTTATAAACAAAGGCATTGACGAAGTTGATAAGAAATGGATGAATTTTGGCGGAATTGATTTACTGAGCACCACAGTTGGGTTTGAGTTTGCCCCTGCCTGTGGCGGTCAAAGTACAGTTGCCATTCCGCCGATAAAAATCATTGCCTGGCATCCGGAGGTTTTTGAGACGGGGGAATTTGGAATCGGAAAAAACATGGCAGTAGCCTGGGAACATATGGGCTATGAGGGGCTTTTAATCCATTCCGGATGGGATTTTTGGCATGAGCAATCGCCAGCAACGGACTTGCAATATTTTTTGGAGACGGATGCGCTCAATGAAGTGCAGGATTTGAAGACCATTGAGAGCAATTTGCAAGATTGCCTGCGCGGGAGCTCCGTTTTTGTGAGCCAGAATTCGCAGGGCTTATATGGGAATGTGGCAGCGGCAGTGCGTATTCCCCCGCAAGGGGTCGAAGAACTATCCAAACACACGATGGATCTTGTGCCATATCTGAAGCAGGCTTACCCTGGAGCGGGATTCGAGGATATTGATGAAAACACTTTATTACTCTTTTTCTGTGGTCGCGCGGCACTGGATGAGCAGAACAACCCCGAAGCAGACTACTGGACACAAACCCGCTACATCATCGCCCTCATGCCGGGGCGGTGAATTGAATACATGACAGCGATTCTTTTCTGATCCTCGGTTCATAAAGTGTATACCATGTGCTGGTCTCCTCACAATTTGAGGCAATGCGAACCTTGACAAAACCATGGGGAAGTTGTTATACTCATTCTCCGCGTCTCAAGCAATACGAGACGCTTAATTAAGTGAGTTAGAAGGATAGTGCCATGAACCATGCAGAATTATTGAAGTCTGTGCAAGCAGAAAAGAACGAAAACATTCCTGACCTGTTCCCTGGGGACAATGTCAGCGTGCATATGAAAATTAAAGAAGGCGACCGCGAGCGTATTCAGGAATTTAAGGGCGTGGTTCTTTATGTGCGTGGAAACGGCAATGATGCCACTTTCACCGTCCGCCGTGTAGCCAGCAATGGTATCGGTGTCGAGCGCACCTTCCTGTTCAACAGCCCCCGCATTGCCAAGGTTGTGGTGGAACGCCATAACAAAGTTCGCCGCGCCCGTTTGTACTTCTTGCGCGAACGTACCGGCAAGAGCGCACGCCTGAAACAGCGTTTTTAGTCTGCAGATTGGAGAACATGAGTTCTCTCTACCTCGAAAAGCCTGCTTTGAGTATCAAGTCGGGCTTTTTGTTTTAAGTTGAATCGAGGGAAAATGCGCAAATTGATGATCGGAATTACAGCCTGGCGGGAGGAGCCAAAAGAGAGCTCGCCCTACTTTCTGACCAGGGAGAAGGACGTCGAGGCGGTGATCGGGGCTAGCGCGCTGCCGGCTTTGCTGCCGGCGGGCATTCCACTGGAGGATATCCCAGCCTTGGTGGACAATTTCGACGGTTTTGTGTTTACCGGCGGTGGCGACCTGGACCCGACCCTCTTTGGAGAAGGAAGCCATGAGAAGGTCGAAGGGATAAATCCGCAGCGCGACGCCTTTGAACTGGCGCTGATGCGTGAGGTGATGGCACGGGATCTGCCGCTGCTGGCGATTTGTCGGGGAATGCAGACTCTGAATGTAGCTTGTGGCGGAAATTTGTATTTGGATATCGCCAGTCAGTTCCCGCAGGCGGGCAAGCATGACTGGTGGGATAATTACGAGCGCGATAAGCTGGTTCACACTGTGAACATTGATCCGAAGAGCAAACTTGGTGAGATTTTAAAGGTTACCGAGGCGCAAACAAACAGCCTGCATCATCAGGCCGTCAAGGAACCTGGAGATGGCCTTCGTGCGGTTGCCTGGGCGGAGGATGGCGTGATCGAGGCGATCGAGCATTCCGAAAAGCGCTTCGCGATTGGCGTGCAGTGGCATCCGGAGTGGCTCCAGAATCAGGAGCCAATGCGGGCTTTGTATCGGGCTTTTGTTGAGGCCTGCCGGGAGGGTCATGCGCGTATATGAGGGTGAGCTGACCTTGCGTTCAGCACAATGTGTAGACGCGGAAATCCTGACCGAATGGTGGAATGACGGCGGGGTGATGGCGCATGCCGGCTTCCCCTTGGGTTTGGGTACGAGCGTGGAACGTACACGAGAGAGTATTGAGCAGAATAATGCCTATTCTCAATTGCTGATGATCGAATGGGAAGGTCAGCCAATTGGTGAGTGCAACTATCAGATTCAGGATGGGTATGCGGAAATTGGCATTAAAATTTGTCGGGCAGAATGCCAAAACCAGGGAATCGGGAGGAAGGTTTTGAGATCGTTGATCAAAACTTTGTTTGAAATGAGGGATGCTGATGGGGTCTTCATGATTAAGAAGATTGTTCTCGATACCAATCTGAAGAACACCCGCGCTCAACATGTGTATGAACAACTGGGCTTTCAGAAAATGCGCGTAAATGTCGACTCCTGGCAGGATCAGCTTGGGGAGTGGCAGTCCAGCGTTGATTATGAGTTGGAACGGGAGCTATATTAAGGATAAAGATAAGTGTTAACTCGAGTATTCCATTTACAAACATGCATATTGGATAAAGACCCACTCCTGGGAACTGCACCAGGACGCAAGCAGCCTATCATTCTCCTCCCCGGAGGGAGTTAGTTCCGGTGCGCATATCTGTAACAAAATTGCCCGATTGTGCAGGATACAAATTTCCCTGATTCTGTACAGCAATTCTCAGCATGGAAATTATTTACGGTTCGTGGTCGGGAGACCACGATGGAACCTAAGTCTTCTTCTTGTTCGAACTTGGTCTCCTGACCATGTAGAAGGCTAAAATTAGAATTGCTGTTTCTGTAATTCGGTTGCTACAACTGCGATGCTATAATTAGCTCGTGAAAGAGATATCTGCTGATTCACCAATCGGGATTTATGACTCCGGTGTGGGGGGGCTGACGGTTTGGCGGGCGGTGCGTGATCTGCTGTCGGCTGAAAAGCTGATCTATTTTGCTGATCAGGCAAAAGTTCCCTATGGCAGTCGTCCCTTGGATGAAGTACGCGAGCTGGCTGTGGCAGCCTGTACTTTTTTGATGAAACAGGGCTGCAAACTGATTGTTATTGCCTGTAATACTGCCTCATCTGCCGCTCTGAAAGATGTCAGGGCGAAGTGGCCCGACTTTCCTTTTGTCGGGATGGAGCCGGCTGTCAAACCTGCCGCTGAACAAACTTTGAGCGGGAAGGTCGGTGTTTTGGCAACAACTTCAACCTTGCATGGGGCTTTGTATGCCTCGGTGGTCGAACGCTTTGCCAACGACGTGCAGCTCTATCAGGCGACCTGCCCTGGTCTGGTGCAGCAGATCGAAAAAGGCTTTCTGGACGCCCCTGAGACAAGGCATATCCTTGAAGCGGCAGTTTTGCCAATGCTTGAAGAGGGCGTTGACACGCTGGTGATGGGCTGTACGCATTTCCCCTTTGTCATTCCGCTGATCAAGAAGATCGTGGGAGAGACGGTCAGGGTGATTGATCCTGCTCCAGCGGTGGCGAAACAGGTGCGGCGGGTGTTGGAGAGCAGAGATTTGCTGTTTGTGGGTGATGGTTTGGGAGAAAGCAGATTTTATACCAGTGGTGATCCGGAGAAGTTACAGGCTTTGCTGCCAAAACTGATCGGCAGGGATGCTGATGTGTTGAGCAAAAAAGAATAGCCCATTATCTAATACCCCTCATCCCGGGAAATGAGCCCGGGACCCAAGCAGTCTGCCCTTCGGGCACCTTCTCCCACCTCTGGAAAAGCACCAGGGTAGGCAGGAGGAGGCTGTGCCCCTACCCTTATCCCGAGACAAGAGCCTGGGTGTTAAGCAGCCTCAGCGTTGCTTAAGCCTTCTCCACTGGGAGAAGGGGGACCACGAAGTGGTGGATGAGGGGCAGAACCATGCTAAAGGTTATTTATGATTCACGACTTAGTAAGCGAACCCTTTCTTCAACTGTTTCCTTGATGATCTCACATGCTCTATAAAAGCTTTGATCGATATCTATGTTCGTAAACCGAAGAACCTGGTAGCCTAAGTCATTGAGGCGCTTGTCCCGATGGGCGTCTTTTTGCATCATTTCATCATCAAAATGTTGCCCTCCATCGATCTCAATAACAAGTTTGGCTTTTGTGCAGCTGAAATCAACGATGAAGTTTTCAATGACTCTTTGTCGGTAGAATTGAAATTCCGCTGTACGAAGGAAGTCATACCACAGATACTTTTCTTGTTTGGCCATGTTCTTGCGAAGTTGACGAGAGTAGGATTTCATGTGTTCAGGGAGCGGCTTGGGCATGCGTGGATTATACTTTGAGTTGGGCAAAACTTGGGTTAGCCAACTTCTCCTGCAGGTCTGTTTAGGGCACCCCTCATCCGCCCTACGGGCACCTTCTCCCCAGGGAGAAGGCTATGTCCTCAACCCGGAATTATCGCATATGCGCGTGCCGGTGCTTTCGCTTGGCATTCTCTTCTTGTTCCTGATCCTGATCATCCTGGTGATCGCTTTTCTTTTTCTGCGAAGGATCCGACGTGGGAATGTTTTTGAGATGAAGTCGGTGAAGAACCTTCAGGCAATGGGCTGGGTCACGCTGGCAACGATCCTGCCGCTGGTCGCGCTCTATGTGTATACCGAAAAGAATGTATCTGGTTCGATCACCAATCTTTACGTTACAGTCGCTGTTTTGATGATGGGCGTTATTGCTGTCTTTTTCTTTTTGATCGCCAACCTGTTTGAGCAGGCTGTCCATTATAAAGAAGAAAATGATCTGACGGTGTGAGGTTGCGATGAGCAATCTCTCCAACCTGAAGACTGGCAAAGCAAAAGCAATCCGTTTCAGTACGCTGGAGGCGATTTGCAAAGTACTTAAATGCCAGCCAGGTGATATCCTCGAGTTTCGTGAAGATATCATGGATTAGAATTGTTAAGAAAGGAAGGTGAATGATGATTGAATCAATTAAACACAGAAGAAGTATCCGTAATTATTTACCCACACCAGTGGAAGAAGAGAAGCTGCAAGCGGTTCTCGAAGCTGCCCGACTGGCGCCTTCGGGGAACAACAAACAGCCCTGGGCTTTTATTATCGTAAAAGAAGAGGCGGGGCGCGTCGCGCTGGCTGAGGCGACACGCAAGCAGATGTGGATCGCGGAAGCGCCAATCGTCCTTGTGGCGGTGGCGGATGTGGCAGTCCGAGGCGTGGACGTGGAAGGATTGATTTTAGACGAGCACAGCCCGCTCTGGGATCTAAAGCGTGTGATCCGTGATACTTCCATCGCGATTGGGTATATTTTGCTTGAGGCGGATAATCAGGGTTTGGGCACCTGCTGGTGCGGCGCTTTTGAGCAGGACGACATCAGACCCTTGTTGGGCATCCCGGAAGACAAGTTTGTATTGGCTGTGATACCGTTGGGTTATGCGGATCAGGATCCGCCTGCCAGGCCGCGCAAAAGTTTGGAAGAAATTGTTCGCCACGAACGTTGGTAGTATCCAAGGTTGAGATTAAAAAAGAGTTTGTCGAGCAAACTCTTTTTTAATCCAACATTTTGATTATCGAAAAAGATGGAATAAAACAACAGGACGAATTTGACTTGGATCATGCTGTCAAACATTCCTTCTCCCCTTGAACTATTTCAATGATTATTGTAGAACACAAGCCCCCTTTCCCCTCCATACAACCTTGGAGGGGGTATAAATTGCTCAACCGACAAAATAATTTGGCTAGGCACGCAAGCATCTCTACAGATATGTTTTCTCAATCACCCAAAAATGTGAGAGGCCGAGGCGCTGCAGGGATGTTTTTTCAAGGAATTGCAAAAACGCGCGCAGGGCTTTGCCGAAAGCAGGTCGGCGCTCGATGATGTTGTCGTAAGCGCCAAAGATCGTGCGCTGTTCGATAAAGCGCACCGGCAAACCCTCAAACAACTTTGCCAGGTCTTTGCGGGTATAAACCTCAACATGTGGGGCGAGCTTATCGCGCAGTTTTCTTGGCAGCCAATTGATCAGGGGCGTATTTCCGAAGTGATATTTCCCTTTCCAGTAATGCCCGTGCGTTTCGAAGGGATAGCCGCGATTGGGGCAAAAGAGCACGATCCGCCCACCAGGTTTGAGCACACGCACCATTTCCTGAATTACCAGGTGGTCGTCCTGAACGTGCTCGAGCACTTCGTGACTGAAGACCAGATCAAAGCTGTTTTCGGGATGGGGAATATGTTCGCCAGCCGCGCAATAGGTGTTGGGGCTAAAAATGCGGCAATCCTGCACGCGGGGCAGTTCAACATCAAAGCCAATAACTTTTCCAGAAATTGGTACAAGGCGTGAGAGGTACATGCCAACACCGCTGCCGTCCACCAGTACCAGCCCATTCAGGCGCTCCCCGGCAGCATTTTTGAGCATGGCAAAGCGGCGCTCCTGCCCGGCACGCCAGACATGCGAAGGCTCTCCGCGCCGGGCAGCTTTATCAAGGTCTTCAGGAATCAGATTTGGCATTGCCCAATTGTAACCATTTTTTGATTTGTGGCAAAATGGTGTTTAGGTTCCAGCAATTCTCAGTATGGAATTATTTGATACTATATCGTTATAAATCGAGGAAACTATACATTTTTTCAAGAACCCAAAATAAAAAATTGCATTGTATTTGCTTCAGAAATATAGCGTTTTGCACGTAAACGCTAAAAATTATTCTTTTAAAAACACTTTAAGCGATTTTGGCGGTTTCAGAGGCTCTATTACACTTCGCAAGTTACGTAATAGCTTATTTCTACCTTTTTAGTAGTATTCATACCAAGAACTGCTGATTACTCACAACTTGACGTTAGATAATTATCTAATATAATAGAGCATTATCTATTGGAGTGCGTTATGGAAGATCAAATCAGAACCAAAATTCATTGGGACATTGGCACGGCATACGACCTCTTTATCAGCCTGCGCATTTTGCATGAGCCGGAGGAATTCAACATCCGTGCCTCATGGGCAGCCGGAGTGCGCTCCCGAGTACCTCTGGAGCACCGCCAAACGCTTGAACAGCTCACAAGGATCACAACAGTACCGTTGGTTTTTATCAACAGCCTGGACGCGCCTAAAGATTCGAATGAGTTGCTGAAAATGATCAAACAGATCACACCCATCAAACTGCTGGAAGGGCTCACCATACACTTTCGCACCCCACAGGACATTCAGGATCTTTTCTATAACACTTCCCTCAGAAAAAAGTGGAGTAAAGATGAGGTGGAACTCCTGAGCAAACGTCGTGGATTGGCAGATAGCAAGACCGCAAAAGTTGTGGTTAACGCCTTCTACGATGCCTGGTCCCAGCCGGAATCCTTCCATGAACGCGTGATCGGCGCGATCGGATCTTATGTTGAGACCTTCTTCGCGGAAGAGGAGCAGCGCATCCGCCCGATATTGGAAGAAGAACTCTCCCATGCCCGCATGCGTGCCGGCAGCCGCCCCTTGCCTGCCATGCTGGAAGAAATAACCTCCGGTGTGCGCATTGGCGACCTTGGGCATATTGCATCCATCACCCTGGCGCCAACTTTCTGGGGCTCACCATTCATGTTCTTTGATTACCTGCGCGATAACGAGCTGATCGCCCTTTTTGGCGCACGACCGGGGACAATGTCGATCATTCCAGGCGATATCGTCCCGGACGCGCTCCTGCGGGGGATGAAAGCAATGGCGGATTCGACCCGCCTGCGGATTTTGCGTTATCTCGCTCAGGAACCTCAGACCGCGGCTGAGCTTTCGAGAATCCTGCGTTTACGACCGCCCACGGTCAATCACCACCTCAACCAACTCCGCCTGGCAGGAATGGTTCAGGTTTTCTTAAGTTCCAGCGGTGAAAAGAAATTTTCTGCCCGTTATGAGGGTTTTGACAACACTCAGGATCTGTTAAACCGATTTGTGCGGGGTGAATAAGCATGGAGAGCGAAGAAACGAAAGAAAACTCAAAAAAAACTTCTGTAATTTCGACTTACATAAGCCGTATCAGAGCCTTCAGCCATAACGCCCGGCTCTACTTGCTGAGCGAGGCGGTCTATGGTGTTTCTACCGGCATCTTCCAGCTGCTTTTTAACTTTTACGTGCTCAGTCTGGGCTATAACGAAGCCGTTCTTGGCAATATGGTGGCAGCGAGAAGCATGACCAGCCTGATACTGGCTTTGCCGATGGGTTTTATGGTCAATCGTATTGGCAGACGCAACGCGATTGCCTTTAGCATCGGTGGTTTCGCGGTTTCAGTCGCTTTTATGCTGCTTTTCCCCGGTAATATTATGTTCCTGGCGATGAATGTTTTACAAGGGATTGCCCAATCGCTGGGTGGTGTCGCCATGGGGCCATTCTTGATGGATAACAGCAACGAAGAAGAGCGAACCTATCTCTTTAGCTTAACTTCAGGGATGCATATGACCGCGGTCTCAATCGGGCAATGGATCGGCGGTTACCTGCCGACCTGGTTTGCTTTGCGGTTGGCTATTGACGCTATGGATACCCAGGCATATTCGCTGTCCTTATGGACGGTCAGCCTTTCAGGGCTTTTGGCTGTTATACCGATGTTGCTGGTCGTCAACAAAACCAATGAAGGCGTCCGCGGATCAGTTTTTGCTCCGCTTAGCTTTATCCGCAGAAACCCAGGTAAATTCGAAAAGCTGATCTTACCGTCCCTGGTCACGTCAGTGGGTGCCGGTCTGGTCATGCCTTTCATGAATGTCTTTTTCCGAACGGTTCACCATCAGAGCGACACTTCCATCGGCACCTATTTTGCCTGGGGGAGCCTGGCGATGGGGATCGGGCTGATCATCGCGCCAGCCCTGGCGGAGCGCTTTGGCAAGATCGAGGTGGTAGTCATCTCACAAGCCCTCTCGATACCTTTCCTGGCAATTCTGGGTTTCGCGCCCTGGTTCGGAATTGTTTTGGTCGCCTATTATATGCGCACGATGCTGATGAACATGAGCAGCCCGATCTACTCAACCTTTGTGATGGAGCAGGTTGATCCCGAATCGCGGGGGATGCTCGCCAGTCTGACCAGCATGGCATGGAATTTTGGCTGGGCGCTTAGCCCGACCATCAGCGGTTATCTGCAGGTACGCTATGGTTTTGGTCCGCCATTCATGCTGACGATTATGCTCTATTCCCTTGCCATCGCGATGTATTATTTCTGGTTCCAACGCCCGATGAAGAAGAACCCCGCGCAATTGACTGATGGTGGCAACGGCTTATAAGCCGATTAATTATCGCCTGATCCAGGTGTATTCCTTCGCGCTGGAGCCGTTATAGACGACAGCGCCGTCTTTGACCAACCGGCCTCCATAATTGCCCTCACCAGCCATTGCCTGCCAGCCGCCAAGCACAAAGGGCAAAGGACCTTCAGCCGCAATCCATTCGCCATTATATTTTCGGGCGATGTGCAGGTGCGTGCCTGTTGCTGCCCCGCCTTCACAGGAGGGATGCCCAACCCGGTCGTCCTGATCAAGCCAGGTTCCGACCTGCGCGCGCCCTTCCGGCAAGAGGTGCATATAGATCAGCACCCAACCGGTGCCCTCGTTGCCGTCAATGTCAAGATCAATGGCGACCGCGCCGCGTTCACTGCGCACGACCAGCCCAGGAGCAGCCGCCGTCGCCCACATCGGGCTGGGAGCACAACCGGGGGCGTCATCGACCGGCGTCAGGTCGATCGCGCCGCGCGGGCTGCCCAACTGCCAGGTGATATGGGGTCCCGAGGTCATCGCCCAGGTTTCACCCGCAAGAAAGGGCAAGGTCAGGTCTGGTTGAGATATGCCAGCCGGCAGCAGGTCACCCATCGCGGCCGCCCGCGGCCAGGGATCGCCAAATAATTGCTCATGAAAGGCCAGATAGCCATTTGGCCTGTAGAGAACGTCAACGAAATCGCGCGAATCGTACAAACCCGCGAAGAGGTACTGAACCGCGACCGTGCCAGGGTTGAGATGGGGAGCTATGAAACTGTTCTCGTCGTCATGGTAGAAGAGTCCATTGATCGTGCCCTCGCGCCAGCCATAAAAGCCGCGCGAAAGCTCCCGCGCCGCCACCTGAAGCTCGGCGTAAAGACCTTCAACGCCGCTTGCCTCATAATTCAGCGGTGAGTAATCCTCTTCCGCGCCATCGGGCCAGCCAAAGACCCATCCGGATTGAAACTCGGTGAAAGAGAGCAAAAGGCGGGGATTGGTTGAAGTTTCCCGCGCGACAAGGTCGATGATCTCCGGTCCGCTGTACCAACCGCCGTGCAAATACTCACGATAATGGCTCAGGTAGCCGCCTGCCTGGGAGGCGTAGGCGATGATGTCCGAAAAGGCGGCATCCGGCCCATACAAGACTTCAGCATCGGGGAAGATCGCTCGGGTGTGGGGCGTGTAAAAAGTCGGTATTGGCACTCCCAAAGGGGTATTCACCGGCAGGAGCATGTCAACCGCGAAGCCTTCCGACCCCTGAATTTGCGATGGTTTAGTCAGGCGAAAACGCCTGGCAACGGTCTCAAGCCGATCTCCTGATTGGGAGCAATAAAGCTGGTTTCTAGGCAGAAGGTCTAATTCGCAAACCCTTTCAGGGGCTGGGGTGATGGGCAAAGGCGTTTCAAGCGGTGAGATAGTTGGCTGAGGAAATCGAATAGTCTTGGTTGGTTCCAGTGGATTAGGGTTTTCAGGCGTGCTTACCACTGACCCGGGCGTCAATTGCTGGGCGACCAGTGTCTGGCAAGCAGAAAGAAAAGCCGCGGTTGCCTCGATATCCACCCGCGGGAAGTGGCAGGCAGAAGAAAAAAGCAGGGTCGCGATGCTCGCGAACAAAAATATCGATTGTAGTTTATATCTGGTAGATTGAGAGCGTCTAACTTTCCGGATTGATTCGGAATTCATAGATGCCCTCTTTGTATTGCCACTCATGGGCACAACCCGGGCAGATCTGAGTGGCTTTGCTTTCCGGCAAGGGAAGAGCGCAGACCGGACAGGCAAAAAATTGCCCTTCGGGCGGAAGCGGCGAAGCGCCAAGAGCCCGATTGAGCGTAAAAATGCTTGGGGTAAAAGTGTTCAGCGGAGCAAAGTTTTGCAGACGCGAATCCCAGCTTACCAGCCGCTCATGTTTGATGTTATTTTTGAACCAATCCGACCTAAAAAAGGAAACGCCCAAATGTTTTTGCTTTTCGAAGCCTACTTCACGCAGGGTTTTGGCAATGGTCTTTGGGTGGAAGTTATAGTTCAGCTTAACAAACTCGACTTGTTCAGGAGCAAATGGGTTCCAGTGCTGACCGCGCAGGATCCAGCGCAGGATCGCCTTGAAATTGCGTTTGTTGGCAAATTCGAGCAGAAAACGCCCGTCTTCCGCCAGCACACGCCGCACCTCACGCAAGGTTCGCGGCGCGTCAGCCATGTGGTGGAGGGTGCGAATCATGGTCGCGCCGTCAAAAAGCCCGCTGACAAAAGGCAGCTTGTAGATGTCGGCTGCGACGAAGATGTAGCTGTCGCTCTCGCCCAGCCTTTCGCGCGCCTGGAGCAACTGCGTGCGGGAATAGTCGAGCAAAACGATGCGATCCCAGTTCTTATAGCGCGGGGTCACCCGACCAGCGCCAGCGCCAAGCTCAAGTAAAAGCTTGCCGCCCTGGTTAAAGAGCTTGTTGAGCGCGACGGTCTCGACCGCGTCTTCATAACGGCGATTGGCGGTATCCCAAAAGCTGGTTTGGTAATCTGAGCCCTCATAGGAGCAAACGGGTGGTGTGTTTGTGTTTTCGCTGGTCATCTTAGTTCAAATGCAATCGGGCAGGTTTGCCGGCAACACCCGGAGATACCTCCTTACCGCTGCTTCCTCTCGGACCTGACGGGGTTCGCAGGGCTCCGCCGCACCGGTCCCGCCCGAATGCGGAATTAAGGATAATGGAAAGGCTGGCGGCTGTCAATCATCAATCTGTTTTTGAAATGACTGGCAGGAAGTTATAGCAAGAGCTGAAAGCACGCCAATGGTACAGTGTCGTGCTGTAACCGTAACTTTTAAGGGTTATTGTGCCAAAAGAATCCTTGGTGAGGTCCAGGATGCCATTGAAATCAGCTATCCATCTATACTTGCCGCTGCTGGGATCATATATCCAGGATGCTGTGATGGTCTCACATCTTCCACTGCATGCTTCGACAATGACATCATTGTAATCTGCCGTTCCCATCAGGACCTTTGTTTCTGGATCTGCCATGATCAATTTAAAGTCATTAATAGTATAGTAAACACTAAAGTTTTCATCTTTGAGCTTTATCACTGCTCCTGGAACAAGAAGATCGGAAGGGACATTATAAAAATTGACTGCTTGATTAACTGTTGGCTGATCTTTCACGATCTCGACACCATCAATCAAGAGACTCACCTTCGAATGAGTGCCCCACCAACTGGAATAAACTACGCTTGACCAAGGCACTACACTTAAACCAAGAATATCAGAAGGCAGCACCCAATCGACTATAGTTCCGTTCAATTCATCGTCATAAAGATAGACAGTACCAAAGTACCTGTAATTAAGTTGCAAATCTGGCTTAAAACCTACCTGCCAGTTACCATCTGCATCGGTATTGGCTGTGCGCATAAAACAACCATAATATATTGGCGCACAGGCTTTTATGTTCACAGAACCCCCATCCGCAAAACCGAAAACCAATGAATCATAGGCTTTAATGGAAGTAATATAAAGATCTTTGATCTGATAACTCTGGTTTTGTAATGAATTGCTCATTTCAAGCACCTGATTAGGTTCCAGGCTAAAGCTGCCAAGTTTAAACTCAACCTGACCCCTGGCGTCGGGAGTTTGCGTCCATGTTTGGCCTTCAATTGTCAGGGTCACAGGCAGGTTGGCAGTCCAATTTCTTCCAACAACTTTGTTATCCTTGGGATATGCCCAGATCGTTGGGGATCCAAACTTCCAGACAATTTGTGTCATATTTCCGACTCCATCGGTTTGTTTTACAAACACTTCAGTGTCTGGAAAAATCTCGTCATTAAAAACAAATTGCCAGTTCCCGGTATTATCAACTGTGACCGTTTCCCAGGGATCGTTGCGGTTATTGGTTTTATAAATCAGGATGCTCGTATTTGGGTCTGCAGTTCCTTCAAGCGATCGATTGACAGGATCAACATTACTGATGATCAGATTCGTGACAGTATAGGCTTTTGTCCTCACCCCATCAGTAATGGTGACAAGGTCCCCGCCAATGATATCGTAAGCTCCTGTATTGATCTTGGCATAGCCCGAATAGTCAGTGATAACATTCCATGTCTGGGAAGCGATCGTCACCTGCAGGTCACTGTATGGCTCCCAATGATTCGCTTCGACATGATCAGATGCAGGGTCCACCGCAATTAAGTATTGCCGGTTGTACCATGATAGCTTTTGGCAACCTCTTGGAGGCTGACATTGTTCAATAAATCCGCTGACATCATCCGTCCAGGGATCCGATTCTGTAAAATGTGCCTCCCAATCTCCATTTTCGTCTACTTCAACACCAATGCCAAAAAAATGCGGTCTATCAGATACATGCAGATACCCAGGAAGAGCTTTCCCGGCAACGAAGTTATTTGCCACATCAATCGTATCCACCGAAAGCAGAGTAATTGTTTGATCAGCGCTATAACCGCCGGCACTCAACCGCACCACATCTCCAATGACAAAATTATGGTTAACGGTGTGAAAATAATTCCCCATCTCATCTGTCATACCAATATCGAGAACCTGTCCATTTACTTCCACCGTAATTGGAGTAAAGGCAGGAAAGCCATAACCTTCAACACCGTTTCTCCCTTGAGTAATATTCATATATGGCTCGCCGAGAAGATAATCAGAAGTAACACTGTTGCCTTTTTGATCAAACTGTTGCAGCATAGCGAGTGTTCCTGAACTCACAGTAACATCTTCAGGGATCGTTAGAGACCAAACTCCGCTTTGATCCACCTGGAGAACAATCTTTGTTTGCTGATTTCCCCGATATGTCACTACCAATTCCCCTGGCAAAGCAATGCCGCTCAGAATCCTTGAATCTTTGTCAAAGGAGGTTGCTTCCAGAATGCCAACCGTATATGTTGTGCTATAAGTGCCGGATTGGAATGTGATGACATCCCCAGAGTTTATCGTAGAAGTCAGCGAGAAATAACTTCTCCCACCGATCAAAACTCTGGATTCTATAAAAGTGTGATTAATATAAAGGTCTACACTCGGACTGAAAAACCAGTTGTCCAGATTAATACTGTCATCCTCCAAGTGCGCAGTTATGCGCGGTTGAGGAGAGTGCTCAGCGATACCGCAACCTTCAGCTAATTGGTTTTGTGGCATACCGCTTGTCGGAACAATTTCCTGGGCAGAAACTTTGCTGTGAACGCCAAACAAAACAATCAAACCAAGAAGCAATGCAAAGATGACCCCTGCTCGTTTTCCGGTAAATAGTTTTTTCATCATAAACTCTCCCAGCTGTCTAAAGGCTTGAAACAATGTTTACAAGTTAATTCTAACATCCAAACCAAGCTGTCTACTCTACCGCATCACCTCATGATGGCTGAGCATCAGGTAATTTACTTTAGCCAGATTCTTTCGAATTATTGAAAGATGTAAGCCGGATCCCATTTGAATCCGGCTGAAAACAAGATTGTTTCTGTAGAAAAGGACTGACACCTAAAGTGTTAAACTGTCATTTATTCATTTCCCAGTAGAATTGCTCCCTGATCAATACACCACCAGTTTTATTCTGACATAAGATCGCCCATCATCTGTTTGACAGAATCACAGGCAAAAAGTTATTGCAGGGAGGTGAGGCTTTCCAGTGATACAACAATCGTGTTTTTCCGTCACCAGGTTGAGATATCAAACCAATCGATGTCTCCGTAATATCCAGAGCACCTGCAAAATCAGCAATCCAAACATGAGTATTTTGATCCGGCGACACTATTAAAGTCCTACACTTACCACTGCACGCAGCTACGGTAACTGGTTCATTGTCAGTTGACGTCCCAATGATCCTGTCTGAATAATGGTCAATGATTCGAATATTCAAATCTCCAAGCCGCATAGAAACACTAAAGTTTTGGTCTTTCAATGTGATCAAAGTTCCTGATCCAAGCAGCCCAGGATCAAGATCATGGAAACCAACGGCATTATCGACCACCGGACGATCCTTAACGATCTCCTCACCATCAATCAACAAGCTAACCTGTGAATGACTGCCCCAACCGTGTGATGTGATCATATTCATTGCTGGAACCACGGTGAATCCAGGAGTGACGTGCATCGTCCAATCCACAACAGTGGCGTTTAGTTGATCGTCATAAAGGTAGACTCTTCCATGATATTCCTCTTTAAAAACCATGTCTTCACTAAAATCCGCCTGCCAATTTCCGGATGGGTCTGTCGTTGCTGTGCGGAAAAAGCATCCAACAAAGATGCGACCACAAGCCTTGGCAATCACGGAAGCGTCATCTGCGTGTCCATTCACCACTGACTGATTTTGTAAGACCGAGGTAACAGTAAAATCGCGAACTGTATAAGATTGTGAATATGTCCCGTCTGTGAGATTAATAACTTGTCCTGGAGCCAAATCAAAGTTTCTAAGATGAAACCTCACGAATCCTTTCTGATCAGCGTTTCGTGTCATTGTATATTCGTCAATTGTCAATGTAACCGGATAGTAGGGACTCCAGTTTCTTCCCTCAACTTGATTTACATGGGGAAAAGCCCAGATAGCGGTGCTTCCAAACTTCCAGACAATACGCGTTTCATGCCCTTCACTATCAATTGATCTGGCATAAACTTCATCATCTGGAAAAACTTCATGTTCAAAAACGAATTCCCAATTACCTGTATTGTCTACAATTACTTGTTCCCATTTTATCGAAGATGGTAACAACTTGCCGATTTCAATGGTAACACCAGCATCAGCAGTTCCAGTGACTATTCGGTTTTGTGCATCGAGGCTGGATATCGTTAAGTTATTGACAGTGTGAGACCTTGTTGTAGCTCCATCAGTAATGGTGACGATATCGCCAGCTGTGATGTTATAGGAGTCAGTTTCGATTTTCGCGTATCCAGCATGATCGGTAACCGCGCTCCATGTTTGAGAGCCAATTGTTATTTGCAACGAAGTATTTGGCTTCCATTTAATAGATTCCACGTAGTCTGACCCTGGGTTAACGATCATTAGATATTGTGGATTGAACCACGCAAACTTTTGGCAAGCATTTTGTGGGAGGCACTGCGTGATCTCCCCACTAACATCTTCGGTCCATGGATCAGAATCTGAATAATCAGCCTGCCAGTTTCCATTGGAATCTACTTCCACTGTTCTATATCCATAGTTTCGGGTATATACATAGAGAGTGCCTGGACTGGCACTTCCTGAAATAAAGTTGTTACTTAGGTCTATGGTATTGACAGAAAGGGGAATCATTTGAAAATCGACTGTCTGCGTACCATCGCCAATCTTAAGCATATCTCCAGGGAACAGATCCTGAGTAAGGGCAATGAAAAATCTTCCAGTGTTATCTGTCGTAGTGGTACCAACAAGAATATCATTCACCTCAACGGTGACCGTCGAAAATGAAGTCCAGAAATTGCCTGAAATACTATTGTCGCCATAATAGATCGATAGCTTTGGTCCGAAAAAGCGATAGGAATTTGAAATAGTGTTTCCGAAGTCATCATATTGCGTTAAATACACACCGCTATTTTCATACAAGTAAATATCCTCAGGAATGGTAAGAGACCAATTCCCCGTTTGATCTACAATGATGGAATATTCTGCTTCGGGTGAGCCATCTACAGAAATTGCGAGCTCTCCTGGCATAGCTGAACCAGACACAAGTCGAGTTACCGGGTCATAAGAAGTTACCAGGAGAGTCGTTACAATAAATGAGACATTTTCATCTCCGTTTTGAAATCGGATATGATCCCCAAAAGCTATTCTTTCATCAGGTACAGTTGCTGATGTACCCTTTAATAGATGCAGCTTTTCAATGAAGGTTTCATTTACATACAATTCTACCGTTGGACTGGAAAACCAGTTTCTAATATATAATAGATTTGAATATAAATCGACTGAAATGCAAGGGTGATGTGAATAATCAATGACACCACAAGTTTCACATGGCTGATTCTCTTGAAGGACTGTCGATTGGGTATCATCCTGAGCACTTGCCTTAGAAAAGACGCCTACCAACATCCCCAAGCATAGGATAAAGGCTATCGTAAGAGCCACTTTTTTGTACCTTAAACTTTCCAACATCATGACTTCTCTCCCTTCGCATCTGAACTGGCATTGTTTCTTTTATTATTATAAACTGCTTGAAAATTGGTAGCATTAAGCTTTACAAACTTTGATCACAAATCCCACTAAACCCACAGCCGCGGCAGCGGGATGGAGAGTTGTGGGAGCGGGCTGGAGGGTTGGAAGCAAGGCAGTTTTGTTCACACTGGCGCATTTCCCTGATCAGGTCGAGCAATTGGCTCTCCAGCGCTTGCGTGTAGGGGATTTGAAATGATCTATCCTGATACTGGATCAGGCCGTATTGCGGGCGAACGCCATAATTCTGTTCGACCAGATAGCAATAAGCCGCCAGTTGGATGAGATGAGAATCCCAGGGCTGTTTTGGCGCATTGGAGCTCTTTAGTTCCACAGGGATTAATGCCCCATTTTCTCCCCGAATGAGATAATCGGACTTTCCGACCAGGCCAAGGCTTGCGTCGTAAAGCGCCTTGGGCGGTTTTTGCCAATACTGGCTGTCCGCGTAGAAGACCTCTCCCTGCGGCAAGCCGGAACGCTTGCGCAGCAAGAGGCTCAGCAGCCAGACCGCAAGGGCAAGCAGCGCCAGCAGGATCGCCCAATGCTGAGTTTTCATGAGAGCGCGCTCCATAAGAATATCAACAACGCAAGAACGAGCAGCAACAATGCCAGCCAACGCAAAAGTTGAGATTGCCGAACCCCGCGGCTGTGAGAATGATGGACCCGGCTGCCCAGGTCCATCACGGGTTGATTATCAGATTCTTCGCCCTGGCGGGTATAGTACCAGGAGCGTTTGCAATAGAGAAAAGTCCCCAGTTCTGAGGCGCTGATCCTACGCATCAGTCTTGCTGGTCAGAAAGCTGAGACGAGAGACGGTCGAGCTTTTGAGCCAGCTGTTCTTCCCGAAACGCGACAGTGATGTCAGCCCGCGTGCGTTCGATGATCCCGCGCGCCAGGTCAGTGCGGCGGCGCAGGCCTTCTGTGATCGCGTCGGGAAAGTCCATCGTGACCAACTGCGTATAAACTTCGTCCATGATCTCGAGCAAACGCTCCACCTCACGGTTGTAACCCGGGCGCAAAAGGTCCAGACAACGTCGGCGCAATTCGCCAAGGGTTTCCGCCAGTCCGTTGAGGTAGGCGGGGGCTTCCGCGCCCAAAGCTTCAGGGGTGGGTAAGGATTCGCCAAGGATCATGGCGACGGTCAGCTCGGCTTCGCAGTATTCCTTCAAAGCGTCCTGGGTATAACCGGCATAATAGAGGTCAGGGTGGGCGACCTTAAGGCTTTCCCGCAGGCGCGTGGCGAGCTCACGACCATTGGCAAGCTCCTGACGGGCTTCCGGCTCCTCATTGCGGTGAATGGCACGGATCGCGAGTGAGGCGTGCTTGATACACTGCCGCGCGTCGCGCAAAGCGTCATCGCGAAGCGCGGTTTTGTTCTCGAAATCAGTGCGGATTTCCTCGCAGATCTTATCGAGGGTGTACAATTTTATTCTTTCTCACCAGATGGTGGAGTTCCCGCGCTTTTGAAGAGTTGATCTGCCAGAGTTGAGCCCTGGGGAATTTTAATTTCACCAAAAGCGGTTTCGTACCGTTTAATATTTTCGTTTAGAGCTCGTTGAACCAGTTTCATTCCTAAAGGTGAGAGCAACAGGCGCGTGTTGACCTTAGGATTCGTGAGACCGGGCAGCATGGTAACAAAATCGAGCAAGAACTCACTGGGAGTATGCGTGATGTAGGCTACATTGACATAGCGCGGCTCTAAATCCTCGGGGATTTGCACCCGAATCTGTTGAAGGTCTGCCATCTCACCCCCTTAGAAGGGAATGTCCTCATCATCGTCCATCGGGCCAAAGCCAGAGCTGGCATCTTCACTGCGGGGAGATAAAAAGCGGACGGTTTCGGCAGTCACAACATAGCTGGCTCCGTAAGTGCCATCCTGTCGCTGGAAGACACTCGGGTTGCCACTGCTATCGGAATAGAGGCGACCTTCAACCAAAACCTTGGAGCCTTTGCGCAGGTATTGATTGCAGGCTTCAGCCTGTTTTCCAAATACCGTAACACGGAACCAGGTTGTTTCGTCTCGATCACCAAATTTTCTGCCGGTCGCCATGCTGAAATTGGTCATGGGGTTTCCTTCAGGGGTATAGCGCATTTCGGGATCGCGCCCTAAATTGCCAATCAGGATTAATTTTTGATACATGGGATTTCCTTTCGTTTCTATTCGCAAATTTTAGTTTAGGTTGTATCCTGTTATGATTTTACTCGATATTCGGGGGATTGAAATGGGGTAAGGTGCAATTCGTAGTTTGGCCATGGGTAAGCACCACCGAACACAAGGCTTTGCTATTTCGATTTCAGGATTAATCAAAAAACGTCGGGGGAAGTTGCAGGGGAGGGACCCGTGTGTGGCACGAAGTGCCAGGTATTCCACGCCCTCTCGTAAAAGGTAAGATCAAATATGTTGTCGTAAGATTATACGTTCGTTTAACTCTGTATGAGCAAGCATATTACCCTCTGGGCATTATATCTTTTACAAGCCTTGCCATGGGAATGACAATCAGAAGAGGGCATGATCGAACAATTCAGCGGGCGGACGTGGCAGCCCGCCCCTTCTTTTCAAAGTACGAGTGGTCTTCCGACTACGAGCATTTTTTATCACGCTAAGAATTGCTGTTATAGTTGTGTTTTTCCCATGACTTTGACTTATAATTTGGGTATGAATGAATTACCACTGGTCTCGATTGTTACCCCTTCCTATAATCAGGGCGCTTTTCTGGAAGAAACCATGCGCTCTGTGCTTGAACAGGATTATCCAAAGATCGAATATTGGGTGATCGACGGCGGATCGACCGACAACAGCGTCGATATCATCAAGTCCCATCAGCAGCGCCTGACTGGCTGGGTATCCGAGAAAGATCGCGGTCAGGCGGATGGGATCAACAAGGGCTTCGCTAAAGCCACCGGTGAAATCGTGGGCTGGCTCAACTCGGATGACCTGTATTATCCCGGAGCGATCCGTGAGGCAGTCGCAGCCTTTCAGGCGCATCCCGAAGCGAGTTTTGTTTTCAGCGATGTCGAATCGATCGATGGAGAAGGAAAAGCTTTCAACCTGATGCGTTACGGCGACTGGAAGCTCGCTGATCTGATGGCTTTCAATATCATTGGGCAGCCTGGGGTTTTTATGCGCCGGGAAGTTCTGGAGCAAGCCGGCTACCTTGACCTGAGCTACAACTACCTTCTGGATGTGCAGCTTTGGCTCAAAATGGCAAGGATAGCGGAACCCTTTTACGCGCCAGACAAGGTTTGGGCAGCCGCGCGCCTTCATGAAAAGGCAAAAAACGCAGCCCAGGTGAGCGGTTTTGGACCGGAAGCTTTCAGGCTCGCGAAATGGCTTTGTGAAGATGAGGCTTATTACCCTCTCAACGCGCAAAACTTCAATAAGATCTGGGCGGGCGCACACCGTTTGAACGCCTTTTATCAGGTGGAAGCCCAAAATTATGGCGACGCTTTGCGCTCCTACGCCAGGATGCTTCGCTTTCAACCCAAACAACCGCTGCAGACCTATCGGCGAATGATCTTTGCCCTTTTAGGCTGGCTCGGATTGGGAAAACTGCGTAAACCATACGAACGCCTGCGCGAAAACAGCTATTTACGGAAACAGAGCAAGAATGGAAATGGGCATGACTGAGCAAAATCTTCCAAAAGTCAGCATCATCACGCCTTCCAAGGATCAGGCGATCTTTCTGGAGCGCACGATCCGTTCGGTGCTGTCGCAGGATTACCCCAACATCGAATACATCATCATCGATGGCGGTTCTACGGACGGGAGCCGAGAGATCATTGAAAAATATGCTGACCGGTTGGCGTATTGGCAGTCACAAAAAGACAAAGGGCAGACCGACGCCATTAACCAGGGTTTCGCGCGGGCAAGCGGGGAGATTTTGGCATGGCTGAATTCGGACGACGTCCTGTATCCCGGTGCGGTCAGCGCGGCGGTGTCTTACCTGCAGAAGCACCCTGAAATTGGCATGGTCTACGGCGATTGCGACTGGATCAACGCGGATGATCAGGTGATCGGCCGCTTTCCGGCGGCTCAAACTGACCTGAAAAAGCTGCGTCGGGGTTATGTGCATATTCCGCAGCAAGCATCTTTCTTTAGGGCAGCTTTGTGGCGCAAGGTCGGCCCGCTGGACGACAGCTTCTACTTCGCGATGGACTACGACCTCTGGACACGCCTGGCAAGCCATCAGCCCTTGCTGTATGTTCAGGAGGTCTGGGCAGGATTTCGGCTGCACGAAGGCGCAAAATCGATCGCCGAGGATGACCGCTGCTGGCCCGAAATGCTGCGCGTGCACTACCGCGACGGCGGGAAAAAGCTTTCTCTTTTTACACTGAAATACTGGGTACGCAAACTGGTTCAACCGCTTTGGATCTGGCTGCGCCGGAAGAGGATCAAGGCTTAAGGCAAGAATGAAATAGCAGGCAGATCTTTCGCTTCTGCCCGTGCGGTTTGGCGTTCGATCAGAGCGCGATTCAGCTTGGAAGTATTGTCTGATTTCCTTATTCGTTAACAGAATCCATTACTCAACCGCTACAACTTCAGCATTGGGGAAAAACTGGCGGATCGTGCCGGCGACCCAACCCTGTAAAGTTTGCGTTGAAAGCTCGCAATCGGCGCAGGCGCCACCCAAACGAACTTTGATTGTGTCGCCTTCGATGCCGACCAGCTCTACCGCGCCGTGATGATAATGCTCGATGTAGGCGCTGATTTGCTCGATCAGACCGGCAATCTGGTCGTCGCGGGAAAAATCGGGGGCAGTATGGTTGGTCATAATCACTCCTGATGAATTCTTGTTGCGTTGTGTGAGGATTTTATTTTATCATTGAATTTGGGGGAACCGAGGACTTGCTACAGGGCAAATGAATCTAAATAAAGATATTATTTATTAGCATTATTATTAATACGAATATTAGCTCAATCCTTTTAGCAAAACTTAGAAAAGAGGGATCTAAAAATCAAAACTTTACTTAGTCAATCGTCACATCGTGCCCTTTGGCACCTGTGCCCGTAAGGGTATTTCGAGCCCTGTCAGGGGCGCCTGTGCCCGCCAGGGTATACCAAACTGCAGTTAATCCCTTTTTCCATTCCATTCTTGGGCAAAAAATGATTAAAGGCAGATCGCCACGTCGCCCTGAAGGGCTCCTCGCGATGACAACCAAGCAACAGCACCACATAAATATTATTTACCACAGTCAATTAGGTGTTTTTCATGCCCAAAAAGCTTCACAGAAGCTAATTCAGGTAAATTTAGATACAAATTGGTCTGCTTGCTAAAGCAATTCTCTTTTATCCCTGCACATGCGTTTGCGTTTTGTCATACTGAGCATTACAGATCAAAAAGCCTGCCCTGCAACAGGTGTTCACTGAAACTTCGGCGGTGGAGCGGGCAGAGGCCGTAGGCGTCAATAGCCTGTAAATGCTCAGCGGTGCCGTAGCCTTTGTTCCTTCCAAAATCATACAGAGGATAATCAGCTGCCAGGGCGATCATTTTCTGATCGCGGGCGTGTTTGGCGAGAACCGAAGCGCAGGCGATCGAAAGGCTGCGTTGGTCGCCTTTTACCAGACAGGTTTGGGAAATGGATACCTGCGGAAGTTTGAAATAATCGAGCAGGAGGAAGTTTGGTCGGTTTTTTAGATCCGCAATCGCCCGCTCAAAGACCAGTTTTCCAGCCCGGGCCATGCCGAGCTGATCGATCTCTTCAGCCTCAACCCAGGCGATGGCGAAATCGCTGGCATTTTCCATGATCTTCCGCGACCACTGCTCCCGCCCCAAATAGCTCATTTGTTTTGAATCGCGCACGCCAAATAATTCTTCCTCAAGATCAAATCGATCCGCTGACAAGACCACCGCGGCGGCACAAAGCGGCCCCGCCAAAGCGCCGCGACCAGCCTCATCCAGACCCGCCACTACCAGATGACCCTTCCGCCAGGCTTCCATCTCATATTGCAGAGTTGGAAAAGGTGGAATCAGGGCTGGATCAATTTTCCTTGACATGATTATCCTGGAGCTTAATCCTTCGGACGGCTTTTGCGCATTTTTCGCCGAATCTGAAGCAATTCCCTGAACATCCGCCAACTGTCTTTTACAATATGCAACCTCGAGCCGGGTTTGTAATACCAGGTGATCGGCACTTCTGTGATGCGATAGCCCAAATTTCTGGCAATTGCGAGGGCTTCAACGTCAAAGCTCCAACCATCCATCGTCTGAGCGCTACAGATCGCCTCAGCAGCCTCGGCGCTAAAGCACTTGAAGCCGCATTGTGTATCCTGAATACCCGGTAAGACCAGGATCCGCACCAATAGATTGAAAACCCTGCCGATCAGGTGACGGTAAAAAGGCTCTCCGATCCGTTTTGAGCCAGGCTGTTCACGGGAGGCGATCGCTACCTGTGGATCATCATGTTCGGGAGGGAGAAACTTGCGCAATTCATCGATCGGCATCGAGAGATCGACATCGGCCATAAAACGGTATTTTCCCCTGGCATGCAACATGCCGGTGCGTATGGCATTGCCTTTTCCAGGCTGGTCCAGAGAGAGCACCTCGAGTTGAGGAAAGGTTTTTTGGCGATCCTGAGCGATCTTTAACGTATCGTCAGTGCTGGCGTTTTCGACCAACAGGACTTCACAACCGAGATGTTCTGCTTCGATGAATTTTTGAATTTTATCGAGAGACTCGGGGAGACGCTGCGCTTCATTGTGCGCGGGGAGGATAATGGAAAGAAAGGGTTTGATCACACTCACCGTTGCCCCTGTTAAAGAAAAGTCGGGGTGGGCGGACTCGAACCGCCGACTTCTGCGTCCCAAACACAGCGCGCTAGCCAACTGCGCCACACCCCGGCGATGGACAAGTATAACCGCTTTGAGGAATAAACGTCAAGACGAAGATGTTTTTTAGCCAAACAGGCTCTTGTATTCCACTTTCTCGAAAATATCCAGTTTACCGCCAACGGTCGCGTCAAGGATGCGTCTGCCGTCTGCTTCATAAGCCTTGCGCGCCATGCGGTATGCAAGCTCAGAGGTTTCAAGGTCAGGCAGTTGCCAGCGGAAACCCTTGCCAAAGTAAGCAGCGGAGAAGTGGTTGGGGTCGTCGCCCTGGCTCTCGATCGTCGTATTCGGGGTGCCCTTGGTGGCAAAGCTGTGATCGACACCGATCAGGATCACCTCGCTGAAACCCAAATGATAGGCAAGCTGTAGGCAGACATTGGTCACCGTGGCGCCTTCCCACACTCTGCCGCTGACGTTTGTGGCAAAACGAGGAGAAGTATAGGTCGTGTACAAAAAATGCGTGTAGGAATCCATATTTAGCCATTTTCTGGCACGCCAGGAGAAGAACTTTGGCATTTTGAGGTTGTTGAATTCCTCAACCGACTGTTCCACGACCAGATCGTTAACGCAAACCAGAATATCCGGACTAAAACCGAGCTCATCGGCAGCCAAAAAGATGCGGTTCATGCCAATGGTGAAATCATTGCTTAGTTTGCTCAGGTCGGTGTTCTTGAGCGAGGGACCGTTGCCGATCACGAAGCAGCGTTCGCCTTTGTGGGTATCCTTTAAGGCTGCTAGTTTTCGGCGGGATTCGCGCCTCCAGGGGTGCAGGTAAGCGGCCGGAAGTTCGGGCAAACGGCGCAAGCCATCATAAGCGCGCCGGGCAAAAGAGAGCGCACTATCGCGGATACTGGATTTTGACATCCCTACTCCGTGCTCAAACGGCAGGTCGCTCCGCCATCCACCAGCAAACCCTGACCAGTGATGAAACTGGACTGACTGGGATCTGCCATAAAGTAGATCACAGAAGCGATCTCGGAGGGATTGGCGACACGTCCGTTGACAGTTTTGGCTGCCAGAGCGGCTAACTGCTCTTCTTCCGAGGCTTCGTTCGGTCGTCCGCGATGGAAGCCTGCCCGCAGCATGGGGGTGTCCACCGCGCCAGGCAACACAGCGTTCACGCGGATATTGACCGGAGCAAATTCGATCGCCATCGCGCGGGTCAGCGCGAGCAAACCGCCCTTGCTGGCGGCGTAAGCGGCGATATTGGCGGAAGTCGCGACCGCGTGAACGGAGGAAACATTGACGATCGAACCGCCGTCCCTTGCTTTTAACAAGGGGTAGGCTAATTTGACACCCAAGAAGACCGAGCGCAGGTTGGAACCCATCACCGCGTCCCATTCCTCGACGGTTGTCTCGATCAGCGGTTTGGTGACTTGATAAGCAGCGTTATTCACCAAAACATCCAGTTTATCGGTAAAGAGGCTGGCTTCTTTGTAGATCTTCTCCTGATTTTCAGGAACAGAGATATCAGCCTGAACATAAAGGCCATCCTGAGGGAATCCTTCATAAAGCGGGAGTCTGTCAACCCCAACGACACGGAAACCCCGTTCATAAAAATAGTTCACTGTTGCCCGACCAACACCACCAGCCGCGCCAGTGATCAACACCGTTTTCTTTTTCTCAGTCATTATTCTCTCCAGTTTCTTTATCTCGTCTTTATTATTCTTCAGTTATACTAAGTGATTTTATTTTTCAAGCGCCTTTAAGCTTTCAATATCACCCACAGGGATGTCCAATCCCAGAAGAAGATTGCGGATGGAATTCCAGTGAATGCGTTCCCAGAAAAAGGGGCTGCTGTTGGTGTTATGCGGCGAAAGCATGACGTTTTCCATTTCCATCAGTGGGCTATCCTTCGGCAGAGGTTCTTCTTCAAAAACGTCCAGAGCGGCGCCACGCAGACGACCTTCCTGCAAGGCGGCGATCAGGGCTTCTTCATGCACTACAGGACCGCGACTGGTATTGATCAGAACCGCGTTCTTTTTCACAAGGCGCAAGGTCTCGGCATTGATCAGGTGATAAGAGCTGGGGGTCAGGGAGGTATTGAGGCTAATATAATCAGCGCGGCTCAGCAGATCCTCCAGCGAGGTCATCTCGACGCCCTGCTCGATGATGAAATCGGGCTCGATCGGCACAATGTCGTTGCCCAGGATCTTCATTCCAAAGGGACGAGCGCGCCGAATGACCGCCTGACCAATATTGCCGACACCGATCACGCCCAGGACAGATTCGCTCAGGGTGTGCCCAGGGATCTTTTTCCATTCACCGGATTTCATCGCCTTGTCCATCCAAGGCAGATTGCGGGCAAAGCTGAGCATGCTTCCCATTACACTTTCGGAAACCGGAACGGTGAATGCGTTGGGAGTGCGGTAGATTTTGACGCCAAAACGCTCGGCAACATCCTGGTCGAGTGAATCAATCCCAGTACCCCATTTGGATAAAACTTTCAGTTGAGGCGAACAAGCCTCGATTACTTCGGCAGTGTAGCGATCGTCGCCGCAGATCGTGCCCTCAAACTTGCCCGCGTAACGCAGAATGTCTTCCGCCTTAAGGCGTTCATCAACCGGCGGAATGACAACCGTCAGTCCAAAAGATTCCAAAATGGGGGTAAAGCGGTGCATAAACGGCAGCATATAGGGGGCAGAAATTAAAACAGTTGGCATAATACCTCGTTATTTTTTAAATTTTTCCATCAGGGTTTCGGCGAGGATAAAGTCGTGTTCCTCATCAATGTCAGTGGCTTCAAGCGCGTCCATCTCGAACATAAAGGGTCTTTCGCCCAGGCGATTGCGTCTTTCGAGCAAGGTTTCGCGCGTGAAAAGATAGACGCAGGAGTTTTCCTCATAAATGGGCGGCAGGTCCTGGGTGCGCAAAAGCACCGCCGGGTTATGGTTGACGGCTCTGCCAAGCCCATCCCACAATCGGGTTTGCAGCCGCGTTACGCTGAAAAGCGAATCGTATTCGGGATAATGCGCGCGCAGCTGCCCGATCGCGTCTGAGATCGTGCTGGCTTTCAGGAGCGGGTTGGTTGAATGCGTTTGCAGGTAAAGATCAGCCGGCACGAGCGAAGTGTCATGCAGCAGGATCTCGTTCATCGGGATCGTATCAGCCAGCAGGTGATCGGGCCGCAGGATCGTTTGAACCTGGGGATAGTCCTTTGCCAGACCCTCCAGGACAGGCGTTGAATCGGTATCAACAACGATCCGGTCTATTTCCGGCACAGCCAGCAAGGTTTCAATAATGTGCGCGTAGAGTGGTTTTCCGCACATGGGACGGTAATTCTTGCCGGGCATCCGTTTGGAATCATGGCGCATCGGCACCAGGGCTACAATTTTCTCAAGTTTCATGCCTGCTCCCTGAGCATGAAGTCACCTTGGTTGAGGATGCCTTCATGGATCGTTTTCATTGTGAGCGAGTTTTTGGGCAAAAGCGCCTGCCAGTCAAATTCCTTTAACTTAACATAACCTTGCCAAACCCCGTCCGGTTCGATAAAATCGGCAAAACTAAGTGAGGCGCAGTAAAGCTGCCAATAAAGGAATCTGCGGGCATTGGTTTTGTGCTTTGCGGGCGCGGTCAAAGACCCAGCTGTCAAAAACTCGTTGAGTTTATCGAAGTAATCGCCTTTATTGCGTGGGAAGAAGACCACATCCGAGGCGCTGTAGCGCGCTTTGCCGGCAGAAAGCACGCTAGCGCCAAGGATGGCGGCTTCCATGCCGATGGTCGAGTTATAGATCATGACGAATTTCGCCATGCGGATCAGATCGTAAGAGTTGACAAAATCCTTAGGTGGGATGAACTGTACGTTGGGCAGACTCTCGACATCCCGCCTCTGCGCCCACTGGGCAACCGATTCTTCGCTGGCTTTGCCAACGCGGGCTTCGTCCGGATGGGCACGAATGACGAAAAGCGTATCCGGGTTTTCACCAGCAACGCGTAGCACCTCATCCAGCCAAACGAACATGTCCTCAAAGATCACGTTGGCGTGCGGCTGACTGGTATCAAAGATGACATTGGTAAAGACCGACACCATCTGCTTGAAGTGACTGGCTTTTTCAAGAAATTCAGGGCTGAGTTGGCTCATTTCGGGCCAGAACTGTATGCCTGCCATGTGGAAATCACCTTGAAATCGCGCTGTCAGGTAAGCATCCAACTTCTTGTTTTGCTCTTGGTTGAGTTGGAAGTCCTCCGGCAAGACCAGATCGTAAGCGGTGGCATCGCCCTCGGTGAAATAAGCTGTGAAAGGCAGCATGCCGACCTCGTGAGAAATGACGCGTATGCCGTGCTTGTGGGCAACCCACCGAGCGGTCGCTTCGGGATATTGCATACCATTGAAGACGACCACCTGCTGGGGCTGGCTTTCCAGGATCAATAATTCAAACTGCAATGCAAGTGACCAGGCCGATTGGATGTAGTTGCGATACAAGGTCAGGGTTTCTTCGTCTTCCTTGAGCGTGTGGCGGCGCAAGATCCAACGAATGGAGGGCAAGACCAGCTGCCCAAGGGGCATGCCCTGAAATTCAAATTCCATCAATTGACCGAGATTGAGATTTCGCAGCAATTTCGCCAGGTTTTCGTTAGGCAAAAAGCGAAAAGTGCTGATCTCAGAATGGCTAAAGAGCTCGCGCGATTGCTTTTGGCAAGCAGAGCAGGGCGGGCTCACATTGGGGTCCTTGCGGTTGGTGCCCAAAACACAAGGCTCCAGACCAGCGGCACAGACAAAATGAATGACCGGCACGCCTTTCAACTCCAAAGACCAGGCGGTCAAAGCCGCAAAAGCAGCATTGAGGCTCATTCCACTCAAGCGGGTTGAAGCGTCAAAAAAAAAGACCGGGCGTTGGTTGGTGTCTTCCGGCACGTTGCGCTGAACCTGCCGTCCCAATTCACGCAGATCAAGGTTTAAGACGCGTCGGATCGAGTCATTCAAAAGGCGTCTGTGAATCCTGCCAAACAAAGTTTCTTCCGCCATCTATTGACTAAACCGCCTTAGCTTACCAAGTGAAGATTGTTCGCTGTCATAGACGTGTTTGACCCCATCGCCCATAGCTTTTTCGGTCACACGGATGTATTTGACCAGCGTGGCGAGCCCCTGCGGCTCCACAGAAGCGCTTTGGTCGGAGCCCCACATGGCACGGTCGAGAGTGATATGACGTTCTACCAAAGTCGCGCCCATCGCAACCGCGACAGCAGTCGTGACCAGTCCCACTTCATGACCCGAATAGCCGATCGGACAGTTAAAGTTCTCTTTGAGCGTCTGGATCATGCGCAGGTTCAGCTCTTCGGGAGGGCAGGGATAGGAGCTGGTCGTATGGCAAAGAATGAGGTGATCTTCACCAAGAATGTCGATAGCTTCACGGATCTGCTCCATGGTGGACATGCCGGTTGAAAGGATCAGCGGGCGTCCGGTATCACGGTGAGCTCGCAGCAATTCCTTATCGGTCAAAAGCGCCGACGGGATCTTATGGGCTACGGGGTTGAAGCTCTCCATGAACTCAAGGGAGGGAATATCCCATGAGGAAGCGAACCAATCAATGCCCAATTCTTTGGCATAGCTATCGATCTCCTGATAGGCTTCACGATCAAACTCGACCTTGTAGCGGTATTCGAGGTAAGGAATGTAGCCCCAGGGGGTGTCTCGCATCTGGGACTGCTGCTCTTTGGGCACGCAGATCTCGGGAGTGCGCTTCTGGAACTTGACCGCGTTCGCTCCGGCTTTTTTAGCTGCCAGCATAAGCTGTTTGGCAATGCTCAAAATCCCGTTATGGTTGATGCCTATCTCACCGATAATATAGGTCGGATGTCCTTCACCAATTTTCGAATTTCCAATAATAACTTCTTTGCTCATATATACTCCTGCCTACATAGACAGAAACTCACCAATGAGTTTCATATCGCATTGTTCGGTACATTTGATCCCGGGTTTCAGGTCAAAATGATCTTTGCGGAACTGCTTGTATTTTTCGCCATTCCAGATCTCATCCAGCGTCTCAGTGCGGGTATCGCCAAGAATGATCTCGTTGTTGAAGTCTTCCACACATTCTGTCGCTTCACCATTGGATTTAATGGTCATGGATGACCAGGGGAACTGGCAGAATTCCAGCCAATGGATGGATTGGGTCACCTGCTGTGTGTTCTCGTACCACATCTGGTCCTGACTTTTCAGGTAAACGTAGACGTCCATGCCCTTGAAAGCTTCCTTCAGGCGTTCAAATTCATCTGCCTGCCAGGGTTTATTTAGGTTGATCATGGTGATCACGATGGTGGTCTTGTAATTTCGCTGGGCTTTCAGGTCCAGAAGTTTGAGGATCTTCTTATAAGATTCGGTAAAGTTGGAAGCCTGACCGCGCACTTCTTTATGGCGCAGGTCATCAACGCTTTCGATCGAATACTTGACATAGCCAAGACCGTTCTCGAAAGTTTCGATGGTGCGTTCCATGTCAATGTTGGCTGGGTTGCAGGAGAAGTAACTTTCAAGACCGCGTTCGGTCATCCATTTAACGTACTGCGGCATGTTCTTGTCCAGAAGCGGGTCGCCATAGCCATGCAGCACGATCACGCGCGGAATGACATAGAGGAAGTAATGATTCTCATTCATCTCATTCTTGCCAATTTTGTACTTTTCAAGCACGAATTTATCCCAACGGGCGAGCTGTTCCTCACTAAAAGGTTCCAGTTGGTCAATGACGTGTTTGAAAAGTTCCGGCTTCATTGTTTCGACCGGTCTCGTCATCATGGTTGTTCGCGGGCACATTTCGCAGCGCATGTTACAGGCGTTGGTCGTTTCGATGTTATAAACCACCGGCTTCGGGCTGCGATAAGACTCCAGCTCCTTTTCGAGGAAGGCTCTTGGCATCCTTTCGCCGTTCATCAGGCGATATTTAAGATCATATACTTTCATGTAAAACTCAATGTCTATCATCAGCTTCTCCATTCATGCTTTCAGTGTTGGGCAGCGCCTGCCAATGCCTGATGAGCTTGTCGCACAATTCACGCAAGACGCCTTTGCCACCTTTTCTATTTAGAACCAGATCCGCCCGTCTTAGGACTTCCGGATATGAGTCCGCTGGGGCCGCAAAAAAGCCTACCAGGTCCAGAACCGGCAGATCATTAATATCATTTCCTACATATATTGTTTCTTCCGGCTTGAAGCCGCGCTTTCGCATTTCATCCCGCAAGGCAACTGCTTTGTCGTCAATTGCCTGCAGAACCGGAATTTTCAGTTTTTGCGCGCGCACGGTCACGACTGGGTTTCTCTCTTTAGAGATGATCAAGGTCTCCATGGGGGTTCGCACTCGTAAAAGCCCAAGCCCGAGCCCATCTGAACGACTCGCGAAGACACTTTCTAGCCCGTTTTGATCGACCAGAACGCGGTCATCGGTCATCACGCCGTCAAAATCCATCACCAGGAATCTGGGTCGCTCAGGGAAAGAGCGGCGGTGGTTGGCTGGATCAACGACTTCGGAAGATAAGCTCTTGAGCGTCTCTTCGGCCGCTTCCCAATCGCTGGGAATGTCAATATCGACCGTATATTTGGAAGAGATATGCAGCGGATAGAGCAAGTCACCGGTCAGGGAGTCTTTTTCAAGGATGGTACCAACCCGTATGGCATCGATGTGCCCGGTCTGCCAGTAGGTCATGGGCAGGATCTGCCGGGGCGCATTGTAGGGTTCTTTGATTCCCTCGACCCCAAGCAAGGGTCTCATCGCGCCGCTGGTCTCATCAATTGTCCACATCTTAAAGGGGTTTTGCGCGCTGGGGACGATCCCACGCACGCAGTCCGCGCCCGGATTCTCAAGCAAAGTTCTCACCGCGTCGTCAACCAGCGACCTTGGGCGGACTGGCGAAGTTGGGCGCAATTGCACGACCACGTCGGGATGGTAATCTTCATTTTCAGCCAACCAGTCAAGCGCGTGACGAATGACCGGATAGTCGAGAGTGTCATCCTGAGCCAGCTCCGCCGGGCGCATAAAAGGAACTTCGGCGCCCCATTCGATCGCGATACGCGCGATCTCTTCGTCGTCAGTTGAGACGATCACGCGATCCACAAATTCAGAGCGCAAGCCAGCCAGAATGCTGTAAGCGATCAGTGGATATCCCGCGAAAGGCTTGATGTTCTTCCCGGGGATGCCCTTCGAGCCGCCGCGCGCGGGGATGATGGCCAGAACTTCGCTTTTATTTACCATGCCGTCCATCCACCATCAATAATCAGGTTGCTGCCGGTCATATAGCTGCTCGCGTCGGAACACAAGAAAAGCATTGCCGCGTTTACCTCATCCAGATCTGCCATGCGACCAAGGATGGCCCTGGCAGTGTAATTTTCCACAAATTCAGTATCATGTCCATTAAATATACCACCCGGGGTGAGGGCGTTCACACGAATATTCCTGCCAGCGTAATAAGCGGCCAAATATCGGGTGAATCCGAGCAAACCCGCTTTGGTAACAGAGTAATCAACAGGCTTAAAACGCTTTTGCCCGTTTTCTTCGGGGTAGATGCGTTGGTCAGGCCCGTTCAATCCGTAGATCGAGCAAATGTTGACGATCACGCCCTTGCCTTGCGCCAGCATCGGATGGACAGCCGCCTGGGTCGCCAAAAAGGTTCCGGTCAGATTGACATCCAGGCTCTGACGCCAGGATTCAAGCGAATAGCTTTCAAAAGCATTGGCGCCCTGCGAATCCAGGTTGGCGGGATCAAACTTGGGGTCCAAGGCGGCACTGTTGACCAAAACGTCAACACTGCCAAAAGCTTCCAGAGCGGTCTTGACCATGGCTTTCACAGAGACGGGATCGGTGACATCAACCGCCACCGCGACCGCGCGCAAGCCCTGCTCCCGCAGGAAAAGCACCTGACTTTCGGCAAGGCTTTCATCCAGATCAGCCAAAACCACACTGGCACCCGCCTGGGCCAGGGTCAGGCTGAACTGCTTGCCGAGCAAACCAGCGGCGCCGGTCACAATGGCCGTCTTGCCTGTCATGTCAAACTTTTTCAGAACCGTATCCGTCATTCTTTTTGCCTCAAATCAGTGCATTGTACCATCAGACCAGGCTAAGAAGGCAACTGCACCGAGCATCCTCGCATGCCGGCGCTTTGCCGGGCGACATCCACAATTTTTTGCACGCGTTTGCCGTCCGCCAGTGTGCAATGAGGCAGGTCTTCACCCTGACACAAGCGCACAAAGGCTTCCATTTCCGCCAGGAACATAGCGTTGCGCGTAAAGTCGGGTGGCGGCGTGATGGAGTATTCTGTCTTATTCCAGGCATCAGTCACATTCGCGATGCCGGTGGCGTTGTCCCAGCTGATCAAACCGCCCTCAAGCGTGAGATAGAGCGTGTGTGAGGGCGGCTGCTGATAATAATCCAGGTGAATGGTGGCGCGGCTGCCGTTTTGGAAGCGGAAGATCAGTTCGGCGTTATCCTCAACATCCAGTTCCAGCGAACTCAGATTTGCCAGGTCTGCCGAGACCGAGCCGACCTCACCCATGAACCAACGCAGATAATCGATCGGATGCGAAAGCGTGTTCAGGACGCCACCGCCCAGATCATTCCTGGCTGCATAAGAGTTGCGGTAATCCTCCCAGGGGTGCCAGCCGGGCAGGTATTCACCCCAATGGGCATGCCCTTTCAATGCTTTTCCGAGCTGGTTTGAATCGATGATGTGCTTAATTTCCTGCAAAACCGGATGGTAACGAAAATGGAAGCCGACCAGGACCGGTCTTCCGGTTTGTTTAAGCGTGTTTTGCAGATCGCGAATACCGATCAGGCTGTCGGAGATCGGTTTTTCTATCAGGAGAGCCGCGCCTGCCTCTGCCGCCGCCTGGGCAACTGTGAGATGCAAAGCGGTCGGGTTGGAGACGATGACGCCATCCGGCTTTTCCGCCAAAGCCTCATCCAGATCCGTGAAGGTTGGGTGATCACAAAGCTCAATATCCGGCAAAGTCGCCTGATGGGTGCGATAGAGGATGATGTCCTGCTGCCCGAGGGCTTTAAGGTTGCGCAGGTGCCTGCGACCGATCGATCCGAGACCAGCAATCAGAAATTTCATTATTCGCCTCCTTGAACAAGCGAAAGACTTAGAATGAGTACAGGAATCTTACCACTCACGAGCGATCCTCCTGATGCAATTTGTGATAAAGTCGGTTAATGACCGCCTGGGAAAGCTTGCGCACCAGACGATTCGACCAAAATCCCGAGCTTTTTTCGGATCCATCGCCCGAGATCGCGGCGGTGGTGCTGACGCTGTCGCGGGCTGCCAGGGCTTTGACCTCATCGTCGATCGTGTTGCCGAGCAAGCGCATGGCTTGCGCGTAGGTAGTGAGGCGTAAATAGCCCTTGGCGTCCATGCGGTCATCCATCTCGACCATGCGCCCCATCATCTGGTCGCTCCAGCCTTCGTCGAGCATCTCAGAAAGGACTTCAATGAGAACTTTCTTTGGGGTGAGCACCTGAAAATGATGCGCGGAGACCCAGGCTTTGAGCCCCTTGAAGTCCACGACCACATCCTCAAGCCCGGCAACTTCGCTCTGATAGCGTTCCAGCGTGCGCCCGGAGTTGTCCATGTACTCTTCTTCCCATTTTTGGGGGATCAACTGACCGCGCTCAACAGTCAGGTTCTTTGCTGCTTCCTGCTGGGCAACCCATTCGAGGGTTTTATCGGAGCTCATGGCAACGCGCTGCTTAATATAGAAGCCTGTTACCGCGCCAACGTTGGGATAGGTATCCAAAATCTCGAGATGCGCGGGCAGCCAGCCAGGCAGGTGGTAGACATCGTCGTCGGTATAGGCGATGACCTCGCCCTGCGCCAAATGGGCGATGCGCCAGAGCGCGTTCAGCTTGCCGATGTTTTGTCTGGACAAGACCAAAGTGTCGATCTGACCTCTCTCGTGTAAAGCCTTCAGGTAGCTGACCATCTCCTCACAGGAGCCGTTGTCAAAGACCAGAAGCTCAAAAGGTTTTTCCGTGTTGCGGATGATGCTGTTGATGGTCAACTTGGTGACATCAAGACGATGCTGAAAGTAGCCAAGCTGATTGGGCTCGTAGACCAGAACGGCAACGGTGACACGGGGCGGCGTAAAGTCGAGCGTTTTCCCGCGGGAAGGATTGGTGCCTAAGCGTGCCATCGGCTGCTCCTCTTATTAAAGGAAAACTCACACATCAGGAACTCTCCTTCAGGGCAGATGCCTGCATGGTCTTCGCCATTTCGCGATTTTTCCAAAATTCAGCCCAGGCTCTTCGTGGGTGCAGGAAGATGAAACGCAATTGGGTGCAAAAATAATTTCCCCTGCTTATCAAGGGCCGGTTCATCCATTCCTGCAGTTTGCGCTCTTTCGTTTGCGGCATTTCGTGCAATTTGCCGCTAACCAGACGCAGGTTGGCGTCATCCAGCTGAAAAATGGTGCGTCTTCCACCAGCCAGATTGATATTTTCACCGGTTTCAGGCAAACGATAGTGCGGTTGCCCACCAGGGAGATGGCGGTAGTCATGATTTTGATGAATAATATCCAGATCTTCACTGCAATCGACCGCGTCCCAAGCCTGTCGGCGCGCCTGGTAGATCATCCAGTTGTCCCAACCGGCTCTACCGACCGTGAAATCAGGGATCTCCTTGAAACAGGCTCTGGGGAAGATGAAGTAGTCGCTGCCGGTGCGGCTGTGAAGCTTGCCGTGTTCGCGCATGTAGGACTTCAAACCCGGCACCCAATCGTTCTCAAAAAAGAGCGGTTCCTGAATATCCAGATCCCAGCGCTGCCCGACCATGAGGAATTTTTCGCTTTGCTGCGCGACGGTCTGCGTGATGGGAATGATCTCGGGATAGAGGATGATATCAGCGTTGACATAAGCCAGAAAGGGGCTGTCGTTGGCTTGTCTGCCCAGGTCAAAGATCGAGCTGATCAGAGGCGTGCCAAGTTGGTTGGTTTTCACATCCGGTCGGTGTAAAAATCCGTATTCAGCGGCAGCTTCGGCAATGCCTTCTTCGTCACCGATCAAGACCACAGCGACCTGCTCGCCCAATGCCTGCCAGGAGCGCAGGGCATTATGTTGGATCAAACTGATATGCGCGTCTTTGAAGGCTTTGGGCGCGGTAAAAAGTGTAATTAATGGGGTCATAGCTCCCCTTCCAAAGGCAGCCAGGCTTCTTTTGGGTTCAGCCTGCTGAGAATTTTGCGTTTTGTCATACCGATCTTTCGTTTTAATGGGACATTGCTTTCAGGGACAACTTCCCAGGCTTCCGCGTTGGATGCGGCTTTGGCAAGCACGGTCAGGTAGAGGTCTAAGATCTTCGAGCGCGGCTTGCCGTGTTGTCGTTGAGCGATCAGCTCAAAGCCCGCCTGGGTAAGCGTTTGGATCAAAGAGTGCTGCGTGAAGCAGGAAAGATGCGCCAGCTCGTAAGAGTCGTGGCAATAATAGTTGGGGACTTCGACCAGCAGCAGCCCATCTTCTGCGAGCAAGCCCTCACGGATCTGCCGGAGCGCGGCGATTGGATCTTCGAGATGTTCAAGCACGTGCATCAGGCTGATCAGGTCGAAGCATTCTGGCTTTAAGGTGATCAGTTCTTCAAAGGAGGCAAACATCTGGATATTTTTGGCTTGGGCCAACGCCCGATAGGCATCGCCAGGCTCAGCGCCGACTACTTCAGCATCAAATTGCTCGCGGAAAGTTTCCAGGAAGATGCCGGAAGAAGCACCGATATCCAAAATACGCGCAAAGCGTTGATAGCCAAGGCTCTTTAACCAGGCAGCCTGATCGCGCGCCCGCATGGTCTGCTGATAGAGGTCCTTTTTGGTCGGCTCGGGGCTTTCCTGATAGATCCTGCGATAGGTTTCCTGATAAAACTCAGGGTCAGCTGCCTGACTCTTGCGGCTGTCCTGAAAGACAAAACCGCAGCTTTTGCAGAGATAGTAAGCTGTTTTAAAGCCAAATGAATTGATCTCTTCAAGGATTCCCGCCTGGCTTTGGCGGCAAAGCGGGCAAATGGGGCTGTCGTCGCCCTTGATCGTTCCAGAATGATTCACGTCTGGGGCGCGTTCGTCAGTTTCATAGAGGTTCTTGTGCTGCACCTGGGCAACCTCCTGCTGCCATTGCGGGTTCTTCTCATTTTCCGCCAGCAATTCCGCCAGCGTGAAGTCGTCCCGGTTGCCAAAAGCCGCGTAAATTTCGTTGGCTTGTTGCAGATCAGCCGGGGTATCGACCGTGAAGCGCAGATGCCCCAGGTCGGGCTGGCAATCGACCACCTCGACCTTGAAACGCCCTTCCTGATCATAGAGGTAGGGCATGACGTGCTCACGCTGGTAAGCCTGATCGGCTTCATGCCAGGCACGCTCGAGGGCGGCAAAGCTGCAAACCTCTGTATCCATGCCGATGGGAGAGGTTCGTTTGTAAGGCGGCGGCAGGCGATTGGCGGCAAAATCGGCTCCCGAATCAAAGAAACGCTGGATCACGCTGTCGATCTCGTCAGGATCGATCATCGGGCAATCAGCAGTGATGCGGACGATCACATCCGCCTCCGCCAGGCGCGCAGCCTGATAGTAGCGATCCAAAACGTCAAAAGCGTCGCCCTGATAACAGTTGATCCCTGCTTCTTTGCAAAAATCAAGGATCGGCTGGTCAGCAGGGTCATTTGTCGTGGCGACCATGACCTCATCAACGCGCGAAGCGCGGCGCACGCGCTTGATCACGCGCGCCAGCATCGGTTCACCGCCAATGGGCAACAATACCTTTCCTGGAAGACGGCTTGAGCCAAGCCTTGCCTGAATGATTGCGACTGTTTTCAAAGTTCTGCCTTCCTATTGCGCGGGCAAGGGCGCGATGATCATTGAGCCCACGCTGACATCGTATTCGTTCAGGCTGACTGCCAGGTTCGCAGGCGTGGTGATGAACACACTCAGCCAAAGCTGTTCTTCTGCCTTAAAGACATAAGCAACCCAGGCATTTCCAGCCTGGGAATAGGTGAAGCGATAGGTTTCACGATTCCCTAAGGTTAAAGTATCGCTATCAACTTCCACATTTTCTTTTCTTAACACACGTTCCAGGCCATAAATGACCAGACTTAGCGGCGTTTTTGCCAGGGTCTTATTGTGAATGACCACCAGGCGGGTTGGGTAGACCGCCGCGGTGCCGCTGTCGTAACCGTACCAGGAAACGCTTTCTTCGAGGTTATTGATAATATCTTTGATCGTTCCATCTTTTGAACCGAACAAACTCGTCAGGGTGTCAACAATCCCTGGCAACTGGGCCTTAATATCCTCAGCCACATAGGTCGGAGGGAGATAAATGGACATGCCCAAACCATAATATAGCTGCATGCCAAAATTTGGAGTCGGGGTTGGTGCCGGGGTGGGCGTGCTTTTTGCAGACGGGAAATGACAGCCCGTAAGCAACAAGATCATCAACACCACAGTTAGAACAATTTTCTTTTTCATACTGCCGTTCCTTGATCAGGGTCCAACGCTTGCCAACAGGCAAACAGTTTCTCTTTGTTTATCTGCCAGTTCGCTTTTTGGATCGCGATCTGTCTTGCCTGGCTGGAGTATTCCTCAAGCGGAACCTCAGCACTTTTCAAAATCGTTTGCGTTAACTCTTCAATATTGTCATCGGTGAAGATCCAACCGTTTTCATCGTTTTGGACCCACTCGAGATTGGCGGGGATATCGGAGGCAATGGTTGGCAAGCCACAAGCCAGGGCTTCCATTAGCGAAACAGAAGAACCATCAACATGGCTGGGGGTGACATAGATGTCCGCCGCCCCGTAATATTTGATCAGGTCCTGGTTGGGAACCCTGCCGCCGATAAAGACCTTATCTTTCAATTCTTCGGTGGAAAGTAGCTCCATGTACTGATCATGCAAACTGCCATCACCCAACAGGATCAGACGCAGGTCTTCGTTTTTCCGCACAGCTGCCTTAGAGGCATGTAACAGGACGTCCACACCGTAATTCGGCTCCCAGCTGCGCAGGCAGAGCAAAACTTTTTTATCTTGCCAGCCGATTTCTTGCCGCCAGGGCAAGCCCTGCGTGTGCGCCTTTTCAGGGGAAAAATGCTGCAGGTCAACACCCCAGGGGAAGATGACGATCTTTTCTTTGGGGAAACCCAGGTTCATTGCCACTTCTGCCGAGCAATAAGCGTCGGTGATCAAGGCGCGGGCATGTTGAAGGGCAAAACGGGCGCGGTCCTCATCCAGTTTGCTGACATGCACGTCCTTCATCAGGTCAAAGCCCCAGCTCATTGCCAAAAGGTTTGGGAAAGCTGTTTTCGCTGCTAAAAATGCCAGATCGGGCAATGGACCCGCGTGAATTAAGTCTGGTTTGAGCTCAGCGATGACTCGTTCCAGCTCACCTTGAGCGATCGGAAGGTTCCAGGACTGCAAACCCTGCTCAAAGCCCATCCATTTCAAGTCCACAATGCCCGCGGGAGTGGGGAAGTCCCCAGGGTAGAGGCGCAGGACATAGCCCTCATGCCCGCTTTCGGCGAGAGCCGCCATAAAGCGCTGGTCATGAACGGAATCAGAACGGGTTAAATAAAGTATGCGCATAGCTTAATTTCCTAGATCCGTCCAGCGTAACTCCTGCCCTTTTTCAAGCGCGATCAGCGCTTTCAGACCAATGACCTGGTCGATCTCATAAGGCATGATCGCCCCAGGCGTGGCGGGACGCAACACGTCGATCATCTCACGGCTCAAGGTTTCGCCAGCTTCGATCGCACGCGCGGCACGCAAACAGCGCCGCTGCACGACAACGGTCTCTTTTTCATTCTCAGCCACAAACTTGTTGGCTGAACCCAGCGCGCGCTCAAGCTGGCGCGTGTTTTCAACCATCTCCGCCCAGCTTTGCGGATTCATCGCGAAAGCGTGGTCGGGACCTTCGCGGTCGTTATCATCAGTAAAATGTTTCTCGACCACCCTTGCCCCGAGAGCGACCGCTCCTAAAACGGTCGCGTGCCCGTGGGTATGATCACTCAAGCCCAGGATCAGATCGGGCCAGATCTGGTGATAAGTTTTGAGCACATTCAGGTGGATATTATCAAAATTCCCATCCGCGGCTGTGTAATTGGTGTTGCATTGCATCAGCACCAGTTGCGGATTGACCGCCAGAATGGCATCCACAGCCTGCTGAACTTCGCCAATGGTCGAGGCTCCGGTCGCCAGTAAGACAGGTTTGTCCTTTTTCGCCATGTGCAGACAGGCTTCCAGCCAGGTGATGTCACCGGAACCGATCTTATAAGCCGGCACATACGGGTCCAAATGATCGGTCGCCTCAAAGTCATAAGGAGAGGAAAAGTAATCGATGCCCACTTTTTCACAGGCTTCTTTTAATATAGGCGTCCAGTCAAAAGGAACGGATGCCTCATCATAAACCTGGGTAACGCTCTTTTTCCACTTTGCCTGGTGCGAAACCTGGGCGTTCATATGGCTAAAGCCATAATCAGATACAATTTCGGGCCCACGGAAGTTCTGGAACTTGGCGGCATTCGCGCCTGCTTCCGCCGCGAGCCGGATCAGCTCCAGGGCGCGGTTCAGATCGCCGTCATGATTAGCGGCAATATCAGCGATAAAGTAGGTGGGGTGATCCTCTCCGATCCAGTGTTTGCCTATTTTCAGTTCCATTCTTCCTCCTATTATGCCAAAAAAGTCAAAAGCTGTTGGCGCAAGCCGTTTTCCCAGTCCTGATAGAGGCGTTCCAGCCCATGGTCTACCGTCGGCAGGTCCTGGTTTAATGCCGTTTGCAACTTTTCAGCATTCATGCTCAGATTGAGCGGGCGTTTGGTCTGCAAACCGCCTTGAGCGGTCAGTACCGGGGTAATTAAATTTTCATTAAAGCCAAAACGACGTGCCAGTCCGACGGCAAAGTCATATTTGCTCAGGGATTGACCCGAGAAAAAGTGATAGGTGCCTGACAATTCCTTTTCAAGCGCGAGCAAGAGCAGATCTGACAGGTCGCGCACGTAAAGCGGGCTGAAGATCGAATCGGTAAAGCCGTTAATGGGCTTGCCCTGGCTGAGATTGTTGTAAACAAACTCCGCCAGGGAACGCGAACCGCTGGGTGACCAGCCGTAAAAAACGACGCGCGCGATCAAGGCATCAGGATAAGCCTGACGTACAGCTTCTTCGCCAGCCAGCTTGGATTGCGCGTAGATATTCTGCGGGTTGGGAAGGTCGTCTTCGCGGAAGTTCCCTGCCGCCCCATCAAAGACCGAATCGGTTGAGATCTGCACGATAGAAATGCTCATTTTTCGCGCCGTTTCAGCCAAAACGCCAGGCGCTTCGGCATTAACGCGCCTTGCCAGTTCAGGATCCTTTTGAGCAACGTCCAGATTGGCGATCGCCGCGCAATGGATCACCGCATCCGCGCGAGCCTGCTCCAGTTCTTCCGGTAAAAGCGATAAGTCCTCCAAAGAAACGACATCCTGCTCAAAAGGAACGCCCTCGAGCCTGCGTGTGTTGACCCAGCCCAAAACCTCATAGCCCCTTTTAACGGCGTCCAGCGCCAGGTTGATCCCCAGCAAGCCTGTGACACCGGTAACCAGCAAACGCTTCATTTATTTCTCCGCGCGGTCAAGCTCTTCAATGATCGGATGAATGAAAGCCATGATGCCGTCCACATCCAGCCACTGTTTGTTGTTTTCGCTCGTATAGGTGAAGCCGTCCGGGACAGGCACGCCCTTATCCTGCCAGGCACGCCCAAACCACAGGTCGGCGCCAGCGGGTTGGACAACGAACATATCCTCCAGCTCGATGGTCGTGCGGGCTTCGTCTTCCGAGATCAGGCTTTCGTGCAGTTTTTCGCCAGGGCGAATTCCGATGATCTTGATCTGTGCCTCAGGCGCCATGGCTTTTGCCAGATCGGTCATTTTCATGCTGGGAATTTTGGGGACAAAGACCTCGCCGCCCTGCATCTGCTCAATGGCATTGATCACAAAGCGCACGCCTTGCTCCAACGACATCCAGAAACGGGTCATCCTCTCGTCTGTGATGGTCAATATCCCGCTGGGGCGCTGTTTGATGAACAATGGCACCACGGAACCGCGCGAACCGACCACGTTGCCGTAGCGCGTGCAGGCGATGCGGGTCTTGCGTCCGCCGGCATAGGCGTTGGACTGCACCATCAGCTTTTCAGCCGCCAGTTTGGTCGCGCCGTAGAGATTGACCGGATTGACGGCTTTATCAGTAGAAAGCGCCAGAACCTTTTCGACCTCATTCTCGATGGCGGCATCAATGACATTGGCGGAACCAAGGATATTGGTCTTGATCGCCTCCATCGGATTGTATTCACAGGCTGGCACCTGCTTGAGCGCCGCTGAATGGACGGCAATATCCACCCCGTACATCGCGCGGGTAAGGCGCTCCTTATCGCGCACATCGCCGATGAAATAACGGATGCGGGGGTCATCGAAGCCGCCCGTCGCCCGCATTTCGTGCTGTTTCAGCTCATCACGGCTGTAAACGATCACCTTGGCAGGGTTGTACTCGTCCAACAAAACGCGAATGAATTTTTTACCAAAAGAACCGGTCCCACCGGTTACCAGGACAACTTTTTTAGACCAATCCATGCTTACTCCTAGACAGCATCTGTTTTTTCTTTCGAAATAATGATAAGCGGATATTGCCCGTTTTCACCAAAAAAGTGGGGGAAGCACTCTTCAAGACGGTAGAGATTTTTGAGCCAAAACTTACCAGCCCATTCCGGTTGAATAACAGAGCGTAAAAACCTGACAGAAACACTGCGCCAGACACGAATCTCATAAGGCAGAACGCCTTTCATGACGCTGTGGAACCATTTCGCGCCCGTTTTTAGCACAAAAGTTCCTACGGGAGCCTTACCGGGTTCGACTTTGCTCTCGGTTTGGTCAACCGGCACATCCGTGGGCATCAGAGGGGACTGTTTACCAGTCATGCGGCGCAAAAAAACGGCTACGCGCATTAATAAGTTCATAACCCAAAATAATGGCACCTCCGCCCAACCATCCACTGTTACCATCGTACGATTGGGCTTGAGCGTGCGATGCAAGCCCTGATAGACTGCAACTTTTTCTTCAATCGGAACGTGGTGAATTGTATGCAGCGAGACAATACCATCAAAAGCATCCTCACGGAAAGGCAGATGGGCAATGTCCGCGTTGACGTAAAAGCCCTTGTCGCCCAAACGCTTGCGCGCTTCCTGCAAAGCGACCAGCGAAATGTCCATGCAGACGCGGTAGCGGTAATCCTGCGAATAGCTCAGATACTCTTCATATTGCACCGGGCCGGAACCTGCATCCAGCAAAAAGTCACCGCTGGCTGCCAGATGCCGCTTCACGCGCATGTGGGCTTTGTGAATATACTCAGCCGAGACGGGACGCAGGTCTTCGTAGCGGGCGTTTTGGTAGTTGTCACCTTCCATTTGCCAGCCGACCTGGTCATAGAATTGACCGATTTCGTGTTTAACGGATCCCTGACTCAAAGTTCAGCATCCTCCTGTAGTTCAATTGTTTCAAGGCGCGCCAGACCGCGGGCAGCCCAGTCGAGCGGTTCGCCTGCCAGATAGGCAAAGGTTTGAGAGTATTTGGCTTGCCCTTCAGGCGAGAGCACGTAGCTGATCGGACGCTTATCAAAATCTTCTTTCATCCAAAGGATATGCCAGGGGAAGGGCAAAGAGAATTCAAAGAAGAAAAGATAAGCGTACAGCCAGGCTTTTTCGATCTGCTCCGGCGAAAGCCGCCAGGAGGCTGGATCGGAACCGATCTTGGTCAGCAATTCCTCATAGTTTTCCCAATCTGATGGCTCAAAAGTAAAGCCCTTTTCCGCGTAATGAGTTTTGCCAGTCACGATCACCGGCAGACCCGACATAGCCATTTCCAGGCCAACTGTTGTCGTGTAAACCAGGCCGAAATCAGCGATCTCGACCAGATCGTAGGTGTTGGTTTCGTCTTCCGGGCGAATGACACGCACATTTTCAGGCAATTCGGCAAAGTTTTCATTGATCACATCCACCATCGATGTGCCGTGGGTCTTGAGTTCGCCGGGGTGAATGCGAATGACCAACTGCATCTCGGGGTGCCGCACAAAGTAGCGGATCGTTCCGACGATCATGTCAGCCATGGTCGAGCTGATGCGCTGCCTGCCGAGCGTGAGGCTGTCACCAAGCACATTGGTTGGCAAAAGCGCCAGCGGTCGCTCGTCCAGTTTCAGGCTCTCACGAACGCTATCCCCGCCTTTGACCGGGTTTTGCTGCCACTGGCGGGCGAAATTGCCCCACAATTTGGCGTGTTTTCGGGCAGAGAAGAGCCCCAATAAGACCTTTTTTGCTTTTTCAGGCAAAGCCTGATTGCCCAGTCCTTTCCAAAGCGCTGTGGTATGGTGGCTCATGATCTCATCGTTCTGCGCCAGCCAGATCCGTTCCTGCTGGTCGGCAAACTCAAAAGTGACGGTCTCGATCCCGAGCTGGGTCGCGATCTGCCAGGCGACGCCCATCTCAAGGATAGTTCCATTGGGCACGATCAGCAGATCGGGTTTTTCGCGCTCGATCCAGGCTTGGATGGCGACAGCCGCCTGTCCGTTGCGTTCCTGGCGCAAAAGATAGAGCGGGGAATTGGTGTCAGTTTCTTCAACCTGCAAGGTGTATTGCGTATCGTAATCCGAAACCTGATCGACAATCCCGCGCAGCTGCGGGTCCAAATTTGGTTTCGCGCCTGCGTCCAGCGCGCTTTTGAGCAAACTGGTGAGTTGCATCACCTTTGCGGCTGGGGCAAGAATGTTCCAGGTGTAGAGGTCCTGCTTGCGCAGATCGAAAAGATCGATCTTCAAATCCCATGCCGCGTAGGGTAGCCAAGCAAAATTGACCTTGTGACCCATTCCTGTCAGACCGAGCGCGACCAGCATGGATTGTTCAATCCAATAATGCAGAGTCGAGAAAACACAGATCTTTTGCGGCTCCTGAGCTTGTTTTCCCAAGGTCTCAACCTCTGCAACCGCATTAGCCAGCACTTCCTGCAAGCCTTTCAGGCGATAATGAGCTGCCCAGGGCTTGTTTTTTCCCTTCACTTGCCAGAATAATTCCGTGCCACCGGGGATTTTCCCCAGAATTTTCTTGATCAATTGGCTCACGCGCGACCTCGCTCTTCGATCGTCCACTGCAAAGAGGGTCTTACAGCGCCAGGACGGGATTCGGGCCAATGCGTTCCCGGCGCACCGGAGGCGTCCACCGAGAAGCTGAGCGCCTGATCATCCTGGAAATAACGCCGGATGCCATATGAGCTGGCGTTGATCCCCAGCACAAAACGTCCTTCGTTGAGCGTGTCAGCCGGGATCATACAGCGGCTGGTGTAAACACCCGCCTTGCGGGCGGTGTATTCTCTGAACATATCTTCCGCGTCGGTATCAAAACTGGTAAAAACAGGTTCGCCGTGGGTCGTAAAGAGATAATAACCTACGCGCAAGCCAGTCACATCCTCAGTCAGTTCATAGTCGATCTCGATCCTGATCGGATCCACCGAACGGACCGAATCGGAAACCTGCTCATTCTTATCGACGATCCGGATCGCCAGCGGTCTGAAAGGCGCGCTGTTCGCCGGGACTTCATCTTCTTCCCAGAAGCGTTCGCCCAGCTTGGTCAGTCCACGGTTGAGGTAAAAATCGACCGCCTCACCGGACGGCGCGCGCATGAGCACCCTGCCCTTGTCCAGCACGAGCGATTCCTCGGTCAGGCGCTGAATGGCTGACATATTATGGCTCACGAACAAGACCGTGCGCCCGGAACTGGCGACATCGCCCATCTTGCCCAGGCATTTGCGTTGAAAGTCGGCATCCCCGACCGCCAGCACCTCGTCCACAACCAGAATTTCCGGCTCAAGGTGCGCCGCCACGGCAAATGCCAGGCGCAGGTACATGCCGGAGGAATAGCGCTTGACCGGCGTATCGATAAATTTTTCAACTTCAGAAAAATCAACAATTTCATCAAAGCGGGCTTCAATTTCCTTTTTGTGCATGCCCAGAATGGCGCCGTTGAGGAAAATATTTTCGCGCCCGGTCAGTTCGGGATGAAAACCGGTGCCCACTTCCAGCAAAGAGCCCACGCGCCCGCGCAGCTCGCCGTAGCCTTCGGTTGGGTCGGTCACGCGCGAGAGGATCTTGAGCAGCGTGCTCTTGCCGGCACCGTTTCGTCCGATGATCCCCAGCGCTTGTCCCCTTTTGACCTCAAAACTGACGTCGCGAAGCGCCCAAATGTGTTCGTATTTATCGGAAAGACCACGCTTTCCGCTGAAAAACCTGCCCAGATTGCGCGCCTGACTGACAATCAGGTCACGCAAGGTGTCCTGTCGCTCCTGAGCCGCGCCAATTTTGTAGCGTTTGCTGATGCCTTTTACAAGAATGGAAGTTTTATTATCCATATCACACTACATCTGCAAAAGTTTTTTCCATCCGGCGAAAGAAAAAGAGCCCGGAAATCAACAGGATCATCACCGCCACTGCGGAGACCAATAAAGTCATATCCGGCGGAGAATCATCAAAAAGCGCCCAGCGGAAGCCTTGCACCACTCCAACCATCGGGTTGAGACTATAGAGGTAGCGGATCGTTCCTTCAGGAATGATTGTGATCGGGTAAACGATCGGCGTGGCGTACATCCAGACCTGGAGCAAAAAAGGCACCATCTGCTGAATGTCACGGTACTGCACGTTCAAGGTCGAGAGCCAAAATCCAACCGCCAGAGCAGTAAGAATCGCCAGAAGCGTTAATGGGATTAGCCAAAGTATATTCCAGGTCAGTGGGAGTTTAAATATCAGCATCACAACAAATAATAAAATTAATGAAATCGCAAAATCGACCAGTACCGCCAATACTGAAGAGAGCGGGATAATGATGCGTGGAAAGTAAATTTTGGTTAGCAGATTGGCATTTCCCACCAGACTGACACTGCTTTTCTGTAATGACAATTGGAAAAGATGCCAGGGGAGCAAAGCTGCTAGCGTGAATACAGGATATGGCAGATTGCCGGTATCAACCTTTAGCAGATAGCCAAAAACAATTGAGGTAATCGCGGTAGTCACCACCGGTTGCAATATCGCCCAGGCGACGCCCAGTGTTGCCTGCTTGTAACGCACCTTGATGTCGCGCCAGGTCAAAAAATAGATCAGCTCACGGTAATGCCAGAGCTCGCGCAAATCTATGCCCAGCCAACCTTTCGAAGGGCTTATGGTCACTACCTGGGAAGCACTATTGACATTATGCTCTGCCATATGCCCTCTCGTTGGCGTACCACTCGATGGTGCGACGCAATCCATCCTCAAAATTGGTTTTGGCTTCAAAGCCGAAACGCTCTTTGGCGCGTGTCGTGTCCAGCTTGCGGCGTGGCTGTCCGTTGGGTTTGCCCGTATCCCAGACGATATCGCCATCAAAACCGGTCAGTCTGGCGATCAATTCCGTCAGATCCTTGATCGAGATCTCAAAGCTCGAGCCGATATTGACCGGGTCGGAACTGTTATAGCGCATGGTCGCCAGCGTGATGCCTTCGGCGGCGTCATCAACATAGATAAATTCTCTTGTCGGCGAGCCGTCACCCCAGGCGACGATCTCCTTCGCCCCGGATTCCTTGGCTTCGAGGCATTTACGGATCAGCGCTGGGATCACGTGCGAGCTGGCGGGGTTGAAATTATCCCGCGGACCGTAAAGGTTGACCGGCAGGAGGAAGATGGAGTTGTAGCCATACTGCTCACGGTAAGCCTGTGATTGCACCAGCAGCATTTTTTTCGCCAGTCCATAAGGCGCGTTGGTCTCCTCGGGGTAACCCTCCCAGAGGTCTTCCTCTTTAAAGGGGATCGGCGTGTACTTGGGATAAGCACAGATCGTGCCGATGGCGACAAACTTGCCGACGCCCTGCTGCCAGGCGTGGTGAATCAGCTGCACGCCCATCATAAGATTGTCATAGAAGAACTCGCCCGGCTTTTCGCGGTTGGCGCCGATGCCGCCCACTTTGGCTGCCAGATGGATGATCACATCCGGTCGCGCTTCCTTAAGCATCCGCATAATGTCAGCTTCGCGGACAAGGTCATAGTCCGGATATTCAGGCACAAAGATCTCTTTCGCGCCGTGTTCTTTTAGTTTATTGATCAGGTGGTAGCCCAAAAAGCCGGCTCCCCCGGTTACGCACACGCGTTGTTTGGAAAGGTCGGGTTCCTTATCCATTTTCACCTCTAATTTCGCTTGGTTGAGAGTCAGTGGATTTTGACACTGACTCTGGAATTTTTAGTGCAAGTTTAATGCCCTCAATATGGATATAGGGCGCTTTCGGGTCCTGGGATATCAATACGCCCTGTTCGAGGCAGGTCAGACGTACCACCTCGGCGACATCATCTTCTCCGGGGACAAAAACGTGTTTGTAGCCCTGCTCTCCCAGCTGTTTCAGGCAAGCCTGCGTGCGCTGTCGGACAAGGCGATAGAGTTCAAAAGACGTTTTGATGTAGTTGACGGTCAACGCGGCACGCAGCGCCAGTCCTTCGGGCGTGATGATATAGCGCAGCTTCTTGCGTTGGGCGCGCTTGGCTTTTACATAGCCTTTGGCGATCAGCCGCTTGAGGTGCCAGTTGATCGTCCCCACCGCCACGCCCAGCTCATCCGCCAGCGTCACCTGGTTGATGTCCGGGTTGGCTTCGATGTGGGTCAGCATCTCCAACGCCCGTGCCGTTTCTTCGGAAGTTAATTCTTGTTCCATAAAATTCATTTAGTGAATTATAAACAGAATGAGAACTGTGTCAAATTTCAACAAACGAGAGTCTTTAGTTAACACATTCCTTCAGGACAGTATCGTTGCCCTTCATAAACAAAAATTGTGAGGCGGAGGACAACAATACATCAATAAAGTCCCGGTTGATTTGTCTCAAGCGTTTTATTTTCAATTGGCAACAGAATCATCAATTTTTTCACAAATGCTAAGTAAACTTGGGTAAGCACGAGCCTATGTGTTTCTCAATCAACTTAATTAATTCACCCGATATGGAAAGGGTTGATCAATGAGTGATTTCTTATTTGCTTGTTAAGCGCCTGACCTTGTTCCCTACCCTGCCAGGAAGCTTTTTCAACTTTTCAAGGAGTGCCTGACCATGTCGCTTGCCCATCTTTATCGGATAGTTTATTATCTGCAGCCTCTTCTTCCAGCGTGGCACAAATGCCTTTCCACTGCTGAATATATGCTCAAAGCGTTGAAGAATAACCTCCTCCTTCAGATAATCGGCTTCCTTTCCATCGGGAAGGTAACTCGCTGAAAGATAACGGTTCGCCAAGTCAGAGTCCTGATCCACCTCAATCACCTTCTGCACAACCGCCTCGAAATCGGGGTAATCGTGCACATTGATGAAGGCTTGTGGGTTGAAATCTTCTGCAATGCGGGGGTTGCCCCAATAAATAGGTATCGTATTGCAAAGCAATGCTTCAATTAGCTTCTCGGTCGTGTAGCCCGGGTAAGAGGAGTTCTCAAAAACCAGCGCGAACTTATATCCTTGCATCCATTCCATCTTCTCTGCCTGCGATGGTCCAAGCTGATAGCCGATGTTGTTGAGCACCTTGCCACCCGAGTCCACCTTTTTATAGGCAGAGAGCAACTCAAACATGTGTAGCCTTTCCTTTGCTCGCGGGTTGCTTACCAAAAAACAGCAGAACTTGCGTGTCTCGAAATCTGATGGGATTTGCCGGGGCAGCTTTACGTCCTCGTATAGTTCATTTAGACGGTAGTACGGCAAGCGATAGTTGCGTTCCGTAATTGGCCAGTCGAAAGTGAAGCTGTAGTCATTCAGATGTAAAAGGGGGCGGAAATTTTCAGGCGTGTAGTAGATGCGTGGCACCTGCCACTTGAGGTACTCGCAGCCGTAGGCAGAGCAAATTATAAAGTCTGGTTTTTTCGGGTCAAGGATGATCTGCCATCGCCTGGCTAACAACTCATAGATGGGATTTTCGGTTTTAATTTTTTCAACCGTGGTTTCATGCCAAAAATCGCTAAACCAAAGTCGAAGGGGAGATTTCGCTTCCTCGTCCATATCAGTCCTTAACACCGTTGTAGATTTTGATTGGCTTGACCGCTTCTTTACGCAGCCCCAGGGCGACCAACACGCGCTTAATTAAATTTTTAATCCCACCGATCACCCTTGCACCAAGCGAGTATTTTTGCACTTCAACCGGTTTGGCTTTGGGTTGGTAAGGTACCCCTGGCTCACTTATGTGAGCAATAAAATGAGCTCGATCCTCCTCGCGCAAAAGGCGTCGGTTGACCCAAACTTTTTGACCTTCAACAGTATCGGGGGCTTCCCATGCGAGATAGATCAGCCCATCGCTAAAAAGCGGGTGTTTGAAGTATTTATACATTAGCAAGGAAAGGATTGCCTGGTCGTGTCGATGCGTCGGCAAGGTCGCCTTAATAGCTGCTTCATCTCGCACAATTTGGGCAGCTTCTTCCAGAATCTTCTTGATTCTACCTTCCTTGCGAAAAGCCATTAGCCCACTTGGAAGGGTGTGCTTTCCGAAACGAAACTCAGGACTGACTCCGCAAGCCCGGCAGGCTGCTTCAGAGGCTTCGTAATCCAGCAACTCATAATTCACAAGCAAGAAGTAGCCTATCTGATCCAACCAGGTGAAGATCTCATCCAAAGGGCGCAATATGCTCAGTCCGGCATCCATCCAGATGATGTCACGTGCGGGGGCGTTGTTAAGACACCATGGCTTCCAGGTGAAGTGTTGGCGCCAGTGGGGCACAAAAGGTGGTACTTTGCGGACTTCGATTTTATTGGCTTTGAGCGTTTCCAGCACTTCCTGATCCATGCCCAGGTCATAAATTAAGACCGGCGGGTGTGAAGGCCAGTTAAGGTTGAGGGATCCAAGCAAAGCCAACAGGGTAGGTCCGAATGACTTGGAAGCGGCACTGATGATTAAGGCGTCAAAATGTGTTGGTGATGCTGTTTCGCTCATAGATGGTCTGTAAATACCTTCGGAAGCAATTGTAACATAGTAAAGCTAAGTTACTGCGCTATTGTCATCGCGTATGAGCCCGAAAGGCGACGAGGCGATCAGCCTGTCCAACCTTGCTCTGTTCAACACAAATTGCCAGCCTCATTGGTCTTGCACAAACAGTCCACCCTGACGAAAGGGCAAATTAAAGTAGGAAGGTCTCTCATTCAGGGTGTATTCCCAGAAGCAGGTTGGTTTTGTTATTGTTCGCGCACGGCCTCCTGTCCGTGCGCTCTCCTTAAAATCGACAAAAACGACCTCTAAACAGGTATAATTACCCCAAGGCGACCCACCCCCATTCGGAGGAAAAATGAAAAAACTGCTCACCACCTATATTAAAGCCATTGCAAACCAAACGATGAAGGGCGATTCAACCGAAAACTCCTATTACGGCTTCGTTAAAGAACTTTTTACTGAAGTCGGAAAATTGCAAGGTCGCAAGGTTGATGTTACCGTCAATCCCAAATCAACCGAAGCCGGGAACCCGGATTTTCGCGTTTGGGATGGTGAATACTTCATCATTGGCTACATAGAAGCCAAACTCCCCGGCGATCTGGATAACCACAGACATCAGGAGCAGTTTGATCGCTACACCTCCACGTTTCCGAACGTCATCTTAAGCGATTTTTATCAATTCCGTCTTTACCAGGATGGTCAACAGGTCGATTCCGCAGTAATTGCCCGCCAGTTTACTGCCAGAATGAAACAGATCCCCAATCTCGAAAACCAGGCCGATTTTGAACGGCTGATTGAAAGATTCTTCGAATATAAGCTTCCCAAGTCATTCACCGCTGAACAACTTGCCATCCAACTTGCCAAACGCACCCGTTATCTGCGCGATATTATCTATCACCAGCTCCAGGATGAACTCCCGCTCGAAAAAGGCGATCTCTATAAATACTACAAGGCATTTCAAAAATTTCTCATCCCCAGCCTTGAACCCAACACCTTTTCGGATCTTTACGCCCAGACCATCACCTATGGTCTTTTCGCAGCGCGGACGCGCACCCCTGAAACCGAGAAATTTACCCGACGCAAAGCCTTTGACTATATCCCTCATACCGTTGGCGTTCTGCGTGATCTTTTCCGTTACATCTCGCTTGAGGAACCTTCAGATCAGATGAAAATAATCATCGATGATATTTCCGCTGTCCTCAATGCCTCCGACATCAACAATATTCTTGACCAATATTACAAACAGGGCAAAGGCGAAGACCCCATCATTCATTTTTATGAGACCTTTCTTAACGAATACGATCCTGCCACCCGTGAATCGCGCGGTGTCTACTACACCCCTGAACCAGTTGTTAAATATATCGTTCGTTCGGTTCACGAATTACTCAAATCAGAGTTTGGGCTTGCTGACGGCTTGGCGACCGATGGCGTCACCCTGCTTGACCCTGCTGCGGGAACGCTCACCTTTCCAGCCGAAGCGATCAAGCTGGCGGTTCAGGAATATGTCTCCAAATACGGCGAAGGCGGCAAAGAGGGCTTCATTCGCAACCATATCCTGCCCAATTTCTATGCCTTTGAATTGATGATGGCGCCCTATGCCATTGGGCATATGAAGGTAGCCTACCTGCTTGAAGCGCTTGGTTTCAAGATGAGCGGGGACGACTCTTTCAAACTCTACCTGACCAATACCCTTGAGATGGAAGACATCCAGCAAATTGAAGTTCCAGGCATCGAAGCTTTAAGTGTCGAGAGTCATAATGCTGGCTTGGTAAAAAAGGAACCTATTTTGGTTATCCTTGGCAATCCGCCATATTCTGGCACTTCTTCTAACATCAGCCCCTGGACGGACAAACTATTGAAAACCGATCTCAATGGCGCTCAGAGTTACTATAAAGTGGATGATGCACCTTTGAAAGAACGCAACTCAAAGATGCTTCAGGATGATTACGTTAAATTCCTGCGTTTTGCTCAATGGAAGATCCAAAAAGCTGGCAAAGGTATTGTCGCCATGATTACCAATCATGCCTGGCTCGACAATCCTACTTTTCGAGGAATGCGCCAAAGCCTTATGAGAACCTTTGATCAGATCTATGTTCTCGATCTGCATGGAAATAGCATGAAAAAAGAAACAGCTCCTGATGGTGGTAAAGATGAAAATGTTTTCGATATCAGAGTTGGTGTTGCTATTTCATTGTTTGTGAAAACTGGCAAGAAAAAAGATGGTTTTCTTTTAAATCATTCCGACCTCTATGGAATTAGGCAAGAAAAGTATTCATGGCTTGAAACAAGTGATTGTTCACTAGTTGATTGGGACAAGCTTGACCCAAAGTCGGAATTCTATTTGTTCTCACCAATAGATGAAAAATACTTGGAAAGCTATAAGAACTTCCCTAAAATCACTCAATTATTTCCAGTAAATAGTACTGGAATAAAAACACATCGCGATGCCTTAGTGATTGATCAAGACAAGCTTGCTTTACTAAGAAGAATTGAAAATCTAAAAAACCCATTATCAGAAGAAAACACATTGCGTTTGGCTTACAACATTAAGGATGTTGGTGATTGGAATTTGCGAGAGGCTCGGAACGAGTTGGGAAAACTATCCAATATTGGGGATTATATTGAAGTTTGTCACTATCGACCTTTCGATGATCGATTCATTTTCTATGATCAAAGTCTAATTACAAGACCACGCTCTGAAATCATGGCTCATATGAAGCAAGAAAACCTTGGTTTAGTATCCGTTCGGCAAATCAAAACTGGTGAGAGTTGGCAACATGCTTTTGTTGGAAACCATTTAATAGAATGTTGTCTTGTATCGAGTCAAACCAGTGAAATTGGTTACGTATTCCCATTGTATCTTTATCCAGAACAAGATTCTGCCCCAGCTTTTCTGCCACTGGATGATCTTCCACAGCCGATCCAGCAAAAAACAGCCAACATCGACCAGAGAGTTTTACAAAAGCTCGAACAGATCTATGACAAAACTATTAGCCCTGAAGAATTTCTATACTACGTATACGCTGTGCTCTATTCACCCACCTATCGTGAAACCTATGCGCCTTTCCTCAAGATTGACTACCCACGCATTCCCTTCACTTCCAATGTGGAGGTTTTCGAGGGCATGGCAAAGCTGGGCGAGCGGCTAAAAGACCTTCACCTCCTCCAATCCAAAGAACTCGAAGATTCCGTCGTCCGCTTCCAGGGTCAGGGCGACGACACTATTAAATATCGTAGCTACGACCCGGAACAAAAACGCCTCTATATCAACGAGAATTATTACTTTGAAAACCTCGAACCCGAGGTCTGGGAATATCAGATTGGCGGCTACCAGGTCCTGGATAAATACATCAAAGACCGCAAAGGTCAAGCCCTCGCCGACCCCCGCCACATCATCCGCATCTCCACCGCCCTGTCAAAAACCATAGAATTACAACTAGAAATCGATGTGTTGTATAATCTGAGTGAAAGAAATTTTGGAACAAACCCTTTGTGATTGTTTGAAAATGGAAAGAGTAAAAGGAATCCATAAAAAAATAAAAGAGGCTTATAAGGGCTGGCAAGTTATCTCACCTGTTTCCGCTTTTGCTTCTCTAATCCTTATTGTGTGTCCCAACTTACTTTCAGGTTCATTAATAAAAATAAGAATGGCTGTTGTGATTTTATGCCTAGGATTTACACTATTTCCAGCTTTTAAATTGTTAATAAACAGTACTGTCGTTTACATAAAAAATGGTATTAAATATCCAAAATTATTAACTGAACATTCGAAGGTAATTAATGATAAAGAATTATTAATTACAAAAAACCATGAGCTTGAAGAAATTCAACAAAGCCTTTTGCTATTGATAGATAAATTGCTAATGAAAATAAATAAAGAAAACATGTTAGAAATTGATTATGCCTATCCCTTTGGTTCCGACACATACATTGTTGTTTCCAATAAATATGAAACAATAATTCATCCAAACACAAAATGCGTGTTAACTGATAGAGTGGATGGATACAACCTAGGGTTTTTTTCTAATCCAATAACAAAAGCTGATGGAATTCACCTTAAATCTTGTGATAACCAAAATCCAGTGTTAAAGGGCGTTTTAAAATCGAATAATATTATAAAACTGCGTCCTACAACAATTGCTTTAATTTTAACTGAGGAGGAAGACTCATGACAAAAAAAGAATTAGAAGGTTATGTTGCAGCAATATTAAATGAGCGGGAACTAGTAATTAATATTGGTTCAAATCAAGGTGTCGCTGTTGGAATGAAATTCAAAATCCTGGCCAATTCTCCAACTTCGATTTACGATCCAATATCAAAAGAAAGAATTGGGGAATTAAATTTAGAGAAAGTTAAAGTAAAATGCACAAAAGTTGAAGAACAATTCTCAGTTTGTACTACTTACGTTGTTCACCGATATAGTGGTATATTCACTGCTACCTCCCAATTCCAAAAAATGTTTGAAGACAGAGAGGTTGTAGAAACGCTTCGAATTGATCCTGCTTACAAACCAGCACCGCTAGCGGAAGAAGATAGCTATGTCAAAATAGGTGATCGATGTGTTGAGATTTTTGAGGAATGATCATTGCTCTGAAATGTGAAAACGAAAAATCACTGGACATAGGTCATTTCTAGAAAAAACCTCTACAAGGATACCTGTTTTCTTTCCGAGTACAATGCTGTTTTCAATTTCAAACCCTTAGGGAAATCACTCAAGCTAGTGGGTCGGGTTCAGCCCCTGGCCCTTAGAGTTGAACCTGGAACTTATAAGAAAAGGAAAGTCAAATTCCGCTTTTACCTTTATAGATACGCAAATTAGAGGGTAACCCCAGGGGGGGCAGGAGTGTAAATCCATGCGCTTTTATGTTCAGAGGTACTCAAATTTAGGCATAAAACCATACCCTCGGGGAAATAACCCAAGGGCAGGCAACCAGGAATTTTCAGTTTAAAAATCAAGCCTATGATATAGTCACATCAATGTAAAAAATGCCCAGACACTGAGTTATTCCATAAAGCATGATATTTTGGGTATTGTTTTTCAGAGTTTCGGGCGGCAACTGTAGGGGCGGACTGCCATGTCCGCCCGTTGGTTTGGAAGATTAAACGTAGATATTCCAGTTTTTTTTATCCATTCCAGACGACGGGCGGGCGCAGCGGCCCGCCCCTACCACAAAAACGTCCTTTCAGGTCGATTATCGGTCAAGAACTAATTATTTTGCGCTTGAGGAAAGGAGAATACAAGCCAAAAAAATCCATATTGAGAATTGATAGTACCTGAGTTTCTCATTTTAGTGCCCTGAAGATAATTTCATCAAAACATCCTTCACAGGCTCAGGAATTTCTGGCTCTGCAATAGTTTCGTTACCATTGATTGTGATCACACCAGAACGAATCGGTCTC
>Ga0255342_1000212_pt1 | contig 108074 bp, 97 predicted proteins | sample wastewater_treat_3_FD_192416 | JGI IMG/M metagenome (GOLD analysis project Ga0255342, IMG submission 192416) | Wastewater microbial communities from Lulu Island WWTP, Vancouver, Canada - plant14 | ecosystem: Engineered > WWTP > Wastewater > Unclassified | place: Canada: Vancouver, British...
TCTACTACAAAATGGGGAAGCCGGCAGTATCTGAATATAGACAGACTCACAGAAAATATTGTGGAGATGGCATAACCGCCACGCACTCGGGAGTTATGGTGACTCCCTGAGCGCGTGGCTTCCGAACGACCGGATTGATTGATGGTTTACCAAAACAAAAAGTGCGAAAAATTGTTGACACTACCCTTTACCGTCACCTTGAGGGCTAACGCGTCAACCGGATACCAATGGCAGTTGAAAACGCCTCTGGACGAAAGCATACTTCAATTAATCGACTCCAAGTATATACCTTATAAAAGCAAAAGAATTGGTGCGGACGGGAAGCAATTATGGACGTTTAAAGCGCTTAAAGCGGGGCAAGCAACTATTTTTTTAAAGTATGTTCGCTCTTGGGAGAAGGATCTGCCGCCGCAAGGGGAACAATCAATTAAGATTATCGTAAAATGACGGTTAAATATTTTCATCAACCGCCAGATTTGCCAGTTTGTCGGCATGTGCATTATGGCAGCGTGCCACATGCTTGACCTGAATGGATTCAAACGACGAAAGCAGATGGCGTACCTCACGCATTAACTTTTTTAAATTTTCGTTTTTTACCTTATAAACGCCGTTAATCTGTCTGGCCAGGAGTTCCGAATCCAGATAGACTTCCATATTTTTATATCCGTTTTGCAGTGCGCTCTTTAAGCCCATAATCAGTGCCTTGTATTCAGCGATGTTATTCGTGCAATGGCCGAGGTATTGTTTCCCTTCCCAAAGAATATTTTCGTTCGCGTCAGTAATCACTGCGCCGGCGCCGCCGATGCCCGGGTTACCGCGGCAGGCGCCGTCAGTGTAAAGTTTGTATGATTTATTTTCCATCTTTATAAAGCCGCGCTATCTTTGTTCCGGTAATAAATTATTCTATTGCAGTTGGGGCAAATGAGCAGTTCCGATGACTTCTGTAATTCGTTATAGAGTTGCGGCGGAATGTTCATGTGACAACCGTTGCATACAGCCTTCCAGACGGAAACAACGCCGATTCCATTACTTCTGTTCTTGATTTTTTCATATTTGGCTAAAAGTTCGCCGTCAATTTTCTCTTTTAAATCATTTCTTTTTTGTTCCCAGTCGGCGAAGTCCGTGTCCAACGAACTTATGGCAGTCTCGAGTTTTTTCCTTTCTTCCTCATACTTCTGTTTTTCTTGATTCAAGGTGTTTTCGTCTTTTTTAACCAGTAAGGACAGGTTGTCCATTTCGTCCAGCAGCGAGATTATCTGCGTTTCTATATCGCTGCAGGAGGTTTCGGCAAGTTCGATTTCCTTGAGGATAGCCTGGTATTCTTTGTTGTTCTTGACTTCGAGGAGTCTCTGCTTTGCTCTTGCTATGTTTTCGTTGATATTCTTAACTTCTTTTTCCTTTCCCGCGTGTTTCTGTTTGAGCTCCTCGTGTTTTTTCTTGTTTTGTTCGATATTTTCTTTGAAAACCAGAAAATCTTTATCCAGTTTTTCCATTTTTTCCGGCAGGATTTTTTTTCTTGCCAATAGCGTGACTAAGGTTGAATCGCATTCTTGTAGTTCAATTAATAATAACAAATCCTCTTTCAATTTATTTTCTCCTTCTATTTATAAGAATAAAAAAAATGCACCTTTTTAGGGGTGCATTTTTATAAACCTGGCGTATTCGCCTTGTTGCTTGTGCCGTGTGACATTTTTGTCTCCTGCTTCACAGCATGTGCCATGGTATACGGCGATTTTTTTTCTTCTGTTTTCATAAGCAGTATTCGTCCGCCTGTTATGATCTCTTAGTAAATATATTTGGTGGGCCCACCTGGGATCGAACCAGGGACCTACCGGTTATGAGCCGGTGGCTCTACCAATTGAGCTATGGGCCCTCTTATCTTCCCGTTGTTTTTCAAGGATTGCTTTGATATACATAAATGCCTAGATTGTCAATATTATTTTCCATGGCGCCTTCGCGGTTTGTTCTTCACCTTTTTTGCTGCTGGTGCCGCAACAACTTCCGGTTCCTCCGCTACGCTTTCCATTAATTTGGCCAAAGCCGACGAATCTTCCGACAGAGCACTTAACCGGTCGCTAATCCCAAAACGCATCCGCAGTACTTTTTCCTCACGCGGGGTAAGCGTGGCTAATATTTTCTTTGTTTGTTCCGCCAGATCCATGCTGATTGTGGCTTCAGAGGGAGACATGATTTTTTTATCCTCGATGAAATCCCCCAGATGGCTGTCCTCTTCTTCGCCGATAGGAGTTTCCAGCGAGATGGGCTCTTTGGCAATTTTCAGTACTTTTCTGACTTTTTCCAGAGGATATTCCATTTTGTTCGCGATTTCCTCCGGGGTTGGTTCTCGTCCGAGTTCCTGAACAAGGTAGCGGGAAGTGCGAATCAGCTTATTTATTGTTTCGATCATGTGCACTGGAATTCTGATTGTGCGCGCCTGGTCAGCAATAGCACGGGTGATTGCCTGCCTGATCCACCAGGTGGCGTAAGTGGAAAACTTATACCCGCGCTGATATTCGAATTTATCTACGGCTTTCATCAAACCGATATTGCCTTCCTGAATTAAATCCAAAAATTGCAGGCCGCGGTTTGTATATTTTTTGGCAATACTTACCACCAGCCTTAAATTTGCTTCCACCAGTTTCCTCTGCGCTATCTCCGCTTTACGCTCACCCTCTTCAATTGATTTTACGACGGTTTTTAATGTTGCCGCGGGTATTCCTGCTTCCTGCACGATATGCTTTATCTTTTTGTGGGCTTCACCGATAGCTATTTTGCTTTTTTTGAGCAAATCAATGGAAACGCGGTTTTCCTTCGCTATTTTTTTTTCGTTCGCTTTGGGTTTTTTCATTTGTGCCCAAACTTTTTCCAACTGGGCAAGAGTTAATCTAGTATCTTTTTTATATTGGACGATGATTTTTTCAGCCTTTTCAATTTCATCGTTGTAGTAACGGAGGCGAGCGACGAAACGGTTAATTTGCTTTTTGCTGAAACGAATTTTCCGGCACAAAGTAATAATGTATCTGGTGTTTTTTTCCAGTTCGCTGTTCAATGCTTCGTGGCGTTTGGCGCGCATGGTTTTAGACTTAAGCTTGGCGCGTAAAACATTATTCCTGTCATTAAAAAGTTTGATTCTGGAAATTAGCTTTAAAACCCTGTCGCGGTGCTCGTCTTCTTCCATAAATCCTTCTTCGTCCTCGATATTATCCACAACGTTTTTAATTTTGACTTCACCGCTCTGCAATTTTTCGCCAATGCTTAAAACTTCATTTATGGAAACGGGCAGACGGAATATTGCCGTCATGGTCTCCCTGGCGCCTTCTTCAATTTTTTTGGCTATTTCCACTTCACCTTCGCGGCTAAGAAGGGACACCAGACCCATTTCACGTAAATACATTTTTACCGGATCGCCGGTTTTGCCCGCGATAGGCATCAAAGTCAGGCCTTCGGTCATTTTGACGGGGACGGTATCCTCTGTGGTTTTTTTCACCATCAGCTTTTCGCCCTGCTCGGTGTCGATAATATCGATATTTTTTTCTCCGAAAAGCATGATAATATCATCTATCTGGTCGGAAGAAGTTACATCCGGAGGCAGCATATCGTTGACATCGTCATACGTTAAAAATCCCTTTTCCTCTCCCAGTGAAAGTAATTTTTTGAATTCGTCTGACTGTAGTTCTTTGGCCATCTGGCGTCTCCCCAAAATGTTTTTTGATTTACTTAATTTATTTAATTTAATTCTTTTTCTTCCATTAGCAAGTTTTCTTTTTCGCGAAGCAGCTCCTCTATCAGAAAATCATTGCCGCTTTCCTGGGCTTTAGTCAGCTTTATTTTGATTTGGCGGTGCTGATCTTTGAACCATTTCTTTTTTATCTGCCGCATGTTATCGGCAAATATTTTTTCCAGCATTTCACTGTCTGTAGGAAGGGCCTTAATCATCAATTGGAATATTCTTTCCCTCAGGGGCGCATCTTCATCCGCCGGTAAAATCATTCCGATATCAACAAAACCCAGCAATTTATAGGTGTCAATAATTTTTTCACCCAGGGACTTAACTTTGGGCTGCAAAAAATAACTCAATATATTTTCTTTTTCCGCCTGGATGATTTTTTGAGGATACTCAAGCATAAGCTGAATCAAGTGCAACTCCACTGTATCAGCGTTAATATCGTGCCGAGGCTTTGTCCTGATGTACTTTATCTCGGTTCGTGGTAGCTCTCTTATAAGCAATTCCTCATTTATGCCAGTTTTTTCTGCTATGCGCTTTATGAAAAGAGCCTTTTCTTTTTGATCACTTATTTTATTGATGAATTCCATGGCGGTTTTTATCATTTCTCTTTTATCTTCAAATGTTTTTCCCCCGCCGATGACATTTTCTATGTAATAATCGCTAAGTGGCTGAGCGCGGGAAATCAAACTTTCCAGATTATCCTTGCCGAATTTTTTTATGTAGTCGTCGGGATCACAGTTGCCCGGTAAAATCAAAACCCGCGCTTTCATGCGCATTTCCAGAAAAAGCTCCAGACTGCGGTCAAGGGCTTTTCTCCCCGCCGTATCTGGATCAAAAAGAGCAACAATATCAACTGTATAGCGGCGTAACAATTCCAGATGCTCTCTGGTGAGCGCCGTGCCCAAGGTAGCCACAACATTTCCCACGCCGGCATTGACCAGCGAAATCAGGTCAAAGTAACCTTCTACAATGAGCGCAAAACCATTCCTGCGTATTTCATCTTTTGTTTTATTCAGACCGTATAAATTCTTTCCTTTGATGTAGACGGGTGATTCCGGGGAATTCAGGTACTTCGGTTCCCCTTTGTCCAAGATTCTGCCGCCGAAGGCAACAACTTCGCCGAAAATATTTTCTATGGGAAAAATTAGCCTCCCGCGAAACCGGTCATAGAACTTCCCTTCCTTTCCGGGGATGAGCAAACCCGCCTGTTCGGCCAGTTTAAGCGGCACGCCGCTTCTCTCGATATAATCTGCCAAAGAACTCCAGCTATCCGGTGCGTAGCCCAGGCGAAACTGCTTTATTGTGTCTTCAGTCAGTTCCCTGTTTTGCAGGTACAGGCGGGCTTCTTTGCCCGCGGGTGAATATAAATTACGCGTAAAATGCTGCGCTGCCCTTAAATTGAGGGCGGTAATTCTTTCTCTCAGCGATTCATTTTCCCGATTTTCTTTGCCGATCAAGCGCGGCGGCGGCAGAACAACACCCGTTTTTTGTGCCAAATCCTTAATTGCTTCAGGAAAAGATTTGCCCGAGATTTTCATCAGGAAGGTAATGGCATTGCCTCCTTGGCCGCAGCCGAAGCAGTAAAATATTTGTTTTTCCCTGTTGACGGTGAACGAAGGCGTTTTTTCCTGGTGAAAGGGGCACAAACCAACAAAATTCCGGCCCGCTTTTTTAAGGGTCAGATATTCCGAAGCCAGTTCGACAATATCCACCCGGTTTTTGATTTCTTCGATTTTATTGTCATCAAAGCGCACTGAATTTCTTCCATGGCTTAATTTTATAAAATAACATAATTACCTAAGAGGACAAAAGCGCTTTAACCTTTTCCCCTGCGGCTTTACCATCGGCTCTGCCGGTTATCTGCGGCATCAGAATTTTCATCACTTTCCCCACGTCTTTGGCGGAAACCGCCCCGGCTTCCGCAATCGCCTTTTTAATTAAAGCCTCTACCTCTTCATCGGACATTTGCGCCGGCAGAAATTCCTGCACGACTTTTAGTTCCGCTTCTTCCTTTTCCACCAGATCCATGCGGCCGCCTTTGGCGAATTGCTCGATGGAATCCTTCCTCTGCTTTACCATCGCGGAAAGAAGCTGCATGATTTCAGCTTCTTGAAGCGGCCGCATTAATTCAATCTCTTTATTATGCACGGCTGTTTTCAACAGACGGATGGCTGAAAGCCGGATTTTATCTTTTGCTTTTGCCGCCGTCACCATTTCTTCGTTTAACTTTTTGTTAATATCCATGTCTGTTCTCCTTGGTTAACCGAGCTGGTCTTGCAGTTTTCTGCCGCCGAGAAGATGCATGTGCAGGTGAAATACCACCTGTCCTCCTTCGGCGTTACAGTTGATTACGGTGCGAAAACCGCGGTCGGCTATTTTTTTTATTTTTGCCACTTTTTGCGCGGCGGCAGTTAAATTGTTGACGGTGTTTTTTTGTTGAACGTCAACATCAAGCAGTGTGGAAATATGTTCTTTAGGGATAAGGATCACATGCACCGGCGCCATGGGCTGAATGTCATCAAAGGCGAGTATCTGCTCGTCTTCGTAAACTTTAGTACAGGGAATTTCTCCATTGACAATTTTGCAAAATACGCAATCTGACATATATGTTTCCTCCGCTTTTTTCATTTAAGAGGTTTTGCGGCTTCGGATATCGCCTCTTCCAGGCGGACGGCGCCTGTGTAGAGAGCGCGTCCTATTATTACTCCATGAATGCCGCAACTTTCAATCTCTCGTAATTTTTGAATGTCTTTGATGGAGGCGACGCCGCCGGAGGCGATTACCGGTATATCTGTGGCCTCTGCTAATACTCTGGTGGCATCAGTATTTACGCCTGTTCCCATACCGTCGCGTTTGATATCCGTATAAACAATGGCTTTTAAAGCGCTGTTTTCAAAACGCCGGGCGAGATCAACAGCATTTTCTTTCGTTTTTTGCGTCCATCCCTGGATAGATACCTTACCGTCCAAGGCGTCTATTCCCAGAATAATTTTAGCTGGATAGCTGGCCACGGCTTTGTGGATTATTTCTTTATTTTGCAGCGCTGCCGTACCCAGAATCACCGCGCTCACGCTGTTTTGCAGGTAGAAAGAGATTGTTTCCATATCCCGGATACCGCCGCCAACTTGAATGGGGACATTAATTGCTCTGGCTAGGCGAAGGATTGTTTGTGCATTTTTGGGCGTACCCGCCACCGAGCCGTCGAGATCGACGACATGAATTAATTGCGCTCCTTTTTGTTCCCATTTCTGCGCCGTCTCGACAGGATTATCGGCATAAACCGTGACCCTGTCAAAATCGCCCTGTGACAGTCTTACGCATTTTCCATCTTTGATGTCTATTGCCGGAATAATAATCAAATAAAACCTCGCTTATACGGCAGTGTGTAAAAAGATACTGAAGCTGTTTTGCAAAAGGTGATAATTCATTATCGCCTGAAAGATAATCTTCTAACGGGTAAAACCGGGAAATTTTTTAAAGATTTCATCCATGCCTTGTTTTGAAAGCTGTTGCGCGGTAAGCCATCGACCGCGGCCTTTAAAGAAGGAAGATATCTGGAATAAATCTTCCATTAATGATTTTTGCGTTTTATCAAAAACCCCTCTCCAGATAATGTCTCCCTCGGCCGGATTTATCATGTATATTTCGAAAGCAACAGAAGCAGGGCGTTCTGTCGAATAATCGTATCCGACTCTTTCTTCATAACGGTAAATATAGCCTACGGCTAAAACGTCCGCTTTCAGCTCGTGACCTACATTTTTGAGCACTTCTAGCAGAGGCTTCTTGAGCGATTCCGAGACGGCCCTTTTGTAAACGCTTTGCACCCTTTCCTGCGGTATTATCTGCACTTCTTTAAATTCACGCAGCTTGTCAGTAAAAATATTTTCAACTGTTTTCTCCGCGCCTTTCAAAATTTTACCCGTGGAATAAGCGGTAGTGCAAAGCGGGCAAATGACAGTACTGCCCGGTCCTTCATTCGGTATCATTGCTTGAAAAGATATCACGCCCACGACGACCGGGGGTGCCGTGCTCTGTGTCTCATCCGCGGCCTGCGCACTAAAGGATAAAGTGAAAACAACAGCTAAAAGTAATCCGAGGATTACATGACTTTTTCTCCAGTGAAAATTTTGCAATTTTAACCTCATTTTTCAAAGGCTTCCTTTTGTAGAAAGGACGCCGTCAATTTTCTTGTTAAGATTTATGGCCTTTCTCAGCGCGCGCGCGAAAGCTTTAAATACCGCTTCGATGATGTGATGGCTGTTGCTTCCGTAAAGCAGATTAATGTGGAGTGTTATGCCGCTATGATCCGTGAAGGCTTTAAAGAATTCTTTAACCAACGCGGGATCGAATCCGCCTATTTTTCTGCGCACGTATTTTACATTGTAAATCAGATAGGGACGCCCGGAAATATCCAGATCCACGCGGCATAAGCATTCGTCCATCGGAACGCATGCCGAACCGTAACGGTTGATGCCGATTTTTTCCCCCAGCACTTTTGCTATTGCCTGCCCCAAACAAATACCTAAATCTTCGACTAAGTGATGGTCGTCGATTTGAGTGTCGCCCTTGCTCTTGACAACAAGTTTAAGAAAGCCGTGCTTGGCAAAAAGCTCGAACATGTGGTCCAAAAAGGGTATTGTTGTCGCAATTCTACTGCCGGTAGTTTTGTCCAAATCGATTTCCAGATGGATGTCTGTTTCTTTCGTTTTACGTATAATTTTTATTTTTCTGGCCATGTCTGCTCCCTGACCTAAACGACTTTGTTTAAGGGATATTCGATGATGCCTTGCGCGCCCTCCTCCAAAAGCAGGGGAATCAGTTCCCTCGTTCCCTTTGCGTCGACAATGGATTCTATGGCAAACCAATCAGTAGAAGACAAGGTGGATACCGTAGGTGCTTTCAAAGAAGGAATCAGTGACATCACTTTTTCTAAATTTTTCTTCGAAACATTCATCTTCAGCCCGACTTTTCCCATGGCCTGAAGTGAACCCACGAGCATTGTCTTGATTTGTTCAATCTTTTTGCGTTTCCACGGGTCGTTCCACGCGGCGCGATTGGCGATGAGCTGAGTGTTTGTTTTCATCAATTCGTGAATGATACGCAGCTTGTTTGCTTTAATCGTGGAGCCTGTTTCCGTCACTTCCACCACCGCGTCCACCAGCCCTTCAACCACTTTGGCTTCCGTGGCTCCCCAGGAAAATTCCACATGAACGTTGATTTTTTTATCCGCAAAATATTTTTTCGTGAAATTAACAAGTTCCGTGGATATTTTTTTCCCTTCCATGTCTTCTATCTTCTGGTAGGGAGAATCATCGCGGACGACGAGAACCCAACGCGCCTGCCGCAAAGAAACCTTGGAGTAAATCAGGTCCTGCACGACCACGATGTCGGATTCATTTTCCATTATCCAGTCGATACCGGTAAGGCCGAGATCCAATGTGCCGTCTTCGATATAGCGGGAAATTTCCTGCGCGCGCACCAGTGAACAAGTCATTTCCGGGTCGTCTATATCGGGAAAGTAGCTACGGCTGTCGTAAGTGATGCGCCAACCTGCTTTTTTGAAGATATCCACTGTGTTTTCTTCCAGAGAACCTTTGGGAATCCCCAGTTTTAAAACTTTCATTTATATACTTCCTCAGGATCGAATATTTTTTCTCCCACAACAACGAAATTTTTCCCCTCTAATTTACGATAAAAACAAGATTTATATCCCGTATGGCAGGCAGCTTTGCCGATTTGCTCTACCTGGAGAAGAAGGGTATCGTTGTCGCAATCAATAAAAACATTTTTTACCATTTGAAAATTGCCCGATGTTTCACCTTTTACCCAGAGGGCTTGGCGTGAACGACTCCAGTAAGTTGCCTTACCGGTCTGTAAAGTGGCCTCCCATGCCTGTCGATTCATGTAAGCCAGCATAAGAATGTCCCGGGATTCAAGGTCTTGAACAATTGCGGGGATTAAGCCATCCCCTTTGGAAAAATTTGGTTCAATTATTTTATCCATATGTCTTCATTAAATATTTATACTTAATTGATGAATGGCTTTAAATCAAGAAATATTTTTACCCTTTAATTATTACCTATTTCTATCTTGCCTCGTCTTTCTTTTCATGATACTAAAAAAGTAAAGAAAACGGTATTTATAATTAATCAAAGCACTGGAGGTCTGCTTATGTCTTTGCTAATCGGAGGTGTCGTTTGCGCCGTGATCGGTCTAATCAGTCTTATTTTTTGGTGGGGTGATTTCATGACCATTGTGAGAGGCGCTTTTCCCATTTGCCTTCTTTTGGGCGGGGCGTTGGCTGTTTACGTGGGAATTGATGAAATCCGAGAAAAGATTAATGAAGACAAGATGACGCAAGAGGAAAAGCTGGAAAAAGCGAGAGAAGAAGCGGAAAAAGCCAAGGCGGAAGCCGAAAGATACAAAGAAGAACTAAACAGGTTAAAAGAACAGAAATCATAAAATTTGTTCGGTTATTTAAATAATCCAAATAGATAACAATTCAAAACAACATTTTATGCCCAAAGGGAGTAACATTTTTATTTTTTTTCTTAAATTTTCTTATCCGTTCAGCTTTTACATGCTTTTTTAGAAAGAGTAAGCAGCCTTTTGCCGAAAACAAATAAGCAGTAAATACTACAAAAGACTACTTATATATCCAAAATATCCTTTACAAATTAATTATCATATGATAGTTCGTGCAACGAATAAAAGCTATTCAAGGGTCCCTTGTTTTAAAATTTAATTTTAAAATGGTGATTTTTTGAAGTTTTAATTTTTCTGTCATCGATTTGTAATTTGCGCTTTGTACGAAACGCGTGCGACAAGCGAGGCAAAACAAAAAAAGGGATTAAAATTTAAGAGGAAAATGATGAAGAGATTTTGGTTGACGATGCTTACGCTGGGATTTGTCATGGTTTCCAGCACAACGATTTTTGCGGCTGACGTAAAATTCACCGGTTCTTTCTATGCGGCTGGTATGTATCTGGATCACACATCGTTCATGACAAGCGGGGAAAAGCCCAGCACGGCTTTCTATTATCAGAGAATGCGTATTCAGGCGGAATTCATTGCCACGCCCGCTCTGAAACTTATTACCCGCTTTGATGCGATGGAGAGGATGTGGGGTCATGTACGGAGTACCGTTCCGTTGGTTACGGCCAATGATGCTGATTCGGCCGGAACACGCGCGGAAAACGAAAATATTGCTTGGGACTGGGCCTATATTAATTATAAATCGCCCATCGGTGTTTTTGATGTAGGTTATATGAATTACGGCAGTACGGGCACGATTTTCGGCAATAACAGCATGCCTCAAGCACGTATTAAATATACTTATATTATCGGTCCGTTTACAATTAATCCCGCAATTTCCAAAGTAGCAGAAAATAATCGCACAGCTTTAGCCCCCGGCGTTCTTACTACTGATCGGGACAGGGATGTTTACCATCTCCTGGGCGTTTATAAGTGGAAAGGCGGCTTGGCAGGTTTTAATGTTAATTATTACAGGTACGCTGACAATCGTACGGCGGTTACTCCCTATACGAGAAAATATTACCTTTTTACGCCTTATGTCATTGCCCAAGTTGGCCCGGTAGCTCTGCAGGCGGAATTCAATTACGCGACCGGTAAAGACAGCTATGAACCGCCGGCCACCAGACAGGATGCCGATATTGAAAGTATTTCAGGTTGGGTGGATGCGACGGTCGATTTCGGAATGTTTTATGCGGGCGGCAGCGTTGCGTATGTGTCCGGCGACGTTGACTCGAGCGACAATAAGGTTAAAAACGTGCTCAACGGCGGCCGTGACTGGAACCCCTGTCTGATTATGTTCAACTGGGATCGTTTTTACTGGCAGGGTGCGCTGAACGGGTGGACAAGCACCTTTGGAACCGTTACCACTGCTACCTCTGATGTGGGAATAATGAACAATGCCTGGTTCGGCCAGATTCGTGGCGGGGTACGTCCCATTGCCGACTTAGACATTATGGCGTCTGTTTCCTATGCCGAAGCCGATAAGCTTCCGACGGGTTTTGTCAAGAGAGATTATGGTTGGGAAGTGGATGTTGTCGCGACTTATAAGATTACCAGTAACCTTTCGTACATGGTAGGCGCTGGTTATCTGTTTACCGGCGATTACTTTGTTGCCGGCAAGGGTGTGACGACGACACCCGCGACCGCTGATGTTGAAGACAATTTTATCGTCCTTAACAAACTGACCTTGACTTTTTAATTTGGCTGAAGACCGAAAACCGAAAGCTTTCGGTTCAAAAAGAAAAAATCCCCGGAAGAACGGTCATCTTCCGGGGATTTTTTATGGTTTGAATTACTGACGCCGGGGAAACCAGCCTATTTTTTTCTTATAAAGCGGTAAATCGGCAAGCCAACCATAATAAAAAAGAAAACAAGCACAGCTAACGCCACCGGCCGTTCCAGGAAGATAGAAAAATTTCCCTGCGACATCAAAAGAGAGCGCCTCAGATTTACTTCAAACATAGGCCCCAGAACAAAGGCCAGAATCAACGGCGCCGGTTCATAGGCAAATTTTTTCAGAAGATATCCTGAGAGGCCAAAGATAATCATGATGAGAATATCGAACACATTGTTATTTATGGAGTATGCTCCAATGACGCAAAGAAGAATGATTAAAGGGTAAAGAATCTTGTCGGGAATTTTTAGCACTTGAACCCACAGGGGAATTAAAGGCAAATTTAAAATTAAAAGTATGACGTTTCCGACATACATACTGCCTATTATTCCCCAGAATACCTCGGGATGTTCTTTGATCAGTAGCGGCCCGGGGGTAATGCCGTGAATCAGAAAAGCACCGAATAAAACAGCCAGCACAACATTAGGCGGTATTCCCAGTGTCAGCAAGGGGATAAAAGAAGTGGAAGCGGCGGCATTGTTGGCCGATTCGGGCGCGGCCACTCCTTCGACGGCTCCGTGACCAAATTTTTCCGGATTTTTGGATACTCTTTTTTCCACGCCGTAAGAGATGAAAGATGAAAGAACCGGACCGCCTCCCGGCAAAGTTCCCATGAAAAAACCAATCGCCGTTCCTCTAAGTATTGCCCACTTTGCCTGCAGCCAATGCGTTTTACGCGGAAATAAACTCTTTATTTTTACTTTTAATATCTTTTTGGGGGCCGCTTTTTCCAGGTTGTCCAAGACTTCCGCCAGGCCGAATAAACCTATGGCCAGAGGCGCCACATGTAAACCCTCAAATAAATTAATTACGCCGAAGGTCATTCTTGGCTGGGATGTTATCGGATCAAGGCCTATCATGCTCAGCAGTAATCCGGTCAGCGCCATAATTGCGGCCTTGATGACGGATTGCTGCGCCAGATAAATAATAAAAGTAAAACCAAGCAGGATTATAGCAAAGTATTCTGGAGGCCCGAATTTCAGCGCCAGAAAGGAAAGAGGTTCGGCTATCATTTGCAGGCCGATCAGGCCAATTGTGCCGGCGAGAAAAGAGCCGAAGACTGCTATGCCCAGAGCGGCACCGGCCTGGCCCTGGCGCGCCATCTGGTAACCGTCAAGGCATGTTACGACCGAGGCTGCTTCGCCGGGCACATTAATCAGGATAGAAGTTGTCGAACCTCCGTACATCGCGCCGGTATAAATGCCGGCCAGCATGATGATTGCCCCGGTTGGAGGGAGCTGGAAAGTCAGCGGCAATAAAATGGAAATAGCGCCCACCGGGCCTATACCGGGTAAAACGCCGATTAATGTCCCCATTAAGCAGCCCCCGAAAATCAGCGCGAGGTTCGGAAGTTCCAAGGCGACGGATAAGCCGTAAAATAAGCTGTTCAATGTTTCCAAAGCGCGCTCCGGTTAAAACGCCCAAACTGACCGGGGCAGAGGTATTTTTAAGAGATATTGAAACAAACCATAGCTCAGAAAAACAGCCAGCAGAGAGCTTACAATGATCGTCCAGGTTTTCATTCCGCCTAGGCCGAACAGAACGGCCATCAGGGCAAAAGTCGCGGAAATATACCCGATTATCGGGACGGCAGTGGTGTAAACAATGAGAGAAAAAAGAACAATGATATTCTTATGCCAGTTGAGATTTGTCCATAATCCGGCAAGATTAATTTCCGTGTTTCTGTGATAAAAATTCGCGGCAAATAACATTACGCAAGTAGCCATGAGGAGGAGACTGGTCGTGAAAAGAAGAAAACCGGGCTGGGGGTTGCTGAAGCTGCCGATTCCCATGCTCAGCGAGTTCAGGAGAACAAAGGCCGCAAGCAAAATAAAAAAAATACTGCTGGTAATGTTTCGCTTGTCCATTGGTCTCCTTCACCGATAATTGCTCCGGGAAAATTATTCCGGCGCCGTGGCCGCTTCTTTAATGATTCCTGTTGCTGTCAGGTGCTTATTTATTTTCCCCCAGTATGTTCTTAAAAATTCGCTAAATTTGTTGCCGCCATAATAGACGGGAATCATGCCTATCTTATCCAGAGAATCCAGATACTCTTTGCTTTTTGTGGCTACGGCAAAAGCATCTTCCAGTTTTTTTGCCACGTCCGCGGGGATATTGGCCGGAGCCACGACGGCGAAGACCGCATCATTGGCGAAATCATATCCTAATTCTTTGAGTGTGGGAATATCCGAAAAAAGCGGCGATCTGTTTTCGCTGATTACGGCCAGCAGCCTCGATTGTCCCGATTTCACCGGGGGAATTAATTCCGAGGTGAGAGAAGCAAAATCGATGTGCCCTCCCAAAAGAGCGGTCAGAGCTTCCATGCTTCCTTTGTACGGAATGTGAATCATCCGCAATTTATGTTTTGCGGCAATCTCATCGACCGCGGCGTGTGTGGTGCTGCCTATTCCTGTTGTGCCGTATTTCAACTTATTCGGATTTTTTTGGGCATAAGACACCAAATCTTTCAGCGTTTTCCATGGAGCATCGTTTTTAACCACGATGCCTAACTGCGGTTCGGTAAAACCGATGATAGGCCTGAAACTGGTGAAAGGCTTAAAAGGCGCCTTCTATATCTGGCTCACGCGGATGATAACGGAGCTGGGTGTGGCGCAGAGAGTATAACCGTCCGGTTTTTGCGCCAGCATGGCTACAAGCGCGACCATTCCCGTGCCTCCCTGTTTGTTTTCAATGACTATTGGTTGACCCAAAACCTTTTCGGCGGAGGCGGCCAAAGCCCTCGCGCTTAAATCCATGCTGCCGCCGGCGGCAAATCCGACCAGCAGATTAATCGGCCTTTCCGGGGATTGTGTGCCTGCTGTCTGCACGCTGAAAGCAAGCAACACCGCCGATAAAAGAAAAATTGAAAAAATACTTTTTGTTTTCATTGTTGCCTCCTTAAACGTGAATTTGCCCGTACAAAATTTTATTTTCCGAAAGATTTTTAAAAATTAAGCGTTAGTTTGTTCAGGAGCAAATAATTATCAGTGACACTGGCCGTGGCCCAAGGTCTCTCATCGGCAGTGGCGTAAGATACGGAAGCCATAATATCGAGGTTATTGGTTGGTCTCCATCCGCCTTTGAGTTGATACAGGAAAGCATTATACATGGGACCGGCATTGGCCGCCGTACCGTGTCCGGCGAGGGAACCTACCCAATATGTTAAATCGTTGTTCCAGAGAATCAGGCAGGAATTCCAGTCGCGGCCGCCGTTGTTGCGCATGGCGTCCACCTCTTTTTTTGTTGTAGAAGGATCGTCACCGGAAACGTAGGCAAATGTTCCGCCGACATAAACCATTCCGAAATCTACAGTGGCATCCACCCATGCAGAAAGAGTGGACAATCTTTCATCCGGCAGTAAAGTTCCGGCTTCGTACTTTTTAAGTTTGCCCACAAAATAGATTAGTTCCGCCTGGGCTTTGAGCGGGCCATACTGGATTTTAATGTAAGGCATGAAATTATTATATAGAGATTCATAATTGTTCGGAGCCGGTCTTTTTGACGCATCTCTTCCCAGACCAATAAGAATGCCTGCTTCCCCGCCTTTCCAGCTGTAACGAAAGGCACCGCAGTATTTATCTCCATCCAAATCAGCTGCCGTTACCGTTGGATTTACCGCGGAATAATTATTTTCGGCCATCTTGGTTATCTGAAGCGTAAACATCCAGTTGGGCAGATTATAGGTCCAGGCTATTTTGCCGCGGGGTACTGATGTGTCCATGAACACGGTTCCCCATGCTCCGTCGTTCATGTAACCAACGCGCCGGAAGCCAATTTTTGAGGCATAATTCAGGTATACCCAATCGAAAGCGATATTTTCATTTTCCGCGCGCGTTCCGGCGGACATTATGTCGAGCGCCGTGCCGGGTGCCGATCTTGCCGCGCCCCAGATTCTTTCCAGAACGTCAAAGCGTGTTGTTAAAAACAGCCCCGGAGCAATGATTATATCCGCCTTGGCGCGCAGTCTCTGAAAATAAAACGCGGTGCTCGGGCCATCCGTTATCGTGTTTTTTTGAGGGATGTTTTATCCAGATACATTCCACCAACGTAAAATTCGCCGCTGAATTTCACATCCGCTGCCGTCGTCTCAGTGACGGTGGCAACAAGAAAAGCAAAAACAAATAAAAAAACCATCCAGTGTTTCATTTTCTCTTCTCCTCGATGCCTTAGTGCAGAAAAAAGCAGATGAAAGCTTTAATTTTTCAATCTTTTCAAGGCAGAATTAGAAACAAACACCTGCCTGCGGTCTTTTATTACAACTACTTTAATTGCGCAAGATGGGATATAAATAAATTTTTAAGAAACGTGAGCGATGAATATTACCGTGCGAAGTAATCCCGCCTGGGAGCAAGCCTAAATATTTACAGCGCGGCTCAAAACAAATTGCGCAAAAGAAATAAGCGTAATGATATTTTTCCGCCCGCGCAGACAAAAACAGGTTAGGAAGTTTTTGGTTTTTTGCGCCGAGCTATTATCATTTCCCAGAGCATCAACGCTGCGCCTACAGTGATAGCCGAGTCCGCCGCGTTAAACGCCGGCCAGTGCCAGTTGCCGATATAGAAATCTAGAAAATCCACTACCGCGCCAAACCTGATGCGGTCGATTAGGTTTCCCACCGCCCCGCCGAAAATCAGGGCGAGCGAAAGGGTTATAATTGTCTTTTCGTTTTCGCTTTTTACAAGGTAATAAATAATCAGCAGCATGGCCAGGACGGTGATCCCGATAAAGAAAGAATAGCGGAAAAGTTCCGGAGTTCTGGACAGAAAGCCGAAAGCCGCGCCGGGATTCATCACATAAACAAGATTGAAAAAGCCGTCGATAACCTTGTGTGTTCCATACATGAAAAGTTTTTCGGTTATAACCGCTTTCGTTAATTGGTCTATCGCAATAACAGACGCCGCACAGGCAATAAAAATAATCAGGTTCTTTTTCACAAAAAACTCCTGGGGATAAGACTAGATATTTTCCGCGCAGCGTGCGCAGATTTTGGGATGTTGCTTGTCCTCACCCACGGATTCGGAGTATATCCAGCAGCGCTCGCATTTTTTGCCAAATGCTTTTTCCACGCTGACCATTAATCCCTTGAATTCATCACTAACGTATGGCCGGGTGATTTGATTTTCCGCCACCAGCTGTAGTTGCGAAATAATCAGTAAAGCGCGCAGATCTTCCAGATGATTTTCAAATAACGCTTTCATCTTTTCCGGTACGGCAATGCTGACGCGGGCGTCCAGTGAATGACCGATGATTTTTTCTTTTCTGGCCTGTTCCAGCGCCTTGGCAATTTCCGCCCGAACGTCAATCATCGTTTTCCAGTTGTCTCCTAATTCAGGATTTAAGTATTTTCCCTCCACCTCCGGAAAACGGGTCAAATGAACGCTTGTTTCCTTGTTGCTCCAGGAGGGCAGTATTTTCCAAATTTCCTCCGCGGTGAAGGTAAGGATAGGCGCCAGAAGGCGGGTCATTGCCTTGAGGATCAGAAAGATGGCTGTCTGGGCGGAACGGCGCGCCGCGGAGCCGGCTTTTGTCGTGTAGAGCCTGTCCTTTAAGATATCCAGATATAAAGCGCTTAAATCCACCGTGCAGTAGTTATAAAGAGTGTAGAACACTATATGGAACTGATAGCGTTCATACGCGTCAGAAACGCGCCTGATTATTTCCTGCAGGCGGTGCAGTGCCCATTTATCCATTTCTTCCATTTCGTCATAATCGGTCATGTGTGAATCGACGTTAAAATCATATAAATTCCCGAGAATGAATCTGGCGGTGTTGCGAATCCGACGGTAGGCTTCCACCAGGCGTTTGAGAATTTCATCGGAGATGCGGATATCGTCGGTGTAGTCCTCCGCAGCGACCCAGAGGCGCAGAATTTCCGCCCCGTATTTATTGATTACCTCTTCGGTTTCGACCGTGTTTCCGATGGACTTGGACATTTTCTTTCCTTCGCCGTCCACAACGAAGCCGTGCGTCAAAACACTCAAGTAGGGCGCGCGTCCTCTGGTTCCCACGGACTCCAAAAGAGAGGAATGGAACCAGCCGCGATGCTGGTCGGAACCTTCCAGATACATATCCGCGGGCGACTGCAGATTTTCTCTTTTTTCCAAAACGGCGGCATGCGTGACACCGGAGTCAAACCACACATCCAGGATATTCGTTTCCTTGATAAACTCGGATGATTGGCAGTGAGGACAGATGCTGTCTTTGGGCATCAGCTCTTTCGCTTCTTTTTCAAACCAAATGTCGGCGCCGTTTGCCTCCACCAGTTTGACTAAATGGTCCAGCATGTCTTTAGTTAGCACTTCGGTTTTGCAATTGGCGCAGTAGTAAACGGTAATGGGCACTCCCCAGAGCCTCTGACGCGAAATGCACCAGTCTAGGCGGTTTTCCACCATATTGTAGATGCGGTCGTGTCCCCAGGCAGGAATCCACTTTACTTCATTGATTGCTGTCAGCGCTTTTTTGCGCAGGTCGTTTTTTTCCATGGAGATGAACCACTGCTCGGTGGAACGGAAGATGATTGGCTGCTTACAGCGCCAGCAATGCGGATATGAATGCTGCATGGGGAAATGACCCAGCAGTGCGCCCGCTTCGTTTAATTTTTTAATAACGTTATCGTTGGCGTCAAAAACGAATTGACCGGCAAAGTATCGCACATCTTCGGTGAATTTCCCGTCATCATCGACCGGCGCGTAATTTTCCAGGCCGTATTTGAGGCCGATTTCATAGTCTTCCTGTCCGTGGCCGGGAGCGATATGCACGCAGCCCGTACCCGCTTCCAGCGTCACAAAAGGTGCCAGAATCAAAACGCTGTCTCTCTTCACCAGCGGGTGAGCGCATTTCTGCCCTTCCAGCGCGGCGCCTTTGAATTCGTCCAGAATTTCATAATTCATATTTTTGTAACCGAACGCTTCCAGGCAGTAATCAAGCATGTCTTTGGCGACAATTAAAACCTCATTTTCGATTTTCACCGCGGCATAAATAAAATCATCTTTCAGCGCGATGGCCAGGTTGGCGGGAATCGTCCATGGTGTTGTTGTCCAGATGACCACGCTGACTTTTTCCCCGGTCAATTTCAGCAGGATTTTGCCTATATCTGAAGTGACGGCAAATTTGACGTAAATCGAAGGAGTCTGGTGGTCGGCGTATTCGACTTCGGCCTCCGCCAGAGCCGTTTTGCATGATGCGCACCAGTAGACAGGCTTCCTCCCTTTATAAACACTGCCGTTAAGGTACAGTTTTCCGAACTCGGCAATTGTTGCCGCTTCGTAGGGGTACGCCATAGTCAAGTATGGATTTTCCCAGTCTCCGAAGACACCAAGCCTTTTGAATTGATCCCGCTGAATACCCACGTATTTTTCAGCATAGACACGGCAGGCGCGTCGTTTGTCCGCCTGAGACATGGCTAGCTTTTTTGTTCCCAGTTCTTTGTCCACCTGGTGTTCTATAGGAAGCCCGTGACAATCCCAGCCGGGCACATAAACCCCGTCGAAGCCGGTCATGTTTTTGGCTTTGATGACAATGTCTTTCAAAATTTTATTGAGTGCCGTGCCCAGGTGAATATTGCCGTTGGCATAAGGAGGCCCGTCGTGCAGAATAAAAGGTTTGGTTCCTTTCATCTTTTTTCTTATCTGGTTATAAATGCCTGTTTCTTCCCATGTTTTGAGCATTTCCGGTTCCCGCTGGGCTAAATTTGCCTTCATCGGAAAGTCTGTTTGGGGAAGATTCAGGCTTTTTTTGTAATCCATTTATTACTCCTTTGTTTCAGGACATAGCGTCCAGACAGCGAAAATTATACGCTTTTTTAGCGTGGCAGTGCACTATCATACAATTATATCACTTTCAAGCAAACTTATAGCACTTAACATCAATAATCTCTTGTCAAATTTACCTGTGGTCCGTCTGCTGGTTTTCATTCTCAACAAATCAGAATTGGCAAAAATACGAGCCACAGACCAATGTTTAGGTCAATATTACATTTTAAATGTTGGTTTATATATTGACAGGCGGCCATATTCTTTATAGTCTTTACATACTTGGGGAAATAACCGGGTGGAGGATAGCCAAGCGCTTTGCCCGGACTTGACTTTCTTTGACTCGGAATTATGATTATGCAAGAAAACTAAACCGTGTCTGGCAAGACTAATTAATTTTGGAGGTATTACGTAAGATGAAAAGAATTTTGCTGTTTCTTTTGACCAACATTGCCGTGCTTGTTGTTTTGAGCATCGTTTTGCGGCTCTTAGGGGTTGACCGTATTCTCGACGAAAGCGGCACGAACTTGAATATGTACAATTTGCTAATCTTTGCCGCGGTTTTTGGCTTCGGCGGTTCACTGATTTCACTGGCGATGTCCAAGTGGATGGCCAAGCGCCTGACGGGAGCGCAGGTTATTGCCTCTCCTAGAAATACTGCGGAAATCTGGCTGATCGAAACGGTAAAGAAACAGGCAACGATGGCCGGCATCGGCATGCCGGAAGTCGCGATATTCGATTCCGCCGCGCCAAACGCTTTTGCCACCGGCATGAACAAAAATAAAGCCTTGGTTGCCGTAAGTTCCGGTCTTTTGCGTGCGATGAACAGAGAAGAAGTCGAGGCGGTTTTAGGCCATGAAATAACTCATGTGGCGAACGGTGACATGATTACGCTTACGCTGATTCAGGGGGTGGTCAACACCTTTGTCATTTTCTTCTCCCGTGTGGTGGGGCATTTTGTAGATAGGGTTATCCTGAAAAATGAAGAGGGGCACGGCCTCGGCTTCTTTCTGACCACAATCGTTGCGCAGATTATTTTCGGCATACTGGCCAGTATCATTGTTTTGTGGTTTAGCAGACAGAGAGAATACCGTGCGGATGCCGGTGGTGCCAAACTGGCCGGGACACCCAATATGATTGCGGCGCTGGAAGCGCTGAAAAAAAATGTTGCCCAACCCCTGCCGGACCAGATGTCCGCTTTTGGTATCAATGGCAAGCCATCCAAACGCGGCCTGGCCATTTTATTTATGAGTCATCCGCCGCTGGATGACCGGATTGAAGCGCTGAAGCGTTTTTCAGTAAAAACGGCGTAAACAGGGCAACGCAAAAGGCAGATCAATGAGTCAAGAGCAGAAGAGGGAATGAGAAGCGTCCCTCTTTTTTTATTCTTTGTCGGATAAAACCGCATTATCTTTTGTGTCGATAGAACAAGGAATACAACTTTTTAAATTCCGGTAGAAAATGGAGACATTGTCCGATGAATAAATCCGCCATTTTTTAGTGGTTTCGGGGAAACGGTGTATTTTCATCGCTTTCATTTTCCATCAGGATGTGGTAAAAAAAATCAGGAGTATGATTGATCAAGCTATGCCCCTCCGCCGTATCGGCACTATCGATGAAACCGATGGCGCTACAATATCTATTGCCTCTGGCATCAAGCTACATGCTCAGCGCCGAGATTGTGATTGAATCTCTTTACCGTTCGCCATAATGATTATGAAAAAACCTGTTTAAACTTGCCTTATTGTCACGTTTAGAAGAAAGGAGTTTTTGCTGATGGAGCCACGTTTCTGGACAAAAAATTATGATTACAACGTTCCGACAAATATCCGCTATCCTAAAATTCCGGTGCAGGAATTTGTGAATCTAGCGGCGGCTTTCCAGCCCAATAAGCCAGCTACGGATTTTTATAAATCGTTCATTACTTTTTACGAAATACGCAACCGGATTCTCCGCATGGCCAACGCTCTGGTTCGTGAGGGTGTCGGCAAGGGCGACCGGATCGGTATTGCCCTGCCCAATAGTCCTCAGTATGTCATTGCCTATTATGCGGTCCTGACGGCGGGCGGCATCGTCGTCAATATGAATCCCCTTTATACCCACGACGAGTTTGCGTTCATGGTTAAAAACACGCGGATGAATTTTCTTTTCACTTTCGACATGGTTCTGCCCACCATAGGCCCTTTGGCCAAAGAGATGAAATTGAAATTAATTGTCACCAAGATGGCTGATTTTATCGATGGCTTTGGCGTCAGTACAGCCAAGGATCTTGCTTTGGGGCCGGATTGGCTGCATTTTTCGGAGCTTCTGGAGAGTTGCGCGAAGGATATCCTGCCGGATGTCACGGTTACCCCCGATGATCCGGCTATTATTCAGTTTACCGGCGGCACCACGGGAATTCCTAAAGGAGCGGTTCTCACACATGCGAATCTTGTGGCCGCCACCATGCATGTTTGCCTGTGGGGGCAATCAACGGTACTTAATTATATATCGAAGGAAAAAGTTACTTTGTTGGGTGTCATTCCCTATTTTCATGTGTATGGAAATATAACCTGCCTGAATGTCGGTTTTTTCAGCGCGGCGACTCAGATTCAATTGCCCCGTTTTGACATTAATGAGCTTTTTGAAGCCATCGGCAGATATGAACAAATCACCTTCTTTCCCGCCGTACCCACTCTGATTACGGCTGTTGTTAATAATCCGAAAATTAAGGAGTTGAATATTGCCTCCAAGATTGGAGTGTTTAATTCCGGAGGCGCTCCGATGCCTGCTGAATTGATAAAAAAGGTGAAGGATATGGGAATTTTCTTCAGTGAAGGCTGGGGAATGAGTGAAACGGCCTCCATGGGAATTATTAATCCGGTGATGCGGCCGAAAGCTGGTTCTATTGGTATACCCTGCCCGGACAATGATGTTCGTATCGTGGATCTCGATGAAGGACTGCAGGATGTCAAGTTGGGAGAGCCGGGCGAAATTATCATCAAGGGGCCGACCGTGATGAAGGAATATTGGGACAATCCCGAGGAAACAAAAAAACAGCTGAAAGACGGCTGGCTTCACACGGGCGATATCGGTCAGATGGATGAAGACGGCTATATCACCATTGTTGACCGCAAGAAGGATTTAATCATTGCGGGCGGATTCAACATTTATCCGCGCGAGGTTGACGAGGTGCTTTATCAGCATCCCAAGGTTAAGGAAGCCGTGACTGTAGGCATTCCCGATGATTACCGCGGCGAGACGGTTAAGGTGTTTATCGTTTTGAAAGAAGGGCAGAAGGCGACCGCGGAAGAAATTATCGGTTTCTGTAAAGAAAAGCTGGTGGCCTATAAAGTGCCCAAACTGGTCGAATTCAGGGATTCTCTTCCCAAATCGACGATCGGTAAAATACTGCGCAAAACTCTGCGCGAGGAGGAAATGGCCGGGTCAAAGAAATAATCAGGATGGCGGGGAGCCGTCGCGCCGGTCCTCAGTTATTACAAAATTTCTTAAGTGTTGTCCTGATCGGCTGACCGTGACTGTTTCGGGCAGGTGTTGCCTGAAAAGCGCAGGCGGATAACCCGCCTGCGCTTGCTTTTTCAGCCGTGGAATTATCAAAATTAAATGAACAGCCGGGCGCCTGCAGAGCGCCGGAATATTCTGATTGTTGTGTTTTCGGAAAACAAGGATGCTATTTGCGGCATCCGGCTTCTCCTGATTGTAAATGAACACGATTTGATTTGAATTGTTCAAAATAAGTTGAATATAAGCATAAAGTAAAATATAAAAGGCCGAACCAGCGGCAAAGAAACGATAAAGTTGTAAATTGTGTTTGGTATCTGGCGCGTGATTTATGATAACAGAATTATTTGCTTCCGTTACCTCTTGGTATTTTGAACATATAAATTATGGTACCGTTGTATTGCTGATGAGCATCGAAAGTTCTTTTATTCCTTTTCCTTCGGAAATAGTTGTGCCGCCCGCCGCGTATAAAGCCGCGCAGGGAACGCTCAATGTTGCCGGTGTCTTTTTTGCTGCCACGGCCGGCGCGCTAATCGGTGCCATATTTAATTACTATTTTGCTTATTTTCTCGGCAGGGCGATGCTTTATCGCCTGGCCGACAGTCGTATCGCCCATTTCTTTTTGATAACAAGAAAAACTTTGGAAAAAGCCGAAAGTTATTTTATCAAATACGGCCGCAGCTCCACATTCATCGGCCGACTCGTTCCGGCGGTGCGGCAGTTGATTTCACTCCCGGCCGGATTTGCCAAAATGAACTTCAAGAGATTCTTGCTTTTTACCGCATTGGGTTCGGGGCTCTGGAATTTCATTCTTGTTTTACTTGGTTATTTTCTCTATGCGCAGAAAGAACTGCTCGAAAAATACTACACGAACATTTCGATATTTTTTTTGGTTTGCGGTGTGGTCTTCTTCGGATATATGATTTACAAAGGGCTGAAAAAAGAAAAAAATATTTCCTAGTCAAATCAGAATATGCGTTTTTTGCAAGTTGCCGTCTGATGGAAAAGCCCCTTGTCTTTACAACAAGGGGCTTTTCCTGTTAACCTGCCGTTTTCAGTCGGAGTAGCTATCGCTTACATTCCCATGCCGGGATAGCCGCCTCCCGGAGGCATACCGGGCATACCGCCGGCGCCTTTTTCTTCCGGTTTTTCGGCTACCATGCACTGCGTGGTCAAAAGCAGTGAAGCCACGCTGGATGCGTTCTGCAGAGCGAAACGGGCGACTTTGGTCGGATCAATAACGCCTGCCTCCAGCATATCTTGATACTCATCAATGCGGGCATTGAAACCGAAAGCACCTTTCTTTTCTTTAACTTTTTCCACGACTATATTGCCTTCGAAGCCGGCGTTGGCGGCAATCATCTTAATTGGCTCTTCAAGGGACTTTTTAATGATGTTCACGCCGATCTGTTCGTCGCCTTCCAAATTGAGTTTAGCCAACGCGGGCAATGTGCGCAGATAGGCGACGCCACCTCCGGGGATAATTCCTTCCTCGACAGCGGCGCGGGTGGCGTGCAGCGCGTCTTCCACGCGGGCTTTCTTTTCTTTCATTTCGGTTTCGGTTGCCGCGCCGACTTTAATCACAGCCACGCCGCCGACCAGTTTGGCCAGTCTTTCCTGCAGTTTTTCTCTGTCATAATCGGAAGTGGTCTCTTCAATCTGGGCGCGGATCTGTTTTACGCGGCCTTCCAGTTCGGATCTCTTGCCGGCGCCGTCAACGATAGTGGTGTTGTCTTTATCGATGATTATTTTTTTGGCGCGACCGAGGTCTTCCAGTTTGACGTTTTCCAGTTTCCAGCCCATATCTTCGGAAATCATCTTGCCGCCGGTGAGGATGGCGATGTCTTCCAGCATGGCCTTGCGGCGGTCGCCGAAGCCGGGAGCCTTAACCGCGGCCACATGCAGCGTGCCGCGGATTTTGTTGACCACCAGGGTGGCCAGCGCTTCGCCTTCCACGTCTTCCGCGATGATGAGCAGAGGCTTGCCCATTTTGGCGATTTGTTCCAGAATGGGAAGCAGGTCTTTCATGCCGCTGATTTTCTTTTCGTAGATTAAAATCAACGCGTCTTCGAGGTTAACCAGCATTTTGTCTGCGTTGGTGACAAAATAAGGAGAGAGATAACCGCGGTCAAACTGCATGCCTTCGACGATTTCCAGTTCAGTTTCCAGCCCTTTGGCCTCTTCCACGGTGATGACGCCTTCTTTGCCGACTTTGCCCATGGCTTCGGCAATGATGTTTCCGATTGTTTCGTCGTTGTTGGCGGAGATTGTTCCGACCTGGGCGATTTCTTTCTGGTCTTTGGTGGGTTTGCTCATTTTGCTCAGTTCCTTGACTACCGTTTCCACAGCCTTGTCGATGCCGCGTTTGACGTCCATCGGGTTGGAACCGGCCGCGACGGCTTTCACGCCTTCGCGGTAAATGGCCTGCGCGAGCAAAGTAGCGGTTGTGGTGCCGTCGCCGGCGACATCGCTGGTTTTGCTGGCGACTTCCTTCACCATCTGCGCGCCCATATTTTCAAATTTGTCTTCTAGTTCAATTTCTTTGGCAACGGTGACACCGTCTTTGGTGACGGTGGGCGAACCGAAGCTTTTATCTATAATAACATTGCGTCCTTTAGGCCCCAGAGTTACTTTTACAGCGTCGGCCAGGGTATTTACCCCCTTGAGGATCGATTTCCTCGCTTCTTCATCGTAAAGAAGTATTTTTGCTCCCATCTTATATATTCCTCCTTAAAATTATTCTTATTTTTCAATGATGCCTAAAATGTCGTCTTCTCTCATGATCAAATACTCTTCGCCGTCTATTTTGACCTCGGTGCCGCCGTATTTGCTGAAAAGAACTTTGTCGCCTACTTTTACTTCGGGTTTGATTAGTTTGCCGTCATCGGCTACCTTGCCTTTACCCACGGCCACCACTTTTCCCTCAATCGGTTTTTCTTTAGCGGTGTCGGGTATGATAATACCGCCTTTGGTTTTTTGTTCCTCTTCCAAGCGTTTTACGATAATCCTATCTTGTAAGGGCCTGATTTTCATGCTTTTTCTTCTCCTTTCTGGTTTTTTATAATTTATAATTTATTAGTGCTGTTTAGAGGCGTTAACTTAAGCATTTTTTTAATTATGTCAATACTTAGAGAGGTTTTTTGAAATTTTTTTTCAGAAGCGTTTCAGACGCTAAAATAAAATTTCCAGCATCTCTCGCAGTGAGCTGACAGTTATAACTTCCGTTTTTGCCGCGCCTATTTTACTTGCCGCTGACGCTTGAGGAACTACGCAGCGTTCAAATCCCAGCCGGGCGGCCTCCTTTATCCTTGTTTCCGTTTGAGAAACGGCGCGTACTTCACCGGTGAGGCCAACTTCTCCGAAAATAATGGTGCGCGCATCAACTGGTTTATCCAGAAAACTGGAAGCCATGGCGGCGACTACGCCCAAATCCACCGCCGGTTCAGACAGGCGGATACCGCCCGCCACATTAATGAAGATGTCGGAGCTTCCCATATGAAGACTGCAGATTTTGTCCAGAACCGCGACCAGCAGCGACACGCGATTGTGATCGACGCCTATAGCCGTGCGCCGGGGCATTCCCAGATTACTGGGGGAAACCAGCGCCTGAATTTCGACTAAAATCGGCCTGGCGCCTTCCAGGCTGGGAACAACCACGGAGCCCGGGACATTGTACGGCCTTTCCGACAGGAAAAAAGCCGAAGGATTGTGCACTTCTTTGAGTCCTTTTTCCTGCATTTCAAAGACGCCGATCTCATTGGTCGGTCCGAAACGGTTTTTAATGCCGCGGACTATTCGGTAAGCGTGCCCCGAATCTCCTTCAAAGTAAAGAACAGTGTCCACCATATGCTCTAAAACTTTCGGCCCCGCGATGGAGCCGTCTTTGGTTACGTGTCCGATCAGAAAAACAGGAATGCCGAATTTTTTGGCAAACAAAATCAGTCTTGATGATGCTTCACGGACCTGTCCTATGCTGCCGGGTGCGGACATTAAGTCCGCCGAGTAGATAGTTTGAATAGAATCGATAACCACGATGGTGGGAGAAATATTTTTTATCTGTTCTAAAATTTTTTCCAGAGATACTTCCACGAGAACCAATAAATCTTTGGCCGCCGCGCCTATTCGCTGGCTGCGCAGCTTTATCTGGCTGGCGGATTCTTCGCCGGATACATAGAGAACTTTTTGTCCGGCTTTGGCCAGATTGTGCATCATCTGCAGCATGAGAGTGGATTTGCCGATGCCCGGCTCTCCGCCGATTAAAACAGCCGAGCCGTTAACGATGCCTCCTCCTAAGACGCGGTCGATTTCCGCGATTCCCGTGACCGTTCGCATGCCTTCTTCTAAAGATATAGCTTCAATCGGCATGGGCTTACAGTCGAAGCGCATCTCCGCGCGACTGTCGGAACCGGTATTGACCATTACTTCTTCGGCAAAACAATTCCAGCCGCCGCACGAAGGGCACTTGCCCAGCCATTTGGGCGACATATAACCGCAATGCTGACAGAAGAAACTGGTTTTTGCTTTTTTCAAGAATAAGCACCTCGAGATTTACATGGGAAGAGAGCATACTTTTTCTAATTATGTCAACATATATAAAAGAAAACTATAGTTGTTATGGCCGTATTAAAAAAGTTTTAATCGTTTTGTTGCCTTACAAAGATAGAGCGAGAGCCTATATTGAACAATAAAAGCAAGGAGGGGGACGATGGAGCTTGACCGCTATTTTGAGGAAGTCAAAGGAGTTGGTATTCTGGCCACCGCGGATAAAAACGGCAGGGTGAACGCCGCCATTTACGGCCGGCCGCATTTTTTTGACGATGATACCGTAGCCTTTATAGCGGCGGAAAAACTAACTCACGTCAATTTGCTCTTCAACCCCCATGCCGTTTATCTTTTTAAAGAAGCGGATAAATATGAAAGTAAGCGTTTGTATCTGACAAAAATCCGTGAAGAGAAAGACAGCCAATTGATTGAAGAAATCCGCCGCAGAAAATATAAAGAAACGGAAGGACAATATAAAACCGGCCCCAAATATCTGGTGTATTTTAAGCTGGACAAAGTGCTTCCGTTAATCGGAGACGAACAATAAAAAATTGTAATTTATCCTGAGGAGACAAAGATGAAAGTTTTTATAACTGGCGGCACGGGGTTTGTCGGCACTTATCTGGCCGGCGCGTCCGTCTTCAGCCGCTGGATACTACAGTTAAATGGGACGCAGTGTTAATTTAATGATTTTATTAAAAAAACAAATAAACACCGGGGCTTTTGAATTTTCTTGAGTAAAAATTTCATTGCTGATATGTATAATTGCTTTTAAATTTATTTATAAGGATGTTGAGTATGCAAAACCCAAATTTTAGTTCAGGACCCTGTAGCAAAAGACCAGCGTGGAGTATTGATGTCTTGAAAGGCGCGCCGGTGGGACGTTCGCACCGTTCCGCGCTGGGCAAAGAAAGACTTATCAAAGCCATTAATGAAACAAGAAATATCTTAAAAATTCCGTCGGATTATCTTGTGGGAATTCTGCCGGCTTCCGATACCGGCGCTTTTGAATGCGCCATGTGGTCGCTTTTGGGCCCCAAGCCGGTCACCGTTTTGGTTTGGGAGAGTTTTTCCGAAGGCTGGGCGACGGACGTTAACAAACAATTGAAACTCAACCCCATGATTATCAAGGCCGATTACGGGAAAATTCCTGATCTGAGCAAAGTGGATTGGAAAACGGATGTGGTTTTTGTGGCCAACGGCACCACCAGCGGCGTGCGCATTCCCGACTGGAACTGGATTCCCGCCAGCCGCGAAGGCCTGTCTTTATGCGACGCCACAAGTTACGCGTTTGCCAACGAAATTGACTGGAGCAAAATCGATGTTCTAACATATTCCTGGCAGAAATGTCTGGGAGGCGAAGCCGCGCACGGCATGATGATTTTAAGTCCGAAAGCTGTCGCGCGCCTGGAATCTTACACGCCGCCCTGGCCGATGCCCAAGATTTTCCGTCTGAAAAAAGGCGACAAAGTCAATAAGGCGATTTTCGACGGCGATGTCATCAACACGCCTTCCATGATTTGCGTGGAAGATTATTTGGACGCGCTAAATTGGGCCGCCAAAATCGGCCTTGATGGTTTATTCAAGAGAAGCCGCGCCAATTTAAAAGTTGTGGAAGACTGGGTGGCCAAAACCGACTGGATTGAATTTCTGGCGGATGATCCTAAAGTCCGTTCTAACACCTCCGTTTGCCTTTCGGTTACGCATCCGAAAGTTGCCGCGCTCGACGCGGACGCGAAAAGCAAATTTCTCAAAAGCATCGCGTCGGATTTAAGCAAAAAGAATATCGCGCATGACATCAATTCTTATAAGGACGCTCCCGCCGGTTATCGTTTCTGGTGCGGCCCGACAATTGAAGAAGCGGATATCAAAAACGCGCTGGCGGAGCTGGAAAAAGTTTTCAACGAAAAGGTCAAAACACTTTAATCCAGGAAGAATATTTTACATAATACGGGAATTACCGGACGTAACTCCCGTATTATCTGTTAAGTTACAGGAAAGTATATACTAATGGCTAACGTCGCGGTTATCGGCACACAGTGGGGTGATGAGGGCAAGGGTAAAGTCGTCGATCTTTACGCTGAACAAGCGGATGTAATCGCCCGTTTTCAGGGAGGAAATAATGCCGGGCACACGCTGGTTGTGGGCGGCAGGAAAACCATATTGCATTTAATTCCTTCGGGGATTTTACATGAAAACAAAATATGCATTATCGGTAATGGAGTTGTTGTCGATCCGGCGGTTCTGCTTCAGGAAATAGAGGAATTGCACAAAGGCGCTCTTTTCCCGCCGAGCACAAAGCTGATGGTGAGCGAAAGAGCTCATTTGATCATGCCCTACCATCGCAGCATTGACCAGGCGCGCGAAGCGCACAATTCCGGGAAAAAAATCGGCACAACAGGCAGAGGAATTGGCCCGGCTTATGAAGATAAGGTGGCGCGCACGGGAATCCGTTTGATTGATCTTTATGATGAGCAGTCATTCCGGGAAAAACTTCACTGCGCTCTGGAGGAAAAAAACTTTTTGCTGAAGGGATTGTTCGGACAGAAGCCGCTTGACGAAAATAAAATCGCCGCTGAGTGTTTTGCCTTTGCCGTTAAGTTGAAACCATACGTTGCCGACACTTCTTTGATTTTGGAAAAGGCGCAACGTGAAGGAAAGAAAATTCTTTTCGAAGGAGCGCAGGGTTCCCAGCTTGACGTTGATTTCGGGACATATCCCTACGTAACTTCTTCCAACACCGCGGCAGGCAACGCTTCCTGCGGCAGCGGTATTGGAGCCAGCGCCATAAATAAAGTTGTGGGCATTTGCAAAGCTTACACCACCAGAGTGGGTGAAGGGCCTTTTCCGACGGAACTGCATGACGAAATTGGCGAACACATGCAGAAAGTCGGACAGGAATTCGGCGCCACGACCGGGCGGAAGCGCCGCTGCGGCTGGCTGGACATGGTCTTGGTGAGGCAGGCTGTCCGTGTTTCCGGAATCAATGCTCTGGCAATTACCAAACTCGATGTTCTGACCGGACTGGATAAAATAAAAATCTGCGTGGGATATAAAACAGCAAGTAGTGAATATACCCATACGGTGCCGGCTGATATGAATATTCTTTCTCAGAGCCGTCCTGTCTATGAAGAATTCGCGGGATGGAAAGAAGATATTTTACATGCGCGAAAAATGACGGATCTCCCGCTTAACGCGCAAAAATACCTGAAACGCATGGGAGAACTCGCCGGGACAAAAATAATTCTGGTTTCGGTCGGTTCAGGAAGAGAGGAAACAATTTCACTGCAGGACCCCTTTTCTGATTGAAATTGTGTCAGTTTCTCCTTGACACTCACCTGGCTTGCTGTTAATAGGGCACGTTCTAAAATAACCGAACAAGTGGGCCGTTAGCTCAGAGGTAGAGCAGCGGACTTTTAATCCGTTGGCCGCGGGTTCAATCCCCGCACGGCCCACCAGAAGTAAAAACAGGTTGCGATTTTATGATTGCAACCTTTTGCTGTTTTTAGGGCCAATTGTAACTAATTTGTAACTACTTTCAGAAATTTTATTTTGTGTTTCGTTAAAAGCCTGCCTTTTCTTTGCGGCTTTCTTCAAATCTTCCCGGGAAACAATGTTGTAACGGTCAAACACGCTTCTTGTCTTGTGTCCTGAGATAGTCATGGCCACTCTTTCAGGAACACCGACGCGAATCACGTTTCTCACAGCGCTTCGCCTGAGGTCGTGAAAAAACAGCACTGGTTTATGAATTTTGGCACAAGCTGTATTCCATGACTTTCTGAAGTAGCTTATTTTTCCCCCGTGCCGCCAGAAACGTTTCCTTCTCATCTGGCCACCGTTAATAAGGTAACAGCATCAACACAGAAGCAGGCGCCAAGACGTTCAGGATTTCAGACGCGTCATTGAATATTTCCACAACCCCGCCAGCGCTCTGGCTGCCGCTTCAGGCGAAGTAAAAACCGGAATTGAATCTCCGGCAACGCCGGATATTTCGCTCGCAAAATCGGCATTCCCGACAACTGTTATCACAAAAGGTTTACGCTCGGGAAGTTGCGCGCGTATCGCCTCCGGGTTGCCAAAAACGTCCGCGAGTTTTACTCCCAATTGTTTAACAGCTTTTATAAAGTAATAAGGAACGGCGATTATCAAAAGCAGCATATCCACCAGAGGGTCATTTATCACCATAGGCGTCAGCTTATTAAAAAGCCCGGACGGCCCCAGATCCAGAGGATTTTTTACATTCATCCACTCAGGCGAAATTGCGCGCACCTGCTTCACTGTTGACGGGGATAGCGGCTTTATAACCAACCCGTTGGAGACGGCAATATCAGTGGCCAGCGCCCCCATGCTGCCGCTGGAGGTGACGATTCCGAGGCGATTGCCCTTTGGCAACGGCTGGGTGGTAAATGCCTCCACCAGCTCAATCAGATGCGACAGACTTTCTGCCCGCAGCGTTCCGGTTTGGGCAAAGATGCCGTTATAAATCTCATCTTCACCGGAGAGACTTCCCGTATGTGACGCCGTCGCCTGTTTCCCCTCCTGTGTCCTTCCGCTCTTTAAGATAATGACCGGTTTCTTTTTCGTGACGCGGCGCAGCGTTTCGTATAGACGCCGGCCGTCCGCCGCGCCTTCAAGATACATCCCGATAACTTTGGTAGTCGGATCGTCATGAAGATAATCCAGCATGTCGCATTCATTGACGTCTATTCTATTCCCCAGAGTAATGGCTTTGGACACATAGATTCTGTGCTGGTAAAGAAAATCCAAAAGAATATTGCCGAATACGCCGCTCTGAGCGATGATGGAAAGAGGGCCGGGCGTCAGGGACTCTTCAATCAATTCAATAGATGCGAATTTATTGTTCGTATTTATCACGCCGACACAATTGGGGCCGATAACCCGGAGACCGAGCCGTTTGGCTATTGTCGTGATATTTTCCTGCAAGGCGATGCCCTTTTCGTCGGTTTCGGCAAAGCCGGCGCTCTCGATGATTACATGTTTTATGCCGCGGGCGCCGATTTCCTCCAGGGTGGCAGGAACCGCGTTTGCCGGCACAATGACAATTGCCAGGTCAACGGGATCGGGCACATCAGCAATTTTTTTATAAACTTTCATGCCGTTAATCTTACCCCCGGATGGATTTACTAAAAAAGTCCGGTCTCCCCAGCCGTATTTCTTTAAAAAAAGGGGGAGGCCGCTCCCGAACCCCATGGATCTGCGGGCGCCCGCGATTACGATACCATTAGGATTAAAAAAACTGCGAAAATCATTTACCGACATAAAAGCACTCCGAAAAATTATTGAGTTGTCTCAGGACAACTTATGCAAATAAAAGAGACTGAAAAATAATCTGTGTAAATGGATTTTTTTCAGATTGTCGCCAAATCAAAGCGGCCCTCATACATAACAGCGAGTTGGGAAATTGTCAAAGCCCAGTTCGCCAAAGACATTGTAACTAATTTGTAACCGTCATGGCCTAAAAATAACCAAACACAATCCAGAAAAATAAGCCATTTTTATCTTTTATCAAAGAACACAATTTTTTATTTTTGCCAAACTTGGATTACGTTGATTTTAGATTCTGATTTCCACCGTCTTCTAAAGGCGAAAATGATGTCTGAAGAATTCTCTTTGTTCATCAGTCGGCGCGAAAGCCGGTGAATGCCGGAGTCTTTTATCGTTGACACATCCAGGCAAGGGAGGGTATAATCTTTTTTCGTAATTAACAGCTCCAAATACAGAAAATCCCAACTGGAAACAGTTAAAATAATATTTCAAAACCAGGCTTCATTGCGTGCCATCTGGACACTAAAGGGAAAAGCGCGACTATGGCAGGAAAAACAGCAGGAATTAAAAGCTGGCCTCAGGACGACCGCCCCAGAGAAAAACTCCTTAAAAAAGGCGCGGGAGCGTTGAGCAATTCTGAGCTTCTGGCAATCATTTTACGCACTGGTGTCAAGGGAGTGAGCGCGATTGATTTGGCCAGAAAGATGCTGGCTAAATTCGGCACGTTTCGCAATATGAGTCATACCGATGCGCGGGAGTGGGAAGAATTCAAAGGATTAGGCCCGGCAAAAATCGCGCAGATTAAAGCCGCGCTCGAAATCGGGAAGCGTTTCCGCGAAGACGAAGTTCTCGGCAGTAAACAAAAGATTGCATCGGCAAAAGAAGTTGTCGATATTATCATGCCGCAAATGCGCGATTTGAAAACCGAGGTTTTCAAAGTTATCTATCTTAACAGCAACAACAAAATAATCGATATTGCCGATGCCGCTTATGGCACAGTCAATCAGGCCGCGCCAATTGTGCGGGAAATTGTTCATGGGGCCCTGCAGAAATTCGCCGCCGCGATTATCTGCGTGCATAATCATCCCAGCGCCAACATCGCGCCCAGCGCGGAAGACAAAAAAATTACCGGCGAGCTATCCGCCGCGGCAAAGCTCTTGGGCATCCGGATGCTCGACCACATCATCATCGGCGACGGCAGCTATTTTAGCTTTGCGGATGAGCAATTAATAGGTTAAAAGATAATAATGGTAAATCAGACACCTGAACAGATTGCCCGCGATAACATTGATAAACAGCTAACTGAATGCGGCTGGATTATCCAGAGCAAGAAGCGAATTCATCTGCAAGCCGGGCCTGGCGTTGCTGTTAAGGAATATCAGACGGCCAGCGGCCCTGCGGATTATGTTTTGTTTGTGGAAGGCAAACCGGCCGGCATCATTGAAGCCAAAAAAGAAGAAGAGGCGTTTCATTTAACGGTTCATGAAGACCAATCCAAAGATTACGCCGACAGCAAACTAAAACATCTTGATAACGATCCTCTTCCCTTCGTCTATGAAAGCACCGGCGTCGTCACCCGCTTTACCGACTACCGCGATCCCAAGCCGCGTTCCCGCCCGCTTTTTACCTTTCATCGTCCGGAAACACTGAGGGACTGGCTAAAACAAGACAATACTTTGCGTCGCCGGATATTTGATATTCCTGTTTTACGAACCACGGGTTTGCGGGATTGCCAGATCAAAGCCATAAACAATCTGGAGAATTCCTTCCGCGCAAATCAGCCCAAAGCCCTTATTCAGATGGCCACAGGGTCGGGCAAAACCTTTACCGCCATCACGGCGATTTATCGCCTGCTCACCTATGCCAGGGCAAAGCGGGTGTTATTTTTGGTCGATACGCGAAACCTGGGCGAACAGGCCGAGCAGGAGTTCATGGCCTATGTGCCCAATGATGATAACCGCAAGTTTTCTGAACTCTATGGCGTGCATCGCCTCAAATCAGGCTTTGTGCCGACGGATAATCAGGTTTATATCAGCACCATTCAGCGCCTGTATTCGATTCTGAAAGAAGAAGAATTGGACGATAAAGCGGAAGAGACCAACCCCGCGGAAATCCGCTGGGAAGGACGCCAGCCCGTGCCGGTTGGTTACAATCCGAAATTACCCATCGAGTTTTTCGATTTCATCGTGATTGACGAATGCCATCGCAGCATCTACAACCTCTGGAAACAAGTGCTCGACTATTTTGACTCTTTTTTAATCGGCCTTACCGCTACGCCCGACAACCGGACATTTGGCTTTTTCAACCAGAACATCGTCAGCGAATACACGCACGAACAGGCCGTGACCGACGGCGTCAACGTCGGCAGCGATGTTTATATCATTGATACGGAAATCACGAAAAAAGGCGGCAATATCTGGAGGGGCCAGTATGTGGATCGCCGCGAAAAACTCACGCGGAAAAAGCGCTGGGAACAATTGGATGAAGACGTCAACTACACCGGCAAGCAGCTTGATAACGATGTTGTCAATCCAAACCAGATCCGCACCGTTATCCGCGCCTTCAAAGAACATCTGCCGGAAATGTTTCCCGACCGCGTCAATGAAAAAGGCGAATTTGAAGTGCCCAAAACGCTCATCTTTGCCAAAACCGACAGCCATGCCGATGACATCATTCAAATCGTCCGGGAAGAGTTTGGCGAAGAAAATCGTTTCTGCAAAAAGATAACCTATAACAGCGACGACCCAAAGAGCATCCTGGCGCAGTTTCGCAACGCCTATCATCCGCGCATTGCCGTGACCGTGGATATGATTGCCACCGGCACCGATGTCCGGCCGCTGGAATGCCTGCTTTTCATGCGGGATGTCAAAAGCCGCAACTACTTTGAACAGATGAAAGGCCGTGGCACGCGCACGATTACTTTGGACGATCTGAAGAAAGTAACGCCCACCGCCAGATACACCAAAAACCATTACGTCATTGTCGATGCCATCGGCGTTACTCAAAGTTTAAAAACCGACAGCCGCCCGCTGGAGAAAAAACCGGGCGTGCCGCTCAAAGACTTGCTTGCGGCAATTACCGTGGGTGCAAGAGATGAAGACTTATTTACTTCATTGGCCAATCGTTTGGCACGCCTGGAAAAGCAACTGAGCGATAAAGAAAAAATAACTTTTACCCAGAAGGCCAAAAACAAAACCATTCCGCAGGTTGTCAAGGAACTGCTGGGCGCTTATAATCCCGACACACTGGAAGATATTCGCCAAAAAGTAGAATTGGAAAATCCAGATGCGGCACCCGTGGAAAAAGAAGAAAAAGTAAAAACGCTTACCACTGCGCTGCAGAATCAGGCGGCAAGCACCTTTACCGGCGAGCTCAACGATTATATTGAAAACGTGCGCAAAGCGCACGAACAAATCATTGATCTTGTAAATCCCGATAAAGTAACTGCCGCCGGCTGGGAAAAAGACAACAAAGACAAAGCCAGGGATTTGATAAAAACCTTTGCCGACTGGATTGTTAAGCATAAAGACGAAATCACCGCCTTGCAGATATTTTACAGCCAGCCCTTTCGCCGGCGCGAACTAACCTATAAGATGATTAGGGAGTTAGTGGATGCGATTGTGGCCGACAAGCCCACGCTGGCCCCATTGAACGTATGGCACGCCTATGAATTGTTAGAGAGCGTCAGCGGTCAGCCCAGAAATGAACTGGTGGCGCTCGTTGCCCTGATCCGTAAGGTTGCAGGCATCGACGCTTCGCTAACTTCTTACGATAAGACAGTTGATAAAAACTTTCAGAATTGGGTCTTTAAAAAACAGGCAGGCACTCTGAAATTCACCGAAGAACAAATGCAGTGGCTGAGAATGCTCAAGGACCATGTTGCCGCGTCGGTTTCTGTCAGTGTTGATGATTTGGACTATGTGCCCTTTGACGCGCAGGGCGGCAAAGGCAAAATGTGGCAGCTTTTCGGCACGGAAACGGAAATCATAATCAACGAATTGAATGAGGCGCTGGCGGCGTGACGCTTCGACAAGCTCAGCGACCGCCCTTCGACTTGCTCAGGGTCCGGACCTATTCGTCAAATCCGGTGACTGAGCCAAATAATTAAACTGGTGGCTGAGCCTGTCGAAGCCACTCTTCGAGACCGCACCATGAGTAAATAAATGTTGTACCCTGAGTAAACAGGGCGGTGCCCTGAGCCTGTCGAAGGGCAAATAGAAAGGTTCCCCAATGAAAGGCTACATGTACATATTACTTTGTTCAAATGGCCAGTATTACACGGGTAGCACGAATAATATTGAAATAAGATTAGCACAACACCAAAGTGGTGAAGGATCAAATTTTACCAGGAAGCATCTGCCTGTAAAATTAGTTTATCTTGAAGAATTCAATAGAATTGACGAGGCCTTCCAAAGAGAGAAACAAGTGCAGGGGTGGAGCCGGAAGAAAAAAGAAGCGTTGATAAATGGGGAATATAGTAAATTGCCGGAGTTATCAAAAAACCGCGCTTCGACAGGCTCAGCGAACGGACTGGTGACTGAGTATAAATGAAACGGACACTGAGCTTGTCGAAGTGTCGAAGCCAAAATGAAATAAGAAGGCAGTAACTATATCGAATGAATAAAAATCAGGAAATGCCGAAAGGCTGGGCGATCGTTAAAATTGGCGATGTCTTCGATTTTATCGGCGGCGGAACTCCCAGTAAGAAAATTGAACGATATTGGAATGGAAATATTAGCTGGGCTTCAGTTAAGGATGTAAAGGGGGATTACCTTCATAAAACAGAGGATAAAATTACCAAAGAAGGATTAAAAAATAGTGCTGCTAATCTTGCATATCCTGAAGATGTTATTCTAATCACTAGAATAATTCCAGGCAGAACAATAATTTCAAAGATTACATCTGCAATTAATCAAGACTTAAAAATAGTTAAACCGAAATTTAAAACAAGTCCTGAATTTATCAGATATCTGTTTAGTTTCATTGAAAGGGACTGTGTTGAGCTTGCTAGCGGAACAACTGTGTTAGGTATTTCATTAAACAATTTAAATGAAATATTTGTTCCTCTTCCACCACTCCCCGAACAGCAGCGCATTGTCGCCAAAATAGAAGAACTGCTCAGCAGTTTGGATAAAGGCATCGAAAGCCTCAAAACCGCGCAGCAACAACTCAAAGTCTATCGCCAGGCAGTCCTGAAATGGGCATTTGAAGGCAAGCTGACAAATAAAAACGTGAATAATGACGAATTGCCAGACGGGTGGCAATTCAAAAAAATATGTGAACTGGGACGTATTGAAACAGGTACTACACCTTCGAAGAAAAATCCGAAATTTTACTCTGACAAATACCCTTTTTATAAACCGACTGATTTAAATGCCGGAAATAACGTGGTTTCATCTACTGATGGACTATCTGAATTGGGTATCAAGGAGGCGCGATTCGTACCTGCTGAATCCACACTTGTTACATGTATTGGTGCAACAATTGGGAAAACTGGCTTTATTAAACAAGGAGGAGGTTTTAATCAGCAGATCAACGCCATTATTCCTTTAAAAGAAATTTATCCGAAGTTTATTTTTTATCAAGCTATCGGTCCTGATTTTCAAAAACAGATACAGGATAATGCTTCTGCAACAACTCTCCCAATATTAAACAAGAGCAAGTTTGAAAATTTGCTGATGGTTCATTGTTTGCCGGAAGAACAACACGCCATTGTCGCCGAGATCGAATCCCGTCTTTCCGTCTGCGACAAAATTGAAGAGAGTATTGAGCAAAGCCTCAAATGGTCCGAATCCCTGCGGCAAAGCATTTTAAAGAAAGCCTTCGAAGGCAAACTCGTCCCCCAAGATCCAAAAGATGAACCTGCGTCAAAATTACTGGAACGCATCAAGGCGGAAAAAGAATCACTGAAAAAGAAAAAGTAAATTTGATTTTTATCTTGGCAAAACCGGTGCGATGTAGTATATGGCAGGTGCAATAGTTCTCTGAATCGTTGAATTATTGCGCTATTAATGTACTAAAAAGGCTAAATATGGTTGAAAATAAGGCCACCTTAAAAGATTTATCCGGTATTGGAAAATTAGACCGCCAAAGGCTGGGGCAGGTGGTTCGTGACGCCAAAGGTTCCATATCTGTTTCTGATGCAGCGAAAATTTTGAATGTGTCGTCCGCAGATGCAGCCAAGTTTCTTTCCCGTTGGGCAAAAAAAGGCTGGCTTTCCCGCGTTTACAGGGGCGTGTATGTTATCGTACCACTGGAGTCGCGCTCTGCTGATATGCCACTGGAAAACGCCTGGGTTATTGCCGAAAAATTGTTTTCGCCCTGCTACATCGGCGGCTGGAGCGCTGCGGAAAATTGGGGATTGACGGAACAGATTTTCCGCAAAGTCATGGTCATGACAACCCAAAAACCAAGACGCAGTTTATGCGTCGTGAAGGGCACGGAATATTTTTTGCGTCAGGTTCCCGAAAAAATGATGTTCGGTCTTAAGCCTGTCTGGCAGGGTCAGGTAAAAGTGTCCGTATCTGATCCATCACGCACCATGGTGGATATGCTTGGGGATCCTGCGCTTGGTGGCGGTATCCGTTCGGTTGCGGATATGTTTGTCAATTATCTGAAATCGGAAAATAAGAATTTGGAACTGCTGCTGAAATACGCAAAAAAGATGGGCAACGGCGCGGTTTTCAAACGACTTGGTTTTATGCTGGAGCGTTATGCCGCGCAGGAATCGGATGCCATAACCCAATGTCTTGCCTTACTGACCAAAGGAAACACAAAACTGGATGCGACGCTTGCTGCGGATAAGTTGATTACACGCTGGCGCTTGTGGATACCGGAAAGCTGGGGCGAAAATAAATGATTACCCGACAGGAAATAATGGAGGCATCGCGCGAATATGGGCTCGGCGCGCACATTATTGAGAAGGATTATGTGCTGGGCTGGCTTTTGGCCGGGATTTCCAAGCATCAGGTTATCGGGAAAGAATGGATATTCAAAGGCGGAACGTGTTTGAAGAAGTGTTACTTTGAAACATACCGTTTTTCGGAAGATCTGGATTTTACACTCACTCAGGATGATCATCTTACTGCGGAATTTTTAACGGAGTCGTTTAAGGAAATCGCTGATTTTATCTATGATGAGACGGGTCTGGAAATTCCAAAGGATTTAATCAAATTTGAAGTTTATGAGAATCCGCGCGGCAAGTTATCAGCGGAAGGAAAAATCAGCTACCGCGGGCCAATGCAGCAACGCGGTGACCTGCCGCGTGTTAAACTTGATTTGACGGCGGACGAGATGATTGCGCTTCCGCCAGTGATACGGGAAGTTCAGCATTCTTATTCCGACAAACCTCAGAATGGTATTTTTGTTCAATGCTATAGTTTTGAAGAGGTATTTGCGGAAAAGATTCGGGCGCTGGCACAGCGGCTTCGGCCAAGAGACCTCTACGACGTGATTCATTTATATCGTCACAATGATGTAAAACCCGATCATGATGTTTTAAATAAAACGCTTAAACAAAAATGTGATTTTAAGGGTATTGCGCTGCCTACGGCACAATCACTAGCAGATAAATCCGAACGCGCTGAGCTGGCTGCCGAATGGGAGAATATGCTGGCGCATCAATTACCCGCGTTGCCGCCTTACGAGCAGTTCTGGCAGGAACTTCCCGCAGTATTTGAGTGGTTGTATCAAACCGCAGCGGCAGCGGTAGCGGCAGAAGCGGGCGCGATGGCGGCGATGCCTTCCGGTGGAGACGAAATTGATACCTCATGGGAAGTGCCTGCCATGATTCAAGCGTGGCAAGCCGGGACAGCTTCCCCTCTGCACTTAATAAGATTTGCCGCAGCCAATCATTTATGTGTCAATCTTCAATATCAGGGTAGCTCTCGATTGATAGAACCGTATTCTTTGCGCATGACAAAAAAAGGTGCTTTGTTGTTGTATGCGGTCAAACATAACACACAGGAAAACCGCTCATATCGGGTTGATCGCATTCAAGGAGCTCAAGTCACGAATACTTCGTTTACCCCCAAATATTCAATTGAATTAACAGCGACAGGTCCCATATTGGCTCCGCCTGTGGCGAGAAGAAAAGAATCGCGAATTATAGGTTCTGGATTTAGCTTATCGTCAAGAAAGAAAACCGGTTATGGACCAGTCTATGTTATGGAATGTTCATATTGCGGAAAAAAATTTAAACACAAACAATACACAACTCGACTAAATCCGCATAAAGATAGAAATGGATATCCTTGCCCGGGGCGAATAGGATACATAGTCGATACTCAATACTAAATATGATGGAGAACGAGCATGAATGACTAAGGCATTGATTTCCAAAGTAATTTTTATTTATTTTATAATTGACAGACAGTGTTTATTTTTTATTAGCTTAAATGCAAAACCTCATGCGCTATTTACGAGCAACCATCCGGAAGCCCACGCATGAGGAATTACTTGCGGACAAACTATGCCCTTTTCGTAATTAAAAAGCAACAGGTACTTTATAATGACGAAAATAAAAGATTTAAAAAATTATTTGAGCAATTTAAGGAAATCAAAAGAATATGAGTAACGAAAGTAACAATACATCGAGCATTATCAGTAAAATATGGAGCTTCTGCAATACCCTGCGCGATGACGGCGTTGGCTACGGCGATTATTTAGAACAGCTTACATATTTGCTCTTTCTTAAGATGGCGGACGAGTATAGTAAACCACCGCACAATCGAAAACTGCCTATAGCAAGGCAATATAATTGGGAAAGCCTGACAGCAAAAAGCGGCGCGGCGCTGGAAGCGCATTACACAACATTGCTGCGTGAGCTTTCACGTGCCAAGGGGATCCTAGGGCAAATTTTCACCAAGAGCCAAAACAAAATTCAAGACCCGGCCAAACTCTACAAACTCATTGATATGATTGACAAAGAGCAATGGACGTTGATGGGCACGGACGTAAAAGGCAAAATCTATGAAGGACTGCTGGAAAAAAACGCCGAAGATACCAAAAGCGGCGCGGGACAATATTTTACGCCACGCTCCTTGATTAGGGCCATGGTGGCCTGTGTGCAGCCGCAACCGATGAAAACAATCGCCGACCCTGCTTGTGGCACGGGCGGTTTTTTCCTGGCGGCGTATGATTACATTGCCGATTCCAAAAACTTCTCATTGACCAAAACACAAAAAGCATTTTTGAAAAATTCAACATTTTACGGCAACGAAATCGTAGCGGGCGCGCGCAGGCTCGCTCTCATGAATATGTTCCTGCACAACATCGGCGATATTGATTCCGAAACTTTTATTCTGCCGACTGATTCACTTGTGGCTGATACAGGTTTGCGCGTAGATTATGTGCTCACCAATCCGCCCTTCGGCAAGAAAAGCTCAATGACCTTTACTAATGAAGAAGGCGAGCAGGAGAAAGAAGATCTCACTTACAATCGGCAGGATTTCTGGGCAACCACCAGCAATAAACAATTAAACTTTGTCCAGCATATCCGCACGATGTTGAAAACCACCGGCAAAGCGGCGGTTGTTGTCCCTGATAATGTTTTATTCGAGGGCGGCGCAGGCGAAACCGTGCGTAAAAAATTACTGGAAACGACTGATCTGCACACGATTCTTCGGTTGCCGACCGGTATATTTTACGCGCAAGGCGTCAAAGCCAATGTTTTATTTTTTGATAACAAACCAGCAAGTAAAGACCCGTGGACGCAGGAAGTTTGGTTTTATGATTATCGCACCAACATCAGACATACTCTGAAAAAATCTCCGTTAAAATTTGACGACCTTCAGGATTTTATAAAATGCTACAATCCGGAAAATCGGCATAAACGAAAAGAGACATGGCATCCGGAGAAAAATCCCGAAGGCCGCTGGCGAAAGTTCACTTATGAAGAAATCATCAACCGCGACAAGACAAGTCTGGATATTACCTGGCTAAAAGATAAAAGTCTTGCCGATTTGGACAATCTGCCCGATCCTGATGTGCTGGCAAACGACATCATCGAAAATCTGGAAGCAGGAATAGAAAGCTTTAAGGTAATAATGGAGAAATTGAATAATAAATAGGATGGCAGTGTGCAGCGTCTTAACGTAAGACAATCGCAGATTAGAGAATGCATTGAAAAATCGCTTTTTGCGATTGATCACCGAATAAATCAGGGTCGCATCTTTATTCTTGACATTTCGATAGATGAAAGAGGCTATTATAAAATATAATTGTATGTTATCAATAAACAGCATTTGCATTGAAGTATAAACTTAATTTTGAACGATATTCTATGCCCCTTGAAATCGAGCGAAAGTTTCTTGTAAGTGGAGATGGATGGCGAAATGGCGAAGGTATCCGCTTTAAACAGGGCTATCTCAATACTGATAAAGAACGCACCGTTCGTGTGCGGCTGGGCGGCGACAAAGCTTTTCTGACAATCAAGGGCTTGACAACTGGTGCGACGCGCGAGGAGTATGAATATGAAATCCCAACCGCCCATGCCCAAGATTTATTAAAGTTGTGCGAAGGACCGCTCATCGAAAAGATTAGATACAAAATTGCATGCGACGGTCTGATTTGGGAGATAGATGAATTCCTGGGCGAGAACGCGGGGCTGATTCTGGCGGAAGTGGAACTGCAGAGCGCGGACCAGGAATTTGAACGTCCTTCTTGGCTGGGCGAGGAAGTGACGCATGATGAGCGTTATTTTAATTCAAACCTCTGTTCACATCCATATTCTAAATGGCCAAAAGTTAAAAATAAAAGAATTAACCTCGTTTAATTATTATTTGAACTACTGGCAATATGTTGAATTTAAAATATGACAATAAAAATATTATTGAGAAAGCGTTGAGAGTATCTATCGAATCCCACGGTAATCAAACACGTAAAGGTGATGGACGTCCTTGTTGACATGGTATTATTTAGGATGAAGTAGTGACTAAGGAATCAAAAAATATAGATAAAAAAGTGCTTTGAAAATAGCAATAAAAGAAGTTTCCAAATCACTCACGCCTGATCAAGGAAAATCCAAGGTCTATGCGAGGAAGCCGCGAATATTTGCCTCTATAATATGCCGTCGGAACCATGCTGGTTTGTTTATGCGCCATGGAACGACAAATATGATGGAACAATGCTCAGAAGCAGTCACATAATTTTAATCTCAAAAGAAACCGGTCGTGTTCTGTATGACGGCCCGGCGAATGATGAATAACGTCTTTTTCATGATTATAAGAGGTGATTACAATGAAACCAATATTGTCAATCATGGCGGATTATGGAAGCGGTCCCTATTTGTGGATATTAAGAAATGGGAGTTCCGAAACAAGCGAGGTCGGTCCCAATATAGCCAGTTATGAATTTTGGCCGGATGATGAATTCCTTTCATCAGTTACAAAAGAATTACGGGAGGATTTTGATGATTGGGTCTTGCAGCTTGAACTTTACGCAGAATTGAGAAAATTTCAATGGGCACGCAGACTTAAAAATCAAATAGGGGGAAAAGCTATAGTCAGATATGTAAAGCCTTGTGAGGATCCGAATTATAAACAGGATGAAGTAACTATTATTGAATAATCAGTCATGAGATAATAAAAAGGATGTTTTTACTGCATCATTCTGTCGAATATGTGGTCGCATCTTTATTCTTGACATTTCGTTTAGTAGAAAAAATGTGAATGCAATCCGGGGACATAAAATATAATTTGATTTCATGTGGAGCAATTTGAAAATACAGCCTGAAAATTGTTCTGTGTATTATTTAAAATCAAAGGGAGATTGTTATATGCAGCAATCTCAGAGAAATAAGAATAAAGAAACTGACAGAATCAAAGGCATCAAAAGAGAAACGCAGTCGGTAATATTTTATTCTTTAATAATATTTACAAGGGTTGAATAACTTGCATTTTCAGGAGATATTTGAGCCATGATAAATAAAGAACGCTACATTAGCGTTTTAACCAAATTATTAAATGACTATTACAGAGAAATTAAACGGACAGGTTCTGCATCTAAAGAAAGCAAAAAATATATTGACGGTTATCTGACCGTGGCCAGGGCCTTAAATCTATTCCAATATGAAGAATTAAAGGATATCATTGAAAAGATTCATTTAAAGGCTTTTGGAAAAACTATTCAGGAAAGAAGAATGTCAGGATTAAGAGAGTCTTCTCCCGATGATGAATTCCTGAAAATTCCGACATACATTCGGGATGGTATGTCGTTAAATAATAAATAGCTTGATTGTGCGTGAATACAGCAATGCGGGGACATAACACTTAATTATCTATATTGAATTCTATTTGATTTTAATATCAATAATAAACGGATTGATTCCGCTAAGGAGGTTAACATGGAATTAACAGCCGCGATTAAAGGAAGACGAAGTATTCGTAAATTCAAACCGCAGGATGTGCCCAGAAATTTAATTATGGAGATTCTGGAGACGGCGCGCTGGTCGCCATCGTGGGGAAATACACAGCCCTGGGACTTATACATACTGACGGGCAAGATTCTGGCAAAATTCAAAGAAATGAATCTCCAGCAAACGCTGGCCGGCGCGGAAATCGCGTCCGACGTGCCTATGCTCACGCAATGGCCTGACGCAATGAAAGCCAGGTATGGCCAGCTGGGCAAAATCGTTTTATCAGCGCAGGGCATAAAAAGAGAAGATAAAGACGCGCGCGATAAATACTATCAGAATATGGTTTCTGTTTTCGACGCCCCCTGTCTTATTCTGGCCTGTATTTCACGGGATAATCTTGTAGAATACCAGATGCTGGATATCGGCATTATCGCTCAAACAATCTGCTTGGCGGCGCACGACAAAGGTCTCGGTACCTGTCTTTTGGCCGCGGCCGCGCGTTACCCCGCTGAAATCAGAAAGATAGCGGCAATTCCCGATGATAAGAAAATTGTCGTGGGCATCGCTGTGGGCTATCCTGACACATCATCCCCTCTTAACAATTTCGCGCGGGAAAGAGCGAAGCTCGATGAATTTGTCCATTGGATGGAATAGACAACAATTTGTTGGAGTTTAAAAAGGGGACGGCTACAATTACCTAATTTAATCCGCCAAAAGTCTTTAAACTTTAAGCCGGCAAATGGAAGCACAAACCGGATCGCCGGGTTATACGATTATTAAATTGTTAATTCGGATTATCGTTGTATATTTTCTGGGATTCTGGGCTTTACCCGCACGGAATATTCAGTATCTCGCCAGACAGTTTCACGGCGGAGCACATAATAAAATTCATCTTTTCGGTATGCTGCGCGGCTCTGACTATTGTTTTTTTGTTTAAATATTAGTTTGAAAAATAATGGTGATGATACTATTTTATTGTCAGGCTTGTCGGGTTAAGAGATTGCTTCGCTCATAGTATTTGCTTGCAATGACAAGCAAGGTAGGAATTGCCCTGCATCCCCGAGCATTTACCGGGCGCGCTGTTGTCTTTACTTCACGCAGGATGATGAAAAAACGCGGGGTGTTAGAACAAAAAACAAAAACTATGGCCGACTACTCTAACACAATCTGTCTAACTCTAAAGATACAATCCACAAATATCTTTATCGTAATCCGTTATTCCCAATACTCAGTCATCTCAGAAAGGAGCAGTTAAATGCAGGCATTTCATGATTTTATCATCTGGCTCAATGGTTACCTCTGGGGACCGCCGATTCTGGTACTTCTGTTTGGCACTCATCTTTTTCTGACATTCCGCCTACGTTTTATTCAACGCTATGTCGGCCTCGGTATCAAGCTGTCTTTTAAAAAAGATACGAGCGGAGAAGGTGACGTCAGTCAGTTCGGCGCCCTGACCACAGCCCTGGCCGCCACCATCGGCACAGGGAACATTGTCGGTGTCGCCACGGCCGTCACGCTAGGAGGGCCCGGAGCGGTTCTTTGGATGTGGCTGACCGGCGTGTTTGGAATCTCCACAAAATACAGCGAGGCCCTGCTGGCGGTTAAATACAGGGTCAAGACTTCCGACGGTACCATGCTGGGAGGGCCGATGTATGCCCTGGAAAAAGGCCTGAAAATGAAATGGCTTGCCGTGCTGTTCTGCATCTTTACCGCCATCGCGTCTTTTGGTATCGGCAACATGACACAGGCGAACTCCATCTCGGCTCTTGCGGGGAATACCTTGAATCTTTCTCCCTATATAACCGGCGTGATTATGACGATACTTGTGGGAATCGTCATAATCGGAGGGATAAAATCCATAGCCCGTGTCTGTGAAAAGCTGGTTCCCTTTATGGCAATTTGCTACGTTATAGGTTGCTTGATTATCCTGGCGCTCAACGCCAATTACATAGTGCCCGCCATCGCTCTGATCGTAAAATCAGCCTTTACCCCTCATGCCGCCGGCGGAGGCTTTATCGGCGCCACTGTTTTGATGGCCACCAGATATGGGATTGCCCGTGGCCTGTTTTCCAATGAATCGGGTTTAGGGTCTGCTCCCATCGCCGCCGCCGCCGCGCAGACAAAAAATCCTATCCGCCAGGCTCTCGTATCCGCCACCGGAACCTTTTGGGATACAGTGGTAATTTGCCTGATGACCGGCCTGGTGCTGGTGACCACCATGATGAAATATCCGAATATCTCCGAAGGATTGAACGGCGCGGAAGTTACCAACGCGGCTTTCTCACAAATACCGGTAATCGGGCCAATAGTCCTTACTGTCGGACTTTTCACTTTTGTGTACTCTACTATTTTAGGCTGGTCTTATTACGGGGAAAGGGGGGTGGAATACCTCTTCGGGAAAAAGGGCATCAAACCCTATCGTATTTTATTTACGCTGGGAGTATTTGTGGGAGCTACGGCATCACTGCCGCTGGTATGGGATTTTTCAGATGCCACGAACGCGCTCATGGCCATTCCCAATCTGGTGGCATTGCTGCTATTAAGCGGTGTCATAGTAAAGGAGACGAAAGAGTACCTCTGGGAGCACAACCTGGATAAGGATGGGTCTTTGCTCGAAGATGAAACGCGGACCAAGTAACTCCTTGCAAAAGGCAACCAATTTCGGCAACCGGCAAAAAAAGAGGGGAGTCTCTATTGTTTTGCTTGCGGAGCGAAAAAGACAGATGTCTGTTTAAGTTAAGAGAATACCGAGGACGTTTTCTGCTTTGGTTAATATATGATGCCGATTTAAAGAAATATTTGTCATCATTAAAGTGTTTGTCTTAATATTACAACGATTTACAGCAGGCAAACGCCGTTGAGGAACATCCATATTTTGCGGCCAAGATTTTCTTGACAGGTAAGAGTGCCCACTTTATACTCACGTCCGCAAAACTTAAGGTTCTTATTAAAAATCATAAGGACAATTTGTTTTGGAGCTGTGCTGTGAAAGTAAGTATTCGATTTTGTCCGAATACTCTCTAATAAAAAGTTATGGAAATAAACAGGAGGTTTTATGTATCGGATTGATCTGTTGAACAAGATTTCGAAAAAAGGCTTGAGCGTTTTCACCGACAAGTACGAGTATCGTGCTGATATCTCCGATCCCGACGGAATAATGGTGAGAAGTAAGGAAATGAAAGAAATGACCCTGCCTTCAAGTGTTAAAGCCATTGCTCGCGCCGGCGCCGGCGTCAACAATATTCCTATCGATAAATGTTCCGAGAAAGGAATTGTTGTTTTCAATACCCCCGGAGCAAACGCAAACGGTGTGAAGGAATTGGTCATCGCCGGCATGATATTGGCGGCCCGCCACGTTGTAGACGGTATTATCTGGGCTAAAGGTCTTATAGGCCAGGGTGATAAAGTGCCCGATCTCATCGAAAAGGGCAAAGCCCAGTTTGTCGGCACGGAAATCCAGGGCAAAACCCTGGGAGTAGTAGGCTTAGGCGCCATCGGTACCATGGTGGCCAACGCCGCCGAAGCGTTGGGCATGGAAGTGATGGGATATGATCCGTTCCTGTCCATTGAGGCGGCATGGAGGCTTTCCCGCAACACCAAAAAAGCTCCCAGCCTAGAGCGACTCCTGTCAAGTTCCGACTATATCACTCTGCACGTTCCCCAGAATAAAGACACTAAAGGCTTCATCAGCTCTGATAAGTTTGCGGTCATGAAAAAGGGTGTTGTGCTGTTGAACTTCGCCCGCGGCGGGCTTGTGGATACCGCGGCGCTGAAAAAAGCTATCGCCGACGGTATCGTGAGTTGCTATGTTACAGACTTTCCGGATGAAGAAGTTATTAAAACCGACAAAGTCATTGCCATTCCGCATCTCGGCGCCTCCACGGAGGAATCGGAAGAAAACTGCGCCATCATGGCCGCCTTGCAGCTTATGGATTTCCTGGAAAACGGAAACATCAAGAATTCGGTGAATTTCCCGGAGTGTTTCCTCGACAGGTCAGGCAAGAAAAGGATTACCATATCCAATCAGAACACGCCGGGCATGATAGAGAAAATCACAGGCCTGCTCGCTGAGAACAACCTCAATATCGCGGACATGATTAACAAAAGCAAAGGAAACCTGGCTTACAATATCATTGATTTGGAAGGCGATATCGGCGAAGACTTGGTCGGGAAAATTAAGACCATCGAGGGCGTGATTAATGTCCGGGTGCTCTAACGATAACGAAACAATATAAGCAAATTGTAAAAAATGCCTGATTTACCTCAAGTCAGGCATTTTTTATTTATTTGTGCGGCGGCCGGTTAAACAGGTTACGGCATAATTTCCTTGCATAAACTCTGTCACATCACTACCATAAGCATTATACCATGATAACATCGATTTTTCCGGCGGAGGAAACGGAAAAGTAGCTGAACTGCGGGCAAAACCTGTGGTATAAGTTTTTAACGCTGATAAGCAGGTTTAATTTTATGTCTAGGATACTGATTGTTGATGACGAACAGGATATCGTGGAACTTATTTCCTACAACCTGGAGAAAGAAGGTTTTTCTTGTGTAAAAGCTTATGACGGGGAAACCGCCTTGAAGCTTGCCAAAACAAAGAAGCCCGAATTAATTATTCTGGACCTCATGTTGCCCAAGATTAACGGACTCGATGTCTGCCGGGCGATCCGCCATGATCCGGTTACCGCTAATATACCCATTATCATGTTGACTGCCAAGGTTGATGAGGTGGATAAAATACTCGGCCTGGAAATCGGCGCCGACGATTATATGACCAAACCGTTCAGCGTGAAGGAGCTTGTTGCCCGCGTGAGGACGATCCTGCGCCGGCTGAAGGAGCGCGGTACAACGCTTGAGGAATCGTTTAAATACAAGGGGCTGGAAATAAATTACGCTTCATGCAGCGTAAAGGTTGACGGCAAAAAAATTGACTTAAGTCCCACAGAATTGAAGCTCCTGTTTTTTTTGAGCCACAATCCCGGCAGAGTTTATTCGAGAAATCAGATTCTTGACCACGTTTGGGGTGATGACACGTTTGTTACTGACCGTACCGTTGACGTGCATATTCGCCGCCTGCGGAGCCAGATTGAAAAGGACATAGAGAACCCGCGCTATATTTTAACCATCCGCGGTTTCGGTTACAAATTCACCGAAACGCGGTAGCTTTTCCCCGCGTTGTTTTTATATTATATTCATTCTGTCATCAAACTGTAATATTCGAATTATATATTCTCCCGAAAAATATGGAGGAGAAAGTGATGCGTAATGTTGTCAGAAAAGTTACAATGGCGTTCCTGCTGCTGTTATTTGTTCCGGGGACTTTTTTCGCCGCCGAATCAATTGTCATTAAGGGCTCCACCACGGTTTTGCCCATAGCGCAGGGCACGCTGGAAGCTTTTGTAAAGAAAAATCCTGATCTGCAGATTTCTCTTTCCGGAGGTGGCTCCGGTGAAGGCATTAAAGCTTTGATTGACAAAACAACGGATATTGCCACTTCCTCGCGTGAGATAAAAAAAGAAGAAATTTCTTTGGCTAAAAGCAAAGGCATCAAACCGGTGGCGCATGTTGTTGCGCACGATGCGATAATCCCGGTGGTTAATCCAAAAAACAAAGTGAATAATCTATCCATTGATCAGCTCAGCCAGATTTATCAAGGCAAAATCACTAACTGGAAGGAAGTGGGCGGTGATGATCTCAAAATCGTGGTCATCTCGCGTGATTCTTCTTCCGGCACGTTCGAATCCTGGGACCATTTTGTCATGAAAAAAACAAAAGTTACCCCCAGGGCGCAAATGCTTGCCTCCAACGGAGCGATTGTACAGGCTGTGGCGAAAAATCGTTACGCCATCAGTTATCTGGGAATAGGCTATATCAACAAAGACGTGAAACCGTTACGGGTCAATGGTGTGGCCGGATCGGCGCAAGCTGCCCTTTCCAGGGAATATCCTCTTTCCAGAGAGCTGTACATGTACACCAACGGCGAGCCGCGGGGTGGCGTGGCCGAGTACATAAATTTTGTTAAATCAGTGGCAGGACAAGAAATCATTGCCAAGGAAGGTTTTGTCCCGCTGATTGATTTGAAAAGAGCGGGAAAAAAATAATTATCACCATGCGGGTTATTTTTACCGAGATTGAACAGCGAAAGTATTATTGTAAATCAAAATAAATCGGTGAAATAAAATGAACCGCCGGATCAAAGAGACTGTAATTAAATACGTATTTTTTCTTTTCGCTTTGGTCTCTGTGATTGTTCTGGGTCTGATAGTTCTCTCGCTGTTTCGCGAAGGCCTGCCCGTATTTAAACAGGTTTCATTAAAGGATTTTGTCTTCGGGATGGAGTGGTATCCCACTTATGATCCTCCGTCATTTGGCATCTTTCCCCTGATTTTCGGGTCATTCATCGTAACGCTTTTGGCCACGGTCATCGCCGTGCCCCTGGGGGTGCTGGCCGCAATCTATATTTCTGATATCACGCCGCGACCGGCGGTAAGGGAAAGTTTGAAGTCCGTGATAGAACTTCTGGCCGGTTTGCCTTCGGTTGTTTTGGGATTTTTCGGCATGGTGATTGTTGCGCCCTGGCTGCAGGAAACTTTTGATCTGCCTACGGGATTGAACATCATCAACGCTTCGGTAATTCTTGCCATTATGGCGATTCCGACGATATCGAGTATTTCCGAAGACGCTCTTTACTCTGTTCCTCAGGAATTTAAAGAAGCTTCTTATGCTTTGGGCGCGACAAAATTTGAGACGATAACCAAGGTGATTTTACCTGCCGCTTTATCCGGTATTTCCACGGCGGTGATGCTGGGTATGGCCCGGGCAATAGGGGAAACGATGGTGGTCTTGATGGTCGCCGGCGGCGCGGCGGCAATTCCGGAAAGCATTTTTGATTCTGTGCGCCCCATGCCGGCAAGTATCGCCGCAGAAATGGGTGAAACTCCTTACGGCAGTTCTCATTATCACGCTCTTTTTGCTATCGGCGTGGTGCTTTTCTTTTTGACGTTGAGCTTTAATTTGATTGCCGATTATGTTTCGCATAAATTCCGTCAAACTGGTTCGGCAACACTATAATTTACTGGTAGGTGAAGAACATAAATATTTACTCGATGAAATGGCGTTACTTCAAACAAAGCGTATTTTTTTCGCTGGTGCGCGCTTCCGCCCTGATAATAACTCTCGCGCTGGGCGGGATTATTTTCTACATTTTTTATAACGGCTATTCTGTTATCAGTTGGGATTTTATCACCAAGCCGCCGACCGATTCGATGACCAAAGGTGGCATAATGCCGGCAATTATCGGGACTATTTATCTTACCCTGGGGGCTATTGCCATTGGTCTGCCGCTGGGCATCGCCTCGGCCGTTTATCTTACCGAATACGCCCGACAGGGAAAGGTTGTGCGTGCCATAAAAATAGGCATTAATTGTCTGGCGGGCGTTCCGTCCGTTGTTTTCGGTCTTTTCGGGTTGGGCTTTTTTGTCATATTTTTGAAATTCGGATCAAGCATTCTGGCCGGATCTCTGACGCTGGGATTTTTGATTCTGCCGACGATAATAGGAGCTTCGGAAGAGGCGCTCAAATCCGTGCCCCAGACGTTTCGCGAAGCGTCTTTGTCGCTGGGCGTTTCCAAATGGCAGACGACATACAGGATTGTCTTGCCCAACGCTTTGTCGGGGATTCTGACCGGCTCGATTTTAGGCATCGGCCGCGCCGCGGGTGAAACGGCGCCGATTATGTTCACGGCCGCCGCTTTTTTTACATCGAAACTGCCCGGTTCGGTTTTCGACGAAGTCATGGCTCTTCCCTATCATGTTTATGTGCTGTCCACGGCCGGCACTAACATCGAGGCTACGCGCCCCATCCAGTTCGGAACGGTGCTTGTCTTGGTCGCGGTTGTTTTAGGGATTGATTTGATTGCGATTATTATCCGCGGGTACATGAGAAGGAATAAAAGATGGTAGTGATGGGCGGTAAAGAAATTATTCAGTTGGATGATGTGAACTTCTATTACGGTGAATGTAAGGCGTTAAATAATATTTCCATGAAGTTTGTAAAGAATAAAGTTACCGCGCTTATCGGCCCATCTGGTTGCGGCAAATCCACTCTCTTGAGATTGTTAAACAGAATGAATGATTTGATTGACGGCACAAAAGTTGAAGGAAAAATACTTTTTGAAGGAAAAAATATCTACGCGCCGGATATTGATCCGGTGGAAATTCGCCGCAAAATAGGAATGGTGTTTCAAAAGCCCAATCCGTTCCCCAAAACCATCTATAACAATATTTCTTACGGCCCGAAACTTGCCGGTCTCGGAGTTGAGGATATAGATACTTTGGTGGAGCAGAGTTTAAGACAGGCTGTTTTATGGGATGAAGTAAAAAATATTTTAAATAAGTCGGCGATGAATCTATCCGGCGGTCAGCAGCAGAGGTTGTGCATCGCGCGCGCGCTGGCCATGAAACCGGATGTTTTGCTGATGGACGAGCCGACTTCGGCGCTGGATCCGATTTCCACGGCAAAAATTGAGGAGTTGATTGAAGCGCTGAAAAAAGATTATACTATCATCATCGTAACGCACAATATGCAGCAGGCGGCCAGAATTTCCGATGAAACGGCTTTTTTCTACATGGGGAATCTTATTGAGTATAACAAAACAGAAAAAATATTCACCAATCCGGACATGAAACAAACGGAAGATTATATAACCGGCAAGTTCGGCTGATATTTTACATAAGGAGCAATTATGGAAGAGAGAAGGCACACAAGTCTTCATTATGAGATGGAGTTGCAGGAAATTAAAAACTCGCTTATTTACCTGGGCGCTCTTACGGAAAAGGCCATACAGTTGGCCATGAAATCTCTCACCCAAAGGAACACCGACCTGGCCAATCAGGTAATCAGAGACGACGATGAAATTGATAAAATGGACACCGAAATAGAGGAAAGATGCATTAAAATACTGGCCCTGCGCCAGCCGGCCGCTATTGATTTGAGGTTTATCACGACGGCTATAAAAATTACCGGTCATTTGGAGAGAATAGGAGACATGGCGGTAAATATCGCGGAAAAAGCGATACAGTTAAATGAAGAGCCCCAGCTCAAGCCCTATATTGATTTGCCGCGCATGTCCGGCTTGGTCGAAGAAATGATTAAGAACGCGCTGGATGCAATGATTAAAGGAGACTTACAGACAGCTGAGAAAGTCAGGGAAACGGAGGAGGCAGTGGATAACCTGAACGAACAAATTTTCCGTGAGCTGCTGACTTTTATGATGGAAGATTCCAAAAATATTCACCGGAGTTTATTGGTCATGCACGTGTCCAAAAACCTGGAACGTATTGCCGACCACGCTAAAGGCATCGCGGATATGGTAACTTACATGGTGACCGGTGAGAACGTGCGTCATCGGCCCCAAAATTAGCGCGACGGTAGCGGGCATGAAAAAAAGTCTTTTTTATAAAATATTTTTCAGCTATCTTGTCATCATCTCTTTGTCCTTTCTGTTTCTGGATCTGTTTCTGCGCGAAGAAGTTGAAAAGAATCTCACTTCGCAGATAGAAACAGAAATGATGTCTTACGCGAAAATCATAGACTTAACCCCGCGGGAAAAGATTGTTGAGCAAATTGGCGAGATGGCGAACATATCCAATTGCCGGGTTACGCTGATTGACGCGCGGGGCAAGGTTTTTGCCGATTCCGAAAAAGATGTCACACAGATGGAAAACCATTCAAACAGACCGGAGGTGCAGGAAGCCAGGCTGAAAGGTAGCGGCAAATCCGTGCGTTCCAGCAGCTCGCTGAACATCGACATGCTCTACGTGGCGGTGGCCATAAGAAATGGCGAAAAAATAAACGGCTATGTTCGCCTGGCGCGTCCGCTGCATGATGTGCAGAAAGTAATTCAAAAAATGTATGAGTCCATATTGGGCGCGAGCGCCATAGCTGTCATTGTTTCCCTGCTTATCGCTTTATTTATTTCTTACCGTCTGGCGGAACCGATTCGGGCGATGGAAAGGTTTACCGAAAAGTTAAGGCAAGGTGAGCCGGTCGGGGCGATTCTGTTGAATACGGGCGATGAAACAAAAAAACTTGCCGACAACATCAATTTTTTGGTGGAAGAGCTCAAAGACAAAATCAGGATTGCCAATGAGGAAAAAAGCAAGCTGATGACCGCATTGACGAGCATGACAGAGGGCGTGCTCATTATCAATGCGCAAGGGTTAATAGAGTTTGTGAGTCCTGTCTTGGGAGATATGCTTTCCGTTCGCTATGAAGACGTGTTCGGCAAAACACTAATGGAAGCGTTCCGCAGCGCTGAATTGCAGAAAATCTTAACTGAATTTAAGCGCACCGGAGAGAACATCACCCGGGAAATCACTCTGGACATGGCGGAAGCCGTCATTCTTAACGTCAGCGTTTCTGCCGTGCACGGTTATCCGCAGGAAGACAAAACGATGATTGTTTTTCATGACGTGACGCGGCTGAAAAAACTGGAAAAAGTAAAAGAGGATTTTGTGGCCAACGTTACTCATGAAATCCGAACGCCGCTTACGGCGATTATCGGATACCTGGAAACAATTAAAAACGGCGCGATCGGCAACATTGATGAGACGAAAAAATTTGTTGATATCATTTTGAATCAGGCCGAAAGGCTTAATCGTCTGGTCGAAGACTTGTTAACGCTGTCACATATCGAGCTGAAGGAATTAAAATTTAATTTTGAGAATGTTTCAATAAACGCGGCGATAACAAACGTGATTTCTCTGGTTGAGGCAAAAGCAAAGGAAAAGAAGATAACTATCCATAACAATGTGCGCGAAAATTTCCCCATGATCAGGGCTGATAAGGATAAGCTCACGCAAATATTTGTCAATATTCTGGATAACGCCGTTAAATTCACGCCGGAGTCGGGCCGGATCACTATTGTTGCGAAGGAAGCTGATGCTTGTGCCGCAGTATCAATAAGTGACACTGGTATCGGTGTGCCGCGGGATGAACTTCAACGTTTGGGGGAACGTTTTTACCGTGTGGACCGGTCGCGTTCACGTGATTTGGGAGGAACGGGTTTGGGGCTATCGATTGTCAAACACTTGATGATTGCCCACGGCGGCAGAATGGAAATTGAAAGCGAATTAGGCCGCGGCACCACAGTGTCTTTGTTGTTTCCTTTGGCAAAAAAGGAACAAAACAGAGTACCCCTTTAAGGGGGAAGTGACGCCGGCCCCGCGTTATCTGTCAATTAATTGCGCAGTCCGTCAAGAAACCGCTCCAGCGACTCGATGTAAAGAGATTTGTACTCGTCTTTTGCCAGGATAGTCTTTTGCAGCTTTTTTAACTGAATGATGCCGTTGAAGGCGCTCCACAGAATAATGGCCTGTCTCCTTGGGTCAACCGCTTTGAAATGGCCACTGTCGATACCCTCGCTTATCGCGTCCGCCAGAGTAGATATGCTAACATTGCCATGTGCATCAATCTTGTTTTTCAAATCCGGTGAAAAAACAGTTTTTGGCGCGGTCAAAAAATAATTGATGATGTCAAAATAATTTTTATGCTTTTCGCTGAAGCGCAGATACGCCGAAGCAATTGACTTGATTTTTTCTTCGGATGACGAATTTTTATTTATCGCTTTTTGAATGGTCTTGTGGAGCAGTTCCAGCCCTTCGACCTGAAGAGCCGCAAAAAGCTCTTCTTTATCCTTAAAGTAAAAATATATAGCTCCTACGCTTAATTCGGAACGTTTTGCGATCTGGTTGATGCTTGTGGCGTTTAAGCCTTTTTCCAGGAGAAGCGCCCTGGCTGCATCAAGAATCTGGCTCTTCCTCTGCCTTTTTTCTCTTTCTCTTCTTTCTTTGGCTCCCATAGTGTAGTCAATCCTGTGATAATTTTTTATTTTCGGCGGTTTTTTGCTTGCCGCCTCTTGAAATACTATAGTTCAAAAAATCCTTTTCACGTTGTTATAAACAAAAATATATTTTGCCCCAATATCCGAAAGCCGGTATCAAGAGCTTTCCGATTTTTCGCAAAGCCTGATATCGAACCACGGCTTCTGCCGTTTAAGGGGGCAGAGGGCGGCCTTGCAGTGACGAACAGGATCTTCAGGAGGCACCTTCACTGTCCGTGTGGCAGCCTCCCGGTTTTTTTTGAGCCAGGCCTCGGCTTCCTTCCGGCTGTTTACAAATCCCGCGGAATAAGTGGTTTTACCCCGGCAATGGACAAAGCCATAAATTAGTTCGTACCGCTCGGGCATTTTATCCCCGCCCCCTAAAATTCCTCGCCAATCTTCAGAAGCACTTTGATGACCAGACCCGTGTCAATCCGCTCGCGATATACAGCGGGTAAACGCTCCAGTGGTTCATAATCCGAGATGAGCGGCCGGGCGTCGAGTTTGCCTTCCGCCATCCAGTTCAGGCACTGGATGTTTTCCTGATGCGTGTTGGAGTTGGATGCCGTCAGCCGGATTTCCTTGAGATTGACGAGAAAAGGCGCGTCAATAGTAAGCGGCGTGAAAATCATACTCACGATACAAATCTCTCCGTTGTCCACGGACAGATTTATGGCGCGGTTGATGTTGGCTTTCACGCTGGAGCATTCAAATGTTTTTTGAAATCCACCCGGCACAAGCGCCAACACTTGCGCGTCCGCATCTTTTTCCAGTGGATCGAACACATAATCGGCTCCATAAGCGGTGGCTATCTCCCGTTTTTCCGGCACCGGCTCGTAAAGAATAATCGGACGGTAGCCGATAATTTTGAGAAGACGCACGGCGCACAATCCTATGGGTCCGCCCCCCATCACTAAAACAGAGCCTTTCCGGTCGCTGGTGCAATTGATGCCATGCAGGGCCGCCGCAAAAGTTTCCGCCAGGGCGGCATTGCGTGAATCGACGCCGCCGGGTATGGGAATCAGCATCTGCCCGAAGACCTTGACATACTCGGCAAAACCTCCCGGCAGGTCGCCGATTCCCGCGGTTCGCCGATTTACCCGGCACAGGTGCGGTTTGCCGGAAAGGCAGTTGGCGCATTTTCCGCAATAGGTGGGGCGGATGCAAACTTTAGTTCCCACAGGCGGGCCATCCGCTTGTGCGCCTTTTTCCACGACAACGCCGCTGATTTCATGGCCAAGGATGTAGCCGTCTGAGAGAAGTCCGCCGGCCACCAGTGAATGGTCGGAACCACAGAAGCCGGTGTTGGCTACCTTGACCAGTACCTCGTCGGGCGCCAACGAATAATCGGGAACATTTTCATATACGAGCCCTTTCCCTTTACGAAATACAACAGCTTTCATGATTTTCCTCCCGATTCCGGAATACCGCTAGTCTTCACGCTCCAGAGTAATTCTTTCCACCTTGGCCAAATCCCTTTCATAGAAAAGGGAGCCGATAAAGAAAAGGCCTGCCGCCGCCACCAGAAACAACGGCAGCATCGTTACCGCCGTGGCGATTCCGTATTTGTCGGACATGGAGCCGATGAAGACCGGCCCTACGGAAGCTCCCAGGAGGTTCTGCACGATGACGCACAAGGCGTATGAAATCGCGCGAAGCCCCGGATGGACCACGTCCTGGGTGACCGCCGCCGCGGCCGGCACGAAGGTCATCACGGTCAGTCCGCCGGCCAGAAGGAAAATATACTGGGTGGAGCCGGTGAACGATACAAGGGCCACGTAAAAGATGGCGGCGGAAATGATGGCCGCGAGAGTGGACAGCAGAAGACGCGCGTTTTTGTGTTTTTTCATCCACATGTCGGCCAGAAAGCCTCCCAGGGGAGCGCCGACGATGGCCATCATCATGATGGCCCCCACCTTCATTCCTGCCTGATCTATGGGGATGTTGTAGGTGCGGTTCAGAAAACTGGGAAGCCATGTCATCAGCGACGAGGTCACAAAGACCATGGCGGCAAAGCCGAAGTAGGTCAGGATCAGCGAGGGCGTGCGGAGAAATTCACGCGCGATTTCGCCGGTTTTCATTTTGACCTTGGCGGATGTTTCCTTGACCGTTTTCGTCAATTCAACGGTTTTATAGTCTTTGACGAAGAAAAAGAGAATCGCGACGATCAGTCCCGGAAGCGCCACCAACCCGAAGGCGTGGCGCCATCCCCAGTGAGTGGCGATGATTCCTCCCAGGGCAATTCCCACGGCGCTTCCCAGGGGGATCGACATGTTCCAGAGTCCCATGATGCGGGATCTCTTTTCCTCCGGATAAAGACCGGCAATCATGGCGGTTCCCCCCGGAGCATAGCCCGCCTCCCCGATGCCGATCACCAGCCTGGCTGCCCGAAGCTGCGAGAAGTTCCGGGTCAGGGCACAGGCCGCCGTGGCCAGACTCCATATGACCGCCATCAAACCGATGGTCTTCTTGCGGCTCCAGCGGTCCACGAGGATGGAGACGGGAAAAGTAAAAATGACGATCGACCAGTAAACCGCGGAAACTAGCATGCCGCACTGCGCGTCGGTGATTCCCCAATCCGCCTTGATGAAGGGAAACAGAGACATAACCACCAACCTGTCCACGTAGTCGAAGAAGTAGAGCAGGAACAACAGGATAAAGATGTAGTTGGTGTATCCCTTTGATAGCTTGTATTCCTTGGGCGAAGTCAAATTATTCATACGAACTCCTTATTTTGTTTAAAAGGTTTGGCTTTTCAGGCCGTTCGAAACAATGAATTTTATTTTATTCACATTTATATCCGCCGAGATTGGCCAGAGCAACACTGCCCGGACTGATTACAGACGGGTCAACCTTCACGTTGATGCAGGCTGTTTTCCCGGAAGCAAAAGCCGCTTCCAATGCCGGCCGGATATCCTGCGGCTTTTCCACATAGGCGCCGAATCCACCCAAGACTTCCACCATCTTGTGGTAGTCGACCCAGCCCAGTTCCGTCCCGTCAGGAATATTGTGTCCCATACGCAACTGCTGACTGTGTGCAATCATCCCCCATGATTGGTCATTACATATTACGACCACGATGGGCAGTTTTTTGCGTATGGCCGTGTGGAATTCCATGAAGTTAAAGCCGACAGCTCCGTCACCCACGATAAGCAGTACGCGCTTGTCCGGGTGTTTCAATTTGGCGGCGTTGGCGTAGGGAAGGCCTACGGCTAGACATCCGTAAAGGCCATAGTCCAGATATGTTCCTCCCCTGCGAATGGTTCGTGTCATTCCCATCCAGGTGGAAGTGTCTCCGCCGTCAGCGACTACGATGTCGTCTTCCCGGTTCATGAAATCATTGACCTCTTTGGCAAGACGCATGGGATGCATGGGCAGGGTTTCGCATTCCCACATTGCTTTGGCTTCTTTTTTGCCGGCTTCATGCGCGGCACGGATTGTGTCTACCCACGATTGATACTGCTTTTTCAGCTTATCGCCGATTTTTTGTTCATCCAGAATACTGTTTATTTCCTGGAGAAACGCTTTGACGTCGCTGACGATTCCGAGATCGATGCTTCGGTTGCGGCCGATTTCATCCGGCGCTATATCCACCTGAATGAACTTGGCAGTGGGCGGAAAAATATCGCCAAAAATATAGAAGAGGTTCAGCCGGCCGCCAAGGAACAAAACAAGATCGGTAGTCATGAGGGTAATCATGGCTGAACCGGGCCGGATGGCCAGAGAGCCTTCGAAACAAAGCGGATGAGTATCCGGGATGACACCGCGTCCGCCGGAGCCGGTGTAAGCCGGGATGCCGATCTTTTCCACGAACTCGATCATTTCCTTTTCCGCATCCGAATACCACAGACCGCTTCCACCGATGACGATGGGGTTTTTGGCTGCTTTCAGAAGATCAACTACTTTTCGCGTGTTTTCCCGGTCAACAGGTTTGGACACAACCTTCGTGTGTGGTTTTTTAACTGCGGCCGGATCAACCTTGGCGTTTAAAACGTTGCAGGGAAACTCCAGGTAAACCGGTCCGGGTCGCCCGCTCATAGCTGTGCGGAAAGCCATATCGACATATTCAGGAATGCGCTCCGGCAGATGGCAGACAAAGGCCTTTTTCACCATAGGTTCGATAACGGGAAGCTGCGTCATGTCCTGCAGATCGAGTTTTTCCACGCTGTCGAGCCCCACGCATCCGGCAATGAGAACGACCGGCGCGTTGGAAAGCCGGGTGCTGGCGATACCGGTTAAGGCGTTTGTAAAACCCGGTCCTGCCGTTACCATGGCTACCGCCGGTTTCCGGTTCATTCTGGCCCAAGCTTCGGCCATAAAAACGGCAGCCTGCTCATGACGTGTATCAAAAAGTGTTATGTTTGTTTTTTCCAAATGCTGATAAATGGGCGTAATATGCCCCCCGCTCAAAGTAAAAATGTAATCAACGCCCCTCTCGACGAGGGCGTCCGCAACAAGCTTGCCTCCAATAATATTATTATCCATAATGTATCCTCCTAATCATTGATACGTTGTTTTTATAACTCCATGCACTGTCCGCCATCGATATTGATGGCCTGTCCCGTAATGTAACGCGAAGCGTTGGAAACCAGAAAGGCAACCAGATCAGCCGCTTCAGCCGGCGGACCGATATAGCCGAGCGGAATGGTTTTGCACATTTCCTTTTCGCGCTCCTCAATCGTTGTGCCAAAGAATGATGCTTCCAGCCCGAAGCGCCACTTTTCCAGGTCCGTGGCTATTTGCCCCGGACAGATGGCATTTACCCGAATGCCGTTTCCGCCCAATTCCTTGGCCATGGTTTTGGTGAGCATAATTACACCCGCCTTAGCCACCGCGTAGGCGCTGTTGAAGAGCGGAGGCACCTTGCCCGCTCTGGAAGCAGTATTGACAATAGCCGCTGGTTTCCCTGTCATCAGGGGAATGATGGCGCGTGAGACGCGGAATACGGAAAACAGATTCACGTCGATGGTTTTGAGCCAAGCCGCTTCGTCATATCCTAAAACCGAGTTGGGAACGCCGAAAGACGCGCCCGCGTTGTTACAGAGAATGTCGATATGGTCGAAGCTGCGTTTAATAATGTCCACCATGGCGGCAATCGCTTTATTATCCGTGACATCCACGGCCACGGCCAACGTTTTTACGCCATATGTTTTGGCCAGCGCCGCGGCAATCGCGGCCATTTCCTCGCCGGTTGCCGGTTTCAAAGACTCTCCCGGCACGGGAGGAACTCCCAAATCGGCGATGATAATGTTGCATCCGCAAGCGGCCAGTTTTTCTGCAATCGCGTAACCGATGCCGGTTTTTTTACCCGCGCCGGTGACAATCGCTGTTTTTCCTTTCAAATCCTCATACATAAATCCATCCTTTCTACCAGTTACGGTGGTCTAAGTGAGCGTACTTGGGCAATAATCGTGTCGGCAGGGCCAAAGCGTCCTTCCTGAATGGCGGCGCCAGCTGTTTGCCGTCCACGAGAAATTCCAGCACCGTGGGCTTGCGGTTATTGATGCAGGATTCGAAGGCCTCACGGATATCTTGCGGCCGGTTCACCTGAAGCGAGTTCGCCCCCAGAGCCTTGGCGGCGGGAACGAAACTCTCCGGTGTGGGAATATCGACGCCGATGAAGCGATTGTTGTAGAAGTCCACCTGGTTTTTGGCTTCCGCGCCCCACCACATGTTGCGGAAGACGCAGGCCACAACAGGGATATTGTGCTCCACGGCGGTACTGACTTCGTGCAGACTCATGCCCCAGGCCCCGTCGCCAATAATCGCCACGACGGGAGCTTTGGGGTCTGCCAGCTGTGCGCCGAGCGCGGCGGGATAGGCAAATCCCGTGTTCCCGAACGTCAGCGCCGCGATATGGCGTCTAGGTTGCGTGAATTTCAGGTAGCTGTTTGCTGTGGAGGCGACGTTACCGATGTCGGTGGTAACAATGGCGTTCGCCGGCAACGCCCGGGAAATTTCCAGGAGAACGCGGCGGGGATTGATAGGATTGCCGTCCACCATCGCCAAATCAACAATTTCCTTTTCCCAAATCTCTTTTTCCTTTGCCACCACCTCCAGCCGCTTCGCGTCCGGTTTCCGGCCTTTATCCATTGCTTTCAGGCGTCTCATGATTTCCGCGGACGCTTCCTTCGCGTCACCGATGATGCCGACCTCAATGGGATGAGTCCGGGCGATATGCTTGGGGTTGATGTCCACCTGAATAATCTTGGCGTTTTCCGGAAAATAATTGATGTCGTACTGGGGCAATGTGCCGAAGACGGAAAGCCTTGTTCCGATGGCCAACATGACGTCGGCTTTGGCCAGTATTTTCATCGCTGCTTTAGAACCCATGTAGCCGATGGGTCCGACGAACAGAGGGTGGTCGCCGTAAAACGCGTCGTTGTGCAGATAGGTCACGGCCACCGGCGCCGTCAGATGCTCGGCGATAGCCTTGACGATATTCAATGCATCTGCATCCACCACGCCCCGGCCGGAAACAATGACGGGATTCTTGGCTTTCGACAGAAGTTCGGCGGCCCGATCCAACTGCTCGATGGAACCGCAACCCCGCGCGTCCACACGATACTGCGGCGGTTTGAGGATTTTATCTTCCAATTCCCCGTAAAAATAATCACGCGGAATATCATACAGCACGGCGCCCCTGTCGGCATACGCGATACGGAATGCGGTACGCAGACAGTCGGCCGCCCGTTTCGGATGGGGAACGCGAACGACGGCTTTCGTGATGGCGCGGAAAACAGATACCTGGTCGCACTCCTGAAAGCCGTCCCACCCGATGGTTGGGGTTCCCGCCGACGGGGAAATAATCACCAGCGGCGTGTGGCCCATGTTGGCCGCTGCCACGGACGTGACCATGTTGGTGATGCCGGGTCCGTTCTGGCCTACGACAACGCCGCAGCGCCCGGACACGCGGCAGTAGGCGTCTTCCATATGCGCGGCGCTTTGTTCATGGCGGACAGGAATGAATTTGATGCCTGCCGTCGGAAAAAGGTCGAGCATATCCATAAAGGCCGATCCCACAATGCCACAAACGTGATCCACGTTCTCGGCCAACAATGTTTCTACAATCGCCTCACTGGGCGTCATTTTTAATCTTTTCATATTTATTACCTCCAAAATTCTTTCATGGCTAAATTGTTTAAAAGCGGTTTTTTTCTGCGCGCTTGTCTTGCTGCAAAACCTCCATTGTTTCTTGAGCAATAATTTTTTCTTCATCCGTTGGTACGACTAAAACTGTAATTTTTGATTCCCGCGCGGAGATTTCTCTTTCTCCAGTGTCTTTACTGTTTGCATCTTCATTCAGCACAACGCCCAGCCATGCGAGAAATGAGCATATGCGCCGGCGCATCTTTGGCGAGTTTTCGCCAATACCCGCGGTAAAGGCCAGAGCATCCAGCCCGTCGATGGCGGGAATCAGTGAGGCAACGCCCCGGGCCACGCTGTAAGCAAAAACATCCAGCGCCAGGCGTGCCCGTTCGTGGCCTTGGGCCGCTTCTTTCTCCAGGTCGCGAAAATCGGGGGAAACGCCGGAGATGCCCAAAACGCCGCTTTGCCTGTTTAAAATGTCCATCACTTCCGTCAAAGAGCATTGTTCTTTTTCCGCGATGAAGGATACGACCGTCGGATCGATATCTCCCGAGCGCGTTCCCATCACCACGCCTGAAAGGGGAGTAAATCCCATTGATGTGTCCCGTGATTGTCCTTGCGCTACGGCGCAGAGACTGGAGCCGTTGCCGAGATGACAGGTAATGATTCGCGGGTTATCGATTTTTCCGCGTAGAATTTTGGCCGCCCGGGAAGCGACATACCGGTGCGATATTCCGTGAAATCCGTAGCGGCGGACGTGGTCGTCGGCGTAGTAGCGGTAGGGAATGGCGTAAATGAAAGCGCGCGGTGGCAAGGTCTGATGAAATGCTGTGTCGAAGACGGCTACCTGCGGCACGCTGACCATCAGCTCCGTGCAGACATCGATGCCCATAAGGTTCGGCGGATTGTGCAGCGGAGCGAGCTCTTTGGTTGCTTCCAGAATTTCACGCACCGTCTGATTGACGACGACTGACTGGTGAAAATGCTCTCCGCCGTGCACCACGCGGTGGCCGACGCCCGCTATTTCGTTTATGTCTTTCAGGATGTTCTGTTCCTTGTTCGTCAGAAAGCTCAGCAGCGCGCGTACCGCTTCATGATGATTGGCTACGCGCCTTTCGTTTTGGAAAACTTCGCGTCCCTGTATATCGTGGCTAAACAGCGCATTTGTAAGTCCGATCCGGTCTGCTTGGCCTTTGGCCAGCACATTATTGGTCTCCATTTCAAGGAGCTTGTATTTAAGCGACGAACTACCGCAATTTAAAGTCAGGATTTTCATAATCAAAACATCAAACCAGATCTTCTTTCCACGGCCACAGGAATATCCCGCCCTCGAGCGTGCAGACAGCGGGAAAGCCGTCAGCGTCCAAAATTCGCTGAGCGGAGAAACCCCGCAAACCAAGCAGACAAGCGCAGATTATTTTCTTGTTCCTGGGCAACTCGCCGATTCTTTGCTGCAGTTCGTCAAGGGGGATATTGATGACTTGGGGATGGCCGATATGCGCGCGTTTGAATTCCAGATCCGATCTGACGTCCACCATCAAAACATTCCCGTCAGCTTCCAAAAGTTTTCTTGCTTCCATCGCCGTAATCGGTTTCAGAATGCCGCGGTTCACGTTTTCCGCAACATTGAGAGCCGTAACAAAAACATCCAGTGCCTGCGAGAAAGGGGGAGCATAGGCCATATCGAGGTCCGTGATATCCTGAATCGTCGCGTTGAGTCGAATGGCGGCGGCGGCCACGTCGATGCGGCGGGCGACATCACCTTTTCCCACCGCCTGCATCCCTAAAATTTTTTGCGAATTTTTTTCCAATATCAGTTTCAACCCCATGATTTGGCTGTCAGGGTAAAAATGGGCCTTGTCAAACCCGCAAACGGAAAGCGCGAAAGCATCAAACCCCAGTTGTTTTGCCTGTGTTTTCGTAATACCGGTCGCGCCCACATTGTAGTCAAACGCCTTGCACACAAAAGTGCCCTGTATGCCCGGAAATTCCACGGGTATGCCGCATATATTGTCGGCAATGACCCGTCCGTGTTTGTTAGCGGTGGAACCCAGTGGAATGTAGCAAGGTTTTCCTGTGACCAAATGCCGGTTTTCCACCAGATCTCCGCCGGCATAAATGCGGGGATCACTCGTCTGCATGCGGGCATTGACTTTGAGCGCGCGGGTTTCTCCCAGCTCGAGACCGGCGGCGCGGGCTATTTCCGTGTTTGGTGTAAGACCGGCGGCAATAATGACGAGATCGGCAGGATACTCCTTCGTTTTGGTAACAACCGTATGAACGCTTCCCTTCTCTCCCTTCAGGGAAATGACATCAACGTTGAATTCGCACTCAACTCCGTTTTCATAAAAGTGTTCCCGGATTATTGCCGAGATGTCAAAGTCGAGTATATTCGGAAAGAGCTGTGCTTCACGTTCCAGCAGGGTCACATCCCATTTTCTGGCCCGCAGAGCTTCAGCGGCCTCGACACCGATAAAGCCTCCGCCGATGATTACGGCAGAACCACCCTTATGATCCTGGATTTTCTGACTGATTGCTGCCGTGTCTTCCATCCGGGTCAGATAATAAATATTTTTTAAATCCAATCCGGCAAGCGGCAGTTTCTTTGGCGACGCGCCCATGGCCAGAACCAGGTTATCGTATGCGAACGAGAGGAGTTCGCCGGCCGTATTTGTTGCCTTCACTCTTCGGGTCTTCCTGTCAATCTCCAGGACACGAATATTTGTCCGAACAGTGATATCTTTCAGCTTTTTGAAATATCGTTCATCACGAATTATGCCGTATGTGGTTTTCATCAGATCATCCATTGCACGGACTTTTCCTTCCAGATAATACGGCATGCCGCAGGCGGCATAGGAAATATACCGGCTCTGTTCCAGAATGGTGACCTCGTAGTCAGAGCGGAGCCGTTTGATGCGCGAGGCGGCCTTGGCGCCACAGGCGGAAGCTCCGATGATAAGAATTCGTTTTTTTACATTCATGGCACTCTTTTACCGTTTCATGTCAAGCGTGTCGCAAGCGACGTGGAGATCGCTGCGGACCGCGATAAAAATTTGGTATAACAACGTTAAGATCAACAAACCCGCCGACCACACGCCCAGAGTAATGGCGATTTCCGTGCCGGTCGGGGAATATTCCGTGATGGTTTCCAATGGCGACGGAATGAAACCGGGAATGACGAGTCCCAGCCCTTTCTCGATCCAGAACGCAACAAAAACAGCGACGCAGGCCAGGGCCAGCCAGCCGGTCTTCCGGCGAAGGGGTGGGACAATCAGTGGAATTAGCGCCCCAAACGCCAAAATGGTCGAGGCCCACATCCAGGCCACCAGATTGTTATGGCCGTGCAGACCGGCAAACAAATAGAAAAAAGGCGCTTCGTGCTCGGGGAGTCCGCTATAAAAAACTGTGAACAGTTCTACGAGAACAAAGAAGATGCTTACGGCCAGCGCGTAGGCCACGATTTTTGCCAGTGCCTGGATCGCTTTTTCTCCCGCGTCAAAATTACCCCAGCGCCTGAGAATCAAGCAGGCGACTATCAGCAGCGCCGGCCCGGAAGCGAAAGCCGAGGCCAGAAATCTCGGCGCCATGATGGCGGTGAGCCAAAAACTCCGGCCGGGAAGACCCGCATAAATAAAAGCGGTCACTGTGTGAATGCTGATTGCCCAGGGGATGGAAAGATATATCAGCGGTTTAACCCAGCCGGGGGGTGGTATTTCCTTGCGTGTGCAGGACAGGATGACCCAGCCGGTCACGATATTAATCAGCAGGTAACCGATCAGGACAATCATGTCCCAAAAAAGAATGGATGTCGGTTGCGGATGCAAAAGCACGTTCATCACGCGGGAAGGCTGGCCGAGATCGACGAAAACAAAAAGGATACACATAAAGACGGCCGCAACGGCCAGAAACTCGCCCAGAACGGTGATTTTGCCGAACGCTTTGTAGTCGTGCAGATAGTAAGGCAGCACCAGCATGACCGCCGAGGCGGCAATACCAACAAGAAAAGTAAACTGGGCGATGTACAGACCCCAGGAAACGTCGCGGCTCATGCCTGTAACGCCCAGGCCGTAATCCAACTGGCGCAGGTAAAAGGAAAAACCGACCGTGATGACGATGAATAAAACGGCGATCCAAATCCAATATCCATGTTTGCCTTTCAAAGCTTTTTCCAGCATAGCATCCTCATAGCAAATAGTAAATCTGCGGACCGGTGCCCAAATGCGCGCGTCTCCGCAGACTGAAGCGTTTTTCCAAAAGAAGCCGGATTTCCGACCGGGTATCTTCCACGTCGCCGAAAGTCAGGGCTTTTTGTCGACACGCCTCGACGCAGGCCGGAAGTAGTCCTTTGGCGAGCCGCTCTTCGCAGAAATTGCACTTTTCCACGACGCCTTTCGCGCGCGTCGGGAAGTCTGGATTGATTTTGTCGATAAACGGCCGGGGATTTCGGTAGTTCATGCTCCGCGCCCCGTAGGGGCAGGCGGCCATGCACAGCCGGCAGCCGATGCAGCGGTGGTAATCCATCATGACGATGCCGTCGGCTCTTTGAAACGTGGCGCCGGTGGGGCAAACCCGGACACAGGGCGGGTTTTCGCAGTGGTTGCAGAATACGGGTAGAGCAAGCTTCCGCAGCCTCTCGCCGGAATAAGCGTGCTGTTCGCCGGGAAAAACGGCGGAAAAAGGTTCCTGCCAGATCCATTTGATTTCATCCTTGGGATTGCCGAAATTCGGAACATTGTGGAGCGTGTGGCAGGCTACGATACAGTCCGTGCAATCCGCCGTGCATTTTGTCAGATCCACGGCCATGGCCCAACGCTTGGCAGTGAGGGTATGAGCAATATTGTTTTTCGAAGAAGTTGCATTGCCGGCGACGGGTGGCTTTGTCTTGGCTCGGACAGGATTAAAGTTTCCAGGAAGGATGAGCGCCAAAACGGTTGCTGCTGCTGTTTTTATAAAATCTCGGCGGCTAGGTGTCATTTTTTCACCTCTCCGGGAACAACATGACAGTCAAAACATGTCGGTTTTGCGTCCACATAGTTGTGGCAGCGGTCGCAGAACTTTTCTTTATTGCTGTGGCATATAAGACAATTACCGGTGAGACTTTTTTCGAACATCCGGCCGTCTTTGGCCGTGTATACACGCTTTCCCTCACGGACGGCTTCGTCGCGCCAGGCTTTCAAAAGCTTCATGTGGTTGGCGCGCATGAAGGCCGTATCTTCGACGCATTTCTTTTCTGCCAATTGATCAATCTCTGGCGTACTTAACTCCAGCGCGGGAGGAGCAGATATCTTCCCCTTGCCGTACCAGAGAGGGAAGGTCGCCCCGATGATGAAGATTACAATTCCCAAGATAATTAAGCTCCATTTTTGGTATTTCATTTATACTCTGCCTTATTTTAAACGTCTTTCTAGCGGTTCCCCCCGCAGATCCGTTGTCCTTTCTTTTTCTCCCTTCATCACCAGGGCGTTCGCCAGCAGTTCGTGAACGCCCATGACGCTCACGCCCGGCACCCAGTAGTCCATGAGCGTTGTCAGCGTCGCCCGGTCGATGGCGCAGATGCAGCCTAGGCGGTTCACGCCGTGCTTCTTCACGACATCCCGGACGGCCATCGCCCGCGGCATCCCGCCGCGCATCCGCATTTCCATGTTTTCGTCATTGCCGAGCCCCGCGCCCGCGCCGCAGCAAAACGTTTTTTCCCGTATCGTGTCTTCGGCCATCTCGTAAAAATGGTTGCAGGCGTGGCGGATGATGTGTCGCGGCTCCTCGAAAAGCCCCATCGCCCGGGCCGGATTGCACGAATCGTGAAACGTCAGCCTGATATGGTCGTTGCGGGACGGATCGAGTTTTAGTTTGCCGTTTTTAATCAGGTCCGCCGTGAACTCGACGATGTGAACCATCTTGGTCGAGCGCGCATTTTCAAAGCGCGTGCCCGTGATGGGGGAAGACGGTTCTTCAAGAAAGTCCGCCGGGCCATTCATCGTGTCCATGTACTGATGGATTACCCGCCACATGTGGCCGCATTCACCGCCCAGAATCCATTTGACGCCAAGACGCCTGGCCTCTGCGTAAATCTTGGCGTTGAGGCGTTTGATCATTTCGTGCGAAGTGAACAGGCCAAAATTGCCGCCATCCGAGGCATAGGTGCTGAAGGTGTAATTGAGACCGATTTCATGGAAGAGCATCATGTAGCCCATACAGGTATAGGTTCCCGGATCGGCAAAATAATCTCCCGACGGCGTGACAAATAAAATGTCGGCGTTTTTTTTGTTGATCGGCACGTCCACACGGACGCCGGTGCGGTCTTCGATATCGTCGGCCAGAAATTCCAGCATGTCCTTGATACCGCCGGGCTGAATGCCCAGGTGATTACCCGTGCGGAAGCAGTTGGCTACCGGTTCAATTACCCAGTTTATGTTGCAGCCGATCAGATTGAGCAGCTCGCGGCCGATCATGGTAATTTCCGCCTGGTCGATGCCGTAGGGGCAGAATACCGAGCAGCGGCGGCACTCCGTGCACTGGTAGAAGTAGTAGAACCATTCCTTGATTACGTCAACGGTCAGGTCCCGCGCGCCCGCGAGCGCTCCGAAACATTTTCCTGCCGTCGTAAAGTAGCGCCGATACACGGAACGGATCAGTTCCGCCCGCAGCACCGGCATGTTTTTGGGGTCGCCCGAACCGATGTAGAAGTGGCACTTGTCCGCGCAGGCACCGCAGCGCACGCAGATATCCATGAACAGACGGAAGGAGCGGTATTTTTCCAAACGCTCTTTCATGCCGTCGAGAATAATTTGTCGCCAGTTTTCCGGCAGCTTCCAGTCGGCATCAGTGGGCTGCCAGGCCCGGGGATTGGGCAAGTCTAAAATTTTTAAATTCTTCGCGGCGGCGCTGTAACTCCACGTTCCCGGGCGGAAATCGACGGGTGTCTTCATCCAGCCGGTTTTCGGAGGCGCGTATCGGACTTGAATCAGTTTATCAGGATGGGGAATTTTGGCAAACGACATAGCTATTCCTTTTCCACCGGCAGGCAGGACGTTTTCATTTGTTCCCGGAATTCGTTCTCGTATTCTTCGTAAGAGTGCACTTTCACCGGTGCGTTCCAGGGATTGGCATGCCGGCGGATGCGGTTATTATTTGCCATGTTACGCGTGGGACTAAGAAAAATGCCACCCATGTGCATTAGCTTGCTGAAAGGCAGCCAGGCAAGAAGAGTGAAAACGAAAAATAAATGCGCATAAAGTAAAAAGCTGTCTCCTTTGGAAAGCACCGGTGAAAAGGTGACCCAGCCCATTGTCATTGTTTTCAGTTCATGAAGATCGACCGGGAAAAAATAGCGCATCAAAAGGCCGGTTGCCGCAACGGCGGCGAGCAGCAGCAGCGCGAAATAATCGGTGAACAGCGCGATATAGCGCGTTTGTGGAACAACTACCCGGCGCAGAAAAAGAAAGGTTAATCCGGCAAAAAGCGTGACATCACTTATGTATAGCGTGGGAATACCGATTTCCAGAAATCCGTCCAGCGCGGAAAGACCCGTCGCCAACGAAATAACAGGCTCGGTAAAGAAGCGCAGATGCCGTAGTATAACGACTAAAAGCGAGATATGAAACATCAGGCCGAAAAACCACAGCCACTTAGCGCTGCCGTAAACGGGACGACCGCCGATTAGTTCCGTTTTCGAATTTCTGAACAAAGAGCGGAACAAAAAAATCTCCGCGGCCATTCTGCCAATTACGCCCCATGTTCTGATGGGATTTTCCACCGGATTGTTTTTAACCCAGGGCAGGCTTTTTTCCTGACCGCATGTTGTCGGAATGCGGAAGGGAACTGGAGCTTTCGCCCAGCGGACAATCCGGTAAACAAAACCGATCAGAAAAACCGCAAAAACAATGTACGGTACAACCATGGTCAGTACAATGCCCGCGGTCCTGCTGGCTGTGATTGCCGCCGCCAGCAGGGTGAGAAGCAAAATAGCGACAAAGGATAAACCAAGATTACGCATCGGCATCAATGCCACTCCCACTGAATAAACGGTTGTCTGAGATCGGCCATGGCATTGACGATCAGCTCCACCAGCCCGCCGTAAAAGATGCCGGATTTTTCCCAGACGTCGTAGTAGTTGAAAAGTTCGCGGTACTGACCTTTGCAGTTGGAACAGGGCGCGCAGACGTATTTTTTCACATCCGCTGAAGGCGCATCCGCAAAGGCCTCCAGGGTTTGTTTGAGTTTCATCCGGCCTGAAACCGAGGACCGCCAGTCCGGAAAATTGTTCGACTGAATGATGGCAAAACCCGATCCGCCGCCGCAGCAGTAGTTTTCAACGCCGTGCGGCGTCATTTCCCGAAACTGCGGAGCGATTTTTCTCAAAATTCTGCGTTGCGGTTCAACAATGCCCATCAACCTGACCATGTTGCAGGGATCATGCAATGTGACGGGGAAGTTATTGCGGCCCGGATCCAGTTTGATTCTGCCGCTCATCACAATTTCTTCCATCAGTGGAATGGCACTCTCCCTAGGTATATTGAGATTTCCGGTTAGCACCCGGTCGGCAACGACAATCATGGCCTTGTGGGCATGGCCGCATTCCCCCAGTGAAATTTTCTTCACGCCAAGGTTTTTGGCGGCCTGCGCGTGCCGAAGCGCGATGCGGGTAAACTGCACATCGTCATACCAGACACCGTAATTCACCGCGTCGTAGCCTACGAGTTCACTGGACAGCGTCCAGTCAATGCCGGCCGCGTCAAACAGGATCGCAAAGGCTTCCAGATTCTCCGGCCAAGCAAGAAACTCGCCGGCATTATGTAAAAGTAATATTTCAGCGCCTTTTTTATCCACGGGAATTTTAATTTTTTTTCCTGTCTTTTCTTCAATCTCTTCTTCGGTGAATTCGAGAATGTCCGCCAGCGCCGGTGGCGTCATTCCCGTGCTGGAACCCGCCTTGATCTGCTGGACGGAACCTTTTTCATGGACCTCTTTCGGGGCGATTCCCATCTGCTGGCTGAAAATTTTACGGATTTCCCGGCTGACCAGGGCGTTGTCGCAGCCCAGCAGACAAACCTGTGCGCAGCGCCGGCAAAGTGTGCAGCGATAAGCCAGTTCGGCTAAACGAATCAGGACCTGGCCGTTGAGTTCGATATCGCTGGCTTTGAATTTGCGCATCAGCGGATGTTCCTTTTTTACATACGTACTGATAATCCGGCGCAGGAGTTCCGGCCTCATGGTCGGACGGTAGATCTCCTGGCGCCCGCTGGCCACATAAGTCGGACAGGCACCGGAACAGATCTGGCATTTCACACAGTATTCCAGCGTGTGAAACAGGGGCTGGAGAAAGGTCCAGTTGTCTGCCGCATCAAAAAGCTTTTCGACACCGGCTAGGAATTTATCGATAAACGCCTTTTCCTCCTCCGGCGTGGCGAGTGGCGCAATGCCGATCGCCACGACGCCGTCGAGCGTTGCGTCCATCCGCTTGCGCTGGTCATCCGTCAGTTTCCTCAATGGTTTGTCCGCCTGCTCGTACGGAGCGGGAAGCTTCATCCAATCGGCCGTATCCAGCTCGGCAACCTGTCCGCTGGGCTTTGTAAAGTCTTTGATACGCGTTTTCCTGATCATACATTATCCTTTTTTGGTTCCGGCAGACCAGACGACACAGCGGCTTCGCTCCAGTTCTTGCCTTTCGACATGTGAGGAGCGTCCCAGGAAAGCTTTTGCTCCAGGAGACCGTTCAATTTTTTTTCCAGTTTGCTGCCACGAAAATTCGGCTCGTCATCCCAGCGGATTTTAAAATAAGCGAGAAACCGCGTGATGTAATGCGTAGAGCGGGTGAAAGGCAGATAGATCAGGAAAATGTCGAACAGCAGAATGTGGAAAATCGTGCCCGGGTTCAGTTCGGGTGGCGTCAGTGTGATCAGCCCCACCCAGTACATCCGGTATTCGACGAGCGTCGGGTCCAACGCGAGCCAGGAGTAAAGACCGCTCGCATAGACAATCAGAAAGAAAACATAGTTGAAGTAATTCATCGGCATGGCATAGGACCGCAAACCGCGGTCCACCAGCCGGATGACCGGTATGCCGATGCAGCCGAAGGTGCCGCCGATAAAGGCAATGACGGCAAAGACCATCAGCAGGCCGTACACTATCTGTCCTCCCGGTTGCGGAGACGTTGCGGAAATCGTCACGCCGCCGACCATCGCGGCCGCGGCGAAAAAGCACGTGATGTGAAAAAGAATGATGAAGATAAATCCCATGTGCCACGGCAAAAGGAAAAGCCAATACAGCGGGTTACGCTTGAAGTATTCCCCCATGTAAAAATTATCCTTGAGGGCATACCAGAAGCTGCGTCCCGTGTTTTTCGGTCGCGGCTGCATCCACCACTCCGGCTTTTCATAGTACGAGCCGCCGTAGCGGTACTGTTCTTCATGGATTACGGGATAAAGATCCCAGCGGATGTGCGTTGGCAGTTTTATCCACTTACGGACCTTGATCGCGTACACCGTCACAATAAACACATAGGCGATGTATGTCAGAACTATCAGAAACGTTCCCATGGATTGATCTTCCTTTCCAGTTTGCTTCCCTTCCGGTTCGGGATCAGCGGCACTGCCGCGCCGGCCGACGTTTGTGCTGAAGACGGTCGCGCGTGATCTGAAGGTAAGGCGCCGCTTTCCGCCAACCGCCGCCGGCAAAACCGGATAGTGACGTGACGTTACACACAACCCGTCGGCTTGGACAGCCCTGCCAGTTTGCAGGCTCCTTTTGCCGGGCCGGTCGGGAAAAGTTCATAGAGCTTCTTCATGTCGATGCCATTGTCCTTGCAGAGTTTGCGGACCATGGGAGCAATGCCGAACTTCTGAAAATAGTCGCGCAGATAGTTGATTATTTTCCAGTGTTCTTCCGTGAGCGGTCCTTCTATTTCTTCAGCGTGCGCGTAAGCTTGAGCGAATTCTTCACTCCATTTATCGAGTTCCTGCAGAAACCCGTCTTCATCCACTTCGTAGATTTTGCCTGCTAATTCAATCTGCGGCATATTCTGAAACCTCCTGTTTAAATAATCGGTATGTTCTGTTTATCGAAAGCAACGATCGAACCACTTTCAATAAAAATTCTAGTTTGCTTTTGCTTTGTCCGGCGATGCCGTCTGGCGCACTCAACGAGCGCGTCCGCCCATGTGGGTGCACCCAGCGCATGCACATGGGTAAAACCGGCCAGAATACCTTTCTTGCACATTCCTTCTCTTATTCCGTCAATTCCTTTCCCCTTCAGAACTTGGAAAGCGGTATGCATCTTTTTTACTCGTGGCGATAAAATTCGGCAGTAATGAAATTCGTGTCCGGTAATTGTTGTGCCGACGGGAAAGAAGGGGTTTCCCGCGTCTGCGACCAGTGTGGTGTATCCATGCCCTTGTAATTTGTTTTCCATCTTGAACGCTACCGGTAAAGCGCCGACCATGGGATAGCGCTTGTCGCCGATCGTCAATGATTTTCCCAGGTAGATGAATCCGCCGCACTCCGCGTAAATCGGCAGACCCGCATCGGCCGCCGCGCGCAGCGACCGGCGGAAGGACGCATTGGCGGCCAGACGGCCAGCCTGGGTTTCGGGGAAACCGCCGCCGATATACAGGGCGTCCACGGGCGGCAGAACTTCTTCGGCAAGCGCGCTGATGGGGACCACCTCGGCGCCCCGGTCGGCGAGCGCTTCGATATTTTCCTGATAATAGAACTGAAATGCCTTGTCTTTGATGATGCCGATTACGGGACGATCTTCGCCGGTTTCATTCAGCGGGGCCGCTTGGGGAAAAGCGTCAATTATCCAGGGTGGCGCACTGCGGGCAATCCGCAGCAGGGCAGAAATATCGAGATAATCGCGGGCGATGGTGCCCGCCACTTCAAGGGCTAGCTGCACATTGTCGTGTTCATCGGGAGGGATCAGCCCCATGTGTCTCTGGACGAAGGGCAGGTCAGGCAGACGCGGCACTGTTCCGTAAACCGGCAGGCCTGTGTATTCTTCAATGGACCGGCGAATCACGGAAGCATGCCGGTTTCCGTTGACCCGGCTCAAGATGACACCGCGGATATCGACTTCGGGATCCAGACGCAGGCAGCCCAACATCATGGCCGCCGCCGTGCGAGTGACTTTATCGCAATCTATAACCATAATGACAGGTGCGCGAAGCAGCTTGGCCAGTTCGGCGGTGCTGAACTCGCCATCGGCAGTCACCCCGTCAAAGAGGCCGCGGTTGCCTTCGATAAGAGAAACGGCGTTTTCTGTGGCACGGCGGGAAAAAAAGCGAACGACTTGTTCAGAACCCATAAGATAAGTGTCCAGATTATAGCAGGAACCGGATGCCGCCCGACCCAGCCAGGCAGCATCAATATAGTCCGGTCCTTTTTTGAAAGGAGTAACCGTGATACCCTGCTGGCGCAGAGCCACGGTTATTGCTATAGAAAGGGTGGTTTTCCCTGCGTCGCCCCGTAGAGCGGCCATGATTAAGCGCGGACATGGTCGGTTCATAATTCATTTCCTATTTATCCACAGTTTCATTCCTTGGGAAAATATTCAGTCAGCATGATGTATGTTGTGCTACCGCTTGACCAGTATTTCAGCACTTCCTCATCAAGAAGCTCTTTCACGGCATTCTGCACGGCGTGACGATCTTCGCTGGGAAGCCATTTGGTGACGTCCCGGATATAAAACATCTTTTTGTCTCCTTTGGATTTTTCGCGAAACAGGTCGGCGATACGCGATTTTAAATCATCATTCATAACTACCTCCATTTAAATTGTGCGGATGTTCGGAACGTCTCCGTTGCGTGGTCAAAATCGTCGATATGCTGGTCCGTGAACGGAATGCCTGTAAGGCTGAAAAACCTCTCCCAGCCGATCCGTTCAATCCATTCACCGACGCGTTCATGTTTCCACGCGTGTTTCGCGTAAATTTCAAGGATGTTTTTTACGGCATTCACCACTTCCGGCCAACGCGGCGGATTGTTGGGGAGAAAAGGGATAGCCAGTTTGGAGAACATCGGGGCGCTGCGGGCGTTGGACACTTTGCCGCCGACCCAGATGGAAATGCCGTCATTTTCGGGATCGGCAATGGGCATGGCGGGACAAACGGTGTAGCAGTTGCCGCAGTACATGCATTTTTCATCATTGACGGTAACGGCCTTGTTTTTCATGTCGCCGCGGATGGCTCCGGTCGGGCAGGAGGCGACGGTGGACGGAATTTCACAGACGTTACGCAGTCGTTCATTATCAACCTTGGGTACGGTACGATGGATGCCCAAAATGGCAATATCCGAACAGTGTACGGCTCCGCACATGTTTAAACAACAGGCCAGAGAGATCCGGACATGATTGGGCAGTTTCATGGTTATAAAGTAGTTGTAAATCTCGTCCATCAGAGCTTTCACCGGGCCGGAAGCGTCCGTTGCTGGTGTATGGCAGTGCACCCACCCCTGCGTATGCACAATATTTGTTACGGCATGTCCTGTGCCTCCCACTGGATAGCCGCGGCTTGTCAATTCGGCAATCAGCGGTTCGATTTTGTTCTTGTCGTCGAGCAGAAACTCGATGTTGTGCCGGCTGGTGAAACGCAGGTAGCCATCGCAGTATTTTTCTGCCAGAGCGCAAATTTCGCGTATATGATCCGTACACAACAGACGAGGTGAACCGGCGCGCACACTGTAGAGTGCTTCTCCCGATTCAGAGACGTGCATAAGCACGCCTGGTTTCAAAATCTCATGATACAGCCACTTCCCGTAATTTCTCTCGATGATGGGAGGCAGCATCTTTTTGTAATTAGGGGGGCCGATGTCTGTTTTTGCCATTTTACTTTACCTCCTTTCCCTTGTCCTCGGGCCAGAAGAAAACGTAGGGATTGGTCCGCGGGGCCTTAACCATCTGGGGAACCGCAGGAAGGCCGACGGCTTTTAAAAAGGCCCGCATGCCCAAGCGTTGAATCAATTCGCCCAATCTTTCACGAGATTTTCCATTCTCGTCCCACCAGTCCTGAACCCGTTCGATCAGGCTCTTCAGTTCATCGTAAGGCGGTTCCAGCTTCATAAACGGTACAATCACCCAGGACAACAGCGCGCCCTTGACAATGGGCGCCTTCCCGCCGACGAGTATAGTGGCCCCTTTCTCTTTTCCCGGTCTCAGTGCTTTCGGCATCAGATTGATGCAGTGCATGCAGCGGGTGCAATCCTCATCGTATATTTTCAGTTCTTTGCCGTTCCATTCCATGCACCGGGTGGGGCAGAGGTCGCAGACTTCTTTTCGGATATCGATTTTCGAGGCGCAGGTGAGCACTTCTTTTTGATTTATCTGGATATCGTCTTTCCATGTTCCTATTATGGACAAGTCGGAGCGGGCAACCGAGGCAACGCAGTCGTTGGCACAGGCGGAAATCTTGATTTTAAATTTGTAGGGAAACATTGGGCGGTGCATCTTGTCCTGATAGGTCATGGTGATGTCGTAGCAAAGGCCAAGGCTGTCGATGCAGGCCCATTCACAACGCGCCGGTCCCACACAGGCGCTGGGTGTGCGCAACGCCGAGCCGGAGCCGCCCAGATCGAACCCGGCATCCGATAGATCGTCAAAGCACGGCTGAAGATGTTCGGTTGTCGTGCCGAGCAGGATGGCATCTCCCGTGGAGCCGTGCATGTTGGTCAGGCCGCTGCCGTGCTTGTCCCAAATATCGCAAAAACGTCGCAGGACATCTGTTTTATAGAACCATCCGGTCGGGTGATTGACTCTCAGAGTATGGAAAGCCTGAACATTGGGGAACAGGTCAGGTCGGTCAGAGTAGCGGCCGATCACGCCCGATCCGTAACCCTTGACGCCGACAATGCCTCCGTGTTTCCAGTGGCCGATTTTATCTTTGTAGGAAAGCTCCAGCTGGTGCAGCAGGTCCTTGGCCATGGGGCTCTTCTGCGCCGCTTGCTTTATTTCCTTTACGAAACTGGGCCATTTACCGGTTTCCAGCTCGTCCAGCAAGGGTGTGTCTGATTTCGCCATGAGTTGCCTCCTTGTTAATCTGTTTTAATGTTTCAGGAGCATTGACGCCACTTTTTTTGAATACCATTCAGTAATTGAATGGTACTATTTTTTTGAAAAATGTCAAGAACTTTATTCCCACAAAAAACCGGACAGGCGCTCCTTTTTTTTCGGTGGCATTATTTGTTTAATTTCTTATTCCGTAAGTTGCCCGGAACAAGATAATTATTCAATTTATTTCAATCGTTAGCTGTTCTCCTTCAAAAAAATCCGCCCGCAGATGCCCTCTGCCGCTTAAAACTTCGATAGAATTCTAACAACAGAAGCTTTTACTAAATCCCAGCCCTGCCTTCATTAACGAGCGGCCATATTATTAACGGCTGGCAGGGAAAAAGGTGTAACTTACCCATATCAGTACTACGAGCAGAACAGCGCCGAGAATAAGACTCCATGTTATCAGTTTCTTTTCAACAGGCAACAGAGGTTCATATTCCATTTTTTCCATTTCATCTTTTATTTTTGTATCAGTCATAATAAACTCCTTTATTATATTGTTGTATTATTGAATTAGCGGCGGCATAACGCCCTGGAAGAATATCCACGATATGATCAACCCGATCCAGATAATAAAACCGAACAAGGCGATGATGTAAACGAGCATCAGCTTTCCGATGCCTTCTTCCCAGAGTTTTTTGAAGTTGGAAGCCAGTCCGATGGAGAAGAATGTCAAAGCGAAAAAGAGTTTCCGGAACACATCGCTTTCTGAAGCCGAAATTTTTAGCTCCGATTTGATTTCCGGCCAGTTCAGCCCGATAATCAGCATGATGAGGAATGTGACAAAATAGCCGATGACAAATTTGGGAAAGCGATCCCATATTTCCCTGGCTTTGGCTTTTTCGCCTTCTATGGGATTAATCTTGGTAGTCCAGATTATGGCCAAGATGAACGCCCATATCCCGATGAAAATGTCGATAAAGATTTTGACGGTCGTGGCCGTTCCCACAACCCATCCCGGTTCATAATTCATGCCCTGGGCCGCGTTTCTGGCGTAAATCAAAGATTCGGCTATTTGACCGCTGGCAACGGCGGCTCCGTCTGTTTTAACTGCTAGGCCCATCCAGGCACCTGCCACTAGTGGTTCATTACTGAGAAACTCCGTCGCGACGAAGGGAAGGATGATGAGTTCGAAAACCGCGAAAATGACGACCAGTGACGAAACCATGATCGGAACGATCGGCCGGGCGCGGATGGCTCCGCCCGTGGCAATGGAGGCGGAAACACCGCAGATGGAAATACCGGAAGCGAGAGGCGCAGACCATTCGCGGCTGAACTTAAAATATTTTCTGGCAAGCAAATATACAAGAGCCCAGTAGATCAGATACGCTTCAACAATGGCGCAAAGCCCTCGAAACATCATCGATGTGGCCAGACCAAGCTGCTCGGCGGATTTTACGCCAAGGCCGACGCCCATGATCACGATGGCCGTTTTGATGAACCATTCCGGCCGGGCCGCTTCTTTGAGCGAAGCGGCAAACTTCGGCATGAAATTGCCGATGAAAAGGCCGACCAGCAACGCCAGAATCAATCCCGCCTCACCGGTCAGTTTAAGCGACCAAGTGAGTCCGAATTTTTCCATTTCCGCGGGTGTCTGCGCGGCGATGACGGCGTAATGTCCGATGATGGTGCAAGCATATGTCAGCCAGAAAATGACCGTAAAACCATAAATGAATTTTTTTAGATCATAACCGAGGGATTTTGCACCTACCATTAGTATCCCCAGCACGGCAAGATATGTTAAAATAATCGACACTATTGGATTGAGCGCCGCGTAGGCCTTTGATGCTGGTGCGATAGATTTGGTGAATTCCGTCCATACTTTAGGTGTGATAGCCCATCCCAAGAGGTCCAGACCCGCAAGTGAGCCAAGTGAAAGAAGAAAAATAAACAACCCCAACCAAACCGACCACCAGTCTTCGGTTTTGAAAAAATCTTGCTTATTACTCATAAAGACCTCCTTTCTGTTTATTTTATTGTGAAAAATGCCTTTAAAAATCTCTTACCTGTTGGTGAAAAACACTAACCGGTTTTTTCACACACAATAGTGATTTTCGACACTACGAAACTTTTAGAATGTATTACGAGTTTGTCATCCCCCCTTTTATTTTGATTTTAGGCAAATTAATATTCTTTATTTCCGGAGTTATTTGATTGTTGAAAGGGGCATACGTGTGAGTGAAGAGTTTGATTAGAACATATTTATCATGACGAGCTGCAGGAATTAATTTAATCTTTTTGTTTAATGGGAGGAGCTCAACAAACATCATGGAATCTCTCCTAGGTAATGCTGATTTTAAAAAGCCATTACTTTGCTGACGAGTTGAGTATTAAACGATTGTATTATAGGAAGAACGTATTTTTATGTCAAGGGGATTATAGGTGAACGGAAAAGATCGATTTTATTGCGTAAAAAAACATGGGGCGAATCCTTTATTTAGGGGCTGGTGGTTTGGCGTCCAGCGACAGGGGTGGGATTGCCCTTCGATTTCATCCGGTCGGGTGTAATTAAAGGAAGAAAATTTTCTCGTTACCATGCTTTTTGTGCCTGGCGGTTGGTCGGATAAACTTCTGACTTGGGGTGAAAAAGAAAAACAGAAATTCACGCCCTTTTTATCGAGCGCAGTACAGGTTGTCGCAAGGGCAACGATTAAAATCAAAGTATTGCATTTTGTGACTGCAGTCGTTTGTTATTTGGGAATTGGTTGTAAATCAAGTTTTTTATCTGATGTTCACGTCATTTTTATTGACAGAAAAAACAGCGCTTTATATAGTTGAAACCGTGAAAAGGAGACAAATTTCTATGTTCTTGCGAAACTCTTACGTTGGCCGATTTTCTTTGTTCGTGGCGCTGTTTTATCTGTGCATTACATTTACGGGTTGTGCCGTTGTTAAAGTGTCGTTCGTCAGTAACGTCGACTATATGTCGCTCCGTCGCAGCGATATACTCACAACCGGCGAACTAAGCGTTTATACCGCTGCTGCCTTACAGGTTTTCGGTATCGACAAAAATCAATGCGGTGAATCTGGTGATTTTTGCCGTGAAGTTTTGATGAACAATATTGGACTGGACGCCGAGGACCGTTTGTCAGCGCTTGCCGAACTCTGGATGCAGAAAGCCTTGTCGATGGATATAGAACCCGTGAGCGGCGGGCAAGTAGAGACGATTATCAATGCGTATCTGGAAACAGCCAGATATGCATATGCATATCTTTTTTTAACCGAACGGCTACTCGATGAAAGAGCGCTGGAAAATCGTCAAATACAGGTACTCGACTACTATAATTTTGCCGTGCAAAAAACGCTTACCACTTTGTTTAAATATTACCGGGGAATATCGCGGCTTAAAGTCGACCTGGAACAGGGAGCTCATCTGCAATCCGGACCGTGGAATATTACGATAAAAGCAGAGGAATTGCGGCTGGCCGATAAACGTCAATTGCCGGATGATTTAATTCCGGCTTCCTTGCTTTCTTTTTCCGGCTTGCGTAATCAGTATTATCGTGACGGTCTGGGAGCCGAGCTGGTGGCTGTTACTTCCGAAAGGGTGGTAAGTGCGCGTAGCGCGAAAATTCCTTACAGCGAGACACCATTTCCGGCAGTGACAGCGATTATCAGTTTCCCCGGAAAAAGTTTGGAGGAGGTGTTAGCAACCCATGACGCAGTCATAAAAGGTTATGACCCCTATAGTCGTGTGAGTATTAAACTGGCCGGAAAGGAAATCCCATTGTCGGCGAATTTCACCGCAGGGTACGGGTTATGGCTGGCGCGGTCCGGTTTTGCCGCTCAATCACTTCTGACTTTGATTGGAAAAGGGGATGTGCTGGAAAAGCCGCGTATCTATCTGATGCAACCTTACAATCCAAATCATCACATAGCAATCATGCTTCATGGGTTAGCCAGCAGTCCCGAGGCTTGGGTAAATTTGGCCAACGAGATATTAGGCGATGAGACACTGCGGCAGAATTTTCAGATATGGCAGATTTATTACCCGACCAATGCCCCTATTGCGCTTAATAATCATGAAATTAGAAAAGCAATCGAACAGACTTTGGCCTGTTTTGACCCGGAGGGCACAACGCGTTCTTCACGCGACATTTTACTCATCGGTCATAGTATGGGTGGAATGCTTTCGCGATTGATGGTTTCTTCTTCTGGAGATCGTTTGTGGGATGCTTTTCTGGAAAAATTTCCGCTTGAGGGAAAGCGTCTTGAGCGTGTCCGTGAAAAACTTGGTCCTTATATGTATTTTCAACCATTGCCGCAGGTCAGCAGAGCTATTTTCATTGCCGCCCCGCACCGGGGCACTCCCGTAGCGGAAATAGCGCTGGTGCGGTGGCTAGCAGACTTTGTGACGGTACCGTTGGATCGTTTTAAGGAAATAGCGCAACTCCTTGTTGATCCTAAATCGGTTGGTCCTGTTTCGCTGATTCGCCCATTAAATAGCATAGACAACCTCAGTAGCCATGATCACTTTGTCCAATTAACCGCGGATTTGCCTATATCTTCCAGGGTGCGTTATCATTCGATTATTGGTAATAGGAATCCTCGCTTGCCCTTGAAAGATTCCAGCGACGGGGTGGTTCCGTATTCAAGTGCTCATCTTCAGGGCGCGGATTCGGAACTGGTGGTTTCTTCCGGGCATAGCGTTCAGGAAACGCCACAGGCTATTATTGAAATCCGGCGTATTATGCACCTGCATCTCAAGGAATTGGGGGGTAGGGACGGCCGATGAAAGTATCGCTGGATGGTAACGATTTAATCAAGTTCCCGGGATTCACGGCTTTTTTTCAGTTGAAAGATAAAAACGCGCTGATTTGAATTTTGCTTATGGTTTTCTGTCATCAATGAAAATAAGGTTATCCGTTGCCGGCATAGCAATCTTTTCTTGTTTTTATTGTAATCATCAAATTATGACTTTTAAATTTGTTTCAAATAACTTAATATCAAAATAAGTTTAAGATTAGTTATTTGGATGAAAGTCCCGGAAAAGGAGTAAATAACTTTAAAATATATCAAAATTATTTTTTCGTGCGGCGCACGATTGACGGAGGGCTGCTGATTTTTTCAGTTTTTAATCTGTGGCTCCGCAGGATACTGGGTGTATAAACGAACGCAGCCGCTGGTTTGAGTTTCCCCGCAAGTCATTCAATGCGGCAATTTGTTGTTTCATCGGGGGTCAGGAAGTTATTTGTGCTCATGCCGGACTTTATTTTTGTCTTGCTCTTGTAACCATCAGCTGTGACAGAACGGGAGGGTGTCATGGAGGAGAAAATTAAGAAAACTATTTTTAAAAAAGTTGCGCAGGAACCTTTTGCCAGAAAATTAGGTCTGCAATTAATCGATATTCGGGAAGGTTACGCCAAAGTGGAAATGGTTTTTACCGACGATTTGGAAAACATGTTCGGTATGGCGCATGGCGGCGCGGTTTTTTCGCTGATCGATGCGGCTTTTGAAGTCGCCTCCAATTCACACGGTACGATGGCCGTGGCTTTAAACATGAACATAAATTACCTTGCTTCTCCAGCCAAAGGAGCAGTAATTACCGCCGAAGCAAGAGAAGTCAACCAAACGAAGAAAACTGCTGCCTATGATATTCGCGCTGTCGATAATTCGGGCAAACTTTTAGCCATTTGCCAGGCGCTGGTTTATCGGCTGGAAAAACCATTACCGTTTCTGGAGAATTAATTAAGGCGAGACAGAAAACAAAAAAGCCTCCGAACTTTTTAAAGTTCGGAGGCTTTTTCATCAAAAAATTTTACTGTGGCAATGCGCCGGTAAATATTTCTTCAAACGCTTCCACAACTGCTTGTTCCCCGGATGTTATGTAATCCAGATAACCTTGAAAATGTTTGAATTCCGAACCCAGGTAGAAACGGGCTGATAAAATTTTCCCGTAATAGAAGGCGGCTTCCATGTTGTCCTTGACCAGATTTACCACTTTTTCTCCGGCGATATCACCGGCGATTGCTTTCAGCTTAGGAACGGCGACCGTTAATGACCATAAATGCATCCAGGCGTGCGCCAGCATTCTCATCGCCTGTTGCAGCGGTGTGGCAATGGCCAGAATATCAAGCATTTTTTTCTTATCGCGCAGCTCGGCCAATTTCTTCACGGTGGCATCCATTTTAGTTACGCCATCGCGCACGGCACCCACATATTTTTCATCGACAATGCCTTTGGCTTTTTCTATTGTTTCAGCAATTCTCTTTTTAAAAATACTGAAATTATACATTTCCGGATTCATCAGCAGTTTCCGCATGGTTAAATCTATAGACTGGATGCCGTTTGTTCCTTCATAAATAGCCAGAATTTTACAGTCGCGCGCGAACCGCTCTACGGGATATTCCGAACAGTAGCCGTAACCGCCATAAACTTGCATGGCTTCGGATGTCACCAGCCAAGCCAAATCGGAATTGCCGGCTTTACATAGCGGGATCAGGAAATCCAGCAGGCCCTTAGCTTCTTTGGCATTTTCTCCCTGTTCCACATGGCTTAAGTCGCCGGAAATAGCAGCCAAAAGTGTCAGCATTCTCATTGCTTCCACTTGCGACTTCATCCACAAGAGCATTCTTTTTACGTCGGGATGTTTTATTATGGGAACAGAAGCCCCTCCCTTTGCCGCGGGATCTGAGCCCTGAATTCTGTTTTTGGCGTAAGTAATTGCGTGCATGTAGGCGGCGCTGGAGCAGCCTGCTGCCTGATTGGCCACGTCCAAGCGTGCTTCATTCATCATCTGGAACATGATTTTCATGCCCTGACGTTCTTCACCCAAAAGATAACCGATGCATTTACCGTTATCGCCCAAACTTAGCGAACAGGTCGCCGAACCTTTGATGCCCATCTTATGTTCGATGCCGGCGGTAATTATATCGTTCCGTTCGCCGAGGCTTCCATCGGGGTTAACAAGATATTTGGGCACAATGAATATGGATATACCCGGCGTGCCCGGGGGGTCGCCTTCGATGCGGGCGAGAACCGGATGGATGATATTTTCAAACATGTCATTGTCGCCGGCCGTAATGAATATTTTTTGGCCGGTTAAAAGATAAGTGCCGTCTTTTTGTTTGACCGCTTTTGTTTTTAAGGCGCCGACATCAGAACCTGCGCCCGGCTCGGTCAGGCACATTGTACCGCCCCACTGACCGGTTGTCATTTTTTCCAAATAAGTTTTCTTTAACTCATCTGAGCCAAAATTTTCGATCAACCGCGATGCGCCGCCCCTAAGTGAGTCATAGGTAATAAAACCCACGGCAGCGGCGGAAAAATAATCCATTATTGCCCGGCAGATAACTTCCGGCATTCCCACGCCGCCCCATTGAGGGTCGTTTCCAAGACAGGGGAATCCGGATTCCCTGTATAGATTCATTGTTGTCTTGTATCCTTCGGGAATGGTGACGGATTTTGTTTGGGGTTCATACTTGGCGCCGGTTTTGTCGGCTTCAGCGCTGGCAGGATAAAGCTGTTCGACAGCAATCTGTTCGGCAAGTTCCAGTGTAGCGTCGTAAGTGTCTTTATCAAAGGCGGAAAATTTTTCATACTTGCCGAGTTTGTCCGCCTCCAAGATTTCATAAAGAACAAATTTTACATCTCGTGAATCAATTAATGCATTTAATCCCATAATACACTCCTCAATTTATTTTATTTTTTATGCGGAATTGTTGCCCTGCCTGAAGCATTACCTGAATTCAACTTTATTTCAGGAAGCAAAGAGGTTACAAAAATCCGACAATTTATTTTTGAGTTTTTAAAATAACGGTTGCACAATACAGCAAAGTCCGTATAAAAATCAAGCTAATCTTGTCATCTACTTTTCAAAAGCTTTTCTATTGATTGTCATAATTGTCTGGCATGTTTACACGTTTTCATTATAGTATAAATTTTTCTTATTTTTTGCATTAGGGACTTAAGTTCACCGGTTGATATTTGGCCGAGTTGATGCTATTATTTTAGTGTAATGATGTTTATAACATAAGACGCGCGAAACGCGGTTAAAAAATATCTCTTTATGTTTGGGTATTTAAGATGATGATACAGGGGAAAATAGATCCCCGCGATTTATTAATTTGCTGCTCTTGAAACAGCCTCGTGTTTGGCCTTGGAATCTTTCAAATAGAAGGGACCGGTAAATGAATATCGGCAGGCTGGCAGAAGATAATATTAAGCGGTTTGGCGAATATAAATTCGTCAATTACGAAGGGCGCTGGCATACCAACGTGCGGATAGACAGTGCGGCCAACCGTCTGGGCAATGCGCTCAAATCTCTCGACGTCAAAAAAGGAGACAGGGTAGGCGTGCAGCTGCTCAACTGTCCGGAGCTTTTGCACGCGTTTTTCGCCGTTTTTAAAATCGGCGCGATATTAGTCCCGATAAATCCTTCTCTGCGCGTTCCTGAACTTGCGTATCTGTATCAGGACGCGGGAATTAAAGCTTTAATCAGCTCTCCTGATTATCTTGACAAGATAAGAGAAGCTCGACGTGACGCGCCGCAGCTTATTCATATAATTTTAACGGGGAAAAAATCACCCCGCGACGCGATTTCTTACGGCAAGCTTATAAAACAGGAATCTGCTTTATTAACTATTGAAGAAACGGACAATGATGACACGGCGGTGATGATTTATACCGCCGGCACCACCGGCAATCCTAAGGGGGTAATGCTCACTCATTATAACTGGTATACACATGTGACCGGGTATTACGAGACGGTTTTACTTGATTCCTGGGGTGTAGCCGCTAAAGGCGCGGTAAAAAAACAAAACAAAGTCGCCGCGAAGAAAGTCGAAGTGTTTGGAGTCAGCCGCGAGAGAGTTTCTCTGATAACATTGCCGCTTTTCCACGGCTATGGAGTTTTCGCTTTGAATTTGGAATTTCTCACGGGCGGCAAGCTTGTCTTGCTCGACAGATGGGATGCCGAAGAAGCAATGAAGCGTATTGAAAAATATAAAATCACCGAATTCCGCGGCGTGCCCACGATGTATATTCAACTGCTCAATCACCCGAAGGCGGATCAATACGATTTAAGTTCGCTTGTAACCTGCATTTGCGGTTCCGCGCCGATGCCACTCACCGTGGCGCGCCAATGGAAGGAAAAACACGGCATCGACATCTGGGAAGGTTATGGGCTGAGCGAGGCCACCACTGTCAACTGCGGCAATATCGCCCGGAAAAGGCCGCCAAAATACGGTTCTATCGGCACCTGTTATCAAAAGTGCAACACGATAAAAATTTTTGATGAAGCGGTCAAAGAAGTGCCTGCCGGACAGACGGGTGAGATTGTGATTAAAGGCCCCTGCGTGATGAAAGGTTACTGGAATAAGCCGGAAGAGACGGCCGCCGTGTTGAAAAACGGCTGGCTGCACACGGGTGATGTTGGTTATATGGATGAAGACGGCTACATTTATCTAACCGACCGGAAGAAAGACCTGATTATCCGCGGCGGAGAAAATATATACCCCAAGGAAATAGAAAATATTCTTCATCAGCACCCGGCAGTGTTGGAGGCGGGAGTGATTGGAATTCCAGACGAAGTTTACGGCGAGGCTGTCAAAGCTTTTGTTGTCCTTAAAAAGGAAGGCGCTGCTTCCTGTGAAGAGTTAATGAATTTCTGCAAAGATAATATGCCGACATACAAGAGGCCGAAAGTCATTCAGCTGATGAATGAGCTGCCCAAAAGCGCGGTAGGAAAAATTCTGCGGCGGGAACTCAGGAATATAGGCTGACTCACGAAACATCCTGCAAATTGCAGAATTTGCCGTATTGAACCTTGTGCGGGTTCATGATATTTAGCTATTAAAAATCAACAGTTATAGGGAGCGGAAAATGCATGGCAATGTCGTCAAATTGCTTTTCTTTGCATGCTTCTGTTTTGTTTTATCTTGTTCAACTCTGCAGATTCAGAAATTTAGCACAGATGTAACGTCATCATCGGCAGATACCGAGGCGCTTTTTTTTGATGCTGCGGCGAGAGGAGATATTTTTTTGGTCATGCGGCTGGTCGAAGAAAATATGGTTGATGTCAATGTCCGCGACCATTACGGGTGGAGGGGATGGATGTACGCGGCTCGTTACGGACATGACGGTCTTGTTGAATATTTTTTGACGAAAAAGATTAATATCAACGCACGCGAAGATAAAGGGCAAACGGCGCTGATAATTGCCGCGAGCGCCGGGAACGCGCAAGTTGTCGAATTTCTGCTGGACAGCGGCGCCGATGCCACCATTCAGGATTTTTATGGATATACGGCGCTGAAGTGGGCGATATACGACCGCAGATGGGATTGTATCTGTTTGCTGGCCTCGGTGAAAAAAGGAATTGATATCCAGGATTCCAAAGGCGAAACAGCGGTGCACATGGCGGTGAAATTTGATTATTACGATACGGTGAAGCTTTTAATTGATAAGGGGGCGAATCTAAATATCAAGGACAAAAACGGGAACACCCCTTTGATTCTTGCCGCCGCCGCGGGCAATAAAGCGATGGTGGAAATTCTTGTTTCCGGCAAAGCGAATATATTTATTAAAAACAATCTCGGAAAAACGGCGCTTGTCGCGGCCAGAGAAAATAGCTATCAGGAAGTTGTGAATATTTTGCTCAAGAAGATGAAAAAGTGAGGAAAATAAAAAGAAATAATTGCCGGCAAATTGTTGCTGTTTCCGTCATTCTTCTGCCGGTGTTTATTTATAGCTGTGCTTATTTAAGCATTCCGGCGGAAGATAATACCGTAACGCCACCTTCTTTCAGCAGTGGGGAGAGGCTTGTTACATACAATTGCGCCGTCGTTAAGGGACAGGTTATCTCTCTGGATGAAACAAAAGACCCGACTTTGCTTGTTGCTTACCCGCTTTCTGCGTTCCAAGAGGAGCTGACCGACTGTATAATTTTGAGTAGCTCAAGCCCGTTCATGTTTTATTTATCCGAAGGCGATTACATGTTTTACGCCTTGACTGATTTTAATAATGACGGTTTTTACACGGAAAACGAAGTTTCCGGCGTTCACGGGGCGTTTTCTTTGCCCCGAAAAGTATCCATACGCCGGGAAAATGTATTCAAGGATGTGGTGATTTACACGTCGAGGGAAAATTCCAAGAAAATTATCTTCCCGCGGCAAATACGTATTGATGAACGGCAGGTAACAAGCCAGCTCACCTACAACGGGCAGATATCCAAAATTTACGATGAAAATTTTTCTTTTGGTAACGCGTCGGTGGGCTGGTGGAATCCCACCGCTTTCATGAAGGCTTTCGGCGCTCATATTTACTTGATGGAGAAATATGATCCGGGAAAAATCCCTGTTCTTTTTGTTCATGGGGCGGAAGGAAGCCCCCGGAATTGGGTTTATTTTTTCCTGCGTCTTGACCGCAGCCGCTACCAGATGTGGTTTTTTTATTATCCTTCCGGTATCCATCTCTCCCTTGCTTCAGGGCTTCTTTATGACGAGGTGATGGAACTGCACGCGAAGTATGGGTTCAAAAAAATTTGTGTAGTTGCCCATAGTATCGGCGGGCTGGTTGCGCGTTCGTTTTTGACTAGATATAAATTTGATGAACAAAGCGACTTTGTGAAGGTCTATGTAACTTTCGCTACACCTTGGTCCGGTTTTGAAATAGCGGACGCTTCGCAGAATTTACCGTATAAAAGCCTGCCGAGTTGGATGGATATAGGCGCGCAGAGTGTTTTTATCCGCAGAATAATGGATATGAAATTGCCGAGGAATATCCATTATTACCTTTTTTACGGAAAGAAGGATCAGGTTTCTGAAGGCAGAGCTCTGGATGATCGGGCGGTATCGGAAGCCAGGGAAATTCTAGGATTTGACTGCGATCATAACTCCATGTTAACTGATCGCGGTGTTTTTCGAAAATTCGATGAAATATTAAAGAGAGAATTTCGCTGAGCCGTATCCGGCTGAATTAAGAAAGTTCTTTTTCAGCCAAGGGCATCTATCACACTTTTGATAAATTCTTCCATGCCCCATTCATTATCGTAAGTCATGCCCAGACGCACTATTACAAGTTTAGACGAAGGGATGACCGCGATGATTTGTCCCTGATAACCACGCGCAAAAAAAGTATCCACGGGAATTCTCGGATGTGGACGTTCTTCAGGCGCAACACCCGCGCCGCCGTTGAGCCAGAAATGAGCACCGTATTGGCCCTGAGGTGCTGCGGGTGTCGGTGTGACAGAGTACTTTACCCAACCTGCGGGAAGGAGGCGCTGACCCTGCCAGACACCATCATTGAGGTAAAGAAGGCCGAAACGGGCATAGTCACGCGCGGTTGCGTAAAGGAAAGAAGAACCAATGAAAGTTCCCCTCGCGTCGGTGGACCAGACGGCGCTCCTCATCCCTATTTTATTAAATAGTTCTCGGCGTGGAAGGTTCCAGTAGTCGTTGATGTCAGTCGTTTTGTCTTTGATTATCCGGCAAATTATGTTTGTTGTTCCGGAAGAGTAACGCCATTCTTTATCAGGTGAGGCGGCTTGTGGTTTTCCTGCGGCAAAGGCTGCCATATCCGGTTGTAAAAAAAGCATTATGTTCACGTCGGAAATAGGTTTCTCGGCGTAAGCCTCAGTCCATTCAAGACCGGAGCTCATGCGCAGCATGTGATCCGGGGTTATGTAATGGCGCGGATCGTTGGCACTTTGCCATTCCGGGACGGGCGCGGGTTGTTTGATGTCGATTTTTCCCTGCATGACCATGATGCCAACTATGGCGTTTACCATGCTTTTGGCTATGGACCAGCTTAGAAGCGGTGTGTCTTTAGTTATGCCATCACCGTAACGTTCGGCGATAATGCGGCCGTCATGAACAACAATTACAGCACGGGTGTACAGTTTTTTCTGCTGGTTATTTTCCAGAAAAAGTTTTTCCACGGCGCTATCGATTTTTGCCATGTCGATGTTTGCCGACGGCGCTTCCGAGGGCATTAAGTCGCCCTGTGGCCAAGGAATTTTTTCCGGATACGCCGGTTCGGCGGAAATTATTTTCGGCCGCCAGGCGAGGACGTTTTTCTCGTCGGCACTGGAGACGAGGATTGGCCCCAAACCGTCTATGTGTATTGCTTTTCTTTTGAATATTCCCGTCCCCAGAAACGAGCAAGTGACGCTTTTTTCTGGCAGATTTATTTCAGCCTTAAAAAGTTTAAATAGGTTATTGAAACCCACGTCTTCGCGCTCGACCGTTTTGTCATCGCGCCCGGAGACAAAAATGGCCGCGCAAAGAGCCTTGGCTTTGAAAGCGCAACCTATAGGCAACTGCTGAACATATTCCCTGTTTTTGTAAACACCTAAGATTGCCGCGGCGACAAATACAAGCACAAGGACTAAAACGATTCTTTTCGGGATAAATACTTTCATTGGCTGTCCTTTCTTTTGATTTGAAAAGTTAAAAATGTTTTACCCAATATTTTTTAAATGACAACTTTTGCCTTAAAAAAGCTTCAATTTCTTCGGAAGAATAACCCGGCCATTTTTCAAGAATAAATCTACTGTGTTCGCCAAGGCTGGGTGCAGGTATGCGGATGCTTCCATGGAGTTCGGAAAACTTATAGGGGAAGCCGGGGATATCGATATCCCCGGCTTGTTGATGATGAACTTTCTGGAATATGCCGCACGATTTCAGGTTTTCGTCGTTGTTTACCTGTTCGGTGGTGTAGGCGATGCCGCAAGGGATTTTTTTACGCTCCAATATTTTTATTATTTCCTGCGATGTATGACGTAATGTCCATTCTTCAATAAGTGCGACCGCTTCTTTATGATTATGGATTTGAGATATAATGTTATTGAATTTCGGGTCGGTGGCCATTTCTGGATGACCGATAATTTCCGCAAGTGTTTTCCACTGGCGAGCAGAGACGGAAACGATGGCTACTTTCCCGTCTCTGGACTTGAAGAACCCATAGAAAGGCATTTTGTCGGAGGAATTCATTACCTCCGCCGGTTTTCTGCCCAGGCTTTTTTCTATGTTCAGCGCTACGTCTCCCAGCGCCCTGTCCAGAAGAGCGCGGTAATTATTGAAATACATGACATCCTGCATGGAAATGTCGATATAGCGACCCCGGCCGGTTTTCATTTTGTGGATAAGCGCCAGCAGGGTGGCATTGGCGGCATAGGCTCTGGTCATTAAATCGCCCCAGTAGTTGGCGGACATAAGGCAAGTATCTTGACCGTTCCAGAACTGTCCGCCTGTCGCTTGGGCGATAATGTCGAAGGCGGCTCTTTCAGGATTGACGCCCGTAGCGCCGAATCCGGAAATCTGCGTGTAAATTATATCTTTTTTTATTTTTTTTAAATCATCGTAACCGAGCCCGTTTCTCTCCAGCGCACAGGGAATGAGGTTTTGCACAAAAATATCCGCCTGCTTCGCGAGCTTTTGCATGATTTCTTGGCCTTCTTTTTCCTGCCAGTTCACCGCGATGCCGTATTTATTACGGTTAAGCACAGAGTAACAGCGCTCCGCGCCGGGCATCAACTGAAAATTGATTCTTAACGTATCGCCTCCTGGCGGTTCAACTTTGACTACGTCCGCGCCCATATCGGCAAAAAGCTACGTGCAGCGGGAACCGGAGATAAACTGGGTGACATCGATGACTTTTATGCCGGCAAGAATTTGCATAAAATGCCCTTTCGTAAGTTGTAAACTGTTTGGGCGCTGATTTTTATTATGTAATTAACATATTTTAAGATAGATTTCTTTCATTTTTTATCATTTACAATTTATATTAGAAAGGCTACTAAATGCTAAATTTCTTATGAGATTCGGATTAATCAGGAGGAAAAGTATTGGGCATTTTGGGAAGTCCGCGTATGGGGGCAACAGCGATATTCTTCTTGATGAGGCGCTGGCCGGAGCGAGAGAAACGGGAGCGGAGGTGGAAAAAGTTATTTTGGATAAATTGAAAATTTTCGGCTGCAGAGACTGCAAGAAATGTAATGAAACAGGTATTTGCGTTATTAAGGATGATATACAGGAAATTCACAAAAAGATACTTGAAGCCTACGCCATCATTCACAGCGTTCCCGTTTACTTCTGGTCGATGACGGCGCAGATGAAAGCTTACTTGGACAGATAGTGCGCTTTATTTGACGCTGAATGGCGCTGGCAGAAACAATATTATCCGAAAATGAAAGACAAGCGCATCGGTCTTATAACTGTTTGCGGCGACCCCAACCCACGCACGGCTGATCCCATCGCGCACAGTTTTAAATCAACAGCGGAGATGACCAAACCAAACTGGATCGGGGTTGTTATGGCCTCTGCGTCAGACAAAGGCGAAATCATCAAAGATGAAAATGCCAGGAAACAGGCTTTCGAACTGGGTAAAAAGCAGCCAAATCGCAATAATCTGTTGCTGGAACACACGAAGAAAGTACTTGACCCATTGTCATTTGAGAATAAGGCCGTCAGCAAAGGAATTTTTCTGAGAAATCAGTGTTTGGCCGAAACCGGAAAAGATTTTTTTGTTAATGCGCCTCGTCCCAGTTTTTACCCGCGGCAATTTCTACTTTCAGCGGCACTTTGAGTTGAATGACTTCTTCCATTTCTTTTTTGACTAATGCCACGACTTCGTCTTTTTCTTTTAGCGGCGCTTCCAGAATTAGTTCGTCGTGTACCTGCATGATGAGTTGTGCGGCAAGATTTTTTTTCGTCAGCAGATGCGCAATGTTAACCATCGCCACCTTAATCAAATCTGCCGCGGTGCCCTGAATGGGTGTGTTTATCGCCATGCGTTCGGCGAATTGCCGGACGGAGGGAATCTTGCTTTGCAGCTCCGGCAGATAGCGCCGGCGGTTCAAAAGAGTGCAGACGTAGCCGTCGCGTTTCGCGCCTTCCAAAATTTCATTCAGATATTCGCGCACTTTTTTATAACGCTCAAAATATCCGTCAATGTAAGCCTGCGCGGTTTTTTGAGCAACGCCCAGCTCTTTGGCCAGGCCGAAAGCACTCATGCCGTAGAGAATGCCAAAGTTGATCACCTTTGCCTGTCGACGCATTTCGGCATTTACCATTTCCGGAAATACGCCGAAAACATCGGATGCCGTTCGGGTGTGAATGTCTTCATCGGATTGGAAAGCATCAATGAGCGCTTTGTCTTCGGAAAGATGCGCCAGCACGCGCAGTTCAATCTGCGAATAATCGGCGGAAATAAGTTCATAGCCCGGCGCGGCAATGAAAGCCTGCCGGATTCTTTTCCCTTCCGGCGTGCGGATGGGGATGTTCTGCAAGTTGGGATTGGAGCTGGAAAGCCTGCCGGTGGCCGTTGCCGTTTGATTATACGAAGTATGGATACGGCCGGTTTGAGGATTAATCAGCGCAGGCAATGCGTCCACATAGGTGGATTTAAGCTTGGACAATGAGCGGTAAGACAAAATCTCTGCAGGCAGCTCGTGGCTTTGAGCAAGAAAGGTAAGAACTTCCATATCCGTGGAGTAGCCTTCTTTGGTTTTCCTGCCGGTGGGAAGTTTCATTTTTTCAAAAAGAATCACCCGCAGTTGCTTTGGTGAATTTATGTTGAATTTTTCTCCTGCCAGTTTGTAAATCTTGTCTTCGGATAAAGATAGCAACTGCCCCAGCTCCACCGACATTTGGTTTAAAATTTTTGTGTCGATAAGCACGCCTTTTTTTTCCATGGCGGCCAGTACATGCAAAAGCGGCATTTCCACTTTGGAGTAAAGTTCGTCCGCCGCTATTTCCTTAAGCTTACCCGGCAGGAGATTCCCCAGTTTTTCTATTGCTTCGGCGCGCCCGGCCCCATACTTCGCCATTTTGTCGATATCCGCAGCAGAAAGAGAATTATTTTTAACGTCCGCAGTATCCGGCGCGGAAGGCAACTGCTCGTGTAAATATTCCCAGGCGATTTCCGCAAGCTCATAAGACGGTTTGGCGGGATTTAGCAGATAAGCCATCAATGCAGTGTCCTCTGCCGCTTGAAGGTTAAAATCGGGCTGTAAAATGAGAGTATTTTTCAAATTATGAAAATATTTTTTTATTTGGTCGCTGGAGAAAAATGGTGTGAGCGCAACAAATACCTGCTTTTTATCCAACTGGTTTTTATTGCCGGGACGATTGAGCGGTATGTAAAAAGAAGCGCCGTCAATACACGTGGCGATACCCGCCAAAAAAGAGCGTTGATTTTTTTCCCAGATAAATTCGCAGGAAAAACCGCGGCATTGGCGCAGTTTTCCGAGAAGGTCATTGAGCATTTGATTGTCAGCAATAACCGTGCAATCTTTTGTGGATGCAGGTTTTCCTTTTCTGATTTCCTGTAGCAGAGAAGAAAATTCAAATTCACTGAAAAGCTTTGTCAGAAGTTCTTTGTCCGGTTCTTTACGCGCCGCTTCATTCAAGTCAAAATCGATTGCGATATTTCTACGAATAAGCGCCAGTTGGCGGCTGAGCCTGGCCTGCTCGGCGTATTTTTTAAAACTTTCCCTTAATTTAACATTGCGCAGGTTGTCCGCGTTTTGTATAACTTCTTCCAGCGAGCCGTATTCCTCGATCAGTCTTTGTGCTGTTTTTGGGCCGACGCCGGGAACGCCGGGAATATTATCCGATGTGTCTCCCATAAGCCCTAAAATTTCCACCACTTTATCCGGTGCCACGCCGAAGCGTTCTTTCACCGCCGCTACGTCATAAGTCTTGTCTTTCATCGTGTCGACCATAGTGACATTCTCATCAATAAGTTGCATCAAATCCTTATCTCCGGATACAATGACGGTGCGCCAGCCTTTTTGGGATGCCTGCTCAGCCAGTGCTCCAATAATATCGTCCGCCTCCGTTCCTGGCATTTCCAAAACGGGGATGGAAAAACCGCGGATGATATCTTTGATAAAAGGTATTTGTGGACTCAAATCGTCCGGCATGGGTTTGCGCGTGGCTTTGTAATCGGTGAATTCCTCATGACGGGTGGTGGGACCTTTGACGTCAAAAGCGATGACGATGTAATCCGGCTTAAGCTCGCGCAGGAGCTTCAGAAGCATATTTGTAAAACCGTAAATGGCGTTGGTGGGGAAGCCTTTGGAATTGGTCAACGCAGGAATAGCGTAAAAAGCGCGGTAGAGATAATTGCTGCCGTCCACCAGGGCGACGACGGGAATTTCATTTTTTGCAGGCATAATTAATTTTTTAAATGGGTAAGCCCATGCCGCCCTTTGGGGCCATTGAACGGATGGGCTTATCCTTTTGTTGAACGAACCTGTACGTTTTTTTGCTGAAAACGTTCAGCTTATTATTCGGCTTTTTCAATTTGTTTTTTGGCTTCTTCCAGCTGCTCTCGATATTGTTTATTCAGCTCTTCCATTTTTTTTCTTACTTCTTCGGTAGAAGGCGTGAAGTTGCGGACCTTGTATTCCGCTCTGATTTGCATAATGGCAAGCAGCGCAAAAATGATTCCGAAAACCAGCCATGCTTTCTTTGCCGGTATGTTATGCACGTGAATGCTTGCCGTGACAATAAAGAAAAGACCGATTAAGGCGTTTAAAACTGTGCCGCCATAGGGAATTATACCCAAAATCGCGGCAATCGGCGCCAGAACCGTCAGGTAGGCAACGCATCTATATGAGGTTTCGTAGTTTTCCTGCGAACCCAGCAGTTTCCAGATGACGAACATAATGGCGGCACCGATGAAACTCGCAATAATCATGGCAACAGGAACAAAGATAATAAGCCCCAAGCTTTCTAGAATGCCCCTGTCGATATAACTGAGACCAACGATATTGATAAGGCAGTGAAGAATGCCGGTGACAATGCTGACAACGAGGACGAAAATTACAGGTTCGAGGAATCCTCCGGCTTTGGGCATGGTTTTAAAAAAATTCACCGGTTTTGTTAAAATTTTTAAGGTTTTTTGTGGAATTTCTGCAAAATCAATTTCTCTTACTTCCATAATTCCCATTCCTCCTTAAAATTATAGTTGAACCAAAAGTCGAAAATGTTGGCTTATATTTCTCACGAATTGCCTTTGGCGTCAATACGCTGTTTTGAAAAAAGCCGGTAAATAATAGCCTTTATTCCGTGCGACTAAACTTTGAAAGAAGCGTTAATTTTGAACTTTTTCACCGCACGCATGTCCAGAATATCGGTAACGCCTGTTTTTTCTTTTACACTGTCGAGAATCGATTTAAGTTCTTTAGCCGTTGCTGCATTGACCGTAAACCAGATGTTGTATTCGTCATCGCGTAGATAATTGTGGGTGATGTTTTTGTTGGTGTTGACTGTTTGAACAAAAGTATCGATTTTATCTTTGGGTACACGTGCGGCGCAAAGAGTGCTGACATGTCCCAATTGGGGACCGTCAAAAATTGCACCGATACGGCGTATGATTCCGTTTTCTTTCATTTTTTGCACGCGCGCTAGCGTTTCCACTTCACTGATGCCGCAGCGTTCGGCGATAATTAGAAATGGTTGTTCCTGCAAGGGGAAATCATTTTGCAGAATGTTGAGTATTTTTTTGTCTATGGCGTCCATTTCAAAGCTCTGTTTCCTTATTATCGGAGATATACTAAAAAATGAACTACTTTTTCGGTTCGTACAAACACAGTGGTTCCTCGGCCAGATAATTACCGGTGGCCTCATAGGCACGCGCGCGGCAGCCGCCGCACACTTTGATAAATTCACAGCGCCCGCATTTGCCTTTATATTTGCCGTAATCACGCAAGTCGCGAAAAACTTCTGAAGTTTTCCAGATATCGGCAAAACTTTTCTTAAGCACGTTGCCGCAATCCAATTCCAGATAACCACAGGGCTGTACCTGTCCGACATGAGAAATAAAACAGAAAGTGATGCCGCCGAGACAGCCGCGCGTTGATTCATGAAAGCGGCCGCCGGCTTTTTTGACCGGTTTTGCGTCTTTAATTTTTTGCTGATGCATAATGCGGAAATAATGCGGCGCGCAGGTAGCTTTTAACTGAATAGGGGAGATTACGCTTTGTCGGTGAAACCACTTGAGTGTTTCTTCATAATCCGCGGCGGTAATGGCTTGTTCGGCTAAATCTCTTCCTCTTCCGGTGGGCACAAGCAAGAAAATGTGATGCGCAGCCGCGCCTAAATTTATGGCCAGGTTTTGTATTTCTTGAATTTGCCGCAGATTTGCCGTGGTGATTGTTGTATTTATCTGGAATTCCATTCCCGCGGTTTTCAGCTTTTCAATGCCGCGCATCGCTCCGGCAAAAGCGCCCTGCTCGGCGCGAAAGACGTCATGGCTTTGGGCATCCTTGCCGTCGATGCTGATACTGACGCGCTGAATGCCGCTATTGATCATTTTGCGCGCTACCTGGTCATCAACCAGCGTACCGTTGGTCGCCAGTACCATCCGCAAGCCTTTTTTTGTGCCATACGTTGCGATTTCAAAAATATCCGGCCGCATCAGCGGCTCGCCGCCGGTGAGGATAATTACGGGTTGGGCAAAAGCGGCAATTTCGTCAATAAGATTTAAGCACTGTTTTGTGGAAAGTTCTCCGGAGTACGGGCCGCGGCTGGCCGCAGCGCGGCAGTGAACGCAGTTGAGGTTGCAGACGCGTGTTATTTCCCAGGCAATCATGCCCGGTTTGACTTCTCTGGTTTTTACCAAAATTATTTTTGTTTCCTTTTATAGATTCTCAAAATCATTCTGCCAGATGGATTGCAGGAGTCAACAATAATTTATTTTTTTGGCGGCGTCGGGGAATGTTTTTTGACTCTAGTTCATAAGCTTCGAAAAATAAAAAGATTTATCTGGAAGATTGTTTTTCGTCGGACTTTTTTATTGTCAATAATGTTTTTATCGCTTGACCTGTGGTCATAATACAAATATGAAGAAAAAATTACAATGCAACTGAGGAGGGGAAACTATGTCTATTATGATGTGGGAAAAGGATGAGACGGTGGCGATTCTGACCATGACCAATGGCGAGAACAGGCAAAATCTTGTCTTTTCCGACACGCTCAATAAAATGCTCGATGAAATCATTGCCGATAAAACGGTTACCGCTCTTATTATTACCTCCAATGACGAAAAAAATTTTTCACAGGGGATAGATGTGGAGTGGATTTTGGACAAGTTGCAGAAGAAAGAGTACAAACCGGTTAATGATTTTATTCTCGGCATGGACAGGGTTTTTAAAAAATTGCTTCTTTACCCCGTACCGGTTATCGCGGCGATAAACGGCCATGCTTACGGTAACGGTTCAATCATGTCCTGTGCCTGCGATTTTCGGTTCATGCGTTCCGATAAGGGGTTTTTTTGCTTCCCGGAAGTGAATTTAGGCATTCCCTTCCGCCCCGGAATGAATGCGTTTATCAAGAAAGCCATTCCACTTTATAAACTTTCGGAAATGCAGCTTACTGGCAATCGCTATACCGCGGAGGAGCTTGAAGCGCATCATGTAATTTTAAAAGCCTGCGAGGATCAGGCGGACCTTATGATAAAGGCGTTGGCTTTTGCCAAAACGTTTAAGAAGAAGCGCGGAATTTTCGGTGAATTAAAAAAACGCCTGTATAAAGATATTATCGAAATTTTGGATACTCGGGATGAGCCGATGTCCGAAGGGGCGGCTTCTCTTACAATATCCGATTGAAAGACATTATAAATTTTTTGAGGTGAAAAATGAAGACAGCGATTACGGAAATGTTTGGGGTAAAATACCCGGTTATGTGCGGCGCGATGATGTGGCTCTGCAAGCCGAAACTCTGCGCGGCGGTATCCAACTCGGGAGGCATGGGCAATCTTACCGCCGGTAATTATGCCACAGAAGAGGAATTCCGCACCGCGATTAAGGAAACAAGAAAACTTACGGACAAGCCGTTTATGGTTAACGTGACGATTCTTCCTTCCGTGCACATCACGCCGGAACATCACAAAATGTACCTGCGCGTGTGCGCCGAGGAAAAAGTCGCGGGAGTGGAAATTTCCGGCACGCCTCTGGATAAAGCGGTGGGGATGGAATTTATTGAAAAACTGAAAAGAGCAGGCGTAAAGATGTTTCACAAAGTAGGCTCGGTGCGTCACGCGGTGCACGCGGAAAAGACAGGCTATGATGGCATCTACGCCGCGGGAATTGAAGAAGGCGGTCATCCGCTCAATGATGATGTGACCACCATGATTTTAACCCCGCGCATCGCCGAGGCGGTGAAAATTCCGGTAGTCGCCGTGGGCGGCATCGCCGACGGGCGCACCATGGCCGCGGCTTTTGCGCTGGGCGCGCAGGGCGTGATGATGGCCACGCGTTTCGTAGCCACCAAAGAATGCGAAGTCCACGAGAATATCAAGCGGGAAATTGTCCGCCGGCAGGAATTCGAAACCACGCTTATCTGCAAGACCATTGGCCTGCAGGGCAGAGCCATAAAAAATAAAGTTGTGGAGGAAGTTTTAGCGCGAGAGGCTAAAGGCTGCGGCTTGGAAGATTTGATTCCGCTTATTTCCGGTCAGAAAGTGAAGGAAGCATGGGAGACGGGAAATGTCGATACGGCGCCCATGATGATGGGGCAGTCGGTAGGTCTCATTAAAGATATTCCTACTTGCAAGGAAGTTATCGAACGGATGGTAAAGGAAGCGGAAAAAGAGCTTGAACGCGCTGTGCGATTATTCAAGGCGTAGTTTATCTGTCTGTTAATAACTGATATTTACGACCACGGGACGGTACAAAAAAAGATTTCGGCGGATGAAGCTAGTTTCTGTGTCCCCTTCCAGCGAGTTGCACACGTAAGTGGCCACAATATTTTTCTCGCGGGAAAATTGGATATGTTCCTTGCCCGCGTAGCAAAAAGTGTTTTTATCGTAAAAGGGACTTTTCGGGTCAACTTCGGGTATTTTATCGACTAACACTCGCGGCTCTGTCCATGGGCCTTCAAGGCTTGTGGCTTCCTGGTAGATAAGCTCTCTGCCTTTATCTTTTGTGGAAACATAAACTGCAATCCACTTATCTTCGTTTGGCCGGTAGCGCACGGAAAGTTCCGATAAAGCTTCATCAAATATTATTTTTACGCGCTGTGCTTCGAGTTTTTTACTCCAACTGTCGTCGGAGTTATAATATTCAATATTCCATGTCTCTTTGTTTACAACGTTCAAATCAACGCGGGCCAGAATGTTTCCAACGGCAGTCTCATCGCTGAATAAGGGATAAAAATATAGGTGTCCATCATAAACTGCCGTTGTGGTAGCCCAGGCGATAATTTGTGGCGGAATTGATTTTGTTATGTCCATGTAATTAATTTTCCATTGGTGAGGATCATCAGCGGTAAAATCTTTTATCACAGCTATTTTGTGTCCGTTTATTTTGAAGTTGAAAGGTGCATGGTCTTTTGTCGGCGCCTCCACGACCAGTAAAGGAATATGTAAGATGCCATCCACGATAAAAGCGTCTTGCGGCCAGAGCCATTCATTTTCGCTGAAAAAAGAAAGAAACTTTCCGTTTTGTTTTTTTATATAATATTTAATATCGAACTGGCCCCTTGATGAACAAGTGGAGATGGCCAATGTTGTTCCTAAAACCACATCCATGCCGATGCGGTCTTTGCGGCCTTTTTCCTCGGAAACAAAAGTGTCTCCAAAAAGCCATAAGGTTCTGTTTTGGTCAAGTTTAATGGAGTAGGCGCTATCCCCTCCGTACCATCCATCTTTGTCGGGAAAATTAGGCAGGCATTGAGCTTTTGGTATTCCGGTGTGAAAAATTTTCTGCTGAACATTTGAGCACGAAAAAAGCAAAATGCTCAGCAGAAGAAATATGCACCATGATAATTTACGCATTTCTTAATGAGTTGATTTTTTCATTGTCCTTTATATTTTGGCGGTCTTTTTTCGACGAACGCGGCAATAGCTTCCTTAAAATCATCCGAAGACATCAAAAACAAATTGTTCTTTAGTGCCATGGCCATTCCGCTTTTGACATCTGTATAGCGGCTGTAATTTAAGACTTCTTTTGTGGCGCGCACGCCCAGCGGAGCGTTTTGGGCGATTTCGGCAGCCAGCTTTTTCGCTCCAGCCATAAGAGAATCCTTATCCTTGTAAATGGCGTTAACCAGGCCCATTTTTTCGGCTTCCTGTGCGGGATATTCGGCGGCGGTAAAAGCCATTTGCCGAGTAAATCCCTGACCAATAATGAGCGGCAGTCTCTGCAGCACGCCCATATCTGCGACCAAACCGATGCCCGCTTCCCGGAGAGAAAAACTCGCGTCTTCCGTGCATAAGCGGATGTCACAGGCGGAAATTATATCCAGCCCGCCGCCGATGCAGCGGCTGTGTACTGCGGCAATCACCGGTTTAGGGCACTCTTCAATAAAATTACAGGAGTCAAAAAAAGGTTGTGATCTTTCCTTTTCCATGGATTCGTTCATGCTTTCGGCTGAAGCTTTTAATAAATGATTGCCTACTTCTTTTATGTCGAGACCAGCGCAAAAAATTCTTGCTTTGCTGGTCAGAATAATTACTCTCACATCATTCCTTGTCCCCAGTTTTTGGAACATGTCGGCAATTTCGGAGGAGAACTCTAAACTCAGTGCATTTAAGCTGTCCAACCTAGCCAGTCCCACTTCAGCGATGTAATCTTTAATTTCCAGTTCAATAAATTTATATTTCATAGATCCTCCTTAAGGGGGTTTTTTTGATGTTTTGCTGTTTACAAAAAATTAATATTCCATGTTAGGGTTTTTTTAATTACTATCTGCTTTGTAGAAAAGCAACACCATTTTGAATAGTGTTTTAAATTCAATGTATTAATGCGCTTAAAGGGCTTTAAAAAATTAATCCTTGAAAAAGCTAACTGCCGGTCAAAATCATTTGAATTCGAAAAGCATTTTTGGTAAGGTGAGTTCAAACGGGGAAAGAATGATTTAATTAAACTTTAAAGTCAATAGAGGTTTTTTATTTCCGTTTCTGTCTCTCCGTTAATGCGTACTGTTCTTAAAAAATTACCATTAGAGAATCTTTTTTCGCTTCGCCGGGAAGTGGGAAGCGATACTTGGCAGGAATTATTTAAGACAGGCATGATTATAAAAAATGAAATAAAAGAAAAGAAAGGATGGGAAAAGATGAAACTAGAAGATGTAAAAAATGTATGTGTGGTGGGTGCCGGTAATATGGGACATCAGATTTCGCTTCTTTGCGCGATTTACGGCTATAAAGTCAAATGTTCTGACGTCGTGCCGGAGGTTCTCAAAAAGGCGGATAACTTTGTCAATACCTATCTTCCCGGCAGAGTGGAAAAAGGCAAAATGACAAAAGAAGCGGCTGAGGCGGCAAGAAAAAACATTTCTTTCACCTCCGATATGAAGGAAGCGGCAAGCGACGCGGACTTTGTCATTGAAGCGGCCACGGAAGTTTTGGATCTCAAAAGAAAGATTTTCGCCGATCTGGATAAGATTGCTCCCGCGCACGCCATTCTGGCCACGAACAGCTCCTACATTGTCAGCTCCCGCATCGCGGATGCCACCAAGAGACCGGATAAAGTTCTGAATATGCACTTTTTCAATCCGGCGCTGGTTATGAAACTTGTGGAAGTCGTTAAAGGACCTCATGTTTCTGATGAAACGGCGAACATCACCATGGAATTGTCCAAAAAGCTAGAAAAAGTTCCGGTCTTTATTAAGAAGGAAGTGGATGGATTTTTACTCAACAGAATCTTCCGCGTAATTACCAGGGAGGCCCTGTGGATGCTGGAAATGGGCGTTGCTTCTATGGAAGATATTGATAACGCTTGTGTTTACGGCGCGGGCCATCCGATGGGTCCCTTCCGGCTGATGGATTTGACCGGTGTCGATCTTACTTATATTGCGTCTATGGAAAATTTCAGAAAAACGGGCGATATGGCTGATTTGCCTTCTCCGAGTGTTGTGGAACATTATGTTAAAGGTGAATACGGACAAAAAGTCGGCAAGGGTTGGTACGATTATAAAAAACCGGAGAAAAAATAGCCGATAAAAAGGAAAGATAGCTTAAACAACGAAGAATAAGGATGGCGCGTGAAAGCCATCCTTATTCTTGCAACTAATTCATCTTGAGGTTTTTTCGAGCTATTCGGTTAAAAAATCAATAAAGGTTTTAAAAACAAAAAATAAAAATAAAGAGGTGATCTATGAGTAACAGAGAAGTTGTATTTGTTGAAGGAATGCGCACAGCATTCGGCAGAATGGGCGGCACATTGCGTGATTTTTCCGCCGAGCAGTTGGCCGGTATCGGCGTTAAAGGATTGGTGGAAAAAACAAAAATTAAGGAAAAAGGCAAAGTGGATTGTGTTTTTCTGGGATCAGCGGCGCATTGCTCGCGCGCGATGAACCCGGCACGCTGGGCGCTGCTTTATGCCGGACTTCCCTATGAAACATCTGCAAGCTACATCGAAATGCAGTGCGGTTCGGCGATCGATAGCATTAATCACGCGGCTTGGAAAATTCTAGCCAATCACGCGGATATTATTATCGCGGGTGGCATGGAAGCTTACAGCCAGATTCCGGCTAAGTTCTCCATGAGCACTCCTCCTTATCGGCTTATTCCGCCTATGCCGATGGCTTCTGAACTTTCTCCCGTTGCCGAAGAATGTATCGGAATGGGGTTAACCGCGGAAAATTTGCAGAAAATGTACAATATATCACGACAGGCGTCAGATGAATTCGCTTTGCGTTCGCAGGTGCTGGCGAGAAAGGCGATGGACGCGGGATATTTTGTTGATGAAATTATCCCGGTTATGGTACCACAGGGCAAAAAGCAGCCGCCATTGGAGTTCAAAGTTGATGAACATCCGCGTGAAACCACCATGGAAGCGCTGGCCGCACTGCCCCCCGCTTTTACCAAAGATGGCACGGTCACAGCGGGAAACGCTTCGGGCCGTAATGACGGTTCCGCTTTTGTTTTGATGATGACTGCCGAAAAAGCCAAAGAGCTCGGTTATAAGCCGATGGCGAAATGGATTGCCGGCGGCGACTATGGCTGCGATCCTAAAATCATGGGTATTGCTCCGGCTTACGCCATGCCTATGGCGATAAAGCGCGCCGGTTTGAAGCTTGCCGATATGGATGTAATGGAATGCAACGAGGCTTTCGCCGTGCAGAACTTGGCGGTCATTAAAGAAATCGAAAAACAGACCGGTGAAAAAGTGGATATGAACAAATGGAATCCCAATGGCGGCGCCATTGCTTTCGGTCATCCGAATGGTGCTTCCGGAGCCCGTATCTGCATGTTCGCCATGAGAGAACTTATCCGCAGGGGCGGTAAATACGGTATTTTCGGTTCCTGCTGCGGCGGCGGTTTGGGCGTAGCTACAGTTATTGAAAATTTACAAAAATAACTGATAAGTTATTTGTTTAGGTGTAGCGTATTGCGCTTGCCGGAAACGGCAAGCGCAATGTTTTCAATTAAAATTTCTTCAAAAAATCTAATCATATAAAAATGGTACGGGTATGGATATCTTAACAAATAAAAAAGACGGTATTTTTACGATTGAATTCAACCGGCCGGCAAAAAAAAATTCAATTACCGCGGCTATGTATCAGATGATGGCTGACGCGCTCAAAGACGGCGAACAGGATAATGGCGCGCGCGTAATCTTGTTTTGCGGCAAACCGGATATTTTCACGGCGGGAAATGACCTGGAAGATTTTATGAACACTTCCACGCAGGGTGATTTTAGCGACCGCCCGGTAGTGCATTTCATGCGGCAATTAAGTTCCGCGTCAAAGCCCGTTATCGCGGCGGTTGCCGGCGCGGCTATCGGCATCGGCACGACCATGCTTCTGCACTGTGATATTAATTATGCGGCTGATAATGCGAAATTTTCCATGCCATTTGCCCAGCTTGGCCTTTGCCCGGAATTCGCCTCCAGTATGCTTCTGCAGCAAGTTGTTGGTTTCCCGCGCGCGGCGGAAAAACTTCTTTTAGGCGAGCCTTTTTCCGCGCAAGAGGCTTATGAGATGGGATTGATCAATAAAGTATTGCCGGCGAATGAACTTCTTGACTACGCGCGCGCGCAGGCCGAAAAACTTACCAGATTGCCCGCATCTTCTTTGCGCAGAACCAAAAATTTGATGAAAGCGGCACAAGCGAAAATAGTTAAAGAAAAGATGATGGAAGAAAATAAATACTTTGGCGCGATGTTGCTTTCACCGGAAGCGAAAGAAGCTTTCAGCGCGTTTTTTGAAAAACGTAAGCCGGACTTCACAAAATTTAATTAGTCGTCCCTGAAAAAGTCTATTTTTTCTAAAATGCATAGGCGGATTTCATTTCACGGACACTTTGGCCTATGTTCAGACCAATCCATCCGAACCAATGACCCAAATATCTCCAAAACAGCCTCTGGAAAAAAGGCAAAAAGAAAGCTCTGAGGAGCTTTCTCAGGTTAAAACCACAACCGGATAGCATCGCGTTCATGCGATCGCCATCTTTCCCCTGGGATAACGTATAATATTTTTCGCACATTTTGAAGCGTAGTGAAGTAGCCCTCAATCCGGTAAAAGTTTGGTTGTTCAAAGACACAAACAAAATACCGTCAAGGAGGGCTACACATGAAGAATAGCA
>Ga0255342_1000219_pt1 | contig 105859 bp, 92 predicted proteins | sample wastewater_treat_3_FD_192416 | JGI IMG/M metagenome (GOLD analysis project Ga0255342, IMG submission 192416) | Wastewater microbial communities from Lulu Island WWTP, Vancouver, Canada - plant14 | ecosystem: Engineered > WWTP > Wastewater > Unclassified | place: Canada: Vancouver, British...
GGAGCGTAATGTGCTCCTCTATTTCTTTCCTGAATTTTAGGAACGAAGAAGAATAATTTACCGATAGGTAAATTCATTGCCTGTACACTAACAATATCATTAGCTAACAGTTTAGAGAATACACGGCGGATGATCGGGAATACAACAGTTTCAAATGAACCCGATGAGTCCGATACAGCAGCCTCGTTTATTAGATAACTAGCTTGGTTTTCATATAACTGAGCAATGTTATCTTTCATATGACCTTCAAGTCCTTCTAGAAAACCAAGGTCATCCCATTTTTTTATAGTATCTTCTTTGATAACACGGAGATGTTTTAGTCCGATGTTACCAACCATACCTGATTCTAATAATGCTCCCATAATATTAATTTATAAGTTTTAATTTTTTTTTATTTTATTATTGTATTTTTTTTATCAACTCTTTCATTCTCTTAAACTGAGGATTTTCATATGCTTTTGACTCAGATAACATCTCAGTTGCAGAAGACTTAGGTGTTGATGTTATTTTTTCTGCAGCAGTCTCGGTAATTGGTTTTGTATTTTCTAATTCACCTTTGATTGTTGCATAAAGATTTTTAGATTCGGTTATAGTAGAAACAGAATCAAATCTTTTTAAAATATCCAATTTTTCTTGTTTTGTTGTTGAATGTTCAGTAAATAGACGAGTTGCGTAAGCTAAACTCGCATTAAATACAGCGACTTCATTTAATTTGTCTTTGAAAAGAACTAAAGCTTTTTTGTACTCATTATTTTGCTTTTTAAGAACATTAATTTGTTCTTCCATAGTAGTTCTTGAGCCAGCATGATGAACATGTTTGCTTTTTATACCTGTTCTAGGTTCTTCAGCTCTATTACCATGTGCGTTCCATTTTGTTCTTGCGGCTTCAGTAGCTTCAACTTCTTTCATAAATTTATCGCCACATTCAGTACATTCGGCTTTTTCTTGTTCTTTTGCTTCAAGTTTTTTAACACCTGTTTGAGGAGAACTTTTATCAAATGGCTGACCATCTTTTTGTGTATGTGTTCTATGAACAGTAACACTTTCTTTAGTTTCAGTCTTTTTAGCCTTTTTATCAAAAGGTTTTCCATCACTAAGACTAACCTCTTCTTTTGTTTCACATTCTTTAGCTTCTTCGTCCTCGTCATCTAGTTCGATTTCGTAGACAATTTCTTCATCGGCTGGTTCTTCTTGTTCAGCTAATTCATCAGGAAGTTCATCTCTTTCAGGAAATTCATCTTCATCTTCATCAGCAACATCATCGAGTTTAATAATGTATTCATTTCCATCATCTTCTAATGATACAGTATCACCCTCTCTCTTAACAATAATACCATCTTCAGGTTTCATTGCTTTAAAAATTTTTAAAACTTCTTCTTCAGAGGCATCACTCATGTCAAGAATTTCATCCGATTCTTCATCTTCAGTTGGAATTTCTGGTTCCGGCTCTGGTTCCGTATCTTCCAATTCAGATTTTTTATCATCGTCTACCGCAGGTAATTCTTCTCCTGCGTCATCATTATCAGAAGTTTCATCATCAACGGGAGCATCCGTCACATCTTTTTCTTCTTCTTCAGGATCTTTTTCATCCTCTTGTTCTTTTAGCAAATCATTTAGTTCTTGTTTCATGGTTGAAGCAAGTATACCTTTTGCATTTGCTTTTACTGCATCTTCAAGTTTCTCAACTTGAAGTAATGCTTGTTCTAAGATAGATTTTTGAGCCATTTTAATTTCTTTTTGTTTTTATAAATATTATGTAATTATTAAAAGTTTATATTTATATACATTAAATTAAAAAAAAATCACTATTTTGATAGAAAATTATCCATTTTAAACATGAGGTTTTTTATTCTATCTTCCACAACAGTATTTTCTTGAGGATCATTTATTTCAAATTTTACTATATCGTCTAAATCCCTAAATACATATGCACCTGGCGTTGATGGTGATGAAACTAAATCAAAAGAAACAAGTTCAAAATCATCTTGAACTATGTTTAGACCTTTTTCATTTTTTAATGACCCAATGCCACGTGAAGAAATTCCTAATGTTGCACCATTCATTAATAGCATAGCAGCCTGATCACCCTTACAACTAATAATACCTGATTTTTTCCATCCTGGCGATGTAAATAATTTAACTCTTCCCAATAAGACATTTCCTTCCCACCATGTATCTAAAATTGAATGAGAAATTCTGTCTAAATCAATAAGAGAAGATGTGGGATGATTAAGTTCATTTAACGCCCCGCCATTTTTTATAATAAGTTGATATTTTTCGATTTCTCGTTTTAAGACAGATTCGGGATAAATTCTACCATTTTTATTTGGTACCCCAAATTTCTGTAAAACAGCATAAAGGATAAAATCTTGTTGAAAATCCATATCCTTTATTTCAGAAATTATTTTTTTATTTTCGTCAGGTGAAATATGACCAGCGTCATATTCTATGAGTAATTGTCTATCGTCTTTATATTTCATTCCATCTTTCATACTTTATAAATATTAGAATATGACCAATTAAATCTGTCAGTAGTTTTCTTTTATTTTGCAAGACATAATTAATTGATGTATGATTTTTTTAAAAAATTGAATATAGAATTTTTCCCAAAACCCAAATTCGCAATAAGGAACAGAGTCTAAGATTATTAATTCAAGCTTTTGATTATTTTCTAATAAAGATTTTACCCAGCGATCTTTATAATATTTTTTATATTTTGATTTTTTTAAATGATCAATATAACGAACAGGGTTATTAGACTTACTGGCATATCTTATATCACCACTAGGGTCTGCAAGACAATAAATATATGTGATTCCATTGTCTAATATCTTCATCTATAGTTTTTATTATAAATACATCGATATTTGAACTATTTTTTATTTTTATAAAAATTAAATAAGACTTTATCGGATAAATCAATATCAATTATATCTAAACAAAGATTATTTATAAATGATTTAATTTCTTTAGACTTAATATCAAATAATTTTTGTGTATATAATGTTATTTCTAAATTTAAAAAGGATTTCTTACCTAATTTAATTCCATTTGTTCTAACATCTAGGTCTACAATAGATTCTTTTTTAAAGTAATCTGTTTTTAAATTATATATTCTTGATTTAATTCGTCGCTTGACCTTTGACAGAAGTTCATTAAATTCATATCCATCATTTTCTGGCAGAATCCAAGAATTTAGTTTTATATAAATTGTTTTTAATTTTTTGTAATCTACGGTTCCATATCTAATTCGTACATTTCCATAATTTCCGAGAGTTATAGTCTTTCCAGTTTTCATTAAATTTTCTCATAATTTTATAATTTATGGTGAATATATAAAATATAAGAAAAAAATCTTTATATTCCAAAAAAAAACGGGATTAAATCCCGTTTTTTAATTGTGTTAATTTATAATAATTAAATTTTGAGATATTCATTGTTGTCAATTCTTTTAATACATCATTAATTTTATTTTTAACTGATAAATCATTTTCTTCTTCTAGTAATTTATTCAATTTACTAACCATCTCTTCTTTTAATATTGTAAAATTATTTTCTATATCTTCATTTGATAAAGAAAGTATTTGACGAAGTTCTGATTTTTGATCTTCATTTAATATGTTATCATAAAACGCATTAAAATTATTTGATAAAACAGTTTGTAAAAGAGTTTCATTTTTAATAATTGGAATATCCTGATCATTAATAATTTCTTTAGGTTTAATTAAATGTTCAATAATACTTAATTTAGCAATAATTTTTTTATCAACATTTTCGAGATTATCAGGTTCAGACAATATATCAAGATTTTCATAAACAATATTTTTTTCAATTGATTTATTTCCAATTAATTTATTAATCAATTTTATTTCTGGAATTACTTTACTATAATGTTCTTGTAAAAGTGGAATAATATGATTAACAAATGTTTTAGCATCTTCTTTATTTTCAATGTATTTATTTTCAATATGTTCATAAAAAACATATAAATCTCTAAAGCTTTTATTTTTAGAAATTTCTTTAAGAAGTTTTTTGATTGTCTTTTTGTCATTATTAACATAAGATTCAATCATTGTTTCTAATATCTTACTTTTAATTGTTCCAAAATTGTTCATATTATTGATTTAAAGTTTCTTTTATTGCTTTTTCTATTTCATAAATATTCTTTTGTGCTTTTTCAACATTAAATAAATCTGGCAAACTTGTTTCTTCATTTAACATTGATAATATTTTCTCTTTATTCGTATTAATTTTAGACTCACTTAATGGTGCGCCTAGTTCTGGCCCTGTGGGTGCTAGTGGTACTGCACTTATTGGCATAGTTTCGCCCATTCCAGGCATTAATGTACCACCGCCACCTAACCCACCAGATAATCCAGATTGTTGATTACCACTCATTGATGCTTCTAAATTCTTTCTTTCTTCTTCTGGTATACCGTATTTCTTATCTACATCATCAAAAACACCTGAACGTTTTATAATCGATTGTGTATTTGTTAACTCAAATCCAATGGCTCGTTCAAGTCTTTGTTGCTGTAAATCAAGTATTACTTCATTATCACTCATACCAAGAATATTCTTTTTAGCCCATGTATGTGAAACAGGAAGAATACCTATCTGTGATTGGTCTGATGTGGCATCTTTATACATTGTAATCTTTTCTTTCCAAGATTCTATTTTCAATAAATCAGATTGTCCAGATGGATTTGTTAATGATAATGTAAAATTGTTAAGTTCATCTTCTAATCCTAATATGAATAGATGAATTAATGCTATTTTATTTAATTCTTGAATTAATGACATTTGAATTCTATTAATTGTTCTAGCAAAACGAATATCAAGTAATGCCAATCCTTTACCATTTCCAATAACATCTTCAAATCCTAAAAATGCTTTTGGTATACGAAGAGCGGCTAGCATCTTTTTTTGTATATATTCAATATCAGCAATTTCACCTAAATTTTGTGCTCCCGGCAATGTTTCTATTGGGCTTGGTTGTGATGGGTCACGAACTGGAATAAAATAATCTTGATCAACTGCCATTTGATTATATCTCATGTCAACATTACCATTTTTTTGGTCTACTACTTGATCTCTTTTAAATTTATTCGCAATTCTTTGTACATAAGCTTCTATATCTTTATCATCCATATTGCCAACAAACACTTTGAAAACTCTTCTTTCAGGAGCTCGTGACGTTCTATAAATTAACATAGCATCTTCAGCCAAAAGTAATTGTTTCCATATACGTCTGATTTTGTCCAACATTGAATTATGTACAACGACACCATTAGCATAAAAATTATGATTATCATTTTCAACATAAATGTCATATGTTTCACATTCCCCAATTTTTTCAATAGATATAATTGGTTCAACAATAAAATCATTAGATATTCTATTAGATATATCATATTTCATTTTTTGTTGAATTTCGCTCTCACAAAAATAAAAATAATATGATTTTTTTTGATTTTTAAATTTTCTGTCACCGATACATCCATTTTTAAGAATTCTAGTTGTTATTTTACCACTCTCCCATCCAAGTGATTGAACCAATAATTTAACATCTCTAATTAATCCCTCATTTGTTAATTCAATAGAATATCTGACGCAACCCCATTCATCAACATTTAGTGAACCATCCGAATCAATTAATCCATTTAAAACTGATTTTCTAATTTCATGTGAAGATGAAAACACCCATTTAGGAATTCTTCTAGTGTATACACTACTTTGAAATTTTAATCTTTCTAATATTGTTTTTAACATTTTAGAATTACAAACACCTTGAGAGGTCTTATCGGTGCCACCATGAAGTTTTACTGTTTTATTCGAAAATTTTTCTAAATAATTAATATATTTTTCATTTATAGTTTTATGAATACCCAAAGCAATATACACAGCGTTATTACTAATCCAACCATCGCCTAATAAAAACCCAAACAATTCCGCAAATTCTTTCGTAACAATATCAGGTATACAGTTAATATCACGCCAATAACCATTTCTACAATTTTCTGGTTTAGTTTTATTTATGTATATGTCGTTGTTATTTGTGTTTTTAGGATTAATAATTAATAAATCGCCAATTTTAAAATCTAATACGTTTTTATAATCAAAAGATTGTTGTTCTTTATTATAAAAAAGTATTCTGTGTTCTTCGGATACATCAATATAGTTATGCTTTGTGGATAGTTTATAACATAATTTAGTTCCCGATTTCACAGTATCTATGACTTTTGATAAACACCTAGTTTGAGATGTGATGTCAAAACTATAAACATTATCCCCAATTTTTATATCTTTTATTTCTTCATAACCGTTTTCTGTTTCTATATAAGTGTTTGATTTTAAACAAGTACCATAAGGAAGCTTTCTATCATCTCCAAGAATTCTAAAATGAGCAATTTCCCATGCTTGAAATTCCATGTCTTTATTTTTCCAAGTAAATCTTAATTCTCTAGTTGGAAATCTACTTCCTACTCTATCACTTTGATTTGGTACAGATTGTCTTGCACCTTCGAGCCTTTCTACTTCAATATTTGGTAATTGTTGACATCCTATAACGCCTTTCTTATTATCAATTTTTAAGTAAACGAAATTATCACCATATTTACACATACCTCTAGTCCACATTGGTAAATTTGTATTCACATCTAATGTGTTATAAAATAAATCTTCAAGTATATGTTGAATTCGTTTTGAATCTGAATGTATGGTTAATATTTGTCCTTTTTCAGATTTTGTTGTTGATTCTTCGGCATATATATCAAGAGCTGCAGAAATTTCGGGAGTATTATGTGAAAATATTGTATCTGTTGCGAAATTTTTATATCCGGGAACAGTTAAATCATAAACAGGTATAATTCCATACGGTTCAATCGATTTAATCTTATGATTTAAAGCATATTTATCACCCTTAACTTTTGCCGTTGAATATTTAGATTTTTTTATGTTATATGCGTCACAAAATGTTGACCAATCTTTATATCCCGACCACATTATCTCTCTTTGTAATTTTGTATGAGAAATACCTAAAGTTTTCGATGTACCTTTTAAAGTTTTACATACTTTTGCCGTTTCAGTTATTAAATCAAAAGGAATATGAAAATACACAGGATTTTGCTCGCTCGATCTTCTACCGTTCCAAGAAATTTTTTTCGATGTTCGAGCGACAATTTTCATCTTTCCAACTTTTTTAATTTTTTGATCTAACAACCATTCTGCAATTAAATTATGCTCTGGAACCCATCCATGATGACCCTCTTTCGAATTACATGTATATACCCAATTATAATTTTGATTATTATAAAATGATTTTCTATAAAACGGCATCATGGAATCACCCTCTTTTAATTCTGAAATTCTTGCAAATGATCCGTCTCTTTTCATTAATCTATGCTCCCAAGTTCCAATAATGAAAGTATCGTCATCAAAAATAACCTTATAAGTCATTTCGTCCCTCGTATAATGAGCATTTCTCGCTATAGCTGGAACAACTTTTTTTAGATTATGATCATAAGAATAAACGATAAATTCATTATTTACTCCTTTATCAGCAAGTTCTTTTATTGATATCTTTCCATTGGGGGTAATGATCTGAGTATCACCACCTAAACAGAATTCCATACTTTCGAAATCATAATATGCTGATAATCTATTAGGTTCATAGTATACAGATTGATTATAAAGAGACATGTCAAGTTTTGACCATTTGTCTGCAATATATTGTGTTTGCTGAGCTTGTAACTTAGCTTTTTCAAACTCTTCTCGACTATCAGTTTTAAGAATTTCTTCTCTATTAAATTCGAATTGTGGTGGTTTTCTTAATTGACCTGCAAATCCAAATGTCTTAGTGAGTTTTTGATATATCGTTAATCCTTGTTGTTTTGCCATACTAATAAATATTATCTATAATATAAAGATTTTTTTTATATTATTAAATATTATTTGTTATGTTTTCCAAATAACCATGAATACTGTTGATATAATTCTTTTTGTGGTCGTATTAAATCATTATATGGATAATCAAATATTGGATTTGGAATTGGTTTTCCACTTTCAGTATTTATTGCACCTAAAGGATCAAATGCTTTTCCATACGAATATAAAGATTTATTTGGCTCATAGGTTCGTTCTGATAACATCCACGCATCTATCATTGCCTTATTTTGTGATTCATTTCTTATAAGTTTAGTAAAATTTACGTCGCCAGCAAACATTGCCATTGCAATAGACATAATAGAATCATCATGAGTACCTTTCATATGATCTGGTTTACCGTTAATAAATACAAATGTATTCATTTCGTTAGTTAATCTAACAGATCTAATTAAAAACCCATGTCGTATTTGTTCTTCAAATGCGGCAATAATTTGTGTTCTTTTATTATTAAAACTAATACCAGGTATTTTTTCCATCAATTTAGCGTCATATTCCCATATATTTTGTGTATTAATACCATCTATATATAAATTCTTATATTGCATTTCTTGAAGCTTTCTTGAAGTTGCAATACCCATGCCACCAGTTATATCAACAACAATAAATGCTTGATATATTGTTCCCCATTTATATGCTACTGACGCTAAATCATCTGGTGGTATTTTACCTATATATTCTAGAACTTGTTCTCTTTCGTCAAAATCAATTATATTAATTGCAGAATAATCTTCACTATCTCCTCTTGATACATCAACTCCCATAATATATCTATGATTTTCAACAGGATCTTTCCATTGCCACATTTGACCCATCATATATTTTTCTTTTGGATTACGAACACTTTCTCTAAGTATTTTTTCAATTAATTCAGGTGGTATTATATTATCTCCGGATCCTAGAAAATCGGCATTTATTTCTTGATTAATTTTTCTTTTATCATACTTGAATTTTTTGGCCATATTCTCAAACCAAGGCGAATATGGTTTGTAACCATCTTGTATTAATTGTTCAAATTTAGATCGATCATGTTCAATTAATGTAATTTCATCATCATTATATTCTTCTCTATTTAGCATATAATGAACAATATCATCGCATTTTATCCATTTTATATCTTTAGAATATCGTGGATCTTTATACCATTTTAATTCCGTTATATGAAAATTATTGGCCCCACGAACGGCTTGTTCATAAATTCCATAATATATCGGATCAAACCCATTTGGGGTTGATATAAGGATAACTTTACCGCCTGTAGAAAGAGATGCCATAGATGCTGCCCAAAAATCTTCACCAGCTTCTATATATGCAGCTTCGTCAAAAATTAGAATTGTTGGCGTATAACCACGAAGAGCGTCTTTTGATGTTGCAACAGCTTTAACTTCACATCCATTATTTAATCTAAATCTTTGTTCCGAATTTTTACTCTGAGAAAATCCAACATTAATCCATGGTGGCCATTGTTCAAGAAATACTCTAATTTTATTAGCCATTTCAACCGCAGTATCTCTTTTATTAGCAACAATCAAAACTTTTTCAGGTTTTTCTATTTTGGCTGTTTGTAATTTTTTTGAAATCCATGCAGCGGTTACAGTAGTTACTCCGGCCTGACGATACTTTCTAGTTATATTTTCATTAAAATTTTCATAATCATTGATTAATTGTGTTTGGTCAGGAAATAAATCTAAAGGTACAAAACGAGATTGAGTATTATCATACGTTTGTAAATACGTTTTCATCGCATATGGAGTATCTTTAATAATGCGAGCATATTCTTTAAGTTGTTCTATTTTACTGTTCATATATATATATAAATACAAAAAGTGACTATTATAGTCACTTTTATTTAATTATATCATTATATTACTCTTATTATCTTTGTTTGCGATCTATCATTCTTTGGATTTTCATAGCTAAATCCCAATTTTGATCATCAATAGCTTTATTTAATTCAAAATTTAAAGCATTTAAACCCATTCCTGCTAGTGTTGCATTATCAATATCTTTAGATGATGATTCAGGTTTAGGTTCAGTTATGAGAGTATTAATTGGTTTTTCCACATTTACTGGTGGATTAATTGGTTCCTGTAATCCTTGTCGCTTGCGTTCATATCGTTTTTTTATTTTAAGAGCTCTCTCAAATATTTCTCTAAATTTACTTCTAGCTCTATAATTATCACGTTCATCTTCAGATATAACATCTCTTATTAATTCTAAAAATTGGGGTGCCGGAATTTGGTATAAAAGTACATAAAAGAATGGCTTAATTCCAAAATTTTCTTCCGCAAACATTTCATCTGGTAGTTGTTGTCTAATTCGTTTAACAAGACCCGGCCCAATTCGTAATGCCATTGCCTCATTTGGTAATGTTTCGGTCTGTCCTAAAACTTCTTTGGTTCTTTCAGAATTTTCACCATAGCCATATCCAAATTTACCGAGAGTTTCTTCAATACCTTTTATAATTTCATGACATAAAATTGGAAACAAAAGACCCTGTGCAGTAATTTTGAATTTATAAGTATCATTTTGTGAGGTTTCTTGGTTTACATTATTTTCATCATCATTGTCTTCATCATCATCAATTCCATTAGGCGCATTAACTTTTACCGAACTAATATTTTGTTTACCTTCTATACCGATTCCCGTACTACTCATGGTTTGTACTAAATTGTCCATAGTAAAATAAAAATAATCATTTATGGCCATTAGTTTTAGATAATAATTATAAAGATTTGGATCTATGTCATTTAATTCTTGTTTTATTGATGGTTTCTGAAATATATAATGGCCTCTTTTTGATGATCCTTGTATAATCCCATTTATAATATTTCTTTTATGAACTTCTAATTGAAAAAATGTTTCACTATCAAATCCAGTTTTTGTTCTTTCATCTTCACTACCGGGCTCTTGATATGGATTCTGTATAGGTAGTCTTGTTTTTGGCTTAAATTTAAATCCTTCTGAACTAATCAAACCGGGGGCATCTGTTAATGTTGCATCCACAATATAGTCTCCTTCATTGGTTTCAGTAGCATCAAAAGCGGCTTTAATCGCTAGTCTTTCCAATCTATCTTTATGTCTACGTTCTATTCTTTTTGCAGCACTAACTGCAGATAAAAATTCATTATTTATTAATCTTTGTGCAACATTAGATGTGAGATTAGGCTGGTCAATAGCATTTCTTAACTTATCTACAACTTCCTTAAATCTTTCTGATGCAATTTTTTGAACATCTAATGTGCCACGAGGCATTGCCGGATTTCTTCCATATAAATTTTGTTCAGGATCACTAAGTCTTCTTTCTGTTCCAGGATCCATTCTTTCGGGATAATCACCGTAATCGATTTGTTCCATAATTTTTTTACTTATGGATTTTATCTTTGTTTTGCTCATAATGATTTTTTTAATAAATCTATTATTTTATTTTTAGCAGTCTCTGCTGATATATATTTTTTTGTGTCTTTTTCAGCTTTTGGACCTGGATCAACATTGGGATGTGGGTCTCTAAAAGGGTCAATATCATCATCATCTTCATCATAATCTGGCTCCACTACTGGATATATTTCAGGTTTAGTAGCTGGCACCGGTTCTTCTACCCATTGTTCATTTAATTTATTTTGAACTAATTCAACAATTTCATTTTTAGATGTAACAAATTTATCTTCGATTAATTTATTAACCCAATTTTTTATTTCATTATTATTTTTTTGTTCATTTACATCTATTGAAAATTTTTTACTTATCTTTTTTTCACAATATTTTTTATATTTTTCGGGGATATCTTCTTTCATTCTTTGAAGTAATTCAAATTCACTTTTAATAGACTCATCTTTTTTCATTTTACTATCCATTCTATGAAATATTTTTTTGAGAGTCAATTCTTTTTCTGTTGGTTCTTTTTTCTTTTCTGCTCCAAGTTTTTCTTGTTCCCTCATTTCGCCTTCATAAGTGACAAATGGTTTTCTTTGTTGTTTTAATTGTGCTTGAGTTTTTTGATCATATCTTGAAACATTCATTAATCCCTGTGGTTGTGATGTTGTTCCATATGTGGGTGTAGTTTGCTCAGAAAGAATTCTTTCTGCTAATATATGAAGCTGTTTATCAGTTAAATTAACTAATGTTTTTTGTGTAAAGCCTTCATTTATCAGTTTTGATATTATATCTTGCCTTTTCATGAAAATTTATATTTAATTTCGTCATTTATTAACCTGAAACCTCTTGCCATTAATTTTGCTGTTATAGTTTCCATGGTTTCACCAAAATGAAAAGAAACTCTTTCAGGTCTCTCAACAGAATCCATATCAAATTTTTCCCATCCTAATGCAATAATACCATCAACAGCATCTATTACTCCAAAATAATCTGAATTTTGAATTAAATCTAGGTCTAAATCTGAATTTTTTAATAATCCAACTAAATCAATGAACTTCAAATCTGGAGGAACAGACTTACTTGAAGATGGTATCATAAACCATTCATCGGGTATTATTTCTTCATCTTTACGTTTACTAAAAATGAATTCATATTGTTTTTGACCTTTATAGTCTTTTCCAAGTTCGTTAATATATACCAAATACATTATTCGTTAAAATATTTACTTAATGTTTCTTTAACACCAGTATTAATCATATTAGATAATTCATCAAGATCTAATTCTTTAACAGTATCATCGTCTATTTCCGTATTTGTTGAAATAAGTGTTGAATCTAATTCTTCATCGGTTTCTTTAGGTTTTTCTGTTTGTATAGTTAGTCCTTCTGGTTCATCATCATAATCAAAGTCTTCTTCTTGATCAATATCTTTTTTAGCGTATTTTTTAGCCTTTTTCATTTCTTTCGAATCGAAACTATTTATGAAGTCAGCATCAAGATCTTCATCATCATAATCAGATGAATAATAATCATAATCTTCAAATCCGGTTTCTAACTCATTAATTTCGGCATCATCATAATCAAAGTCTTCTTCTTGATCAATATCTTTTTTAGCGTATTTTTTAGCCTTTTTCATTTCTTTCGAATCGAAAGTATTTATGAAGTCATCATCAAGATCTTCATCATCATCATAATCAGATGAATAATAATCATAATCTTCAAATCCGGTTTCCAATTCTTTAATTTCCATATTATCATCTTCAAATGGTTCAGAAATTAATTCCTCTAATGATTTAATACCATCTAAATTATCATCATAATTAAAATTCTCTTCTTCTCCTATTTCATTTTCTGGTGGAGGATTTGGTAACCCTTCTCCAGCACTATTTTCAACATCACTAGTTTCATCTTTGGGTTCAAATTTTTCAAGAATTTCTTCTCTATCGTTATCGTCAAGTTGTTGTTGAAGATCGACACCTGATAAAACTTGCATAATGGCCGCTTTAATATCTTTACTTTCAAGTTTATTTTTATATGCCATTAATTTTTGTTGAAGTTTACCTGATAATTTTTGTATAACTTTAAGATAATCATCTTTATCTGGTTCAGATGGCTCTTCTTCATCTGGCATTTCATTTTCTGGCGCGCTGGTGGGTTCACCCGGCGGTGGTGGCAATTCAACTGTCGGTTTAGGAATCGGGGATTCTTCTCGTGGAGCAAGTGATGGCTCTGCCTTTTTTCTTTTCAACACATATTTAGTTGCTTCTTCAAGTTTTTCTTGTTCAACGAGGAATTCGAGTTTTTTATAGGCTTCATTATATGACGAAAACCTATTTTTATTTTTCATGAATAAGCCGCCAATATAATCTAAACTATTTTCACTCGGTCCTTTTTTTACATAATAACCGTCTTTTTCTTTAACAACACCATAAATTCCCGTTGCCGTTTCTTTAATAATATTAGTTATTTTTTGTGAACTTTCTGGAGTTTGATAATATGTTAGTTCAAGGATGCGTTTTAATTTCGCATCTGGCTGTAACTTTTCACTCCCTATTGGTTTTAATTCTCCCATTGTTATAAATTTAAATAATTAATTATTTCTTAACAATAAATACAACTATAAGTTGAAAAAATATTGTTTATGATTCATCTACCGATAATTTAATATCGGTTATTTCTTTTTTAAGGTCTATTAATTTTTTAATATATCCATTTCTCCTAAGTAGCTTAAAGGTGAGATTTTCATACGAATATTCACCACCATCGTGTAAGCCAGCTTGTCTAAATCGTTTTATTTTGTTTTTTATTTCATCGATATCTGAACTGATATCAATATTTTGTTTTTTCTTTTCAATTAAATCATCAATCTGTTTGGCATATTCCTCACCTTTTTCTATGATTATTCTATCATCAATTTTTTTCTTTTCTTTCTGAGGTTTAATAATCCAGACATCATTAAGTATAGAATAAACGCCACTTGAGATGTGTTCTTCGGTCACATCTTGAACATAAAGTTCAACTTCATATTTTTTAATTTTAATGTCATGTAAAGCATTCCATACGCCCTTTTTAGCATTAAAAAATTCTTTTAATAAATTAATATTATGGCCGGTTTCTTCATAATCAATAATAATATGAAGATCAATATCTGAAAATTCCGACCAATTATAATTTGCTAAGGAACCAGTAAGAACAATATCATGAATAAAAAAATCAACACCAAGAAACTCAATAAAATTATCACTAATTTCCAGTAATTTTTTTCTAATTACTGGTTTCATTATATATGTGTTATTTATATGATCAAAAATATCTGTAGATAAAGTATCTTTAGCATAAAATGTTTTTATGATTTTTTCATCATAACCTCTGTCTTCAGATAATTCATCAACTAGTGATTTTTTATTCATTTAATTTTTTTATATTTAAAATTCTTACCTATTTCAATATTAATGAATTTACCTTGTGATTCCGCCATTCTAAATCTGGAGAAAAGTGGCCAAGGAACTTCATAATACTCATAAATACTTCCATTATTGAAAGTAATTGTAAGAATTTTAGTGGTTGTATTATATGATGCATAATTTAAATTTGATGATCTAATTGCAACACTAATTGTATCACCTGAAATTTGTTCTGATATAATTGCCATAATATTTATTTTTAATATGAACTAACCATTTGCTAAAGACAAATAGGCTTCGGAAATTGTAAAAATCAAGACTTAAATCTTTCAATAAGAGAATGGACTTGCAAGAATGGACACGTTTTAGACCGTGATTTAAACGCTGCAAAGAATATTCTTAAAGAAGCACAAGTCTGTGAAACCATTTAAACCCTTATCGTTCCAATCGGATTAGTGTTAAAATATTTTATTGATTATCTGATGGAATTCCTTGATCCATTTCTGGTTCTATTGGCTCAACTTCGGGTTCTTCCTCATTTCCTTGTGCTTCTAAAATTTTATCAACTAGCTCACCAACAGTATGTCCTTGATTAAGTAATTTTCTTGCAGCATCCATAAATGTATCAAAATTCAGTTCACCATTTTCTTCTGGTTCTGGTGCACCGGTTACTTCTTCAGGTGATGGGCCTGTAGACATTACTTGATTTTCTTCTTGTTCTCTAAGAACTTTCTTAATAATATTATTAAGTTTTGAATCAGTTAATTTTATTACTCTCATATTAATTATATTTATTATTTATTTATTATTTTCTTGTTTTTCAATTGATATGCGTTTTATTTTTTTTATTAAATCATCTGGGCTATTTCCCAATTTTAATAATATTTCAACTGATTTACAAAATTTATTTTCCCAATGTTCTATAAATAATGGATAATTTTGAACATTACTTTCGCCAATTGTTTTTTTTATTAAATTATTAAATTGCTGTTCCGTTATCTTGATTCTTTTTTTCATCTTCAGATATTATTTCTTTTATTTTTATTATTAACTCATCAATTTGGTATCCACTTTTTTTCAAAATAATGACCGATTTTTCAAATTTATTTTTCCAATGTTCTTTAACTATTGGCAAAATTTTTTTATCTTCATTTTGATTCATCTACTATAAATATATCTGATAGATAAAAAAAACTCCCGATATTTTCGGGAGTCATTTTCATTGAATTTCAATGTATCGTTCATTTCTTTTTTTCTGAGTTCGAGGAATGTTAATTTCTAATACACCATTCTCTAACTTACTAAAAATTTTATCTACATCAACATCATCAGGTAGTGAATATTCTTTTTTAAAAGAACTGGTAAAATAGAAAGTATTATCGTCTGTTTCTTTTTTCTCATGTGAAATTGTGATAACAGATTCATCAACACTAATTTTTATATCTTCTTTTACTAATCCTGGTATTGCAAATTGAATTTTATATTCATCATCCGTTGTTAAGATATTACTTCTAATTAAAGAACTTGGCGACTCAAAAAAACGATCAACCAATAATGAAAATGGATCATTCCAAGATTTATTTTCAAAAGGATCATTCCATAATTTTAACATTGTCATAATTATTCCTCCTATATTTTTTTAATATTATTTATTTTTTGAACTATATTTTACAAAAAATTTGCCGCAAAAAAATAACTGACAATATTTCCGATTTATTATTTTAATTAAAAATTATAGTAATTATTAGATAAAATTAACACACAATTTTTTTTCTTAAATATTTGGATTATATTTGTCTTATAAATTTAAAATTTTAAAAATGAAAGAATTGGTTATTAATATAATTTCTGGAATAATTTTATTAATTGCAGTTTTGATTGTTTCATTAGTTAGTGGTACAATTTTATGGATTGTTTGGCCATATGCTATTCCGGCAGTATTACCAGGTTTAATAGCAAATGGTATTATATCATCAAAATTAACTTGGTTTCAATCAGTATGCTTAGTCTGGTTTATATCATTATTTGTTAAAACAAAATATAATAATAAATAACACAAAAAAAAATAACATATGTTTATAATTGAAATTGTTCTTACAATCTTCGCATGGCGAAAAGGTTGGAAATGGTATTCCTTATTACCATTGGGGTTTGTTATATTAATCGGTTTATTAATTGGATTTAGTGTTAGAATTTCTGGGGGCAACTCTAGTTATATTAAAATTTTTGGCCCCATTCTTGATATAATTGCGATAATTATCCTTATTATATTAAATATAAAGGACCATAAAATTAATAATGAAATTAATATAATATAGTATATGCCTGTAGATTTTTTTGAACAACCAATAAAAGATAGTGGACAGAAGAGTAAAAAAGAAACATCATCAACGCCTATACTTGATAATTTTTCAAGAGATCTCACTAAACTAGCTAAAGAAGGAAAACTTGACCCAATAATTGGTAGAGATAAAGAAGTTAAAAGAATTTCTCAAATTTTATCGCGTAAAAAAAAGAATAATGTTCTTATTGTTGGTGATCCTGGAGTTGGTAAAACAGCATTACTTGAAAAACTTGCTATATTAATAAGTAAAGAAGAATGCCCAAATAATTTATTAAACAAACGAGTAATATGTTTAGATTTAACCGCGATAGTAGCAGGAACAAAATATCGAGGTCAATTTGAGGAAAGAATTAAAGGTATATTAATTGAATTACAAAATAATCGTGATGTAATAGTTTTTATTGATGAATTACACACAATGGTAGGGGCGGGTAATGCTAGTGGTTCAATGGATGCATCTAACATATTTAAACCCGCACTTGCTCGTGGAGAATTACAATGTATTGGTTCAACAACATTTGATGATTTTAAAAAATATATTGAAAAAGACGGAGCATTAGTTAGAAGATTTCAAAAAATAATATTAAAAGAACCGACATATCAAGAAACTATCGATATTTTAAATATGTTAAAACCGACATATGAAAAATATCATAAAGTTATATATAACCATAATGTTATTGAAACAATTGTACTATTATCATCAAAATATATAACTGATAGACAATTTCCCGATAAAGCCATTGATATACTAGATGAATTAGGATCAGAAAAGAAAATATCTGCTAAAATTCCTGAATCAATTGAAAAATTGCGCATTGAAATTGAAAAACTTAGGGAAAAAAAATTAGAAGTCGTAAAAAATCAAAAATATGAACTAGCAATTAAATTACGTGATGAATCAAAAAAATTAGAAGAAAAAATAGAAGAAGAAAAAGAAAAATGGATTAATAATAGAGAAAAAGATCCAATAACTGTTGAAGATGTTTATGCAATAGTATCTGATATGACAGGAATTCCAATTTTTAAACTTGATATAGAAGAAAAAAGTAATTTATTAAATCTTGAAAAACAATTATCAGATAAAGTTATTGGCCAAGATGAAGCAATATCCACAATTGCTAAAGCAATTAGAAGAAATAGGGTGGGAATTAAAGGGACGAATAAACCCATAGGTTCATTTATATTTTTAGGTTCAACGGGTGTTGGAAAAACTTATCTAGCTAAATGTATTGCGGAGATTTTATTTGGATCCCCAGAAAAAGTTATAAGAATTGATATGAGTGAATATATGGAAAAACATAATGTTTCACGATTAATTGGATCACCGCCAGGATATGTTGGATATGAAGAAGGTGGACAATTAACAGAAAAAGTAAAAAATAATCCATTTTCTGTAATATTATTTGATGAAATAGAAAAAGCTCATAGAGATGTTTATAATATGCTTCTTCAAATATTAGACGAAGGACGATTAACAGATTCTTTTGGAAGGTATGTTAATTTTTCAAATACTCTTATTATTATGACTTCTAATGTTGGATCTCGAAAGGTATCAGAATTTGGTAAAGGAATGGGATTCACATTACCAGGAAACGAAGATCAGATAAATAAAAATAAAAATTCGATAATATTAAAAGAATTAAAAAAACAATTTAGCCCCGAATTTTTAAATCGTATTGATAGTGCTATTATGTTTAATCCTTTGGGTGAAAGACAGCTTAAAGAAATTATTAAAATTGAAATTAATGGCTTATCTGAAAGATTAAAAGAAAAGGGATATGATATTCATTTTGATAAATCTATTCATAACAAGATACTAGAAATGAATTCGGAAGATAATAAAGATTATGGTGCTAGACCGATTAAAAGAAATATTCAAAACTTATGTGAGGATTTCATAAGTGATGAAATATTAAAAGATAATATTACTAAAGACCGGCGTATAACAATCAAATGTGAAAAAAACGGAGATTTAATTATAAAATAAAAAAAATTGGTTTTTAATATCAAAAAACGAACTTTTTCCCGATTTTAATATATTTATATCACTGCAAGAATTACCTTTTCGTTTTAAATTAATGGTGTTGAACCCATTAAATGATTAAAACCCTAACAAATAGTTAGGGTTTTTTGTTTTTTATGTTTTTTTTAATTATATTATATAAAATATAAATTGATTATGAAAAAAGAAACAAAATGTACAAAATTAATGAACATCAAAAAAAATTATCATAGTTTTAGTGAGTTTTACAATAATGAACAACATAATATATATCTTAAATTAGTTGAAACATTTGAATTTTCATTAAAAGAAAATATAGGAAAAAAATTGATCGTTATAGCAAAAATTAATAATATAACATTCGATACCACATTTGAAATAAACAAAAATAATATAGATCTTTTAGAATCAATTATTAATCCTTATTTTGAAAAATTAAATGAATTTGAAATTTGTATACGAATAAGAAATTTATGTTATGCATTTAATCATTCAATATCTTCCGTTTAGTCTCAGGAGGTTTAGTTCCAAATTTTCTACCTAGTGTCATTTCTTTACCCTTTTCATATGTGCGAAGGCCAAGTAAAACGGCGGCAAATCCCAAAGCTTCATATGCACTTTTATCTGTCCAAATCATTAAATAAATAGCAACTCCCACAAATATCGTTGCAATTACTTTTTTTATAGAATATTCACAATCATCTCTAATAAAGCATAAAAAGAAAGAAAGAATTTTTTTAAACATATAATTAATTTTTTTTACGTATTATTATATTATGTTTTATTGTATCTTGTGGTTTTATTTCTTCATCATTGATCCGGAAGAGTTTTTTTTTTCATCCACACTTAAACCTTCCATATATTCAAGAAAATCTTTTTTTGTTAGTGCATTGTCATTACTAATATATTTTATATATGATTTTTCTAATGATTTAAGTTGTTTAACAAATTCTTCAGTATTTTTAATATGTTCTTCAAGATCTTTTCTTAAATCAATTTGTCCTTGTAACAATAATGAATCTATTTTTCGTTGACTTTTTTGATTTTGAACAACCGTTTCAACTTTTTCTTGCATCTTATCATTACTATGATTCCATTTATCATATGTTTTGTAACCACCTAAAATAATACCAGCAAACGTTACAATAGTAAGGTATTGACTACTAAAAGTTCCAATATGTTTAAGTAGTCTAGTTAACGCGCCTTCCGTTTGTGTATTAGTATTCATTTTTAAATTTATTTCATTAAAATATTTTTTTTATTAAACGACCCCATATAAATAAATATATTATAATTTAATATGACTATCGGTAATGATAAATAATTTGATTATATTATTGAGAAATATTTGACATGAATCTAATCAAATTTATTGAATCATTTCCTGATGAATCCTCATGCAGGATCAAATTTAAGGAATTTCGGGATGAACAAGGGGTCATCTGTAGAAAATGTGGTGGTACTGATCATTATTGGTTGCAAACAATTGAACAGTATCAGTGTAAGAAATGCAAAACCAGGACAACCTTAAGAAGCGGAACAGTAATGCATGCAAGTAATCTTCCATTCAGGTATTGGTTTATTGCAATTCATTTACTGACAAGCACAAAAAAGACCTTTTCTGCCAAGGAGTTACAACGTCAGATCGGTCATAAATTTTATGAACCCATTTGGCTGATGATGCAGAAGCTGAGATTGACAATGGGATCCAGAGACAGCAGGTATAAGCTGGACAAGATTGTCGAGTTGGATGAGGGCTTCTTTGAGAGTGTGGATACAGAAACAGAAGAAAATAAAAAATCTGAACCCGGAAAACGTGGCCGTGGCAGTCAGAAACAGAGAAAAGTATTAGTAATGGCTTCAACGGTTTATGATTTCAGCAAGAGAAAGAAATATGATAAACCAACAAAGTTCAGGTATGTGAAGATGCTTGTTGTTGACGATCTCAAGGGACACACAGTTGGAGAAAAAGTATCGGAAAATATTAAATATGATTCTGTTGTAAAAACCGACAATTACACCAGTTACTCAAGATTAAAAGAACGGGTCTGGTGTCACATACCCCGGAAAGTTAGTCCGAAGGAGGCTGGTAAAGTTTTACCATGGGTCCATACAATGATTGCAAATGCAAAGAGAACATTGTTGGGAATACATCATATGATATCTTCAAAGTACGCCCAGAATTATCTGGATGAGTTCTGTTACAAAGTAAACAGGAGGAATTACGGAGATCAATTATTTGATAGACTGTTAATTGCTTGTGTTACTACAAATTATCAAAATATTGTTAAACATTACCGATAGTCATAAAAAATAAAATGGAAAATAAATGATTCAGGAATATAATTTATTGAATATTAATTGTTTATGTATCCGATTATCTCTCTGATATCTGAAAAACCTTTTTCATTCAGGTAATTTTCGATACCTTTTAGGATATCGATTGTTACCGCGGGGTTAATAAATGACGCTGTACCCACCTGGATTGCAGAGGCCCCTGCCAGGAAAAATTCAATTGCATCCCGGGAATTCATTATTCCTCCCAGACCAATTACGGGAATCCTGACAGCCTTCGCTACCTGCCATACCATACGCAGGGCAACCGGCTTGACAGCCGGACCTGACAGTCCTCCGGTAACAGTGGCAAGCGAGGGTTTCATTCTTTTGACATCCACAGCCATGCCAAGAAGGGTATTGATAAGTGAAACCGAATCAGCCCCTTCTTCTTCAGCAATCAGTGCAAACTCAACAATGTCTGTTACATTGGGAGAAAGCTTCACTATCAGTTGTTTCGAATAAACCTTCCTGACTTCCCTTATCACCTCCCGGGCTGATTTCGGATCCGTGCCAAAGATCATACCTCCCTTTTTAACATTCGGACAGGAGATATTAAGTTCTATTGCCGGGATTTTCTCCAGAGCATTGATTCTGCCGGCCAGGGTCACATAATCTTCGACATAGCTGCCGTTCACATTTACAATGACATTTGTATTGAATTCTGAAACAACCGGATAGATGTTCTTTTCAAAATGATCAATACCCTTGTTCTGAAGGCCCACTGAATTAAGCATGCCGGCAGGTGTTTCTGCCATACGGGGATAGGGGTTTCCCTCGCGGACTTCCAGTGTTGTGGCTTTCAGAACGATTCCTCCGAGCTGTGAAATATCAAAAAAGTCCCTGAATTCAACTCCGTATCCAAAAGTACCGGATGCAGCCAGTACAGGATTTTTAAAATGGAGATCGTTTATATTAAAATCAAGTTTTACCATTTAAGGTCATTGATATTGAACACCGGTCCTTCCGTACATGTACAAAGATTACCCCTGACTGTTTCAACGGTACAACAGAGACATACTCCTATACCGCAGGCCATAAGGTTTTCCAGTGAGACTTCGCATCTGACCGAATTGGCCCTGCAATATGCTGCCATCGCTTTCATCATAGGCTCGGGTCCGCAGCAGTAAACGACATCATATCTGTTTGCAGTGAGCACAGGGTGATCGGTGATGAAGCCCTTTTTCCCCATTGAGCCATCCTCGGTTGTAAGAAATATCCGCCCCAGAGCGGCATATTCATCATATTCCATTACTCGTTCACTGCTTCTGAAACCAAGCAGAATATCGGGAGTAAAACCATTTTCATTGAGATATCTGGCCAGGAACAGCAGAGGTGCTATTCCGCAGCCACCACCCGCAAGAAGGATGTTTTCATTCTTTTCGGGCAGGGAAAAGGAATTGCCCAGGGGATAAATAACATTAATTGAATCGCCTGTGGACAATCGTGAAAGGGTTTCGGTTCCTTTCCCGGCAATCTGGATAAGAAGTCTGAAGGTATTTCCTGAATAATTGACATCATGAACGGAAAACGGACGCCTGAGAAATGTTTCCGGACTGCCATCGACTTTGACCTGGACGAACTGCCCGGGTTTCATTTCCGGCAGTTTTCCCTGGGAAGTAAGCCTGAGCAGAAAATAATCCTTGTTAATCTTTTTATTCTCAACAACTCTGAGAGATTCGATCCGTTTTGTCATTCAGGCAGAAATTTCAGGCAAATATACTATTCTTTTTCCGGGTAATATTCCCTGAAACTGCTATTCGTGTAGAACCACACAATCTTTTCAACTGCCGGGGATGAAGTTTCCTTCTCCCTTTCGGGAGTTTCTTCTGAAATAATCTCCTTTACCGGTTCCTTTACATCTGTAATTCCACTGTCAGACGGAAATATTTCTTCCTGAAGCTGACTGAACAGATCCGGTGCAGACTGTTTTCTGTACATCTGCTCACGGCCGAAAAGCAGCCATTCCGGAGAGATATAGGTATATTTCTCAAGCATTTTCAGGACGAAATCCAGGCTTGGTTTGTTCCGTCCCGACAGAATATGGGAAATACCCGACGGCTGTACCCCTATTTCTTCAGCAAACTGTGCCGAAGTCTTGTTCTCGGCCTTTAAAAATTCAAGTATTCGTTCTTTCATGGATCACTATTGTATTACAAATGTAAACAATTAACAATTCACATGCATAACTTTTATTGATTTACAGATGTAATTTTGAATTATCGCGAGAATGTTTTTATCGATAAATTTCTTTTTTATTAATAAGATTATTCCCGAAATTGCAGATAGAAATAGCAAATATAATTGATGTCTTACTGGAGATTAGCTGAATATTCTACAGGAACACAGTTTTTTAAGATGAATTTCTAAAGTAATTTGACTGTTCAGAGCAGGAAATTAATGATTCCATGTCTGTAAAAGTATAGAAAACAAGTATTAAATTACTGATAACAAGTCAAATATCAAATTAAGTAAATATAATACCATATAATTTACAGATGTAAACCAGAATTGTTAATTAAATGGTTTACGTGTGTGAACACAATAATTGAATTTTGATGTTTACAAATGTGAATTAATGATTTTGCCATATTTTCTGATGCATTATCCAAATGAATTAGTCAACATGTCTTTTTCGACGATATTTCAGGCCTTAAATCTTCTGTCTTTAAAAAACCGTTTAAAAACAGGTTATTCCGGAGCCATTCAAGAATATCTCTTTATGCTGCAGACAAAAGGTTCCGCTGTCATGTATCGTGCAAATTATATTTCTTTCATTTTAAGCGCTTCATTCATGTGGTTTTTGATTAAACCCAGACTGACTGCCCCTCTTTTTGCTATTTTAGCAGGGCAGTCGTGATTGTTAATGAACCGTCTGCCTGCCTGGCTTTGAATAATCACCTTAATATATGTATTGCACTCACATTATAAACAAAGGATAAATATCTCCCTGTCAATATCAGAACATTATTTATGGAAGCTTTTTTCAACTTTATCAACAACTCAGTCATTCTGGCAGTTCTGTATGCTTTGGTCTGGATAGGTGTATTCCTTACAATTCTGATGGAGAACAGAAATCCTGCCAAATCGCTGGCATATATTCTGGTTTTGGTTTTTGTTCCTGTATTGGGCCTGATAATTTATTATCTCTTTGGAAGAGATTTCCGTAAACAGAAAATTTTCCAAAAGAAGGGCTTCGGAGAAGAAGATATCTCCAGGGAATATTTGAGTAAGTATTCCCGCAATTCCCTGGAAGACCTTCAGTTTATGGAAGAGAAAATAGGTGATCTGGTCCAGCCTTTCCGCCAGCTTTTCCTGGAAAAACAGTCATTAATCCATAGCGGGAATAAAGTTACTCTGCTGACAAACGGAGAAGAGAAATTCCCCGCTCTGTTCAGGGCCCTGGAAATGGCACAGCACCATATTCACATAGAATATTACATCTTTTCCAAAGACGATATTGGTCTGAAACTCACAGAAATCCTGATGCAAAAAGCTTCCGAAGGAGTAAGAGTCCGGGTAATTGCAGATGACAGGGGAAGCAGGCGCATCAGGGATATTCCAGAGATGCTCCGGAAAGCAGGAGTTGAATTCTACAGTTTCATGCCGGTCCGTTTTGCTTCCCTGTCTCAGGCGAACTACCGCAACCACCGTAAAATTGTTGTCATTGACGGAAAGTCTGGTTTTGTCGGAGGCCTTAACCTGGACGACCGTTATTTAAATAATGGAAAACACAGGCTTTTCTGGCGTGACACACATATAAAAATTGAAGGTCCGGCCGTACAGGAACTGCAACTGAATTTTTTAAAGAATCTGAGTTTTGTCAGCAAAAAACATTTTGAACTGAAGGCTGAATATTTTCCGGAAGCTTCAAATTATGAAGATGGTGCTGTTGTGAGCGTTGCTGCCAGCGGTCCTGCTTCACCACACCCTTACAACATGGAAATCCTCCTGTCGGCAATAAACCGGGCCAGGAAATCCATAAAAATCACCAATCCCTATTTTATTCCTTCCGACCAGCTGCTGCTGGCTCTGGAACTGGCTGTTGCAAATGGTGTGCTCGTAGAGCTTATTATTCCAGCCAGGTCTGATAGTTTTATCGTGCAGCACGCTTCATTTTCCTTTATCAGCCCATTAATAAAAAGGGGCGCTAAAGTATACTTGTATAAAAAAGGGTTTGTGCATGCAAAAACGATGGTTGTGGACGGTGAAATCTGCTTTGTGGGAACGGTCAACATGGACATCCGCAGTTTTTACATCAATTTTGAAATAGCTGCTGTACTGCATCAGCAACAGTTATGTGAGCAGATGGAAACGCAGTTTCAGAAAGACAAGGCCGACAGCCGGCTCATAATAGCCGCTGACTGGAAAAAACGGCCGAAAAGAAAGCGTTTCCTGGATTCGCTTTGCCGTTTACTGGCACCCTTGTTGTAAAATGCTGATATCAGGGGTTCCGGTATGGCTGAGACACAACAAACCTGCTTTGCAGAAACAAGTCTAGAAAGTGAAACTTACCCGGATGTCAGGTGAACGGTACAGCCCGTAGGGATCATTCAGGGCCCACAGAGCAATAATGTTCAGGGCCGATCTTCTTCCCATAGGCTGGCTTACTCCTCCTCCCACAAGAAAAGTGTTGATATTGAATCTGTCTGTTGTTACCTGATTATTGACCCAGAAAGGTGTTTTTGATTCCAGGTTCAGCAGTTCATCTTCGGCATGAAGAAACAGCCCGAGATGCAGGCCGGCGGGAATGATATTGTTTATATCCTGGATCAGCACCAGCTGCGTGTATGCCCGTCCGCCGAATATATTCGTGCCTCCGAAATGTTTCTGGGCATAGTATCTGTATTCGGGACCCGCGGCAACTGCAACACGCGGCAGAAGCCACACTCCGACAAGAGGAGCAATTTCAATGTTTGTTATGGTTCCAAACTGAAGTCCGAGATCCCCCCCGAAAAAAATCCTTTCCCTCAGCGGAGGTTTTTCATTCCTGATTCCCTGGGAATACAGATTCCTTCCTGCCAATGTAAAAATGAATAAAGTAAGTAATCCTGCAAAGGCAATCCTCCGGATCCGTTTCAAATAAAATACATTTATCATCATTACATTTTGTAAATTTGACGTGATCTTACAAATAAACGAAAAAATCACTTTTATTATATCAGCCGTATCAAAATGAATATTATTGTTAACGGGGCAACCAGGGGAATAGGCCGGGAAACTGCTCTTCTGCTGGCAGAAAAAGGCAATTCAGTCATAATAACCGGAAGAAATGAAAAGGCACTGGCAGAACTTGCATCGCTTCCGGTGGCGGGAAAGCTGATCCCCTGCCGGCTTGATATATCCGACTTCGGAAGGTATGAAAAGATGTTCATGGAAATCATCTCCTCCGTTTTTGAATCGGTTGACATCCTGATAAACTGTGCTGCCTATCTTGTTGTCAGGGATTTTTCCTCCTTCCCTCCGGAAGAGGCCGTAAAGACAATGGAAACCAACTTTTTCGGCGTTGCATCCATGATCCGCAGCATTATCCCCTCTATGAAAAAAGGCTCACACATTATCAACATCAGCAGCATGGGCGGATTCCAGGGAAGTGTGAAATACAGGGGATTATCATATTACAGCGCATCGAAGGCTGCATTGTCCTGTCTGTCCGAATGTCTTGCCGCAGAACTGCTGGAAGAAGGAATAGCAGTCAACTGCCTTGCCCTCGGATCGGTTCAGACTGAAATGTTTGAAGAAGCTTTTCCCGGTTTAAGGGCACCGGTCAGGGCCGGGGAAATGGGGGAGTTCATAGCTGATTTTGCCATAAGGGGTGGAAAGTTGTTTAACGGAAAGGTAATCCCTGTGGCTTTCAGTAATCCCTGACCGATATTTTTCCATCCAGTGCAAGCAGACCGTTATAAGCAAGCGACCTCAATTCGTCTTCTCCCGGATATACAATTACCGGGGCTATAAATCCCACCATTCTTTTTATCCTTTCCACATGATCTTCCTGGAAAGCCATTCCTCCGGTAAGAATTATTGCATCCACCCTTCCTTCAAGCACGGCTGCGGCCGATCCTATTTCCTTGGCTGTCTGATAGGCTGCCGCATCCCTCACCAGGATTGCTTCCGCATCTCCCTCTTCAGCCTTTCTGCATACTTCCCTGAAACTGTTGGTGCCAAGGTAGGCCACCATTCCGCCTCTTCCGGTGATCATTGCCCTGATTTCCGCATAGCTGTGCTTTCCGCTGAAGCAGAGATCAGCCAGCTGGCCTGAGGGAAGACTGCCCGATCTTTCAGGCGCAAATGGGCCATCACCGTCAAGTGCATTGTTGACATCAACAACCCTGCCCCTGCGATGTGCGCCAACACTGACTCCTCCCCCCATATGGGCAATGATGAGGTTCATATCCTCGTATCTTTTTTCCAGGGATGCCGCATACATCCGTGCAACCGCTTTCTGATTGAGGGCATGGAAAATCGAAATCCTGGATATCGATGGATGTCCTGAAATCCTTGCCACCGGCTGAAGCTCATCAACTACGACAGGATCAACAATATAGGCCTCAGCATTTGGCATGACCGCCGCTAAAGCATTTGCAATGAGGCCTCCTAGATTACTTGCATGCTGACCAAGCAGGCCTTTTTCAAGATCCGAAATCATCTTTTCGTTCACCCTGTACACCCCTGATTCTATAGGCCTTACAAGTCCGCCCCTGCCGACAATGACTCTGATGTCAGACATGTTCACCTTTTGCTCTTCAAGTTCTTTCAGAATAAGTTCCCTTCGAAAATCAAGCTGCCCCCGAATCTGCCCGTATCCGGTCACTTCTCCGGATGAATGTGTCAGATTCCTTTCCATGATGAGCTTTTCATCAGCGTAAAGAGCGAATTTCGTTGAGGTGGAACCCGGATTGATAACAAGGATCAGTCTCATAGGCATTTTAATTTTTTTCAGTTCTTCAGACAGGACGGATCATGGCATTCAAAATTAAAACATTATGCTATTTTCATTTGCAACCATTCATCAGGCAGGCCAGTGCTATGCAATAAAATTTCGATTGTTCACTTTCGCTTCTCGACATGAGGATTACGGGTCTGTCAGTTCCCATGATCATACCCCCGAGACTGCCCTTTCCGAAAAGCATCAGTGATTTATAAAAGGGATTGCATGCTTCCAGTGACGGGAACAACAGAATGTCGGCATCTCCTGCTACCGGGGTGTCAACACCCTTGATCAGGGTACTTTTTGCATCACAGGCAAGAAAAAGATCCAGGGGCCCGTCAATGATGCAGCTGCCAAATTCACCGCCTTCTGCCATTTTTTTAATTATGGCATAATCAGAGCTGTAGGTAAAATGGCTGCTTGCCTTTTCAGAAGCACCGATAAGGGCAATTTTCGGTTTTTCAATGCCGAATCTCCGTGTCATCCCCGCAGCATAACGGATCATTGCAATCTTCTGTCTGAGGTCGGGATAGGGTATTACTGCAGGATCGGTAACAAATAGCAGTTTATGGTACATGGGTGTTTCAATTGCCCCGACGTAGCTCAGTACGGCATTCTGTTGCATGATTCCCGTATTCCTGTCCATTATGGCTCTGAGGAAGATATCGCTGGCCACAAGACCTTTCATCAGTATGTCAGCCTGTCCTGATCTGACCAGCCGTACAGCAGTTACCGCCGAATCAGTTTCATCCGCAGAACTGATCAGTGTAAATAGTCCGGGGTCAATTCCCCTGCTTATGCACAGATCGCTTATTTTTCCGGTCTGTCCTATTAAAACAGCCTCGGCAAACCCTTCTTTCACAGCCCTGCTGACAGAAGCAATGGTGCCGGGATCCTGTGCCCAGGCCACGGCAATACGGTGCCTCCGTTTCATAGAAAGCACTTTTCCTACCATCTGATCAAGGGATGTGACCATTGCGGATTTTCACTTGCTTGCTGCTGCGGAAAGCAAAATGCTGTCATATTTTGCCTGTTCCGAATCAGACCTTGAAGTAAGTACTATCGGAACCTTTGCGCCCAGTATTACAGAGGCTACCTTGGCTTTTGCGAAGAAAACCAGTGATTTATAAAGCACATTGCCGACTTCGATATCCGGCATCAGCAACAGGTCGGTATCTCCTGCCACTTCACTTCTGATACCCTTGCGTTTTGCGCTCTCAAGGCTCACCGCATTGTCAAAGGCCAGCGGACCGTCGATAATACAGTTCTTTATCTGATCGCGCTGGTTCATTTTGGATAGCAATGCAGCATCAAGGGTTGCTTCCATGTTTTCATTCACCATCTCAACGGCACCAAGCACTGCCACCTTGGGCATTATATATCCGAGTTTGATCAGGCAGCCGACTGAATTGTTGATTATTGCTATTTTGGCCTGAAGATTCGGCGCGATATTCATAGCAACATCAGTCACGGCAATTACCTTATGGTATGTTTCAACCTCGAACAGGGCAAAATGGGAAAGCAGTTTTCCTGTCCTCAATCCCCATTCCTTGTTAAGAACCTCCTTGAGCAGTATTGATGTGCCCACCTTCCCTTTCATCAGAATGTCACCCTGGCCGTTGTTAACAAGTTTAACAGCTATCTCAACAGCCATCTGGATATCCGGTTCATGTATTATTCTCAGGCCGGTGATATCATAGTTGTTTTCCGCGCAGATATTCTGTATCTTTTCCTTATCACCCACCAGGATGGGATCCACAATATTTTCCTTCCATCCTTTTATTACAGCCCCGAGGGAATGCTGGTCCTGTGCTGCCGCCACCACCATCCTTTTTCTCGGTTCTCCGGCGACAATGCCCTTCAGATCGTTCAGACTCTTAAGTACCATTGTTAAGGGGGGGTTAATTTAAACTCAAACTGTCTGCCTTCTCACTATATTACAGGTATCACATGCTATCACCAGTTCCTCGTCGGTTGTAACCGCCATTACGGTAACCCTGGATTCAGGCCTGGATATAATTACATCCACTCCCGAGCTGCCGTCGTTGGCTTCATCATCAAACAGAATTCCCAGGTTTTCCATTTCTGAGCAGATTTTCTTTCTCATCTTATAGTGATTCTCTCCTATACCACCTGTAAAAACAAGAATATCAACACCGTTCATTGCTGCTATGTAGGATCCTATGAATTTTTTAACCTTATAGGCATACATTTCTATGGCCAGGATTGCCTTTTTATTGCCCGCTTCGGCAGCCGTCTGCAGGTCGCGCATATCGGAAGAGATCTGTGATATTCCGAAAACACCGCTCTTCTTGTTGATCATATTGTTAACACCTTTTATATTAAGGTGCTCCTTGTCAGCTATGAAGACAAGTACTCCCGGATCAACCTCTCCTGTGCGGGTCCCCATGATAAGTCCGTCAACCGGGGTGAATCCCATTGAGGTATCAATTGATCTGCCCTTGTCCACCGCCGTTATCGAGGCTCCGTTGCCAAGATGGCATGTGATGATCTTTATTGCCGAAATATCCTTTTCCAGAATATCTGCAGCCTTTTGTGCAACGAATTTATGACTGGTACCATGATAGCCGTATTTCCTGATCCTGTACTTCTCGTAATATTCATACGGCAGCGCGTACATGTACGCATAATCAGGCATTGTCTGGTGGAATGAGGTATCAAAAACCGCCACCTGGGGCACGCCGGGTATCAGTTTCTCGACCGACAGTATGCCTTTAAGGTTTGCAGGATTATGAAGCGGGGCGAGTTCGATACAGGCTTCAATATCTTTCTTCACATCATTGTCGATGAGGACGCTTTCCTTGTAATTCTCGCCTCCATTGACCACCCTGTGGCCAACAGCCTTTATCTCATTGATATTCTGTATCACCCCATGGCGCTGATGACAGAGTACATCCATTACCATATTAATTCCCGTCGTATGGTCCGGTATATCTGTTATGAGCCTGTAGGGTTCACTGTTGGCAACTGTATGGGTAAGAATACTTTCATTCAGGCCTATGCGCTCAATAAGTCCCCTGGCCATCATTTTTGAATCCGTACCTCCTGACATTCTGAATACCTGGTACTTTATTGAAGAGCTGCCGCAATTTAATACTAAAACAATCATTTTAACGTGCTGATTTAAATTCTTAACTATTTGGCCGCAGCCTGAATGGCTGTAATGGCAATCATGCTGACTATATCGCTAACCGAGCATCCCCTCGACAGATCATTTATGGGGGAAGCAATGCCCTGCAGGATCGGTCCGATGGCTTCTGCATGTGCAAGGCGCTGAACAAGCTTATATGCTATATTGCCGCAATTGAGATCAGGGAATACGAGTACATTTGCCCTGCCGTCTATTTTGCTGCCCGGGGCTTTTTTTCTTCCGATTGCTTCAACAAGTGCAGCATCGCCCTGCAATTCACCATCAAGCAGCAGGTCCGGAGCCATCTGCCGTGCTATTTCGGTTGCTCTTATCACTTTGTCCACCAGCGGATGCTTTGCGCTTCCCTTTGTGGAAAAGCTCAGAAGAGCCACTCTTGGCTCAAATCCACCCAGTGCCCTTGCTGTATTGGCAGATGCAACCGCAATTTCCGCAAGTTCCCGGTCAGTGGGGTCGGAAACCACCGCACCATCAGCAAAGATAAATACTCCGTTCTCTCCAAGGCTCTTGTCGGGAAGGATCATGATGAATGCCCCGGACACAACCGAAACCCCCGGAGCAGTCTTTATATACTGAAAAGCCGGCCTCAGCACGTCGCCCGTGGAACGGTCCGCACCCGCGACTTCACCGTCGGCATCTCCGTTCTTTATCATAAGGGCACCAAGATAAAGGGGATCTTCTATCAGCCCGGAAGCCTCTTCCCTGGTCAATCCTTTACTCTTTCTCAGTTCAACCATCATCTCCACATAATGATCCTTTTCAGGATTGTCAAGGGGGTCTGCCATGTCAGCCCTTTCTATATTCTTCAATCCGAGCCTTGCAGCATCATCCCTCATTTTACCGGGACTGCCGATAAGGGTTATCCGGGCAAGGTTCTCCCCGATTGCTATATCAGCCGCTCTGAGGATTCTCTCATCATAACCCTCGGGGAGCACAATCCTTTTATTGTGTTTCCGGGCATTCTCCTTTATCTTATCAAGTAATTCCATTGTGTATCAGTAATTTAATTTTTCAAAACCAAGTTGATAAATGTACGGAAAAAAAGTATGAAATAGCAATTTTGGAATAAATGATTAATGTCAGGCTTTATTTTTTCATCAGCGAGGTGATTAAGCCGGAAATTAAAAAACCGATTCAATCATTTTTCTAAATTAGCGGTGTCAAAAAACAATTATGGAAATTGATTTTCTTTTATCAGGCCTTGACGCTCTCGGCAGGGATCTGGAAGGTGATTTAAAATATGACAGGATAACAAGAATACTATATTCCACCGATGCTTCTGTGTACAGGGAGCTTCCCCTGGCTGTTTCATGGCCAAGGAATACATCCGATATCAGAAAGATCCTGGCTTTTGCATCTGACAACGACATACCCGTTACAATGAGAGCGGCAGGAACCTCACTTGCCGGACAGGTTGTGGGATCCGGTATCATTGTGGATGTTTCAAGGTATATGAAAAGAATACTGGAAATCAATGAGAAAGAGATGTGGGTACGGGTGGAGCCCGGTGTGGTACTGGATGAGCTGAATATGGTCCTGAGGCCTAAAGGCCTGTTTTTCGGACCCGAAACATCTACTTCGAACCGCTGCAATATCGGCGGGATGGTAGGAAACAATGCCTGCGGCTCCCACTCTCTCATTTACGGATCAACCAGGGAACACACGACAGAACTTAAAACGATACTGAGCGATGGCAGTGAAGCTGTGTTTGGCCCCCTCGACAGTGAGTCCTTTGAGCAGAAATGTCTTCTGCCAGGCCTGGAAGGAAGGCTTTACCGGGAAATAAGGCAGATGCTCGGCGACCAGACGAACAGGGAACAGATACTCAGCGGTTTTCCGGATCCCAGGATTCCCAGAAGAAATACCGGATATGCACTTGACATGCTTCTTGACAGTGATGTGTTCACCCCCGGATCCGGAAGGCCCTTCAATTTCTGCAATCTTCTTGCCGGCTCCGAGGGAACCCTGGCCATTGTTACCGAGATCAGGCTCAACCTGGTCAGTCTGCCCCCTCCTCACAATGCGCTGGTTTGTATTCATCTGCGGGAAAGGAACGATGCCTTCCTCACCAACCTTACCGTACTCAAATACCATCCCTCGGCTGTCGAAATGATGGACGACAGGATCCTCGAACTGACAAAGGAAAATCTCAGCCAGAGAAACAACAGGTTTTTTCTCGAGGGAGATCCCGGGTCGGTCGTAATAGCTGAATTTGCAGGAGAAAGTCCGGAAGAGGTGGATTCTGTTATTTCTGAAATGGTTGATGATCTGAAAAGGAGCAATTTCGGTTATGCATACCCGGTGATAAAGGGAAAGGATATTCCGAGGGTATGGGCTTTACGGAAAGCCGGTCTTGGTGTTCTTTCCAACATGAAAGGCGATGCCAGGCCCGTATCCCTTATTGAGGACACTGCGGTGTATGTTGAGCATTTGCCACGTTACATTGCGGATTTTGAGAAGATGCTGGCCCGCTACAACAAGGATGTTGTTTACCATGCGCATATAGGAACAGGCGAACTGCACATCAGGCCTGTACTGAATCTCAAGGATCCGGATGATGTGGAACTGTTCCGGATCCTGGGAACCGAAACGGCAAAACTGGTAAGGAAATACCGGGGTTCGATGAGCGGGGAGCATGGTGACGGAAGACTGAGAGGTGAATTCATTCCGCTGGTGCTGGGCGAACACAACTATAATCTCATAAGAGAGATAAAAAGGATATGGGATCCCGCCAATCTCCTTAATCCGGGAAAAATCACCGATACTCCCAGAATGAATACATCCCTCAGATATGAACCCGGCAAAAAAACGCCCGAAATCACTACCATCCTTGATTTTTCTTCAACAGATGGAATTGTACGGGCAGCCGAAAAATGCAACGGATCGGGAGACTGCAGGAAGACTGCGCTCATCGGCGGAACGATGTGTCCGTCCTTCATGGCAACAGGAGAAGAGAGGAACTCCACCAGGGCCAGGGCAAACATTCTCAGAGAGTTTCTGGGATCTGACGAAGGGAATCCCTGGAACCACAGGGAAATATATGATATACTGGATCTTTGTCTTTCCTGCAAGGGATGCAAAGCTGAATGCCCTTCAGGTGTGGATGTGGCAAAACTGAAGGCGGAATTTCTCCAGCACTGGCACGATATTCACGGGATTCCCCTGAGAACAATGCTGATAGCCCACATAACAACAATTAACCGGATCGGGTCAGTTGCCCCGGGGGTCTTTAATTTTTTCATTAACAACAGGATTATTTCCGGATTATTCAAAAGGGCTGTCGGAATAGCCGGGCAAAGATCAATTCCTTCCCTGTACAAAACCACACTGAGAAAATGGGCGGGAAGTAATTTAAACACTTTAAACCCGGAAAAACCGGCAGGGAAAGTTTGTCTTTTCATCGACGAATTCACCAATTTTAATGATACTTCAGCCGGAATATCCACGGTGATTCTGCTGACAAAACTGGGATACAGGGTCATCATTGCAAAGCATAATGAAAGTGCCAGGACTTACCTTTCGAAGGGTTTTCTCAGGAAGGCGCGGAAGATTGCCAGGGACAATATCATGAAACTCAGGGATACCGTAAGCAGGGATGTTCCACTGATAGGCATTGAACCGTCGGCAATACTGGGGTTCAGGGATGAGTACCCGGATCTGGCGGGTGATGATCTGAAGGATGATGCCGCGAGGCTTGCCGGCAGCAGTTTTATGGTGGATGAATTCCTTGCCGGTGAATACAGGGCAGGAAGGATAAGGAAGGATTCATTTTCCACGGATAAATCAGAAATCCTTCTGCATGCACACTGCCAGCAAAAGGCAATTTCGTCTTCGTCCTTCACCATAGAAATGCTTTCAATACCGGAGAACTACAGTGTAAGGGAGATTCCTTCAGGATGCTGCGGTATGGCAGGATCATTCGGCTATGAAAAAGAGCATTATGACCTGGCTGTCAGTATAGGCGAAATGGTCCTGTTTCCGGAAGTAAGGGCTGCAGCGGAGGATGTAATAATAACAGCGCCGGGAACCAGCTGCAGGCATCATATAAAGGACGGAACGGGCAGAAAGGCCCTGCACCCTGCAGAAGTATTGCTTAAGGCTCTAAAAGGCAGCAGAAGTGCTTAAAATCGTTTTATGAAGGCTTCCTTTTATTTCCTGCCGGCTCCTGAAGTATTGTAGTATTCGTTGAAAATTCCCTGAATGAGGGGCTTATAGTAAAGCCAGAAAAACCTTCTCGGATCATCTGCTCTTTTGCTGTACAGTATCCCCTTCAGTTTTTCATAGTTCCTGAATCGTGAGGTACAGTATTTTATGTCCTTGCTTGCGAAATCGCCTGAAAAATAATATGTTTTCCTTTCCTCCGGCTCCCTGATAACAGCAGGAAATTCATTTGCAAGTGAATTTTCGGCAAGAAGGGAATCTCCCGGGCCGGTTGTGGAAATCATGAACCTGGAAATAACATCGTTTTCCATGGGATCAATTATATCGAACCACTGGTCAAATGTTACCCGTCCTGCAAGATTCCAGCTGCTGCTGTATGTATCATCAGTAACTATTGCGGGAAAGGGATTTGTCAGATGGGTTCCTTCCTCCAGGACAATTATCCTGTGTTCCTGAAGAAGCACTATTCCCGGTCTGGTGAATGACCAGGGTTCATGGTACTGTTTCCTGTACATTCCTGGCATCCATGCCGGGAAGCCCCTGCTGGCAGAATCAAGTGAGCTGAAATATTTTCCGGTCCAGCCGGTAAATCTGATTCCCAGTCTTTCCTGTGCCCTGAAGGATTCATATTCGGCTGTCGGAAAATCAAAGGAGTTGTATTCCATCACAACAAGCTTGTTCCTGTCCTTCATTTCCTTGATCAGAAGGTTGTCATTGTTGTTGAGCCCTCCGTAGATTTTCCTTGTCCGGCGGCTTTGTGAAAAGCCCTGATACCATTCATTGAAAAATACTCCGTATGTATCTGTAACATATATTGCATCAGCCTTTTCCGGAAGCTCTTTCAGGTCCGCAAGCCTGTATTCTTTTCTATCCCAGAGTTTCTTTTTAAGAGGACGCGTGGGTATAAATCCGTAATAATCCTTCCGGAATGAAAAACTCCTGTTCGTCTCCCTGTTGACAAATCTGTTATTTGTGAGAATCCAGTTGAAGGATTTATGCTTTTCACGGTGAATGGAGGGGACTGTCTTGTCGACAATTATTATGTTCATGGCTTTCTTTTCCATGAATGCCCATTGAAGCAGGTTGAGTACAGGCAGAATAAGTAAAGCTGCCAGTATTAATAATACAATTAGCAATGGTTTTTTCATAACTGAATTGTAAACTGAAAAATTATCAAAAACAGTAAACTAGTGTAATTCCTTTTATTTTTCCAAAAATAGCAATAAAATGCATTATTTTTTTTCAAATGTTGATAAAAACACAGCAATATAGTGAAAAATATTTAATTATCAATGTTAATAACCACATGCAGTGTTAAATCCGCGTTTATCCGGACCGCCTGCCATCCTGCCGTCAGGAAGTATCTGAATTGCATTCACACTTCCGATGGATGATCTTGTCCGGAACTCGTGACCCATTTTTTCCAATTTTTTAAGTGTAAGACTATCAATAGTATTTGCCTCTATGCTTATCTGATCGGGAAGCCATTGATGATGAAATCTCCCTGCATCAACGGCTTCCGTTATCTTCATATTATAATCCACCACGTTGATTATTACCTGAAAAACGGTTGTCGGAATTGTTGATCCGCCGGGTGAACCGGCAACAAGAAAAAGTTTTCCTTCTTTTTCAACAATTACCGGCGTCATTGAACTGAGCATTCTTTTTCCCGGTTCAACCGCATTGGCATCCCCTCCTGTAAGGCCATACATATTGGGTGCCCCGGGCTTTATGGAAAAATCATCCATTTCGTTGTTGAGCAGGAAGCCTGCACCTTCCACAACAATACTGCTTCCAAAAGTATTGTTCAGGGTTGTCGTCACTGCCACCGCATTTCCATGGTGATCAGCCACGGAATAATGTGTTGTCTGCTCATTTTCAGCCGGCAGGGGATCTCCGGCAGATATATCTGCTGAAGGCGTGGCTCTTTTTTCATTGAAATCACTCATTCTGGATTTTAAATACTCCCTGCCTGTCAGTTCCCTGACAGGTACCCTGACAAAGTCCGGGTCGCCTGAATACCTGGCTCGGTCTGCAAATGCCCTTCTTTCAGCTTCCGCAACAAGATGTACAGCTTTTGCCGAATGAAATCCCCATTCTCCGACAGGACTTGATTCAATCATCCCGAGAAGCTGAACCAGTATTATTCCTCCTCCCGAGGGGGGCGGCACGGTTGAGAGGCTGTAATTCCTGTATCCGGCCTGAAGCGGTTCACGGAATACAGATGAATAGTTTTCAAGATCCTGCACGGTAATTATACCGTTGCCCCTTTGCATTTCATTGACTATAAGCTGCGCTGTGAGTCCCGAATAGAAGCCATCCCTGCCATACTTCCTTATTCTTTTCAGTGTTTTGGCCAGTTCGGGCTGGCGAAGGATATCTCCGCCCTTCCACAATGAGTCTTTTACAAAAGCAGGCCGGGCACGGTTTCTGCTTATAAAGTTTTCCCTGTTGCGGTTAAGAGAAGCTGCCTGATCCTCGGGCAGGGGAAAGCCTTTTTCAGCAAGAGTGATTGCAGGCTGTATCACATCCCTGAAATCAAGCCTGCCGTAAAGGGAATGTATTCTTGTCACACCGTCAACCGTTCCGGGAACACCGGAAGCCAGGTGTGTGTCAGTACTCAGATTCCCGGAAGGGTTTCCGTCCTCATCAAGGTACATGTCACGCTTTGCGGCCAGGGGGGCCTTTTCACGGAAATCAAGAACATGTTTACTGCCGTCGCTTTGCCTCAGAACCATAAAACCGCCGCCTCCTATATTGCCTGCTTCCGGATAGCATACTGCAAGGGCAAACTGGACGGCCACCGCGGCATCAACCGCATTTCCTCCCTTCTGAAGCACTGATATCCCGATCCTTGATGCTTCCGGATGAGCAGAAACAACCATGCCGTTCTCCGTAACAATCTCACGGCCTTCGGCAAAGGGGATTTTTGAATCTGAATGCATCTGCCGGCAGGCAGATATCAGGATTACGAGGATCAGGATCTTTACTGCATGCTTCATGTTACGGATTATTGATTCATTGCCGGTATCAAATATAATAAAGCCGGCAACAGGTTGTTAAGGCCAGTTGAAAAAAAGAACTGACTATGCCCGATCCACATTGAATTATAATTTTGCTATTTTTACGTAAACTTAAATAATATGTTGCCCAATCAACCGCTGGCTGAAAGGATGCGGCCTAAGGACCTTGATGAATTCTGCGGGCAGGAACATCTGGTCGGCAAAAATGCGGTTCTCAGAAAAATACTGGAATCCGGCAATATCCCGTCATTCATACTATGGGGGCCTCCGGGCGTGGGAAAAACCACTCTTGCAAGAATCATTGCCAATACCATGAAAAGGCCCTTCTATCATCTGAGTGCCGTTCATTCGGGTGTGAAAGACGTAAGGGAAGCAATTGAAAAGGCCGGGAAACAACAGTTTTTCAACCAGCCGAATCCGGTACTGTTCATAGATGAGATACACCGCTTCAGCAAATCCCAGCAGGATTCCCTCCTCAGTGCGGTTGAACGGGGGATTATCACCCTGGTGGGTGCAACAACCGAAAACCCCTCTTTCGAGGTTATATCCCCGCTCCTCTCCCGCTGCCAGGTCTATATTATGAATCCGCTGAGCAGCGGGGAGCTGACCACCCTGCTTGACAGGGCCCTTGAAAAAGATGTCTGGCTTTCGGAATTCGACATTGAAATAGCCGAATATGAAGCTTTTATAAGACTGTCCGGAGGAGATGCCAGGAAACTGCTCAACGCCCTTGAACTGGTGGTGGCTGTTGAATCAGACGGCAGCAAGGAAAAAAGGATCGTTATAAACAATGAGAAAGTCCTGATACATGTCCAGAAAAACCTGGCCCTGTATGATAAAAAGGGAGAACAGCACTATGACATCATCTCAGCCTTCATTAAATCCGTCAGGGGAAGTGACCCGAATGCAGCGGTTTACTGGCTTGCCAGAATGATTGAAGGCGGAGAGGATCCCGGTTTCATAGCCAGAAGACTCCTGATCCTTGCAGCGGAAGACATCGGCATTGCGAATCCCAATGCCCTGCTGCTCGCACAGGCCTGCTTTGAAGCCGTAAAAGTGACAGGATGGCCTGAATCCAGGATAATACTTTCTGAAACGGCTATTTACCTTGCAACCTGTGCAAAGAGCAATTCTTCATATACTGCAATCGAATCAGCGATCCGTGCCGTAAAGGAGAGCGGCGACCTGCCCGTTCCCCTTCATCTTAGAAATGCACCAACCAGGCTCATGAAAGACCTCGGATATCACAGCGGATATAAATATGCCCATGATTATGAAGGAAATTTCATTCCTGACAGCTTCCTGCCCGACGGACTTGAAAGCAAAAAGTTTTATGACCCGGGAGCTAATCCACGTGAGGAGGAAATAAGAAAAAGACTATCCGCCATATGGAGAGATTATTATGATTATAATAAAGAGTAACCTCCTTACAAAGTAAAACTTCTGTCCCTCAGTTATTACATAAATCCTCACTCCTGCAAAAGAAATTTCTTTTCCCCGATAACAGGAATTCCTGTTCTTTAATTACAATAATTACATTAGCTTTACAATGATATCATTCCGTTTTTATTGATTCATACAGCAGCTAAGTTGAACAAGTTCATAATTTAAACACTACCCAAGATGAAAAAGCTTTTTTTTATTCCGGTTTTACTGGCAATGTCATTGATTCTTAATGCCCAGTCCCTGGAGGAGATTGTAAGGAACTATACTGCAGCCAACAGGTTTGACCAGATTGCAAACAGGAAAAGTATCAGGATAACAGCAAGAATGTCAATGATGGGCATGGAGACACCTATGGAGATATGGATGAAAAATCCCAACAAGGTAAAGACAGTGATGAATATGGGCGGACAGGATATCATACAGGCCTTTGACGGGGAGAAAGGATATTCAGTCAATCCGATGACCGGATCAACACAGCCGGTTGAGATGAAGCCGGAAGAAATCAAGCAGCTTCTCAGCAATAATCTCTTTGACAACATGGTCGACAAATTCCTTAAAAACGGTCAGCTTGAACTTGCCGGGGAGGAGGCAGTAAAAGGCAGGCCGGCTATAAAGATAAAGGCCGTCTACGAACCGGGAACAACGGGTTACCTTTATATTGACAAAGAAACATGGTATCTGGTAAAACAGGCAATGAATGTGAACCAGGGAGGAATGCAGGCAACAGTTGAAACATATCCCTCGGACTACAGGGAAATAGGCGGTATTGTCCTGCCGATGAAAATGACTACTTCGGTAAGCGGGATGGAAATGCAGGTCACATTTACGAATGTGGAGATCGATGTTCCGATGGATGATTCCGTTTTCAGACTGAAATAAGTCCGGAGCAGGACTGAAAGCATGAAAGAAAAAGATGCATTCCGGGGAATGCATCTTTTTTCTTTGACCTGCATATTGTGCAGCGGGCCTGTAAGCCGGCTTCTGTACGGTTCCGGTTTCTGCGAAAGAACTTGAAACCGTTTCCCATCATTTATCTTGTCCTGCCATCGCTGGCAGGATCATACGATCCACCCCCCGGCACCGGACGAGCAATCCTCAAAGCCGGTATACATGATCTTTCAACCCATGGCATGTACGGCTTCCCGCGTCACCGCGGAAACCGGTGAGCTCTTACCTCACCTTTTCACCCTTACCCGCAGCCCGGGGGCACGGGCGGTTATTTTCTGTTACCTCCACATATCCTCGCGGATATCTTCCCGTTAGGAAGCATGGTGCTCTGTGTTGGCCGGACTTTCCTTTCCGCAGAAGCGGAACGATGGGACAGCCTGCTGCGTTGCAAAGATACTAAATCCATGGCGTACGCGTGCGAAAATTTAAAATGCTTATTTTTGCACGCATTGTTTTCTATGAAAAAACTGTTTGAAAAAATCAAAATTGATGATTTCGACTATGATCTCCCGGCGGAAAGAATAGCCCTTTACCCGGCCGGGGAAAGGGATGAATCAAAGCTGCTGGTATACTCGGGCGAAGAAACGAAGGAAGATATTTTCAGGAACATTTCCGGGTATCTGCCCGGGGATGCACTTCTGGTTTTCAACAACACCCGTGTGATCAAAGCCAGGCTGCTGTTTACAAAGCGGTCTGGTTCAAGAATTGAGATACTGCTTCTTGAGCCTCTGAACCCTTCTGACTATGGCCGGACTTTTGCCTCACAATCTCCCGTGGAGTGGAAATGCATGATCGGCAACCTGAAAAAATGGAAGGAAGAAAGTATTTCACTCCCCTTTGAGCTGAATCATCGCCTTTACACACTGACCGCGACCAAACGCGGGCCTGCTGATGAGGCATGGGGTGTAAAATTCAGCTGGGAACCGGCAGATATAAGTTTTTCAGAGGTACTGCTGGCAGCCGGTCATATCCCCCTTCCCCCCTATATTGACAGGGAAGACGAACAAAGTGATGCAATACGCTATCAGACCATATACGGAAGAATCAGCGGGTCAGTTGCTTCCCCGACTGCAGGACTGCATTTTACCGACAGGGTAATTAAAGAGCTGCTAAACAGAGGCATGCAACAGACAGAAATAACCCTTCACGTCGGAGCCGGAACATTTCAGCCTGTAAGGGCAAAAAATATCGCGGAACATGAAATGCATTGTGAACGATATACAGTCACACGCAGTACCCTTGAGCTCTTGCTGTCAAAACCCGGAAAGGCCATTGCAGTGGGAACAACCGCTGTCAGAACCCTTGAGAGCCTCTACTGGCTTGGCAGGAAAATACTTACCGGACCTTCCGGCGGAAGAGAACCTTTTTATACCGCACAGTGGGAAGCCTATGGCGTGAACCGGGAGAAGGAAACCGGTACAGAAGACTCACTTGGCGCACTTCTACGGATCATGGATGAGAACGGAACCGACATGATTGAGGCTTCAACCTCCCTGATGATAATCCCCGGATACAGATTCAGGATGACAGATGGCATGATAACCAATTTCCATCTTCCGAGGAGTTCTCTTCTTCTTCTGGTGTCAGCGTGGACAGGCAGTAAATGGAAGGAAATATATGATTTTGCACTGACTCATGATTTCAGATTTCTGAGCTACGGAGACAGTTCATTGTTAATAAAATAGACATTCACCTGCAGTTTTAGTTCATTTATCAATAACATTTTCAAAACTTTTGAAATTAACACGATTTTTCTTTTATTTGCCAGTGACTAATTATGAATGATAACAGAATACTTCAGCAAATTTATGCCATGTTTGGAATCTTCATGGTAATGTTTTATCTGGGAGGAGGAATTTTTTTCCTGTTTTTCGCCGACAGACTTTTAAACATAAACAAGGCTATATTAGGAATACTAGGAGGTACCTTCCTGCTTTACGGAGTTTACAGGATTTTCGTAACTTACAAACAGATAACAGACGCTTTTTTTTCAAAGGATGATGATGAGGACTGAATCTTCATCCGGCCTTTGCTCAGTTCCGGGGAAGAAGTCTTGGCATATACTTTGCGTGACAATAAATGGTACTGAAGACAGAGTTTGCGAGTTAAGATTATGTTGAAGCTGATCAGGATATACTACAGAGGGAACTGCCCGGTTTTCCGCTTAATCAACGGGCACCTGCGTCCGGCCCTTGCCGGCATTGTTTTTATTTCTGCAGCAATGCTGTATTCCTGCGGCAGCGGAGGAAGTTCCACAATGGACGAAACACCTACCCGGGGCAATATAAAAATAACCGTTGATGAATCTTTTCAGCCGCTTCTCGATACGGAAGTATCCACTTTCATGCAGCTCTATACCAATGCAACGATTAAAGCCCGCTACAAGCCCGAAGTTGACGTGATAAACGATTTCATGCGGGACAGTGTGAAAGTGATAGTAACAAGCAGGAAACTGACTGATAATCAGATAAAATACTTAAGAGACAGTCTCATTGTAGCCAGAACAATAACATTTGCATATGACGGCCTTGCCCTTGTCACCAACAAACAGAACAGGGACACCCTTCTCAAGTATGAACAGGTGAGGGATATATTCCTCGGAAGGGCCGTTACCTGGGCAGATCTCGACTCCAGATCGAAACTCGGAAACATAAGAGTCATATTCGACAATAACAAGTCAGGAAATATCAGGTATTTCAGAGAGCTGTTTGAAATTTCAGAAGCTTTGCCATCAAATTTCTATGCAGTGAATTCAAATCCCGAAGTGATAGAATTCGTATCCAGGAACCCTGATGCACTGGGTATTATAAGCGTGAACTGGATAAGCAACAAGAATGATTTCCGCAGCAGGAGCTATGCCGGACAGGTAAATATACTGGCAATCTCCCGCCCCATGATTGATGACGGCTCCTATTACCGCCCGGATCAGGGATGGATCTACGACAAATCATATCCCTTTGTCAGAGAGGTTTTCATGATAACCAGGGAAACATTCAAGGGACTGGGAGCCGGCTTTATCCAATGGTCTACCGCGGAACAGGGTCAGCGCATCGTTCTGAAATCGGGACTTGTGCCGGCAACCATGCCGATAAGGCTGGTACAGATAAGGAATGAGTAAAAAATAATAAATCAGTATAAAGACTTGCATAAAAGAAAATTTACTAATATTGGACGCAAAATAAAAAAAGAGCTATGAAACGTTTAATTTTTACCAAAGGTTTATTTCTGGGAGTGTTAATGGCAGGGCTGTTCATCGGCAACCTACAGGCACAGGACCTTAAATCCGCATTGCTTCTTACCAAGAGTGAGCAATATGATCAGGCAGGGCAGATGCTGAGGCAACTGATACAGAAAGAGCCTGCAAATGCCAAGCTCTATTATTATCTGGGTGAAAATTATTTGCTTGAATATTTCTCTGATACCATTTCCAGTTCATTTACACTGGCCACTGATAATGCAAAGGAAATATACCAGAAAGGTATTGATGCCAATCCCAATGACCCCCTGAACTATATCGGGCTAGCAAAAATTGCATTTTACCAGGGAGATGATCAGACGGCAGATGAAATGCGTGCCAAGGCAAAAAGCTTTCTCCTGCCCTACAAAAACATCAAGAGAATAAGTCCTCCGGCACCTGAATATGCACTGGCACTGGCCAAGATTGCTGATTCATACATGAAGGAAAAGCAGGTTGACACTGCAGCTGCCCTGCCCCTTATCAGACAGGCCGTAAAGATTGATTCAAAAAATCCTGAAATCTATCTTATAGCCGGAGATATTTATATAACAGCCAATGATGGTTCCAACGCCATCAAAAACTACAACATGGCTCAGTTTGCCGATCCCCAGTCACCAACGGCCAACATGAAAATCGGAAGCATATACGTGAGGGGGAAAAGCCTTACCGCAGCCAGGCCGTATTTCGAGGAAGCCATCAGCCTTGATCCCAACTATGCCCCGGCATACAGGGAACTGGGTCAGTTATACTGGATGGCACAGCGGCTTGACGATTCCAAGGCAAACTACAAGAAATACCTTGAGCTTAATGAAGGAAATATTCCGGCGCAGACAAGATATGTAAACGCTCTTTTCTATGCAGGAGACTATGATGAAGTAATCAGGAATGTGGAGGAGATCCTTGCCGTTGACAAATCAAGGACATACATGAACAGGCTGGCAGGCTATTCAAATTATGAAAAGAAAAATGCCGACTATGACAAGGCACTTTTCTATATGGAGGAACTTTTCAAATCTCTTCCGGCTGACAGGATTCTCTGGAAGGACCATCAATACATGGCCAGAATACTTCTGAGGAAAAACCAGAACTATCCCAAACTTGCCGATGAACTCGGCCGCCTGGAAAATCAGCTTGACAGGGAAGAAAAAAGATATGCTTCCGAACCGGCAGCCAGCAAGGCAAAAATGAAGCCGGCACTTGATGAACTTACTGCCAAAACAGCAGAAACTAGGCAAAAGGTTGCGGCTGCAAACAAGGAACTTGACAGGGCCTTTGCGGAATATAACAAGGTACTGGAAATGAAACCGGACGACAGGGCTGTGATGAATGAAATGGCCACCAACTACTACAATGTCAGGCGTTACAATCAGGCGGCCAAAATATGGGCCTCACTCATGGATCCGGATAACCAGAAACCCGAAGATTTCATGCAGGTTGGCAGGGCCTTTTATATTGGCGAGAATTACAAGGCCGCTGACTCAGTATTCAATATTGTCATTTCCAAAGATCCCGGCTATCTGCCCGCGCATACATACATTGCCCGCACATATTCGAGAATGGATCCTGATACAAAAATGGGTCTTGCCAGGCCGAAGTTTGAAAAGCTTCTGGAAGTTGCCCAGACTGATTCTCTCAAAAATGAAAATGAAATGGTTGAGGCACTGAAATACCTGGGGTATTTCTACATGTCAAAAGACGAATACAACAGATCCAGGGATTACTATAACAGACTGATCAACCTCAATGAGGCAAGCAAAGACAACAAAATAAGCGGATATAACGGGATCGGCCTGATTGAACTGCGGCTTGCAGGTGCAGAGAAGGTAAATGAAGCAAGACTGCCCTTCCTTGCAAAATCAGCCGAAGCCTATGAAAAAATACTGGCCATTGATCCCGCCAATGCAGCAGCCAAGAGTCAGATAAGCTATATCCGCGATTTCGAGGCTCAAGTCAGAAAAGGTATCAACCCGAATGAGATCAAGGGTATTATCAGGGATGCGGCATCCAAACAGCCTATAGCCTATGCTTCGATCAGAGTGAAGGACACCGCCGCGGAAATGATGTCAAATACCAAGGGGGAATTCAAGTTTGAAATCCCGCAGGGCTCAGAAGTACTGATCATTAGTGCGAAAGGTTATGCAACACAGGAAGTGCCCATAACCAAGTCCAGAGTCTATAATGTTAACCTTACCAAATAACCGGGTACATATACCAGAACCGGAATCTTGATGAAGACATATTTAATAAAGGATATTAATGAACGTTCAATTGTTTAATAATATCCTTCATTAATTGTTAAAACAAAATTGAAAATATATATATTTGCAAATCAATAAATCTTAAACCTAAACAAATCGATAAAAATGAGTAAACAAGGAAGTTCATTCAAAGAAGCATTGCAAAATCTTTTTGCAATAAGTGCTATTTTAATAGCATTTGTAGCATGCTATTTACTTTTCGTTAATGTCATGGGAAACCCGGTCAACTTCGAAGGCGGCAATCCAAAAGGACATGCCCTTGAAGGAAACTACCTCGGAATTATATACAAGGGTGGTTTCATTGTGCCCATACTTATGACATGCGTTGTGGTCCTCGTAATTTTTGTGATTGAAAGGCTTATCACTCTCTCAAGGGCAAAAGGAAGAGGCAGATTAAACACATTTGTAAGAAAGCTGCAGGAACTGCTGGAACAGGACAAAATTGAAGAAGCAGTTGAAGCATGTGACAAACAGAAAGGATCTCTTGCCAATGTCATGAAGGCAGGCCTGGTAAGATACAGGGACCTTCAGGAAGACAAGGAGCTGGAAAGGGATCAGAAAATTCTTTCTATTGAAAAATCATTCGAAGAAGCTACCGCACTCGAACTCCCGATGCTTTCGAGGAATATGGTCATATTCTCAACGCTGGCATCCATTTCAGTTCTTATCGGGCTGATCGGTACGGTTCTCGGAATGATCAGGGCCTTCGCAGCTCTTGCACAGTCAGGTGCACCTGATGCTCTTGCCCTGTCACAGGGTATTTCCGAAGCACTTGTGAATACCGCTTTCGGTATCACCGGATCAACTCTTTCAATTCTGGCATTTAACTATTTCTCATCCTACATTGACGCTTACACTTTCAAAATTGATGAGGCTGGATTCAGTCTGACACAGAACTTTACTGCTTCACTGAAAAGCAAGTAGTCTTTTGGTTTAATTCAAAATAATTAAAAGAAATGCCAAAGGTCAAATTACCTAGAAGTTCGCCCAGGATCGACATGACGCCGATGGTGGATACATTTGCTGTTATACTTATTTTCCTTATGCTTACAGCAACCATGTCCTCACCTGAACCGGCAACTGTTGATACGCCATTTTCAATATCAGAGAAACCTATTCCTGATGCTAATTATATGACATTCCTCATATCAACTGACGGAAAAGTCTTCATGAATTTCGACAACGGTCCCGACACCCTTCTGAAATTCAGGCCGAGAATCCTGGAAGAAATGGGCAAGAGATACGGTATCGAGTTCACAGAAAGGCAATTGAGGGAATTCCAGACATACCCTTCGTCAATGGGTGTCAGGATAGAAGATATGACAGAATTTCTGGATAACCAGGATGCCAATGCCCGGAAAGCATTACAGGTGGGGATTCCTATGGATTCCGCAAACAACCAGCTTGCAATGTGGATACAGTATGCACGTATGGTGAACCCCAATATTCAGGCATGCATCAAGGGAGACTCACAGGTTGAGTTCCCGGTGGTAAAAAGAGTTCTCAACATTCTCCAGGATCTGAATGTCAAAAGGTTTAGTCTGATTACCAGTCTGGCTGCAGTAAAAATTAATCTGGAAGAAATACAACAGTGATATGGCAGAAATAATTCAATCAGCAAAGAGCGGGGGAAAGAAAAGGGCGAAGAGGATACTCCCCCATATGGACATGACTCCCATGGTGGACCTGATGATGTTGCTGATAACATTCTTCATGCTCACTACTTCAATGAGCAAGCCCAAGATTATGGATATTACTCTTCCTGACAGGGTTACAGATCCCGAGAAGCAGCAGGCTCCCAAGATTTCGGCAAGCCGTACGCTTAACATCATTCTTGGTCCGGATAACAGGGTATTCTGGTATCCGGGTGCCGTAAAACCGGAAGAATACAACAATCCTCCACCATTGATGGAAACTGACTTCAGCCCGGACGGTATCCGTCAGCTGCTCCTTGAGAGAAACAGGACCCTGTTCAGAACCATCAATGAATACAGGGACAAGGTAATCAGGGGTGAAATCAGAATAACCCAGGACTCTCTGCAGGGTGCAATACGAGAATTGAAGAATATTGATGATACGGGGCCGATTGTGCTTATAAAAGCCTATAAGGAAGCCAATTATGGAAATTTCGTGGATATTCTGGACGAGATGAATATTTGTGGGATTGCCCGTTATACGTTTGTTGACATTGCATGGTATGAAGAAAGAATGGTGGAAATAGCAAGCAATATTTCCTCATCTTCAGCCTATTAACCTTAAACCAGAATTAAAATGGCAAAAGAGAAAATAAAGGCTCCTGCATTTGATGATATAGTGTTTGAGCACAGGAATAAGGCATACGGAGCTTATTCTCTGCGTAAAAAGTATAAACGGAATCTGTTAATATCACTGTTACTGGGTCTGCTTATTCTTTCTACTGCAATCATAACACCATACCTTAATGCAAAAGCTGCAGAGAGTAAAGCACAAAAATCTGAGAGACAGGTAGAGATCCAGATGGAAAGCCTCGACCAGCCTCAGGAATCAGTTGCTCCTCCCCCGCCGCCTCCCCCACCGCCTCCGTCAGAGGTTGTTCAGCAGGCCAGGTACGTGCCTCCTGTTGTCGTCGACTCGGTAAGGCCCGAAGAGGCAACCCGGCTTATGACGGCTGATGAAGCCCAGATTGAGATCAGGGACGAGGAAGTGGTTGAATACGTGGAGGAAATCAGGGAAGAAGTACAGGAGGTGGATGAACCGGAACCGGAACCCTTCGTTGTTGTTGAAGAAATGCCGATGTTCCCCGGCGGTGACCCGGCACTTCTGCAGTACATCGCAGAACATACACAATATCCCGAAGTGGCAAAGGAAAACAACATCCAGGGCAGGGTCATAGTCAGATTCTGTGTTACCTCCAAAGGAACTGTCAGCCAGGTCAGCGTTCTGAAAGGCGTTGATCCTGAACTTGACAAGGAAGCAATAAGAGTTGTTGGAACACTTCCTGCATTTAAGCCGGGTAAACAGGGCGGAAAACCGGTACCCGTATGGTACATGGTGCCAATTACCTTTACGCTTAAATAAGAATCATTTTATTGATCAATATAATGCAGAAGGGTCATACAATTGTATGACCCTTTTTTTGATTCACAAATGCCAAAATAAAATCCGCTCATTCACTGCAGCCTGTTTCTGATACCTTGGCAAATCTGAAGTTCCCTTCTGAGAGCACTGACAAATTCTTCAATATCCTTCTCTGTGGTATCCCACCCTGTCATCAGCCTGTATTCGGACAGTCTTTCATTCCAGGGATAAAAGAACCACTCCCTGCGGACACTTTCCGCAACCTCGTCAGGAATGATTACAAATACCCCGTTTGACTGTACTTTCTGAGTGATCCGAACGCCTTCCAGCCTGCTGATCCTGTCTGCGAGCAATCCAGCCATCCTGTTGGCCTGTGAGGCACAATCACGCCAGAGATCATCCCTGAAATAGGCTATGAACTGTGCGGAAATGAACCTCATCTTGGAGGCCAGCTGCATTGCCTGCTTCCGGAGGTATTTGAAATCGGCCGAAAGCCCTTTTCTGAGAAAACAGACGGCCTCGCCATACATCATGCCGTTTTTCGTGCCTCCGAACGATAATATATCAACACCGCAGTCCGTGGTAAAGGCCTTGAAGGGCAGATTGAGACTGACAGCCGCATTTGCCAGCCTGGCTCCGTCCATATGCAGATACATGTCGTGGGAGTGAGCATAATCCGCAAGTTTTGCCAGCTCTTCAGGTGTGTAAACTGTTCCCATTTCGGTAGACTGTGTAACAGAAATCACCCGTGGCTGTGAATGATGCTCAAAACCAAATCCATGCATATGCCTTTCAATCAGCTCCGCTGTGACTTTGCCATCCGGAGTATCAACAACCAGTACCTTGCATCCGGTGAATTTCTCGGGAGCACCGCATTCATCCTGTTCAAGATGGGCTGTGGAGGCTGTGATGACGGAGTTCCATGACCTCATAACTCCTGCCAGACACAAAACATTTGCCGCTGTTCCTGTAAAGACCGGGAAAGCCTCAGTACCGGCTCCCAGCTGTTTCCTGAAAAGAGACAGGGCTTCACGCGTGTATTCATCATCACCATAGCCCCTGACGTGCCCCCGGTTGGCCATTTCAATCTCTTTCAGAATTGCAGGGTGTACACCAGAGGAATTGTCACTAGCAAACAGATACCTGCACGGAGTATCATTTATAACTTCTTTCATTGGGGTAATAATCTGAAGCAGGGGATAAAAATAACAATACCGCAGGGCCGGCACCACTGACGGACAAGCCGGAGCCATACTCCCCGCGGTATTGCAAAAAGGAAATACTAACTCTCTTTCTTTTTCCTGATGGCCATGTACAACATCGCAGCTCCGAATACCAGCATCACTATTCCCATTATGATATTAACATTGATGCCCAGTGATTTTTCATACATCGCGGCATTTCTTGTAACAAAGCCGAATATTGTAACCAATACTCCAAGTATTGAAAACATCAGTCCTATCGGATATCTTATATCAACCATTTTTCCCTCCTACCAGAATATTATACTTAATACGATACAAATTACGCCAACAATAATTGCAAGTCCGGCCGGGCGCTTGTGCCAGGGCATGTGCTCATCACTGATCCTCGGGGTAAGTGAATAAACAAGGCCTTTCAGATCATTTTCCGTTTTCCTTTGCTTTGTCAGCAGGCTCAGGATCACGGTAACAAGGGTTGCAACAGAGAATGCTATGATTGCAGTCCAGAAGTTCTGAGCCATTTCAACCGGGTATTCATGAATAACACCTATCCATCCGCCTTTAAAAAGAGTGTTTGCACCAACCGGAGCTGTAAGCCCGTGATGGGCCAGGGCCATCAGGAATCCGGTCAGAAGCCCGGTAAATGCAGCATGACCGGTACTCCTTTTCCAGAACATTCCCAGGAATATCACCGCGAACAGAGGAGCATTGATCATTGAGAATATAGTCTGGAGGAAATCCATGATATTCCCGAATTTGCTCGCTATATAGGCTGAAGCAATACTCAGCAGGACACCGCCCACGGTTGCAATGCGGCCCACCTTCAGATAATGCCTGTCATCAGCTTCATGATTGTCAGTTCTTTTCCTGATATAGCTCTGATAAATATCATATGTCCATACTGTGTTGAATGCGGACACGTTACCTGCCATTCCCGACATGAATGATGCAAGAAGGGCAGTTATCCCGAGCCCGAGCACACCTGCAGGCAGGTACTGCTTCAGAAGCATTATTATTGTATAATCATAAATTGGCTTTCCGCTGGAATCGAGAGGAAGATCAAATCCCTTTCCGGGATCATTCATCAGGACTATTCCGATAATACCCGGTATAATAATGAGAAAAGGAATGAACATTTTCGGTATTGCACCTATCAGCGGCACCTTTCTGGCAGCTGTCAGGGATTCAGCGGCAAAGGCACGCTGTACAATCAGAAAGTTGGTACACCAGTATCCGAAGGACAGAACAAAACCCAGCCCGAACAGTATTCCGAACCATTCAACGCCAAGAGGGTTCTGCGACGCCTCGGCAGTATATTTCCACGTGGTTATATATGCATCTGGGGAATAACCAGCTGATGTTGCCGCGGGAGCCAGTCCTGCCTTCAGTTCCGACCATCCGCCGATATCCTTGAGACTCAGGAATACGAGCGGCAACAGGCCTATGACGATTATAAAAAACTGTAGTACCTCATTATATATGGCCGATGACAGTCCGCCAAGATAAGTATATGCCAGGACAATCATTGCAGAGACCCAGAGACTGATGTTGAAATCCCATCCGAGTATTCTCTCGAACAGAATTGCCAGGGCATACATTGATATCCCTGAAGCAAGGATGGTCATTACGGCGAACAGAATCGCATTGAGTCCCCTTGTTTTTTCATCATAGCGAAGCTTGAGGTACTCCGGCACGGACCGGGCTTTTGAACCATAGTAGAAAGGCATCATAAAAAGCGCCAGGAAAATCATAGCAGGAATTGCTCCGATCCAGTAGAAATGAGTGGTCAGCATCCCGTATTTCATTCCGGAACCGGTCATACCCATTACTTCAAGAGCTCCCAGATTTGTTGAAATAAAGGCCAGCCCTGCAACCCAGGCAGGCATGGATCGGCCTGCTTCGAGAAAGGCATTTGCATTTTTCATGTATTTCCTCAGAAACCAGCCAATGCCCAGCACAAAAACAAAATAGACCATCATAATCAGATAGTCTATCCAACTCATGTCAACTTTCATAGTGTAAGGTTTTTTGATTTTTATTCATGAATCACTATTTTCTTCGAGTGAAAAAATCATAATCTCAGGTCCAGTAAAAATACATTTAAAGATCGATTTTCAAACTTACTTGTGCGAATAATTGCAAATTTTCCGCAAATATTTTTCTTCCGGATTGACTATATTTGCAGAAAGAATTATTTGAAAACCAGATATTTTATATTTTTTTCCTATAAGGGAACCTCCTATCACGGATGGCAATATCAGCCGGATTCAGCCAGCATCCAGGGAACACTTGACAATGCGCTGAGTACCATACTGAAAGAAAGCATAAGCACAACGGGTGCCGGACGGACCGACGCAGGAGTTCATGCATTGTTTTTCTGCGCCCATTTCGAGAGCATATCAGAAAATCTTGATTCCGACAAGAAACTGCTGTACAGCCTGAACGGATTTCTGCCAAGGGATATTTCCGTTTCCGGAATCCACAGGGTACTGCCGGATGCGCATGCACGGTTCAGTGCCATTTCCAGAACCTATAAATATTACATATCAGGACAGAAGGATCCGTTTATGAATGATTATTCATGGTATATGCCTGTCAGGCTGGATATTGAGATAATGAACCGTGCCTGTGAAATTCTGATCAGCAATACTGACTTTACAAGCTTCAGCAGGCTCCATTCAGACAATAAAACCAGTTTGTGCAGTGTATCCGAGGCAATCTGGGAGCAGACGGAAAGCACACTGGTTTTTACGATCAGGGCCGACAGGTTTCTAAGAAACATGGTGAGAGCCATAGTGGGTACAATGATCCGTACCGGTTCGGGAAAAATGAGCCTGCGGGAGTTCGGAGAGATTACAGAGGCAAAAGACAGGGGAAGGGCCGGCCAATCCGCACCGGCCAGGGGGTTATTCCTTGCTGACATTGAATATCCTTCCGGGATATTCATTACAAATCCGGATCGTTCCAGATCTCCCACGAACGTTCTGCCTGGGCAAACAGCATTCCAAGCCCTGTTATAATCCTGCACCCCCGCTTTTTACCCTCCCGGAGAAAGGCTGTTTCCTCCGGATTGTAAACAAGGTCAAAGAGAATGTGCCTCTCTTCAAGCAAATCATAATCCAGATCCGGCTTACCGTGAATTTTGGGATACATGCCCAGGGGAGTGGTATTGACAATAATGTCGGTATTGCTTAAAATAGCAGAATTTAAATCATTGTATGACAACATATTACTCCCGGGTGTTCTGGATACAAACTGTACTTTCAGACCAAGTTTCACCAGAGTATGGGCAACAGCTTTGGAACTGCCGCCTGTACCGAGGATAATGGCATTTTTAATCCCGGGAACCACCAGGGGACTCAGAGAATCACGAATCCCCTTTACATCGGAATTAAAGCCGTAAATTTTGATTTTATTGTCTTTGCGTCTGATTTTCAATACATTTGCTGCTCCTATCTCATCCACTTCAGCTTCAGATATATCTATGTATCTCAATACTTCCGTCTTATAGGGTATTGTCACATTGAGGCCACAGAGATCAGGTTCGGAAGAAACCAGTGCAGGGAGTTCTTTTATATCTTCAAGGGGGTAATTGTGATAGGAACAGTCAGCAATTCCTTCCCTTGCAAACTTATCCGTAAAATATTTCCGGGAGAAGGAATGTCCGAGTGGAAAACCTATAAGGCCGTATTTTCTCATCCTGTCATTGATCCTTCAGTTCAGCGGGCAGAAACTGGAAAAATGTATCCCCGCGAAGGCCGAGTCTCAGTGCCTCAAGGGAAATAATTTCATCCGGTGCAATATTGCCCAGGTTGACATTGGCCCCGAAATGCTTTATAAACCATGCCTGCTGTGACTTAAGAGGCGCTTCCCAGATTACGTTTTCCAGTTTTACATGTTTTGAGATTGCATCAATAATTTCGTTGTTTATGGAGCCATCCTCGTTGTAAATACCTGTTGTGCCGGATTCCCTGGCTTCTGCAATCACCTTCACTGATCCTGCCCCGAGTTCTGATTTCATCATTTCAACCCATTGTTCAGGTTTATAGACGACTTCCTTTTTTTTGGAACCGACTTCAGATATCACTTTCCCGCGTTTTGCCAGAATACTGATATATTCAAGCTTCTTCTTATGATCGATGTCAAAGGATCCGTCAGATACTTCAACCATCTCAATTCCATATCCGTCCAGCAGTTCAATAAATTCAGCGAACATATCCCTTATGATGAAAGCTTCAAAAAGGGTTCCTCCCAGATAGGGAATTGCCCCTGCCTTCCTGTAAATTTCGATTTTTCTCTCAACGTCCGGAGTGATAAGCGATGTTCCGAATCCCAGCTTAACCAGGTCGGTATACTCACCGCCAACCGACATAAGATCTTCTGCTTCTCTGATGCTCAGGCCTTTGTCCATTACCATTGTAAGACCTGCCTGCCTTGGCCTGGAATGACGTTCCGGCAGATACGGAAGTATTTTTTTCATTTGTTAAGGAAATCAGTGAATATGTGTAAGTTCTCAGATAAGGTTATTCTTTTTCAGCAGTTTGATGATCTTCCGTGATGAAATGCGTTCGGGTAAAAGTTCCCTGAATTCGTTGAAAAGTTCCCTGTCAATTTCAATTCCCACCAGGAGATGCCTGTAGGCTTTTTCACGGTCGCCCCTGTGAAGAAAGGCAACAGCCATGAGATAGTTTATTCCGGGAAGATTTCCCGTAATACGGTATGCCTGTTCAAGATAGGGTATTGCCCGGGCACTGAGGTTCTCGGAAAGGATTATTTTTCCGAGGTCTATCCACACCTCATTGTAGTATGCATCGAGCTTGAGGGATTCCCTGAAACATGTAAGGGCTGTTTTTATTTCTCCCTTGATATAATGCGCCTTCCCGAGAAGATACCAGTATTCGGGATTTTCATCATCCAGCCGGACTGCCTTGCGGAAATAAATCAGACTGTCGTCGGCATTGCCCAAATTGTATTCAATAACACCAAGTCCGAACCAGGCATCCGCATATTCCGGCTCCAGTTCAATGGCATCATGGAAATACTTTCTTGCCGTTTCAATTTCGCCGGTTTTTTCGTAACACTCAGCAAGATATGTAAGTGCCTCGAAGCTGTCGGGTTCATTGTCAATGAATTCGTGATAAACCGGAATTGCTTCGGAATACCTGTCAAGATTATAGAATATGTTTGCCTTGTTGAAAATCACAAAGGTATTGAGGCTGTTGATGGCAAGGGCGAAATCATAGGCCTCAAGGGCCTTGTCGTACAACTCCATCTTATTGTAAACAACACCGAGATTATACCATGCGCTGTCGGAATAAGGCTCTTCGTCAAGATACTTCTCGTAGTAAAAAATACTTTCGCTGAGCTTGTCAATTTTTTCATAGGCATATGCCAGGTCATAGATATGGCCCCTGTAATTCGGTTCCATCGCGATCAGCCGCAGAAGATAGGGTATCAGCTGTTCATAATAATTAAGGTTCTGGAGAACAGTAACAATCGCAAACAGTATATTTGCCTTTTCCTCGGAATCGAGAGTAAGGGCATGATCGAAAATTTTCTTTGCGCCCTGTATGTCTCCCAGCATTCCCAGGGCCGTACCCTTTGTAATGAAGATCTCATGATTGCCGGGTTCAATATCTTCCTGCTTTTTCAGTATGCTGAGTGCTTCAACGGCGCGGCCCCTGTCAAGTAAAACCCTTGCCCTCTTTATCTGAATTGATACTGAATTCGGATGCTGCTGGATTGCAAGACTTGCCGCATCAAATGCCTTGGCAGAGTTATTGTTCTCAATGTAATAATCGATCAGTGATTCAAATTCAAACACATCAAAGAAATACTTTTCCTTATTTCTCTCCATCCGTTCGAATTTAAGAACCACCTGCCTGATCTCTTCTTCCAGCGAATATTTATATTTATCCTCTTCCATTGACATCTGTCAGATCACAAAATTAATAATATTTTCAATCGGCAGAAATTGTCATTTCTTCAATTATCAACAAATTAACATTTTTTTAAACTTGTCTGTTTCAGAACAATGCTGATTCGTGCATTTTTTTTAATTTTTTTTCATCAGTCTACGCAACCACGGAAGCTTTTTATTCATCATATATAATAACCAGGAATACTATTACCCTATACCCAATTCTACCCTGGAATTAACCTAAAATTCTACCTCAGAGAGACCGGGTTCAGCCCGGTTTCTCATTTTATTTAATTTTTATATATTTGCCTCCGTTTCTCTTAATTCTGCAATATGATTTCTTCATGTCTGAAAATTGAAAACCAAATTATTTACCGATGAAAAAATTGTGTCAAAAATCTATCGGAATAATGGCATATCTCATGCCAGTCCTGCTTTTATACGTTTCTTCATGCAAAAAGGTTGATCCCATCAAATTTCCCAGGGGTACTTTTCCTGATACAACCATGGCCCTTACAGGACTGAATTCACCCTATGATGATTATAATGTGAATGTTCTCAATCATATGGGGGGGTATAATATTATCCTGTTTTCCAGTAACAGGGAAAGCAAGGGAGGACAGTTCGATCTGACCCAGGGAACAATAACATACTCCTTCAACCAGAGGAATGGTATTTTCGAGCTGTGCAGCGAAATAACAAAGAATCCCTTCCTGAATGAACTCCTGAAAGCTGCCAATACCCAGGGCGATGACCTGGGGCCATATTCGCTCTTCAGCATCTCCGACGGAAATGAATACCTCTTGTTGTCTTCAGCGAATGAGGAAGGCAACCTTGATTTGTACTATATCTATAATCAGCCAGTTACCGACATTACTCTGCCGCCCGTATACGGTCCGCATCCGGTAACACTCCTCAACACTGACTCCGATGATGCATATCCCTGCTTTAACACAGCCCAGGATACCATTTACTATACGTCTGACAGGGAAGGAAATTTCAATATATACTATAACAGCAAATCTTCATCGAAAGCCCTTTCCGCATGGCTGTCGGAGGGTTTTTCGGAAGGTACTGAAGTTGCGGCCGTCAACAGTTCAGCCGACGATAAATGTCCTTTTATCCTGAAGAAGATAATGGTCTTTGCCTCCGACCGGGAGGGCGGAATGGGCGGATTCGACCTCTACTATTCTGTTTTCAGGAATGGCGAATGGGGTGAACCGGTGAATTTCGGTCCGGAAATAAACACTCCCTACAATGAATACCGTCCCGTGATCGGCTTTCATGAAGGCTTTACCAACAATTATATCATCTTCTCCTCCGACCGTCCGGGCGGGAAGGGAGGATATGATCTCTACTTCAGCGGGGTGACAATCCCTAAATAACAGAAGTCATATTATGATTTTACCGGCTGCGGCACATAGTAACAGCGAACGGCTAACTGTTTCCGGCAGCAATCAGGGAAAGGAAGAGCCTGATATCTCAGCCCTCCCTTCGTGTTACTGCGAAAAGGGTATTTTTAAGGAGCGAAACGCGGGTCATTGGCCCTACTCCTCCCGGAACCGGCGTGATATAGGAGCATCTGGGGGCTACATTCCCGAAATCCACATCCCCGGCAAGCCGCCATCCTGATTTTGTATCCGGAGCAGCTATCCTCGTGGTTCCCACATCTATAACCACAGCGCCCTCCTTTACCATATCAGCTTTTACAAAATCCGGTGAACCGATTGCAGCTATGATGATGTCGGCCGACTTTACTATTTCGCCGATATTACGCGTACGGCTGTGAACAACCGTTACTGTTGCATCCATTCCCTTGCGGGAAAGCAGTATGCTTACCGGTCTGCCGACAATGTTGCTTCGCCCTATCACAACACAGTTGCTGCCTGATGTAGTGATGTTGTAACGCTTAATAAGCTCAACTATGCCATAGGGTGTCGCAGGAAGAAACCCGGGAGCCCCTATCACCATCCGTCCTATATTCACCGGATGAAATCCGTCGGCATCCTTTTCCGGATCTATGGCCTCAATCACCCGTTCTTCGGATATATGTGCCGGAAGAGGAAGCTGGACGATAAATCCGTCCACACTGTCATCTTCGTTGAGCTCCCTGATCTTTTCAATCAGTGCCTTTTCCCCGGTTTTTTCATCAAAACGGATAAGTGTTGACCCGAATCCCACTTCTTCACAATCTTTTACCTTGTTGGCCACATAGGTTTCACTTGAAGGATTGTTTCCGACAAGTATGGCTGCCAGGTGCGGAACCCTGCCGCCGCTCTTTCTGATATCCGCAACTTCAGCGGCTATTTCCCGCCTGATATCAGCTGCTGTCTTTTTACCGTCGATAAGTGTATACATAGTGTTGTCTGTGTTATTTCCTTCCTGCAAGACCGGCCGGATTTCCGCCCTTCGACACCATCTTCATCATCCTCCGTGTTTCGTCAAATTGTTTCACAAGCCTGTTTACATCCTGAACGGTGGTGCCGCTTCCAAGGGCTATTCTCTTCCTCCTGCTGCCATTGAGAACCTGCGGGTTTTGCCGTTCCTCGGGAGTCATGCTCCGTATGATGGCCTCAATACTTCTGAAGGCGTTGTCATCAATATCCAGATCCTTTACCGCCTTCCCGACTCCCGGAATCATGGCCATAAGATCCTTTACATTTCCCATTTTCTTGATCTGCTGGATCTGATTTATAAAATCATTGAAATCAAACTGATCCCTTGCAATCTTCTTCTGCAGCTTCCTGGCTTCCTCAGCGTCAAACTGTTCCTGGGCCTTTTCAACAAAGGATACAATATCACCCATCCCCAGTATCCTGTCGGCCATACGTTCGGGGTAGAAGATATCGATTGCATCCATTTTTTCACCCGAACTGACAAACTTGACCGGCTTGTTAACCACGGAACGGATTGACAGGGCTGCACCTCCGCGCGTGTCACCGTCCAGTTTCGTAAGAACAACGCCGTCAAAATCAAGTCTGTCATTGAATTCCCTTGCAGTATTCACCGCATCCTGACCCGTCATTGCATCAACTACAAAAAGGATCTCATGAGGAGTGACGGCATCCCGTATCGCCGATATCTCATTCATCATTTCCTCATCTATGGCCAGGCGGCCTGCCGTGTCAATGATCACCACATCATTCCCGTTCCTTTTTGCTTCTTTAATGGCATTCCTTGCTATATTCACGGGATTCATGTTTCCTTCCTCGGAATAAACCGGAACCTCTGTCTGCGACCCGATAACCTTCAGCTGTTCAATGGCGGCAGGCCTGTAAACGTCACCTGCCACAAGCAAGGGGTTCTTGCTCCGTTTAGTCTTTACCCACCTTGCAAGCTTCCCGCTGAAGGTTGTTTTTCCCGATCCCTGCAATCCGGCAATAAGGATGACGGAAGGATTGATCCTGATATTTATGTCCGTCTTCTCGCCTCCCATCAGGAGCGTCAGTTCATCATGGACAATCTTTACCATCATCTGTGAGGGATTCACTGCCCTCAGAACCTCCTGCCCCAGAGCCTTGGCCTTTACGCTATCGGTAAATTGCTTGGCAGTCCTGAAATTGACATCAGCATCGAGAAGTGCCCTGCGAACATCCTTCAGCGTTTCCGCAACATTGATCTCGGAAATTCTTCCCTGCCCCTTCAGTATCTTGAAGGACTTGTCAAGCCGTTCACTAAGATTCTCAAACATATTAAATAAGCATTCTGTTTTTTCTTTTTCACATCCTCTCAGGCATTTCAATTCCCAGGAGCAGCATGCCTGTGCTCAACACCTTCCCGGTTATTTCCGACAGACCCATCCGGAGATCACGTACCGTCTGGTCGGTCTCCCCAAGTATAGTAAAATCATGATAGAACTGATTGTATTCCCTGGCCAGGTCATAGCAATAGTTGGCAATAAGGGCAGGGCTGTAGGTTTTTGCTGCTTCGGTAACGGTGAAGGCAAACCTTCTGAGCAGCTTAATAAGCTGTATCTCCTTTGCTCCTGCACCGACCGTCAGGCTGATATTCCTGCTGAAGGTGATTCCGGCCTCTTCCGCCTTTCTGAAAACCGATCTGATCCTTGCGTATGTGTATTGTATAAAAGGTCCTGTATTGCCGTTGAAATCGATAGATTCAGCCGGATTGAATGTCATGTTCTTTTTCGGATCAACTTTCAGGATAAAATATTTCAGGGCAGCAAGACCGATTTTCCTGTAAATTTCCCCCTTTTCATTCCCGGGAAAATCAGACAATTTGCCAAGTTCGAGGGATACTTCCCGTGCAGTCTCAATCATTTCAGCAATAAGATCATCCGCATCAACAATCACCCCCTCCCTTGACTTCATTCTGCCCTCGGGCAGTTCAACCATTCCGTATGAAAAATGGTACAGGCCTTCGGACCAGGTATAGTTCATCTTTTTCAAAATGGCCTTAAGAACCTGAAAATGATAATTCTGTTCATTTCCAACCACATAAATGCATCTGTCGAAGCCGAATTCTTCATGCCTCAGCACAGCAGTCCCTATGTCCTGTGTCATGTAAACAGCGGTGCCGTCGGATCTCAGAAGCAGTTTCTGATCAAGGCCCTCGTCAGTCAGGTCGGCCCAGATTGAACTATCGCCATTTTCATGCAGAAGTCCTTCCTGCAGTGCATTATAGATTATATCCCGACCGGTCTTGTAGGTATCGGATTCATAATAAATCTTATCAAAATCCACACCCAGCTTCCTGTAGGTTTCGTTGAATCCTTCGTATACCCATGAATTCATCATGTTCCACAACTCCATCGTTTCCGGATCTCCGGCCTCCCATTTCACAAGCATCTCCCTTGCTTCCTTCAGAAGCGGTGCATTGTTCTTGGCTTCCACAGGATCCATGCCGTCAGCAATGAGAACATCTGCCTGTTTCCTGTACTCCCTCTCGAAAAGAACATAATATTTACCTACCAGGTGATCACCTTTTATGCCTGATTTGGCGGGGGTCTCCCCTTTTCCGTATTTCTGCCAGGCCAGCATCGATTTACAGATATGTATGCCGCGGTCATTGACGATATTTGTCTTTATCACCCTGTGTCCGCAGGCACTGAGAATCCTGTAAAGTGAAAACCCGAGAAGATTATTCCGTATATGTCCCAGATGCAGTGGTTTGTTTGTATTGGGCGATGAATACTCGATCAGGATGGTTTCCGGATCATCTGACCTGCATTTTCCCAGAAGATCATCCCCGGCGAGCATGCCGCCGAAACAGCTGATCCACCATGACGGGGATATTTCAAGATTCAGGAAGCCCTTTATCACATTGAAACCCGTGACGGAAGGAAAAGTATCCATCAGGTATCTGCCGATAGTCTCACCTGTTTTTTCCGGAGTATTCTTGGAAAAGCGCAAAAGAGGAAATACAACCAGCGTGAAGTCACCAATGAATTCCTTTCTTGTTTCATGAATCTGTACAAGATCATCGCTCACCTCACTGTTGTAGAGAATTCTTAAGCCCTCTGTTATTCTTGACTTTAATATGATCTCCATCTGAATTTCCCCGTTTCATTTTCAGCTGACAAAGATAGTATTAAAAAAGAATGAGAATATACAAATACGGACCAATTTCAGGCAACACTTCTGTCCGGCTTACATCAAAAGTTGATAATATTTGATAACTCCTGCCATTTTTTTGATAAAGTTTAAGCGCTTCCTATGGAAATAATATAAAAGATATACTATTTTTGGTAAGGTTTAAATCACAATAATATTTATATCAGCATTGTCAGGTGGAATTGAAGAATGTTTACATAGAATCAACTGCCAAGACACCACATGTTGACTTTAACCCTCTGACCGGAGAACTGATTTTTTCAGGGAGATCCATACCGGAAAATCCTGCAAAGATTTATGAAAGTCTTCTCAACTGGGTTCAGCAATATGCCAAGACTCCCAGAAAAACAACCAACCTGCGGCTGAATATCGAGTATTTCAATACCGCATCAGTTATCTGGATTGCCAAGATAGTCAAGGTCCTCTGCGGAATGAATGAATCGGAAAATACCCTGCTGATACATCTCTATTTTGACATTGAGGAATTTGACACCATGGAGGCAGACGACATCAGGGATGCCCTGAGTCCCGTCCTTGATATGATAGGCACTCCCTCAATCAGCCTGGGCATAAAAATTTACGGCACAGACGAAAAGGGGGAAATCATCAAGGAATCAATGGTCCTCGTATAGGACCCGGCAACAAACCTGTTCAGATATCTTTTTTTCAATTATTTGGCCTAACTTTATTACGCCAAATTAATTACAGCTATGCGTAACACATTAGCACTCCTCATCATTATGATATTTGCCATGGATCTCAATTCTCAAAGTAAACTTATTGACCGACAACCTGTTGCTGCAGGAAGATTCTATCCCGCCGGAAAAGAATCACTCAACAGGGATGTTTCCGATCTTTTTGCCAAATGCAAAAAGACGCCCGGAAACCAGAAGGTCAGGGCATTGATCACCCCCCATGCCGGTTATGTTTTTTCCGGCAGGATTGCCGCATCGGCTCTTTCCACCATTCCGGAAGATCACAGCTATGACAATATATTTATCATCGGAACCAGTCATGTAATGGCATTTGACGGCGCTTCAGCATATTATGCGGGCGATTATGTCACGCCGTTCGGTAAAGCCATAGTGAACAGGGATATTGCAAACAGGCTGAGAAAAGAACACAGGGTTTTCAATTTCCCTCTTACCGCACATGATCAGGAACACAGTATTGAGGTGCAGATACCCCTGATACAGTATTACTTCAGCACTCAGCCCAAAATTGTGCCGATAATAATCGGAAGCAGGAACAACAATACGCTAAGGCAGATTGCCAATGCCCTGAGACCCTGGTTTACACCGGATAACCTGTTTATAATCAGCAGCGATTTTTCACATTACCCTTCCTACAGGGATGCCAATATCATCGATGATCTCACGGCTGAAGGACTGATATCGGGCGATCCCGGGATTTTTCTTGAAACACTGAGGAAGAATTCTGCAAAAAACATAAGGGGATTATCCACAAGTATGTGCGGCCATACATCAGGACTTGTACTTCTGTATCTTGCAGAGGCGGATAAGAATCTTGAGTTCAGAAGAATTGATTACTGCAATTCGGGTGATTCACCATATGGCGACAAGGACGGGGTTGTGGGCTATCATGCAATAGCACTTGTTGAAAAAGGCAATAACCCCGGAACTTCGGCAAGAACGGAAAGTGATTTCTCTTTTACCGAAGGTGAAATCCGTGAGCTTTTCAGTATTGCCAGAAACAATATTAAAAGTGTACTGGCAGAAGGGAAAAAGGCCTCACTGCCGAATCCGTCCGGAGCTACCGCCGCCCTGAAGCAGCCACTGGGTGCTTTCGTAACCATCAGGATCGACGGAAAGCTAAGAGGCTGCATAGGACGTTTCACCTCATCGGATCCTCTTTATGAAGTGGTCAGGTCCTCTGCCGTTTCCTCGGCATTTGAAGATCCGAGGTTCAGCCCCCTCACATCCGAGGAATTTGAAAAATGCGACCTGGAAATCACTGTTCTTGGTCCCCTGAAAAAAATAAAAAACATTGATGAGATAATTCTCGGAAAACACGGTATCTATATCAGGAAAGATATGCATTCCGGCACAATGCTTCCCCAGGTGGCAACGGAACAGGGATGGAACGTGGAAGAATTCCTTGGATACACCTCAAGGGAAAAGGCCGGACTGGGCTGGGACGGCTGGAAGGATGCGGAAATATTTATTTATGAAGGCCTGGTCCTCGAAGAAAAGAGCAACTGAATCAATGCATTTCCGCAAACACAGTGAGAACCACCGGAATATCAGCGTAAATCTGTTCATTGTAGGCTTTGTAAGCACCTCCGTTCAGCTCCTGCTGATGCGGGAGATAATGAACCTTACCGGCGGATATGAACTTATCACAGGTGTCTTTCTCGGATCATGGCTTACAGCTTCTGCAGCCGGTTCCGTGCTGGCCGGCAGATCCCGCTTCAGCAACCTCCGCACGATCAGCCTTCTCTTTTCCCTGAGCCCCCTCCTGTCGCTGCTGCTCCTTGTGACACTGACAAGGATAATGACCGGACCCGGGGAAACACCGGACTTTCTGAAAAGCCTTGTCATTACTTTCATTATGCTGATGCCCTTCTGCCTGGCATCAGGATACATATTCATAAAACTGTTATCGGCTGCCAGGACAAGGGATGATTTTGTACCCGGAAAATCTTTTTCAATAGAGACAACCGGAGGCATTCTCGCAGGAATCATTCTTTCCGTCCTGACATCCGGTCTGCTGAATACCGGACAGATACTGGTTGTTATTCTCGTTTCCGCAGCAGCCTGGGCTGTTCTTTCATATTTTCCCGCCGGAAGCCTCTCAGACTATCTGATCAAATCCCTTTTTGCAGTAATTGCGGCGGCAGCACTGATGGCCGGACCCGGTACCGTGCTGAGGCAGCTGATGATGCCCGGGATCAGGGTTTCAGTAACAAAGGACACGCCTTACGGGAATATTACCAAAGGGCTATATGGCGGAGAGGTAAGCATGTATTACAACCAGAGGCTTCTTTCATATTCTGAAGATGCCGTGGAAAGGGAGGAAAATATTCACTATGCCCTTCTTCCGGCAAAGAATCCGCAAAAGATACTGCTGGTTTCAGGCAATCTTGCTTCATCTTTGGAAGAGCTTGCAAAATACAGCCCTGAAAAAGTAATTTATGTCGAAAATGATCCCGGTCTTATTGAAATGACACAGGTCAATACAGATGCATACAGTTTCAGCATCGGTATTGAAATGAGGGATGCCTTCAGATATATCAGGGAAACAGGAGAAAAGTTTGATGTGGCCATTGTCCTGCTGCCCCCTCCATCAACACTGGCTCTGAACAGATATTACACAAGTGAGTTCTTCGCACAGATCAGGGACAGACTAAACCCTGGCGGCATTTTCATGTGTTCCCCGGGCAGTTATGACTTTTACCTGAACAGGGAATCTGTCCTGCTTTACTCATCGGTATTCAACAGCATGAGGGAAATTTTCAGATACGTCCGACCCGTTGCAGGACACAAGCTTCATTTTATTTCTTCCGACTCGGCGTTCCCTGTATCGTTTTCCCGGATGACGGAAGAAAAACAAATCTCCAATATCTATGTGGGACCTGATTTCCTGTACGACGATCTTATTGAGCTAAAATCGGACGAACTGCTGTCGGTGCTGGATGCAAATGTCAGGCAGAACCGGTCAGCCTCACCGATAGCATGTTTTTATTACCAGTCATACAATCTTTCACGCTATCCTCATGCGAAGGCCCTGGCCATCGCGGTTTCAGCCGCCATATTCGCACTGTCGCTTCTGACCATACGCAGGAAAAATATCCTGATGTACTTCACGGCATCCTCACTTGCAGGTTTTGAGATTATTATACTGCTGATTCTGCAAATTACCATAGGCAATATGTATCAGTTTACGGGCACAGTAATTGCCTCCCTGATGACGGGACTTGCCGCGGGTTCGGGAATACGGCGAATAGCGGCCGGTCCTTTTCCGGCCAGGACACTGTCAATGGTGCTGATAATCTATTACATCCTCTTTGCACTATGCGTCAGGCCCCTGCTGACAGTAACAGGCACGGCAGGAATCATTCTCATCATGGCAGCTGTTTTTCCCCCGTCTTTCATAACAGGTCATCTGTTCAGGATTCTTACAATACATGACAGTGAAGGATCGTTATCATCATCGGTATACAGCGCCGACCTGGCCGGTTCGGCTGTAGGATTCATCCTTGTCTCGGCCATAATGGTTCCGGTTTTTGGAATAGTGACGACAATAATTTTTCTTTCGGGACTTATACTAACAGGAATCATTTTTGGAGGTAACAAGATCAAATAATTGTTATATTACAGCATTACACAAAGGAGGCGATATGGCGAGCAATGAATTTAACAGGAGCAAGAGAGAATTTATCAGGAAATGCCTGGCCCTGTCGGCAGGTGTGGTGGCGATGCCCCGCTTTCCGCTGAACGCTGCTCCGGAAGCGGAGGTACAGGGAACGGCGGGAAGACTGGCAATGTTCCAGGAAGAAACTCCAAGGGGTGTAATGTGCCTGTTATGTCCCAACGGATGCATTCTGAAAGATGGCGAGATAAGCAGGTGCAACAACCGTACTGTAAGGAAATCCAGACTTTATACAATGGCTTTCGGCAATCCGTGTGCCATCAATATCGATCCGATGGAAAAGAAACCCCTGTACCACTTCCATCCCGGTACGAGAATCTTCTCCATTGCAACTGCCGGCTGCAACCTTGCCTGTCTCAACTGCCAGAACTGGTCCATCTCCCAGACCAGGCCCGACAAAACCAGGAACTATGATCTCATGCCGGAAAGAGTGGTTGAGGAAGCCCTGAAAAACAACTGCCGCTCCATAGCCTATACATATTCAGAACCCACTTCGTTTTATGAATACATGTATGAGACCTCGGTACTGGCAAAAAGAGCGGGGATTAAAAATGTTGCCGTTTCAAACGGTTATGTAAATCCCGAACCGCTGAAAAAGCTATGCACTGTTCTGGATGCGGCCAATATCGATCTCAAGTCATTCAATGACAGCACATATATGAAACTGACAGGAGGAAAACTGCAGCCCGTTCTTGATTCGCTTCTGATTTACCGCGATTCCGGTGTATGGCTGGAAATAACCTGTCTGATCGTGCCTACGTGGACAGACAAGGCAGATGAAATAGCTGCAATGTGCAAATGGCTGAGTGAAGGCGGATTCAGGGATACTCCCGTTCATTTCACCAGGTTCTATCCGATTTACAAGCTTGACCAGCTCCCTCCCACCCCGGTGGAGTTTCTGAATGAGGCAGCAGGGATTGCAAGGCAGGAAGGTATGAAATATATATACACCGGAAATGTTCCGGGAAGCGAACAGGCAAACACCATTTGCCCCGGATGCGGTACCCGCCTGATTCTGAGGCAGGGATTCAGAATCGTCTCGAATGATATCAGGAAAGGCAGATGCAGCAAATGCGGAAGGGAAATTCACGGCGTCTGGTCGTAAAAATAAAAACAGACTCTCAACAGAAACACACAATATGGACCGGACAGAAGCAGGAGAAAGGATAGAAAAACTGCGAAGGGAAATTGAAACTCACAATCACAGTTATTATGTATTGAGCAATCCGCTGATTTCCGACTATGAGTTCGATCAGCTGATGAATGAACTTGAAGCCCTTGAAAAGGAATATCCCGATCTCATTACCCCCGATTCCCCCACCCAGAGGGTGGGCAGCGACCTCACACCGGAATTCAGGCAGTATGAACATAAATATCCCATGCTTTCCCTGGGGAATATTTATAATGAGGAAGAACTGAAGGCATTTTGCGACAGGATTGAGAAAACGGCAGGAGGACCGGTTGAATATGTCTGCGAGCTTAAATTTGACGGGGTATCGGTAAGTCTGAACTACAGGAATAACAGCCTGTACATGGCCCTGACCCGGGGTGACGGCAACGCGGGGGATGATGTCACCAGGAATGTCAGAACCATCAAGAGCATTCCTCTCAGGGTTTCAGGCAGCAATATTCCTCCCGACTTTGTGATTAGGGGTGAGATACTGATGTCCAGACCAGTTTTTGACAGACTGAACAGGGAAAGGATACAGGACGGCCTGCCGGCTTTTGCCAATCCCAGGAATGCAGCTTCCGGCACTCTTAAGCTTCTTGACCCCAAGATTGTTGCCTCACGCCGTCTTGACTGCATGTTCTATTTTCTTTTAGGTGAGGATATCCCGCATGAAACCCATTATAAAAACCTGAAACAGGCAGAGGAATGGGGTTTCAGGATTTCTGAGGGAATAAGCATCTGCCGGAATGCTGCTGAAATAATGGATTTTGTTAAAAAATGGGATGAAGACAGAAAAAAACTGATATATGATATTGATGGCGTGGTGATCAAGGTCAACTCCCTTGCCCTTCAGCAGGAAGCCGGATTCACCGCCAAATCCCCCAGGTGGGCAGCCGCTTTCAAGTTCAGGGCAGAACAGGTTACCACCAGACTGCTCTCAGTATCTTTCCAGGTGGGAAGGACAGGAACAGTAACCCCTGTGGCCAACCTTGATCCCGTATTTCTTGCCGGATCCACAGTACGAAGAGCATCTCTGCACAATGCCGACCAGATCGGAATACTTGACCTGCATATAAATGATATGGTTTACGTTGAGAAAGGCGGGGAAATAATACCGAAAATAACGGGTGTGGACCTGTCGGAGAGAGATGAAAACAATATAAAAGTCAGCTTCATCACCAGGTGTCCGGAATGCGGAACTCCCCTGGAAAGGAACGAGGGAGAAGCAAATCATTTCTGTCCGAACTATCTTCACTGCCCTCCCCAGATCACCGGAAGGATAGAGCATTTTATCAGCCGCAGGGCAATGGCCATCGAGGGACTCGGCACGGAAACCGTTGACCTGCTGTTCAAAGAAGGACTGATAAGAAATTTTGCAGATCTGTATGAACTAAGAACTGAACAGCTTGTACCCCTTGAGCGCCTCGGGGAAAAATCGGCCCGGAACATTATCAACAGTATCAGGGAGTCTGCAGGGATTCCATATAGCCGTGTGATTTTTGCACTGGGTATCAGGCATGTCGGAGAAACAACTGCAAGGACTATTGCCAGAAATTTCAGATCTGTTGATGAGCTGATGAATGCTGATTTTGAAAGGCTGACAGGTATCAGGGAAATCGGTCCGAGGATTGCCTCCAGCATCATTTCATATTTCAGGGATGAAGAGAATATTGAGATAATCCGGAGACTGAAATCTTACGGACTGAATCTCAGGGAAGAAAGGAAGGAAGAAAGGAAGGAAGAAGATCAGGAAGAACACGAAACTGAGGAAGGGAGAAAGGAAGGAATGAAGGAAGGAAAAAAAGAGGCGGTCCTTGCCGGGAAATCAATTGTTATTTCAGGAGTATTCCACCGGCACAGCCGTGATGAATACAGGGAGATAATCGAAAAAAGGGGAGGGAAAAATGTTTCTTCCCCGTCGTCGAACACTTCATTCATCCTGGCCGGAGAAAACATGGGGCCCTCAAAAAGAGAAAAGGCTGAATCCCTTGGAATTCCCCTGATCAGTGAGGAGGAATTTCTGGAATTAATCGGTGAAGAATAAAAAAATCTCCTGCAGGATAAAAAAAAACACTTAGGTTTGCAATATGGTACTATTGGGAGAATTCAGACAGAAGGTCGGGGTATACATCCTGGACAGAAAAGGGTCAAGGTCCAAGCGTAAGGTCCATTACTCGAATATAGAAAGCGTAAAAAAGATAGGGATAGTATGGGATGCGTCAAACAATGAAGAATTTGCCGTTTTGTCGAAATTCCACCGCCAGATGAATGAAAAGGACATAAGAGTCAAGATACTTGGCTTTTATTCAGGCAAGGATCTCCCTGTAAATCTCACTGCCGTCAAGTTTCTGTCATGCATCAGGACACCGGAACTTGATTTCTTTTACAAGCCTGCCTATTCAGTTGAAGCAGCCACATTCATAAAAACAAGGTTTGACGTTCTTATTGATATCAATTTCGACAGGAAATTTCCTCTTTACTATGTCTCCACCCTGTCTGCAGCGGGTTTAAAGGTCGGATTATGGGATCCGGGGATAAGGAATCCGATATTTGATGTCATGATTGAACTGAAAAGGCCGGTCAGGATAGATAACTATCTTGAACACGTTATGCATTATCTTGAAATGATGAAATCAAAATCACCTGAACAAGTTGAAAAATAATATATTATGAAGAAATTCAAAGGTACCGGCGTTGCAATCGTAACTCCCTTCAAAAATGACAGCAGCATTGATTTCTCCGCGCTGGGGCGTGTAATAGATCACGTTATAGGCGGTGGTGTCAATTACATTGTTGCCATGGGAACAACAGGTGAAGCCTCAACCCTGACAAAGGATGAGAAACAGGCAGTCCTGTCGTTTGTTACGGAGTCCATAGACGGGAGGGTACCTCTTGTTGCAGGAATAGGGGGAAACAATACACAGGAAATAATCAATAGTCTGAAGGAGCTTGATCTCACGGGAGTTGACGGGATACTGTCAGTGGCGCCATATTACAACAAGCCGGGGCAGAGAGGATTGTTTCAGCATTTCAAGGAAATTGCCACCTGCAGTCCGCTGCCTGTGATAATATACAACGTTCCCGGCAGGACCAGCTGCAACATATCATCGGATACCACTCTCAGCCTGGCACATGAATGCGACAATATAGTCGGCATAAAGGAAGCATCAGGCGACATGGCACAGATAATGAGAATAATCAGGGGAAAACCGGAAAATTTCCTTGTAATCTCGGGCGATGATCTGTTTACCCTGCCAATCATAGCAGCCGGCGGTGCCGGGGTAATCTCAGTTCTTGCCAATGCCTGGCCGGCACAGTGGAGTGAAATGGTTAATCATGCACTGAAAAACAATTACAGGCAGGCCCGGGAAATACAATTCAGATTTCTGGAAATTATTGATTTGCTGTTTGCCGACGGAAACCCTTCAGGTATAAAGGCATTTCTGTCAGTATTGAACCTGTGCAGGAATAATTTAAGGCTCCCGCTTGTGCCGGTCAGCAAAAATATTATGACACGCATACAGAAAGCCGCGGAAAGCCTGCGCTGATTATCCTTCAGTCAGCTGCTTACTTTCATTTCATTTATATCCTTGCACTTTGACCGGGAGCAACTGCCTGCTGCTGACCATGGCAGTGTTTGTACTTTTTGCCGCTGCCGCAGGGACAGGGATCGTTTCTTCCTACTTTCTTTTCAACCCTTACCGGTTCTGTTTTCTGGTCTCTGTCCGGTCCGCCACCGGGTCCGGAACCATATTGTGAAAAATCACTTTTTGATGCCCTGAGATTATCCACCTGCCGCCTCTGCTGCCTGGCTTCTTTTACCTGATCAGGATCCTGAGTGGGTATATGGCCTTTCATGAGAGTACTGACAACATCCTTGTTCACCTTGTTTATCATGGCTTTGAAAAGCTCAAAGGATTCGAACTTGTATATAAGCAGCGGATCTTTCTGCTCATAGGTTGCAGCCTGTACGGACTGCTTCAGTTCATCCATCTCACGCAGGTGCTCCTTCCAGGCATCATCAATTGTAGCCAGTACGACGGTCTTTTCATAGGCTTTTGATAATTCCTTCCCCTCCGATTCGGCTGTTGCCTTAAGATTGGTTACCACCTGGAACACCCTGATGCCATCCGAGATCGGTACAACCACGTTCTCATACACGTGTGCCATCCGGTCATAGACGTCCTTCAGCACGGGATAGGCCTGGCGCGAAATCAGTTCTTCCTTTCGCTTGTATGTATCGAGAACCTTGGCATATACCTTGTCGATCACCACCCCTGCTTCAGTTTTTAGAAACTCCTGGGATGAAACAGGAGAATCTAGTGAGAATGAACGGATAAGATCAAAATCAAAGCCTTCAAAATCTCCATCCTCCTGATATGACTCCACCAGATGCTCGGTAACGTCATACATCATGTTGGCGACATCCACGCTGAGCCTCTCCCCCAGCAGCGCATGCCTTCTTTTTTTATAAATCACCTCCCGCTGGGAGTTCATAACATCGTCATATTCAAGAAGCCTTTTGCGGATGCCAAAGTTGTTTTCCTCCACTTTTTTCTGTGCCCTCTCGATTGACCTGGTAATCATGGGATGCTGAATCATTTCCCCGTCCTTGAGTCCGAGCTTATCCATTATACCGGCAATCCTTTCGGAACCGAAGAGCCTCATCAGTTCATCCTCCAGGGAAACAAAGAACTGTGACGATCCCGGGTCGCCCTGTCTTCCCGAACGTCCGCGAAGCTGCCTGTCAACCCTTCTCGACTCATGCCTTTCCGTACCTATGATTGCCAGGCCTCCCGCCTTTTTCACCTCATCGGTCAGCTTGATATCCGTACCCCTTCCGGCCATATTGGTGGCAATGGTTATGGTTCCGGTCTTGCCTGCCTCTGCTACTATCTCTGCCTCACGCTGATGAAGCTTTGCATTAAGAACATTATGCTTCAGTCCTTTCATCTTGAGCATTCTGCTCAGCAATTCGGATATTTCAACAGATGTTGTTCCGACCAGGACGGGCCTTCCCTGGCGGTTAAGAGAAATTATCTCATCAATAACCGCATTGTATTTTTCCCTTTTGGTCTTGTAGATTATATCCTCACGGTCTGCCCGGATGACCGGTTTGTTTGTGGGGATAACCACCACATCAAGCTTGTAGATATTCCAGAATTCTCCGGCCTCCGTTTCTGCCGTACCCGTCATACCGGCAAGCTTGTGATACATTCTGAAATAGTTCTGGAGAGTAATGGTGGCATAGGTCTGGGTTGATGCCTCAACCTTTACGTTTTCCTTGGCTTCAATAGCCTGGTGCAGGCCGTCGGAATAGCGCCTTCCCTCCAGTATCCTCCCTGTCTGCTCATCCACGATCTTTACCTTGTTGTCCATGACCACATATTCAATATCCCTGTCAAAGAGAGTATAGGCCTTCAGAAGCTGTGTCATGGTGTGAACCCTTTCCGACTTGACGGAATAGTCCTGAAGCAGCTCATCCTTTTTTTTCAGTTTTTCCCTCTCATCCAGATCTGATTTCTCGAGATCTGCAATTTTTGATCCCACATCCGGAAGGATGAAGAAGGATGAATCCTCGACTGAAGTTGAAATAAGATCAATGCCTTTTTCAGTCAATTCTATCGTATTGACTTTCTCATCAATAATAAAATAAAGAGCATCAGTCACCTTTGGCATTTCCTTGCTGTTGTTCTGCATGTAGAAATTTTCTGTTTTCTGCAGAAGAGACCTGTTTCCTTCCTCACTGAGGAATTTTATCAGGGCATTGTTCTTGGGCAGTCCCTTGAATGCCCGCAGTAGCAGCATGCCTCCGTCTTCTTCCTTTTCAGAAGAGATCAGTTTTTTTGCATCGGCAAGGATCTGGGTAACCAGTTTTTTCTGTGCGCTGACAAGTGTTTCGACCTTTGGTTTAAGCTCATCGAACTGCAGGTTATCACTTTTTGCAGTAGGACCTGAAATTATCAGAGGCGTTCTGGCATCATCAATAAGGACTGAGTCAACCTCGTCAACAATTGCGTAATGGTGCTTTCTCTGAACAAGGTCTTCCGGGTTGATTGCCATGTTATCCCTCAGGTAGTCGAATCCGAATTCGTTGTTTGTACCGAAGGTGATATCCGCATTGTAGGCATTCCGCCTTTCAGCCGAATTGGGCTGGTGCTTATCTATACAGTCAACCGTAAGCCCGTGGAATTCATAGATGGGACCCATCCATTCGGAGTCCCTCTTTGAGAGATAATCATTTACGGTCACTATGTGCACTCCTCTTCCCGCAAGGGCATTAAGGAACACAGGCAGGGTAGCCACAACGGTTTTTCCCTCCCCGGTGGCCATCTCGGCAATCTTTCCCTTATGCAGCGCCACCCCTCCGATAAGCTGCACATCATAATGAACCATATCCCATGTTATCTCATTGCCCCCGGCAATCCACCTGTTGTTCCAGTATGCCTTATCACCCTTCACGACAATCGATTCCCGCGTGGCGGCCAGATTCCGGTCATACTCCCTTGCCGTAACTTCAAGCACACTGTTCTCCTTGAATCTTTTTGCAGTTTCCTTTACTATGGCAAAAGCCTCAGGCAGGCATTCATCAAGGAAGACTTCCAGCTTTTCAGTGATGCGTTTCTCGATCCTGTCAATCTCATCATACAATTCTTCCTTCCTGTACACATCCTCTTCCCTTTCAGCCTGCTCCCTGAGAGATTCTATCTCATTCTCGTCCGTCTTTACATGATCCTTTATCCGATTTCTTATTGCATCACTCCTGTCACGAAGCTGATCATTTGACAGACCCTGAAGTTTTTCAAATTCAATATGTATCTTTTCAACATAAGGACTTAACTCCTTCAGATCCCTCTCGTACTTATTCCCCAGAAAAAGCCCCAGAACTTTATTTACAATGCTCATTTTTAACAGCCTTACAGATTTTCAAAATATACTGCAAAATTAATCTATTTTTCCGATAATGGATTTGAATTCCATTCCGGTTTTACGGGCGGCGGGGCTGTATTCAGACTCACCGCGGGTGGTACGGTTACAGAAATGACGGAAGCATCAGTGTAATGATGCCTGAAGGGCCGCCAACAGGTTAAATAGAGATAATTCCGGGCCATCCCTGCTGACCCGGATAATCCTCCAATAAGATCCGGAATCAGTTAATCTTCTGATTCTCTGAGTTTCATAATATCCCTGTCAAGCTGATAAAGGATATTCCTGCCACCCAGCTTAAGCTTATCCACGATTGCCTGTGCAGATGATTCTTCTTCCACCTGTTCAGCGACAAACCACTGAAGGAAATTGTGGGTACTGTAATCCTTCTCAGCCAGGGTCAGTTCAACTATCTCATTAATACTGGCCGTGATGTACTGTTCATGTTTAAGCACATCATCAAAAAGTTCCACTATACCCGCGAAATCTTCCGGTGGTTTACTGAATGCGGGAATAACGGCCTTGCCTCCACGTTCATTAATATACCTTACAAACCTGAGCATATGATCTTTTTCTTCTTCAGCCTGGGCATAAAGCCATTCGGCAATGCCTGCCATTCCATTTGCTTCGGCCCATGAGGCCATTGAAAGATAAAGTATCGACGAATAGCCTTCCCTTTCAACCTGTCTGTTACAAAGATCTTCTACATTTTTCTTTAACATATTTCAATTCATTTTAAAATTTTAACATTAACAATCAATCTGCGGATACTGTTCAACAAGGTTCAGTTATTCCTGAATAAGATCACTAGGTGAAATCAAGATTGAATGCCCTGATGAAATCTTTCATAGCAGGATATTTGTTTTTCAGATAATTATATTTCTGCTCATCGGTATAGGGAGTTTCCCTCGTTTCTGAAACATCAACCACTGTTTCAATATCTATATCATTTTCCAGGAATCTCTTCTTCAGAAGCATCAGAATTCTCTTCCTGTAATTTTCATTGAAGAGGTCTTTCTGGCTGGCATTGCTAAAGTATATCCTGATGGTATGATCATCTTCCAGATTGAATTTCAATGATTTCAACATACTTGCTATTCGCGGGCCCTCATTGCTGAAGCTTTCCCGGAATTCCTTCCAGACAATGGCAAAATTATCCTCGGTCAGTTCCACCGGAGGAATTCCGGCATCAGCTGCATCCGTATCAGCTGAATCCGCATCATCTCCGTCTGCATCAGCCCCACTCCGGCCGACGTTTCCGGATTTTGCCTCAGCCGGTGCTTTTGCTTCCGTTATCACATCCTTTATGGAAAAGGTCCTGGGAGGCTTTATCTCTGCAGTTGCACGTGAAGTTGCTGCAGTGATTCTCTTATCTGCCGCGCCTCCGGTTTCTTCGCTGCGGATTATTTCTGATTTTGACGGAAGGGCTATGTCGTCTTCTGCTCCTGCCTCAGGCTTAACCTGCTGCTTTTTTTTTTCCGGCTCTCCGCTGTTGTTTTCCGTCAGTCCGCACAGGCGGATAAGGAAAAGTTCAACATGGAGCCGGGGATTATTGCTTTTTTTGTAATTGATATCACAGTAGCTGCCGGCTTCCAGGGCCTTATAGAGAAAATCCGCAGTGCATTCCCCTGTTTGCTGAAGATATCTCTGCCGTACAGATTCGGTGGTTTCCAGAAGCTTCAGGGTCACCTTGTCCCTGCTCACGAGCAGGTCACGGAAATGGCTGTTCAGTCCTGTAACAAAATTATAGGCATCAAAGCCTTTTGACAGTATCTCATTGAATGTCAGAAGTACAGTTGACAAATCCCCTCTGAGTGCCCCGTCAACCGTTTTAAAATAATATTCGTAATCAAGAACATTCAGGTTTTCAATAACATCCCTGTAAGTAATATTTTTTCCGCCAAGGCTCACAATCTGATCAAAGATTGAAAGGGCATCCCTCATGGCACCGTCAGCCTTCTGGGCAATGATATGAAGAGCTTCTTCCTCCGCGCTTACAGATTCGTTCCGTGCAACATACATAAGCCTCCCAATGATATCTTCCACTCTGATCCTGTTAAAATCAAAGATCTGGCAGCGTGAAAGAATTGTTGGAATGATCTTATGCTTTTCCGTGGTTGCAAGGATGAATATGGCATGGGCAGGAGGTTCTTCGAGAGTCTTCAGGAATGCATTGAATGCAGCTGCAGACAGCATGTGAACCTCGTCTATTATATAAATGCTGTATTTTCCTATCTGGGGAGGAATCCGGACCTGTTCATTAAGGCTCCTTATGTCTTCCACCTTATTGTTTGAAGCTGCATCCAGTTCATGAATATTAAAGGATCTGAGAGTGTTAAAGGAAATACAGGATTCACATTCATCACAGGCCTCACCGTTTTCCTTCAGATTGAAACAGTTTATCGTTTTCGCCAGAATCCTTGCACAGGTGGTTTTGCCTACCCCCCGCGGTCCGCAGAAAAGATAGGCATGGGTCAGATGCTTATTTTTTATTGCGCTTTTCAGGGTATTCACAATAACATCCTGGCCGACAACCATATCAAAGGTTGCTGGACGGTATTTTCTGGCTGAAACAATAAAGTTTTCCATAAAGGAACAAAGCTTTTTAATACGGGTTTATCAGTAGTGCAAATATAATTAAATAAGGAGTGTCCGGGGGTATCGAATTATATTTTCAGGCGTAATAGTTTTTTTCCAGAGAAAATTATTGTATTTTTGCGACCCAAATTCATTAAAAACAGTAACAAACCTATTATTCAGATTATGTTGAACCAGTATGAAACCGTTTTCATTGCAACTCCCGTTTTGTCTGAGAACCAGATGAAGGAAGCGGTACTGAAATTCAAGAAGATCATCACCGATAACGAAGGTGAGATCATTCATGAAGAGAACTGGGGCCTGAAGAAACTGGCCTATCCTATTCAGAAAAAATCCACCGGCTTTTATTATCTCCTTGAGTTCAGGGGCCCGGGCAGCATTGTGGAAAAACTCGAAGTCCAGTACAGAAGAGATGAGAGAATAATCAGATTCCTCACCTTTAAAATGGACAAATTTGCTGTGGAATACGCAGAGAAAAAGAGAAAACAAAAAGAATCAGCTAAAATCATGGAGGAATAAGGCATGGCTAAAAGTGAATCAGAAATCAGGTATTTAACCCCTCTCACTGTAGAGATCAAGAAGAAGAAATATTGCCGTTTCAAAAAGAACCGGATAAAGTATATTGATTACAAGGATCCTGAATTCCTCAAAAAGTTTCTCAACGACCAGGGGAAAATACTTCCCAGAAGATTAACCGGCACATCTCTTAAATACCAGAGAAAAGTTGCACAGGCTGTAAAAAGGGCACGCCATATTGCTTTGCTCCCCTATGTGACCGATCTGTTAAAATAAGGAGGAAAAGGAATGGAAATCATTTTATTGCAGGATATTGCGAAACTGGGTCAGAAGGATGACCTGGTAAATGTAAAAGATGGCTACGGAAGAAATTATTTGATTCCCAAAGGATATGCCATTGCTGCCACTCCCTCGGCAAAGAAGATGCATGCCGAAAATCTTAAGCAAAGAGCTCATAAGGAAGAAAAAATCAAAGCTGAAGCTGAAGAACTTGCAACAAGAATGGAAGGCCTGAAGCTGGTTATTGGTGCAAAAACAAGTTCTTCAGGAAAGATATTCGGTTCCGTGAATACCATTCAGATTGCCGAAGCCCTCAGGGAAAAAGGATTTGAAATTGACCGCAAGTCCATCACGATTCCCGAGGACCAGATCAAGGAGATAGGTAATTACAGCGCCGTCGTCAGGCTCCACAGGGAGGTTAAAATAAATATTGAATTCGAAATTGTTGCGGAATAAGCTTCCCTGATCAGAGAGGGCCCGCAAAATGAAAGAGGCTGCCGGTAAGGATAATCTCTTTACGGCTATGGTCTCAATCCCGGCAAAAGCAGAACGGGCAGGCTGATCATTTTACAGCTATCGTCTCAATCTCGACAAGTGCACCTGCAGGAAGATCCTTAACGGCAAAAGCAGAACGGGCAGGCTGATCCTCAGTATAATAGCTGCCGTATATTTCATTCATGGCTGCAAAATCAGAAATATCATCCAGGAAACAGGTTGATTTAACAACATCCTGCGGACTGTAACCTGCAGCCTTCAGTATTGCATCAATATTTTTGAAAATCTGTTTTGTCTGTTCCTGTATGCCCCCTTCAACAAGCTTTCCGGTGGAGGGGTCAATACCGATCTGACCCGAAACATAAAGAGTACCCTTCTTTTCAACGGCCTGGCTGTATGGTCCGAGAGCCGCCGGAGCTTCCGCTGTTCTGATGATTCTTTTCATTGTTGCTGACTGTTTATCTGATATTCAATTATTCTGATTCCTGTTTCAGGTTTCCGTATTTTCTGCTTTGAGTATTGCGAATATGGCCTTTTTCATTATGCTTTTCATATTCTGCATTTCAGGTCCATTTTTTCCGCTTTGCGTATTGCCGGTTCGGCCTGTTTCATTCTGCTTTTCATATTCTGCATTTCAGGTCCATTTTTTCCGCTTTGCGTATTGCCGGTTCGGCCTGTTTCATTCTGCTTTTCATATTCTGTTTCCCGGGCCCGTGTTTTCTTCTGCTGATATCCCGGTATTCATTAATGCCGCCTGCATTTAAAAATTATCATGATAATCCTTTCTCCTCTCGTATTTAAGATCGGAAAGGACAGCTGCCTTTACCCTTATGGAGAACTCCCACATTTTCACATAGCCGTTTGGTATCCAGCTGAATGACATGTCCCAGCAATGAAGATCCCTGGTTACGGCAATCTGGGTCATTGTGATCTCTTTCCTTGTAAAATCGTAGCCGCTGTTGAATGTAACATTCATCTTTTTTGTAAGTGAGAGGTTTCCGTTCAATCTCAGCGTCTGGGTGAGCTGTGATGAACTGAAAAGCTTTGAATAGTTAAGGCTGTAGGCCACATTCATTGACCAGGGAATGTCGAATTCCATGTATCCGTATTCGTCAAACAGGGAAGCAGCTTCCGACCTTCCCCTGCTGTCAGCCGCAGGGCCTCCTGCCGGAATCCGGGAGTCTGCCTGTGCCATCCGGCTTCCTGCAGGCGAAGTGCTGGCTGACCTGCGTTTCGATTCATCCCCTTTTAACAGGTCACTCAGGCTGAAATCCAGGCTCATCCCCAGACTGGTAAGGCGAAGCGGTTTTTTGGTATCCGTATAATAGAATCTTCCCGTCTGCCTGCCCCTGCTGTCAAGTGCATAAAAAGAAAAATTACCACCCGCTGAAATACTGATGTTCTGAAAGAGCGTCGTCCTCATTACCATATTGACAGGGCTCCAGTTCAATGAATCAGCAAATACATTATAGGAAGTGGAGATACCGAAATTCTCAATCAGCTTGACATTTTTGGGTTTTCCGCTTGTATCGTTGCGTTCAAATACCTTTGCCTCAAGTATATTGGTAAGACTGAAAGCAATATTTCCACTTTTCCTGGCAAGGGAAGGTGTCCCGTATAGTCCGCCTTCAAATATTGAATACTCTTCCATTCTTCCGGTGGTGTCTGACTGAACCTGCCTGTACATGTCGGTGCTCAGGCCTTTCAGAAAGGGTATGTAGCTGAAACTTACCGATGGCTTCATCACATGCCTGACAGCCCTTATCCTTGAATCCGGATTGGTGAACTGGAACAGTCCGAAGATCTGCGGACTGTATCCTGCGCCGATGGACGGATTTATTGAATGACCGTAAAAATATCCGCGCACAGTGTCCTTCACCATAACCGGCCGGATCTGACCGGTTTCAGGATCCCTGTAGTTTATATCCCAGGTCTTGTTGATTTTCTGCGTATAAAGCACACCGCTGTAGGACAGGGAGGGTGTTATGGAGAAATTCCTGAAAGGCCTCAGCTGGAAGCTTACCGGTATTTCGTGTGAAAACCCGCTTCTCATATTATCCCATACCTTGTTGGTGAATAACAGGCTGTCGTATGTGGATATCTGATTGTCAGCCCTTGCAGAATATGAAAACGACAGTTCCTGGTACCATTTCCCGGGACCTGCCTGCCGTCTGCTTTTGAGGGGATAAATCCTGGACATGTTGAAATTCATCTTGGGAAGGTTCAGGTTAACGGTGGGATGTTTGCCCCGGATATTCTGACTGTGGTTCATGCTGGCAGAAAAATTGAAGGGGGTACCCGTCCAGGTTTTCGAATAGCTGATGCTTGACTGCCGCTGGGTCGTTATATGATCATTGATATTGTAGCTGTTGTTTCTGTCAAATCCGCTGGAACTCATGTTTACGCTGGCTGAGAAAGTTGAGCCGGGCCTTGCCTTTGGATTCTGGTTGAAACTCCATCCAATGCTGTAGTTTGCCTGCTTCCTGTAATCCGGCAGGCCCTTGTGGCCATTTATGTTGTTCGCGTAGGTGAATGAAAAATTACCGCTGAATTTATACCTTTTATTATAGGTAGATGATACCGTGGAGAGCCAGGAACCGTTTGTGAAAATATTCCCCTTTAAGGTAAGGTCGAAATAGTTGTTGAGCGCAAAATAATATCCGCCATCCGTCAGGGCATAACCTCTTCCGTCCTCATAATGCGGCTTTGGCATCAGTATTCCCGATGCGACCCGCTTGGTCTGTATGGGAAAATACCCGAAGGGAAGGAAAAGAGGCAGGGGTATTCCCTCCAGTACCAGATTTCCCGGACCGGATATAATTTTTTTCCCGGGATATACCTTTGCTCTGGGGAGATTAATATAAAAGTGGGGAGTGTCAGCTTCACAGGTGGAGTAAGTGCTGCGGTAAATGTTTGTTGTCTGGTCATCAAACATTTTTGCTATTCTGCTTCGCAAGAGCCCGTCTTCCTGCTGTGTGGCTATCACCTTCACCAGGGCCCGGCCTGTTTTAAAATTGTACACAAGCGTGTCGGCATTATAGGTCTCCGATCCGACTACCAGTACCGGCTTTCCGGTTATCACCCCCGACGTGTCCCTGATACCTGTTGCAAAAACCTGCCGTGTATCCATATTGAACTCTATCGAATCAGCTGTGATTCTGATATTGTCATAATTGACTTCTGCATTCTTTACCAGGGTGGATGTTTTTTTTATCAGATCATTCCTTTTATAACCATCAGCCCTGTAGGTTACCTGTTTCTCAATAGCTTCAGGTGAAATTTTTTTGACGTACAATGTATCAGTCAGGAGGGTGTCTGGCCTGACAATGAGGGAATCAGGGACGATATTTTTTTCCTGTGAGAAAAGAGTGACAGTGATGAACATCACAAGTAACACTACAAGTAACCGCTTTTCTTTAATAAAATACAACTTAAATGTTATTTTTGTACTGTTTTTATGTGACGTCATTATGTCGGCAGTAAAACTATTAAAAAAACGCGAACTAAAAATGTGCCCTGTTTATAAAAACGGCAAACAGCATGCCTTTTATATATGTAATACCGTTTTACTGCTGTTTCTCATTTTAAATCCCTGCGCCGCCTCCGGACCTCTGGCGGAATCAGCAAGGAAATGGGTGATTGTGCTTGATCCCGGGCATGGCGGACGGGACCCCGGAGCCCTTGGTTCCTTCAGCCAGGAAAAGAATATCAATCTGGCAATCGCGTTAAAAACCGGGGAATATCTCAAAAAGAACCTTAAAAATGTACAGGTTGTATATACGCGGGATGATGATTCAACCGTTGATCTCCTTGACAGGCCCCAGATTGCAAACCGGAACAAGGCTGATCTTTTTATATCCATACACGCAAACTGGGCCAGGAATAAAAACGTTTCAGGAACGGAATCCTACATCATGGGACTGGCAAAGGATGAAGACAATCTGGCTGTGGCCATGAAGGAAAACGAGGTTATTCTGCTGGAAGATGACTATTCAACCAGATATCAGGGATTTGATCCGAAGTCACCAGAATCCTATATAATCTTTACCCTGATGCAGAATGTCTTCCAGAAACAGAGCACGGATCTTGCCATGAAAGTCCAGAACCAGTTCAGGGAAAGGGCGAACAGAAATGACAGAGGGGTCAAACAGGCCGGTTTCTGGGTTCTTTTCAACACCACCATGCCTGCGGTGCTTATTGAAACAGGGTTTATCACCAATGCTGCCGAGGAGAAATACCTGAATTCCAATGAAGGACAGGAGCATCTGGCTTCCGCGATTTTCAGGGCGTGCAGGGATTATATTAACAGCATTGACAATATGAGCAATTTCAGCATGGCTGAAAAGGAAACAAAGGAAACACAGCCGCCTGCACCGGCTGATTCTGCAGCTGCCACCCCGGGTGACGGAATAGTTTTCATGGTTCAGGTTGCATCAGCATCCTCCCGGTCTGAAATCAAACCTGACCAGTTCAGGGGAATTAACGATATTGTTGAAATCCATTCCCAGGAGCGCTATAAATATGCAACGGGCAGCTTCGCGGAATATGCAGATGCAGTAAAGTACAGGAGGCAGATTGAGCAGATATATCCCGATGCATTTGTCATTGCTTTGAAAGATAATAAAATAATACCTTTACAACAGGCACTGGATCTGAAAAGGAAGAAATAAAACAAAAATCAGTAATGAAAATATCACACGAAGTAAAAGTAGGAGCAGTAACACTGCTGACTATAGCTGTTTTTATCTGGCTTTTCAACTTCCTTAAAGGAAAGGATTTTTTCAGAAAAACATCTTACTACTATAGTGTTTTTGATGATATCGGAGGACTATCCGAATCAAGTCCTGTAGAGATTAACGGCTTCAAGGTGGGGATCGTTCAGGCAGTCAGACTCCTTGACCGTACAAGTGGAAAACTTCTCGTTGAATATTCAGTGAGCAACGATTTCAGGCTTCCTGTAAATTCTGTTGCCGAAATAGTACCGGTTTCAATCATTGCCGGAATGAAGGTTCAGTTCCGTATCGGGGACGGTCCGGGTTTTTACAAGGTTGGTGATACCATCCCGGGGAAACTTTCAAAATCCATAATAGTGAGCATAGAAGAGGAATTCGGACCTGTAAAGGATAAACTGTTGTCACTTGTGGCTGCCCTGGACTCTGTTTCTGCCGCAGTCAGTAAAATGCTGGATCCGGAATTCAGAAACAATATTGACGGGATTGTGGCAAATCTCAGCAGCACCACCGGCAGTATAAACAATATAGTAAAAACAAGGGAAGCGGATCTTAAGAATACCATTGCAAATCTTTCCGCATTCTCACAGCTACTTTCAGATAATTCATCCAATATCAGCAGTACCTTACACAATCTCAGATCGATAAGCGATACCGTTGAAGCTTCCGGCCTCAATGAATCGCTGGCATCACTCAGCACCAGCCTGGCTGAGACATCGAAGATACTTGAAAATCTTAATGAGGGCAAAGGAAGTGCCGGGCAGTTCCTTACAAACGATTCACTGTATGCTAACCTGTCAGCGAGCCTGGAAAGTCTGAATCTGCTTTTACAGGATATGAAAGCCCATCCGAAAAGATATGTGCATTTTTCTCTGTTCGGGAAAAAAAATATTCCGTCAGAATGAGCGGAAATTAAAAAATTCGCACTATCTTATCGCCGTGAAATAGATGTGAAGTCATGTGATAATATTCCGCATTTTTGCTTAACAGTCGTTTGATTGTTATATTGTATTTGTAAGGGGTTGGTATGCATTACCAAGAGGGGATTGCTATGTCTAAATGACTGATTAACTATAACTTATGAAAGAAAAATATTTTTACAAAATTAAGTTCCTGAGGTATAAAACCATATACTCTTTTTGACAAAATCAAGTAAAAATAATTTTTTTTTTAAGTTTTTTTTTTACAAATATTGCTTACGAAATGAGCTTGAATACGTCCTTATAAAACAACCTGTCTAAATGAACAAAACGCATCACGATGTCTGGAATAACTGTCTGCAAATTATAAGGGATATAATACCTTCGATCAGTTATAAAACATGGTTTGAGCCAATAGTGCCTCTTAAACTGGAGAATAACATTCTTACCATTCAGGTTCCCAGTCCGTTTTTTTACGAGTACCTGGAAGAACAGTACATTGATATCCTCCGCAAGACCCTCAGGCGGGAGATCGGAATTGATGCAAAGCTGGAATATAATGTTGTAATGGAGAACGCCAGTTATTCTGACGGGAAGCCTTATACAGTAAAATATCCTTCGCGCAACAAGACGGATCTTCACAACAAACCGCTGCAGGTTCCATTTGATGTCACCCAGACTTCGATAAAGAATCCTTTTGTGATACCCGGTATCAAGAAATTACATTTTGATCCGAAACTTAATCCGGATTACAATTTCAACAATTTTGTGGAAGGGGAATGCAACAGGCTTGCACGCTCGGCTGGTATTGCCGTCGGGAACAATCCCGGCGGAACGGCATTCAATCCTCTCATGATCTACGGGGATTCCGGTCTGGGCAAAACCCATCTCGCCCAGGCAATAGGAATACTTGTAAAGGAGAAGCATCCCGACAAAACAGTTCTGTATGTAAATGCCAATAAATTTCAGACCCAGTTTGTTGAATCGGTAAGAAACAACAACAAAAATGATTTCCTTCATTTTTATCAGATGATTGATGTGCTCATCCTTGACGATGTTCACGAGTTTGGCGGAAAGGAAAAAACCCAGGATACTTTTTTCCATATATTCAATCATCTCCATCAGTCGGGCAAGCAGCTGATCCTTACCTGCGACAAGCCGCCGGTTGACCTCCAGGGAATGGAACAAAGACTCCTGTCAAGGTTTAAATGGGGCCTGCAGGCCGATCTTCAGAAACCCGACTATGAAACCAGACTGGCAATACTGAAGAAAAAAGCATATAATGACGGAATTGAACTTCCGGATGAGATCTTTGAATACCTTGCAGCCAACATATCAAACAATATCAGGGAACTTGAGTCAGTGCTGATTTCTCTTTATGCGCAGTCAACCCTCAACCGCAAGGAAATCACCCTTGACCTTGCACGCATGATGGTCGAAAAACTGGTAAGCTCCGCCAGAAAAGAAATCACCATCGATTATATACAGAAGATAGTCTGTGATTATTACAAGATTCCGGTTGACCTTATCCAGGGAAAAACCAGGAAAAGGGAAATTGTACAGGCACGTCAGATTTCCATGTATTTTTCCAAGAATCTTACGAAAGCCTCCCTGGCCAGCATAGGATCGCATATAGGAGGCAAGGATCATGCAACCGTCCTTCATGCCTGTAAAACAGTAAACAACCTCATTGATACCGACAAGCATTTCCGTAATCAGATAAATGAAATAGAAAAGAAACTTAAAGTATAAAAAATGAACAAAAGGCATTTCTCAGAAAAATTCTATGAGAAATACGGGAACAGGAACGACAGGCCTGTTCTTTTTTTCTCTCCCGGCAGAGTCAATCTTATCGGAGAACATACCGATTATAACGGGGGATTTGTTTTACCCTGTGCCCTTAACTACGGAACCTACCTCCTTCTCAGGAAGACCGGCAGTAAATTATTAAGACTCAGCACACTTAATTTCAATGAAGATGAGGAACTGGCTGTTGATGGCCTTTTCATCAAAAAAGCCAAAAGCTGGATCAACTATCCTCTCGGTGTGATGAATGAGTTTATCAAAAAGGGTATAGATATATCCGGTCTGGATCTCCTCTACTATGGTGATGTGCCCAATGCCGCAGGCCTTTCCTCCTCGGCATCCATCGAAATGGTGACAGCCGTTGCGCTTAATGAACTTTTCAGTGCCGGATTAAGCACTCTTGAAATGGTAAAGATGTGCCAGAAAGCAGAGAATGAATTCGTGGGAATGAACTGCGGCATCATGGATCAGTTTGCCGTTGGATTCGGGAAGAAAGATCATGCCATATTCCTCAACTGCGACACACTCGATTACGAAAACGTACCGGTTATTCTGGAAGAATGTTCCCTTATAATCACAAATACCAACAAGAAACGTGGACTGACCGATTCGAAATACAATGAAAGAAGGTCGGAGTGTGAAAAGGCGGTTGAACTTCTTCAGTCATACAAGGCTGTTAGAAATCTGAGCGAGCTTAATGTAACTGACCTGCCTCACCTGCCTGAATATATTCATGATCCTGTTGTCCTGAAAAGGGCAAAACACGTAATCAGTGAAAACGACCGCGTTCTGGAAGCCGTAAAAGTGCTTAAGGGAAATAACCTTGCCCGCTTCGGGGAACTGATGAACCTCTCCCACGACTCACTCAGGGATGATTATGAAGTAACCGGTATTGAACTTGACACTCTTGTCTATGAAGGAAGAAAACTTCCCGGGGTGATCGGAACACGAATGACCGGGGCAGGATTCGGGGGATGTACCGTTTCCATTGTAAAAACAAAGGATACAAAGGATTTCATGGCAAAACTGGCCAGGATCTACACGGAAATAACAGGACTGATTCCCGATTTCTACCAGCCCGCAATCGGCAACGGAGCAGGGAAGCTTCCGTGTTAAATACGCGGGCTTTTATTTTCCGGGTCTGAATCTTTTTTTATCAATATCCCTGACACATCTGAAACCAAGGGTTTCACTGCGTTCGAACCCGGGCGAGACACGAAGCAGGATCTGAGTCCTGTCAAGGGGCTGGGGTCCGCCGGATGCATACCGGTTTCCTGATCCGGGATTGTGGAAACTGCCTCCCCGTATTATGATGAAATAGTTTGAACCGTTAAAGTACATGTCGTTTGTCATCTGCCACACATTGCCAACCATGTCCATAACCCCATAGGGGCTTTGTCCTTTGGGAAAGGCATCAACAGGAGTGGGCCTTTCAAAGGCATTATTGCAGTAAGTGGCATGAAACTCATTCCCCCACGGCCATTTCCGTTTATCGGTTCCCTGGGCAGCCAGCTGCCACTCAGCTTCCGAAGGAAGCCGTTTTCCGGCCCATTGCGCGTATGCCTGCGCATCCTCATAACTGATATATACAACAGGGTACTTATCCTGTCCCTGTTTATAAATTCCTGATGACCAGTGCCTCAGATAGCGTGTGGTATCAGCAGGCCGGTAGCCTGTCCTTGATATGAATTCATAGTACTGGGCGTTTGTCACAGGGTATTTGTCTATCAGGAACGTGTCGACGGTCACGGTCCGGCTGCCGGTTCCGGACCAGTGAATAAAAGCACCCGACAGCTTTACGTCAAAGGTAAAGGTGCTTTCAGGGACAAGAAGCATGTCGGAGGGCACGGAAACAGCTCCTGCGGATTTGTTTATCCGGCTGACGGGCCAGGGCCTGCCGCCGCTGACATTGATAACATTTTCGTCCTTCAGGATATTGTTTTCAGTCAGCTGAACAACTATTTTTCCTTCAAACCATCCCCCGAAAAGACTCTTCAGGCTTATTGTCGTATCCCCGGTAAGCTTCAGATCCCTCTTTTCCGTATTATATGACGGATTCCCCTTCCAGACCGTGACCAGTCCCCGTCCGGGTGAATTTATACTTAAGGAATCACCTCCTTTCAGCCCGGATTTCAGAATATCCGGAAATTCTGCAATGCAATCAACGGAACCCTCCCTTCTGGTTCCGGCCCATGCGGAGGGCCATGCATCAGTTCTGGCGACGGCATATAACCTGCCGTTCATTTCCCCGGGCTCCAGGTTTTCATGGTGCCAGAGTGAAACATAATGATATCCTTTCTTCCCGGATACCCCGAACAGCCTGCCGGAATAGCCTTCCGGCCGCAAATTAAGGACGGTATACAAGGTTTTGTCTCCCGAATGCCACCTGTTTACAAAAATATTGTCAGCAGCGGTTTCAATAAGGGGGGTCCAGTTCCTGTCAGTAAAGGCATCATTGTTCTGTCGCAGAAGAAAGGTTGTCCCTGCCAGGAATTCCTTGTCGGCTGTAAAATCCTCATTCCGTCCCCCGGGCCGGAACATATTGAGTTCCGTGCCATAACCATTGAAAAAGGATACTGCTATTTCACGGTGAAGAACATCCTCTCCCACATCACATACTCTGAAAATTGCATATTCCGGCTTTATAAACTTGCTGAGATTAAGTTCCGGACTTAAAAAAATGGAATTATGAACCCTTCCTGAAATAATTTTCTGCATTTCCCTCACGCCTGCCATACCGGACGGATATATAACCACACCGCTGCGTATGCTGTCTGCAGCTGCCTGCAGTCCCTCAAAACCGCTTCCTGCTCCTGTTTCCAGCATGACCCCGTCAGCATCCAGATCCCTGACAAGCTCAGTCATTCCCCTGCGGGGATTCTCTTTTTCCGTTCTTTTTTCCAGGGGGTTACAGGCAACAAAGAACCTGGTACCATAGGAACGGCCAAGGTTTACAAAACTACGAAGCTGTGATATTCCACCGGGAAGATTCCTGTACATGTCCTGCTGGCTCCTCCTGTCAAGTACCTGTACGGGCCATGTTGCTGCCAAACCATAAACATCCAGCCTGCCGAATTCCCCGATCGATTTTTTTAACAGTTCCGGATAGGTGTATTTACCGGTCTGACTGTCATAAAATTCTCTGTCCCAGGCTGTCTGAAGAATGATTAGGTAACTGTTTCTGATCCAGCCAAGATCACTTCTTTCATAGAGTGAATCATCAAACCTGTCCAGGTCAAACAAATATTTATCCCTGAACATCGTCCGGATCCCCTCCTGCCATTCCCCGCTGTACAGGCCGTTATATACCTTATAGTGAACAGCAGCACCCGGAGGAAGAATTGTTTCATACCTCCCTGCCAGTGCATTCTCTGTTCCCGTCCTTCTTGCCAGAGCACAAACAGAGAGATTTCCGGCTGAAAACGAAGAATAGCCCAGTTCCCATGCATTTTCCGGAAGTATCACACCAACAGGCCTGCGCCCGGGTCTGAACAGATATGCCCTGGCCGGAACGGGAGGCCCGAAACCCGTGATATACACTTCAGACCTGTCCTCCCCGTAGGGAACCACATTGGATATTCTCAGGGTGTCATTTCCCGTATTGCTGAGACTGAGATCGCAGATCCAGTCCGGATCAGAGAAGCCCGGGATTTTAAAGGTGATTTTCAGCTTGTTTCTAAGTATCTGCGAGAATACGGAATCAGTCTTAACAGCAGGCTGATCTGCGGAACTATAATATTTCCCGTTGCAGTGAAAACTGTATAAAGGCCTGGGAATATCAGGATTAAGAACAGTGCTGTCAGATAAATAGACCCTTCCGGTTATCAGGCCTCTCGTTGCCTCGACGCCTATCTGTCGTATCTCCTGGGAATATAGGGAGAAAGGAAAAAACAGAAGGAGGAATAAAATTATATTATGGTTTCCGGTTGATAATGTCAAATATTGAGAATGATGTTTCAGCATCTTGATTTCGGGTTTCCGTTTTGTTAAACAGCTAATTTTCAAATATAAAATTTAAACATTAAAATATCCGGATTATATGCTTTCCTGTATGAAAAATATTTCTTTCTCCCTGTTTACTGAGCCAAAAAGCTTAATAATAAGCTTTTAATTTGCTTTTTTGAATTAATTGTTGTATATTGGACGGTCTTTTCTGATTCAGATAAAAGGATGTCCGGAATAGTCAGAATATTAAAATATTTAGTATTATTCGGTTCAATTGTCTTAATGACAGGATGTGCTTCATCAAAGCAGAATCCCTATCATAAAAAAAGAACTGAACCCGTAAAAAAGGTCAACCCCCAGCAACTTGGCAAAAACAGGTATTACTATTCGCCCAACTATCAGAAGAAGCTGATAAGGGGTTATAAGAAGAAAAAGAAGTATTAGATTCATTCATCGCATACGAATTTCAGTCCGTCATAAGCCAGGAAAATACCCGGGGGCAATTCCCTGCTTACTTCACTGTGAAGTCCCATCTGGTGACTTATATGCGTTAAAAAAGCCTTTCTTGGAGATATCTCCCTTATAAAATCAATTGCTTCCCTGAGGGTGAAATGTGAAATATGCTTCTCCTTGCGTAATGCATTAATGACCAGATATTTTACCCCGATCAGTTTTTCCTTGCTTTCCTGGGGGATATAGTTGGCATCGGTGATATAGGCGAAATCACCGGTACGGAATCCGTAGATTTCCAGATGATGATGTCTTACCCTTACCGGCAGTATTTCCACTTCCTTTATTCTGAAACTATGATCACTTATGGCATTCAGCCTCATTCTGGGTATTCCGGGATAGCGGTATTCAGCAAAAACGTATGAAAACTCACTTTTCACTGCTTCCAGTACCCGTTCTTCCCCATAAATATCTATGGCATCCTGACTTTTATAATTGAATGCCCTAACATCATCCATTCCCGCAATATGATCCTTATGCTCATGTGTAAGGATTATGGCATCCAGTTTCCTGACGTTTTCCCTGAGCATCTGCTGCCGGAAATCAGGCCCGGCATCGAACAGCAGGTTCAGTCCGTTTTTTTCAAGGAGCAGGGAAGTCCGTAGCCTCTTATCATGCGGATCATCAGACAAACATGTGTTACAATCACAGGCAATCACAGGTACTCCCTGTGATGTGCCCGTTCCCAGGAAAGTGATCTTCACAACAGATTAATTTACCGGCAAACCTATATTAAAAATCAATAACAACAAACTGACAGAACCTGTTTTTTACCACATAATCCGGTTTTGCGACTCCACGGATTTTGTTATATTTGATAAACTTATCACTTGTGAAAGGCAAACTATATCTTATTCCGGTCACACTCGGAGGAAATGATGTCAGGGCAGTTATTCCCGACAAGGTGATTGAAACGACAAAAGGTCTCAGATACTTTGTTGTTGAGGATATCCGCAGTGCCAGAAGGTATCTTAAACTGGTCTGTAAGGGCTTTCCACTGGATGAAACCCGTTTCCTTGAACTTAATGAACATACTCCTGATGAAGACATGGCGAATTATCTCGACCCGGCTTTGAACGGTTCGGATATGGGTCTGCTGAGTGAGGCCGGCATGCCCGCCATTGCAGATCCGGGTTCAAAGCTCATTGCACTTGCCCACAGGAAAACGATCAGTGTTGTACCTCTCTCCGGACCGTCCTCTATTCTTCTTGCCCTGGTATCGTCAGGACTGAATGGCCAGGAATTCGTGTTTCACGGATATCTTCCGGTAAAACCCGCTGACAGGGCGGCAAAATTAAAGGAACTTGAAAGGAATGCCGGCAGAGGATATTCCCAGATCTTCATGGAAGCACCCTACAGAAACAACAGGATGCTTGATACAATACTGAGTGTCTGCAGGAATGACACCCTGCTGTGCATAGCAGCTGACCTGACCCTTCCGACGGAATTCATCAGAACGATGAAGGTATCGGAATGGAAAAGAAGCAGACCCGATCTGAACAGGAGGCCTGCTGTTTATATTATGCAATAATCACAGTATGCAATCTTCCTACCTTTTGCCTACGCCGGGAACTATGCTGTCCAGTGATACATCAAACAACAGGGGTGTATATGCCGGCATTAAATATCCCGAGTTGCCGTATGCCAGGCCGGATGGCAAAAGGAGCTTTGCCTTCCCTCCTTTTCTCATCAGCATTATACCTTCATCAAAACCCTGTATTACCCAGCCCATTCCTGCGGGAAAAACGTAAGCCGGCTTGCCTGCATTTGAATCAAACTTGTAACCATCCAGGAAATAGCCGGTATAATGTACATAAACCGTATCGCCTTTCGCGGGACTCCCGCCATCTCCCACGGATACGTCCATATAATACAATCCGCTTTCCTTTAATGTGAATGTCAGATTGGGATTGTCATTAAGGTAATCCTGTATTTTCTGCTTTTCTTCCCGCTCATATTGTTCATGTTTCGAAGCCAGGCTGCAGGAATTAAGAACCATCAGGCCCGCTAACATGATAAACACCAGTATTTTTCTCATTTTCAATAAATTTATGTTAATCATGGTTATTATTATCTCAGATTTTTACTGTTTTCTCAATATTTTCCACGTATTTAGTTAATTCTCATCAACCTGATCCGGATTCTCTCCGGTCATTTATTCATTCTTTCAACCTTTATCTCATATACAATAACAGATCTGGCAGGAATTCGTTTACCATCCCCCTTCAGTCCGAAAGCCAGGTGAGGAGGCATGATCAGAATGGCCTCACCACCATTCTTAAGCATCTTCAAACCCTGGGCCAGTCCTGCCGGTATATCGGTCCTGCCAAGCACAATCTCCTCTATGCCGTCTTCATCTGATGAATAGCAAAGCCTCCCGTCAATAAGTGAACAATTATACTCCATTCTGATCCTGTCATTATCAGACAGGAAATCACCTTCACCCTCAGCCTTCAGCTGATACCACAGGCCGGAAGGACTTTCATTCATTTTCAGATCCCTTCTTTCAATATAACTTTCAATTCTTTCCCTGTCTTTCTGAATAAGATATCTGTTGAGCTCGGCCATTTCCTTTTTGCCCGGAAGGTTCCCACTGCCGGTTTTTTCCGGAGCCTGCCCGCAGGAAAACATGCCTGTGAGCAATATGGCAGGTATCAACACTCTGAATATCATCTGAGACTATTGTTGCCGTTAAACTCTTCGAAATTTTCCTCCAGTACTTTCCTGAAGTATCTGATTGAATTTTCGAGTGTTCCCCTGAATTCGCCGCCCGAAGCATTAAGATGTCCTCCGCCTGAAAAGAAGCGGGAGGCAAATTCATTTACGGGGAAATTTCCCTTTGATCTCAGTGATAATTTCACGAACCCGTCTTTTTCAACAAAAAAGACTGAAAAGATTATTCCCTTAATTGACAATGGCAGGTTCACAAAACCCTCCGTGTCGCCTTTCACATATCTGAATGAATTCAGATCATCCCTGGTAAGCCAGATATATGCAGTGTTGTATTCATGGAGGATCGCCATCCTTTCATTAAGGGCAAATCCCTGGAGCCTCAGCCGTGTTTCTGAAAAATTATTGAACAGCAGGTCCAGTATCCTGTTTTTTTCAATCCCGTTCTCCAGCAGGTCAGCCACAACCCTCAGGGTATTGCTTGTATAGCTGCCATGTTCGAAATTGCCGGTATCGGTTACTATTCCCACATACACTGCTTCCGAATAGGGCCTGGTGAAATAGGGCTTCCCGTTTATCTGAGTGACTATCTCATGAACAAGCTCGGTAGTTGAGGAAAACGCAGGGTCAGATATTTCAATATCGGCAAATCCCCTCGGATTAAGATGATGATCAATAATAACCTTCACAGCCCCTGAGCGGACCACAATATCTTTCATCTCCCCGAGCCTGTCAGGCTGATTGAAATCAACCATAACGATCAGGTCAGCTTTTTCAATGATGTTCCTGCATTTATCCCTTTGTGAAATAAAAATCCTTATCTTCTCCGAGCCTTCCATCCATTTGAGAAATTCCTGAAGGTTATTCGGAGCAATCATTTCAGCCTTTATGCTGCGTGACTTAAGATAATGAAACAGCGCCAGTTGTGAACCAACAGCATCACCGTCAGGATTTATGTGACTTATAAGTACAATGTTCCCGGAGTTCAAAAAATGTTCGGATATTCTTTTTGTATATTTGGATAAATCCGGCATATTTGCTGCTCAATATTTAAGGGCGTAAAGATAAGCATAATTCCTTTAGAGGAACAGCGGATGTTCAATTACAAAACAGACAGATATGGAAGCTGATTTCACCTTTGCGATTATAAAACCCAATGCTGTAAGAACGGGCAAAACAGGTCCGATACTGGCTATGATAAACGAAGCCGGATTTGAGATTTCGGCATTGAAAATGACATCTCTGACAGTGCCCCAGGCTGAAGCCTTTTACAACTTCTGCCAGGAAGAGCCGGTTTTTGAAAGCCTTGTGGAATTTATGAGTTCCGGCCCGGTTGTGGCAATGATACTGAGAAGGGAAAATGCGGTTGAGGAGTTCAGCAGGCTTATAGGGGATCCCGATCCAGAATTTGCGGAACCCGGAACAATAAGGAAGCAGTATGCTGTAAACCTTCTAATGAATGCCATACATGGTTCCGAAAGTGAAGAAGATGCCCGGAGGGAAAGTGAGTTTTTCTTTTCAGAAATAGAAAAATTCTGATCCCTGGTTTTTAACTTTCCAATGAATTCTCAAATGACTATTGATTTTTCCGACAAGAAGACCCTTGAAAAATATTCATCGGCCTTCACCCTCTCCGATATGGAGATATTCATATTTCCCGAACTATTCTACCCCCTGGTTATGGCAAACATCATGTCGCCCATAATATGGAAATGGAGGGAAGATCCATGGTTCGCTGATATCAGGGAAAAGAGCTTCAATTACAAGGTAAACCGAATAAAGCAATACATAATCGACAACTACGTATTCAACCTTGATCTGGCAACCTGGGGACTTACGACCAAGACAAGGGAAATTGAACGGTTCCGGGACTTTTTCGATGTTGAGGTTCTCAGGCGCTCAAATGCACTGTTCGGCTATGAAGGAGACAAATACTATTTCGATATAGATATCCGCAAGCATTTCGGACTTGACAAATTCAATTCAGATGTCATTCCGTACTGGAAAACCGAAACCGTTGAAGCCATGACGGCTTTCAGGCACAAGGAGAATTTCACGACAGGAGCAGGAGAATGTGTATCATTATCGGCACTCTATGCCGCGGCAATGTTTATCGTTGCAGGTATTCCCCTGGAAAAAATATTCCTGATAGCCACACCCCTGCATTCACAGAATTTCATCACGGAAAAAGAAGGAGTAATAACCAACAACCGCAGAATAGTAACAAAAAACATGTGGTTCAACGGAACTTCCCTTTCAGAAAAGGCAAGACGGGCTCTGGAAAATGAAAGAGTTACAATGGTCAGCCATATTTCCGGCTATATGCATACAATATACAGGGATGCAACAATAAACAGGAAGTGTTATAAGTGGTTTTCCGGAAAGCTGAGAGATTTTCTGAGCACTGAGCTTACTGACCGTGTATTCATAAACTTTCTCAGATTCAAATCAAAATATAAATCTCTCTTTCAGGTTGAATGTACTTGCTCCGGAATCAGTTATTATATCTCGCTGGAAAAAATGCTGGAATATGAGCACACCAGCAAGTTCAGTGCCTCGCCTGATACAAGGGAAAAGCTTATCGGGGAAATTGAAGGGGATGAATTTCATCTGAGCCCGCTCCCGGGCAAAATTATTCTTAACAGGGCCGAAGAGATACTGGGTACGCATAAGAATTCAGACCTGAAAGAGCTTGAAATTCTTTTCACCGGGCTGAACGGAGAAATAAAGAAGGATATGATAAGGGAAATGTTTGAAGATCTGGCAAAATTCATCACAACCCGCCCTAATCTGCCTGAGGAGGATAAGAATTACATAGATTCGGTTGTGCCGGAAATTTCGGTTAACGACAGCCGTGAGCAGATAATTGAAAAGATACACGGGCATGCGGACAGGTCCGAGATGGCATTGCTCACACTGTATGCATACAGGCAGATGGATAAGGCTGACTGGCTTCCTTTCGTGAAAGCGGCCATTGAACGTAATCCCACCTGCTTCGGGGATCTGAACGGGAAAAGTATAAGGGAGGTTTATGAGATACTCACCGCTATGCCTGACGAATCTGTTTATGACGGAAAGAGGCTGGCTCTTCCCGATGAGATATGGAATTTCAAAAGGGGTGACGGACTGGAAAAGGCATTTCTGCTGGCTGTTTTCATAACAGGCACGGATCCTGCAGCAGAGATAAACATCGTGAGCGCTGATGAAACTGTCAGACTCAGCTGTTCCGGCAATGCTTATCTATTCAGAACTAAAAAGAATTTCCGTAAACATATCCGAATCAGCGGAAGTAACTACGAAATCAGTTAATCCGCGGAAAAATATCATCCACCGATCAAGATTCTGTGCTGAAACCTGATTTGCCGGCCGGACCAGGAAACTGCTGAAAAATTTTTTATCCACCGGTTCTTAACAGAACAATCTTCTCCCTGTCAGCTTTCGCTATTGTATTTATAAATGTCCTGAAGCTGCTATATTTTTCTGCACTTATATCAGACTCATTTAATTCAAATATTCTTCTGAATATCAATACTTGATATTCCTTTTCGAATTTGCAGACAAATCTGCCGAATTCATTTTCGATATCAATATCCGGAGGCATATATTCAACAACATAATTCTCCGGAATGTTGTATACAATGGAATCAGATGTAACCGAGGCCAATACTACTTTAAGGTGCACGGGTTTCTCCTGAAAATAATCCTGTACTGAAATCACAGGATTGAAGTACATCCTTGAAGCATCAGAAGTACTGAAATTTTTTATTGCAAGCTGACATTCAAGTTCTGCTGATGGATTTTCCGTCTTTCTTTCAGAATATTTAACCCCTGATATATCAAGGTCATTGAACCGCATGCCTGAGTAGAGGGAACGTTTGATTTCATCCTCCGACTGCATGGCATATCTGAATGTCGCCGATTCATAGTGATGTCCTGAATAAATACTGGACATTCTTCCTGATGATACTCCCTGTGTACTGATGGAAAAATTACCTTCCCTGCGAATAAGATTCTGTTCCTTTTTAAAAGAAGGAGTCTTGGCCATTATACCACCTTCAGGAGTTATCAGAAGAGCATTCTTATTGGAAGTGCTGCTGCTCAAATAATTAAACGGATAAGTCTGACTGGTGCATTCCAGCCATATTGTATCTTCGGCCTGAGGCACACACAATATTGCATGGTTAAACTGATTGTTGACAAAATCTTTGTTTATATCAGATACTGAACTTTGCCTTACAAGAGTATAAAACGATTTAATACCGGCTGCCTTCAGAAGTGAATAGGTATAATTGACCAGGGCCTTGCAATCACCGAATCCGTTCCGGGCAACAGCTGAAGCTTCAGCTGTACGGTAACCCCCTATTCCAATCTGAATTGAAACATACCTGGTTTTTAATTGCATATACTCATAAATCCGTTTTATCTTTTCCCGGGTTCCCTGCTCTTCTGAAACAAGTTTTCGGACGATGTCAATCTCTGACTGTGGAAGTTCATCCCTGTCCCTGTTTATTTCATATACCCAGTTGCCGAATTCCTTCCATGAACGCATTGATCCCCTGAATCCGGCATATTCAAAATCTAGGGGGGCTGCATTAACTGAGGGTATATGATAAACCGGCCGGATGGAGACATCCCGGCTTTCATATGCCGGAATATTTTCTTCCTGCCAGGTATAAATCTTTTTATTATCCAGTATCACCGAATCCACAGGATTCTTCAGATACTCATCATAATACCTCAGTTTCATTCCTGATGGAACAACATACTGTATACCTGATTTCTGAACAGATACATCCGGAGCATCCTGAAAATTCCACGAAGGGTAGTTTAACAGACTGGAAAAAGTAATTTCATATTCATATTCAATGGTATAGGGATATTTATATATCGGGAAATAGAGCAGCTTGATCCTGTCGTCCGAATAAAATGTCCCGCCGCTTATTGCACTTATGTCAAAAACATCCGAAGGTCCGAGTGCTTCGGCAATGTTACCTTTCTGATCATATATCATCCCTCTGATACCGCTTACTTTTGAGTATTTGTCATACATAATCTGCAAAAGTCTGTAAGCGGTTGCATTTTCATTGAGAAGTGTGACTGCCTTTTTGATCTTCATTACAGCATTGCCCGGTCCTTTTATGGTAAAGAGACACTGTTCAGTTCTGACAACTGCACTGGCTCTGTTTTTCAGATTATCAGGAATGGAATCGAAGGAATAAAGCTGGGAAAATACATTGGATGTAATTGCAGCCATCAATATGGTTAACAGGTATTTCATTTTATATCATTCTTCATTTTTGGACATCACAATCAATTCTGCCTGCTTTTGCAGAATCCCGGAATAATACTCCCTGATCCGGGAATATTCAGATGCTTCGAAGAATGTATTGTCAATTTTCAGATGAGCTGAAATCAGAATCTCATTGCCGCTGGTCTCACATCTGAATTCATAACTGCCATCCCCCTTCCCAAGACTTGTCACGGTGCCGGCAGGCTTTTCCACAACTGAATAGGTTGACGGCACAGTGATTTTCACAACAATCCTGTCCTCAACCGGAGCTCCGAAGTCTACGGGAAAATTACGTGTCTCCTGCCAGAAAGCGCTCTTTCCGGAAACTGCCGACAGGAATGGGTTAAAAAGGTAACTTTCCCCCGCTTTCTGTACCGCATTTATAATGTTTATCTTTATTGTTTCAATCACATCCAGGTCCCGTGCTTCAAGGTTTTCAAGTGAGAAATCATTTATTTCCAACTCGGTATATGATGATTTCAAATGATCAAGATAGCCATCCTTTCCTTCAATCATTACCTGTTTCCTGATGTTATATGCACTGAAATCAGAATAATGTGTTTTAATCTCACCCGATATACAGGCATCATCATCCATTACAAGATTTATTACTGTGGAAGTGCCGTTCTTTTCACTGTTTTTCAGATCCACAAAACGTGAACTGTTACCTGCAATCAGTCTGCCTGCATTATTAAGGCATTCAAAAGGCAACACATTGAAAGGCCTTAGCGGATCGGTAGCATCCACAAGAAAATACTGACCGTCAGCATATACATAGGCCAGCACGTAATTAAACTGCCGTATCATTGCTGAGTAAGGGTTTATACTTCCGTTTGACCGTGTGCTGAGGATCACCGGATCAGCTTTTATACCGGCAAGCCTCAGCATGCCGATAAGCATGAGATTTATATCTGCAGAATTTCCTTTTTCCTTTAAATATATCTTTTTCAGCGGTGCAGATGTCATAAAATCTTCCACTCCATTCCAGAGTATCTTTCCGGAAATGAATTCATGGATCTTTTTTACTTTTTCAATATCGCCGCTAACACCGGAGGTTAGTTTCAGGGCATCTTTCTTCAGAAATCCTGTCTTTGCCATTGCCTGTCCGAAATCACTGCGCTTAAGAAGTTCGTCCGAAAGAGTTTCATATGTCGGATTTATTCGTTCCAGCGATGAACCAGGAAAACTAACAGCGGCAAGCTCAAAATTGATTTTGGTCAGACAGTCATTTTTGCTTTTTATATAGGGCTCTTCCCTGAAAGCAGGCATGTCTTCCACATGATAAATATTAACGTTCGTTCTTACGTTTTGTTTGTGAAATACGGAAGTCCGGTAAGAAGGTGTGTTGACAACTGATAATGCAGATCCTGAAATAATTGTTTTGTAAATAAAATACTCCGGATAAGATACGGTTAACATGCTCTTTACAACAGGTATATCAGCCTGGAATTCCCACGGAACCAGAATGTTTACCGCATAATTTTTCAGTAAAACAGTATAGGAATATTCCAGTACCGAGCCTTCGCGGACCTCAGGGAAATTGAACTTCAGGGTTTTTGTTCTTTTACTGGTATTGTCGATTATGAAATCTTTTTTCGGTATTGAGGTTTCCAGTATTTCTCCGCTTCGGATATTGAATGTGGAGGCTCTGTAATTTTTAATTATATCCCTTGAGGAAAAAGGCAGTTCAATGTTTGCATAATCAAAACCCCTGCTGTTTACAATACGGATTTTCACATCCCTTACAAGTTCAACATAAAATTCATTGCCGTCGTATTTAAGAGATGCTGTACCTTCATCCGAAAGAATGATTGCATCAGCACCCGGATCAGGTTTGTAGGGTTTATTTTCAAGGTCTTCGAAACTGATCCGGCCAAAGGGTATTTTGTTCTGTGCCTGAAGAGTTACTACCGGAACGATTGAAAAAAAAATGATTAAAACCAGAAAATTAAACTTGTTCATATATGTTAAAGATCTTTTTTATCTCAAGTTTCTTTTTGCCCGGCCATTATTTTGTCTGTTTGTTTTTCCCTGAAGATTCCAAAACAAACGGCTGTTGCAGAAAAACATATCCATATCCTGCTATGCTTACCCACACCCTATGAGGAATATTTTCTTCTATTCCTTCAGGCACTCTGACAAGGATACGGGTGTTAGTAATTGAAATGATTTCAGCTTCTGTCTCTGTCATGGGATCTATTGTTGAGATGAAAATAACGCTAGTCTGAAAATCATCTATCAGGAGGTTTTCTCCTTCAATTGTAACAATGTCACCATAATATCCGGTAAGAGGATAGATATTTGATACGACCGTTTTGATAATGGTAAATTTATCCCCGAACGTTGTGGTCTGCTCTCCTGACTGAACCGACAGTGCGAAGGTTTTACTGGTGGGATCTCCTCCTCCCGGAACTTCACATATAATTTCTGTTCTTGTCATGGATTGAACCGAGACTTCATGTGGGCCAAAAAAGACATGATTATCATTTATATTATGTTCAAAGAAATTATTGCCTCTGATAGTAACCCGGGAACCTGGCGGGCCGGACAAAGGTGTAACTGATTCAATTAAAGGAGGCCTTAACAGGAAAGGTTCGGGGAAATAAAAAGTGGAACCCCAATCGTCCGCATCCATTTCCAAAACAGACTCACGGGTCCTCACCCACTGAGGAACAATAACTTTAATAATATTTCCACCTGCCTGAACCGAAGTAATCTTCCCTTCATTACCTACGCCGAAACGAATGCTATTATATTCCGCCAACGGATGAAAACGACCCGTTAAAGTCAGTGTATCTCCCCAGGTTCCTTCTTTTGGTGAAAAGTCCGTGATTATCTTCTGTAACAGCTCAAATTTTTCCGGCGAAATAATTTCCATCAAATTATTTATCATTATTTTCACATCGTTGGCAATATAAAATAAATTCAGAGGAACAATTATCCCAAGTGCATCGGTATTTAATTTGACAACATTACAGTTCAGGCCGCCGAGAGTGACGCTGTAATCATTCCTTTCGGTCATGAGATTAATACCCGAAACGGTAATAGTATCCCCCCATTTTCCCTGCCGGGGGACAAAACCGGTAATCTCCGGCAGCAGTACGGTTAAGGTTTCTGATACGGTAAAGACAGTTCCGTTTATTTTGACGCTGGCTTCATTTGCTGAAGTGATTATCCTTTCGGATACTTTGACAATAAGAGTGTCTTTTCTTTTTTCAGTAATGATACAATCCTGTCCGCCTATGTGTACTGAAAACTCAATATTTGCTGCATTAATATTTTTTCCGGTTATAAAAATACTGTCCCCCCACCTTGAACTTAAAGGGTACATACCTGAAATCAAAGGTATTTTTATATTAAGTTCCTTCTTGTCGAACAATGAAATATTACCGGAAACTTCAACTGAGATTCTGCCTTTTGTATCGGAAGCTTCACTTTTCACAATAGCAAAAACTGTAGAATCGGTTGATGAAATCACATGGCAGACGGTCTGATTTATGCGTACAGTATTTTTTCCGGGGATGTATGAGAAGTTTTTTCCTCTGATTTTTAAAGTATCACCCCAGATTACGGTATCCGGTTTAAAACTTTGAATAATAGGTGCCAGGCTTCCCAGGCTGACAAATTTCACTGTCTTACCATATATAATATGTTTGTCTGTTACAATAAACGGTCTCACAGTGTATTCGACTCCTTCCTCAAATGTTGATCTTACATCAGCTGTAAAAACACCCGGAGTGGTTACGCTCTTTTGAAATACTATCTTGTCTTCCGTCTCTATCCTGGGATTCTGGCCCTGAGACCAGACAAAACCATATTCCCTTATTGTTTCGGTTCCAAGAGAATAGATGTCGGCACTGAATGTCGCACCCTTTTCGGATATATTCGTCACCGGGAGAGTATTTACTCTCGGATATTCCCGGGGTACTGCCTTTTCTTCTTCACAATCGCTGAGTATTACAAGAAGTGAAAAAAACAGCAGGAAAAACAGAAAGTGGTTTATTTTCATTTAAATAGATCAGATTTTAAATTTTCCTGACATATTTTTCTGTTTATCACATAATATTAGCTGAATAATATGGAAGAAACAAATAATGTCCGGTTTTATTCCTATTTTAGCTTAATATACTAAATTCTTAGCACCTGATGCATCTCAAAAAAATTCTTATTTCCATTGTTATTATCATTCTGATCCCCTACCCTGCCTTTGGTCAGAAAATATTCAGGGAAGGTTATATTGTCAAGCCCGGGGGTGAAATACTGAACGGCCTGTTAGAATTCAGGCAAGGAAAGAAGGTCCCCTCTGTATGCACCTTCAAACGCTTTGAAATTGCCGTTCCGGTCAGATATAACCCGGGTGAAATCAGTGAATTCGGATATCCTGGCGGAAACAGATATAAATCCATAGTGCTGGATAACAAAGAGACATTTGTTGAGGTACTGATTTCAGGGAATATTACTCTTTACAAGAAGGGATCGCGATATCTGCTTGAGAAATCAGGAAGAGGTATCACTGATGTTTCAGGCGGGAAAATAGTATTCATTGAAGGGAGTACCAGAAAAGAATTTACAGAACTAAGCTCCTTTCTGAAATATATCACGAAAGACATACCGGTTACTGTGAGGGATAAGGCAGAACCACACAAAGATCTTATTCCTGTTATAAGCGAATACAATAAAAAATCAGGAGAGGATTATATTGTGTCCGGCAGGGATCATTCAGTAAGCATGATTTACGGAAAATCCATAAGAGCCGGTATCAGGCTTAACAATTACGGTGTTCTGGCTGGACTTAATTCATATTCCCTTAACATCAGAAGCACATCAGAATTTTATACACCGGATCCGAAAGCCGCAATAACACCTGCATTCGGTGTGGCCTACGAGAGAATTCTGTCACGGTTAAACAATAAAATATCCCTGAGAACAGAAATGATTTTCCTTAAACAATCATTCTATTCATACAGTGAAACACCGGGGCAAACAACCATAATGAACAGGGATGATGCCTTTTTCGGATTCACCGGTATAAGGATACCATTGTTACTGCGATATCATTTGTCTTCTGCAGGCATCAGGCCCTATATCAGCGGAGGAATTGCCCTGACAGGATTTATTTCGAAAAAATATGTTCACATACAGGAAACAGAAACATACGGCAACATTATTCTCACTTCAGAAGATAGTGAATTAAAGAATCTGCCCGGCGAGATTACAGGACTGCTAGGAACAGGAATAAAAATTAAGATTATGCACGGCCTGGAAGCAGAAATTCAGGGAAGGATTGAAGTCGGACACGGATTATTGAATTCGGGAGCTGACAGAGAAAAACTAAAACAATATTCAGTACAGCCTTCTTTTTTGATAGGAATAAATTTTTAAACAGTAAGGTCCTGTCAGCTCCGGCTGTAAAAATGATCCGGACTGGTCTCCGGCCCCGACCGTTGTCCTCCTTATTTACAGTTAACTGATTATCTCCTGACTTCGACAATGCGTCACCCTAAAACGCTTTCCAAAAATTTTCATCAAATAACATAGCTATTGATTTGTGTTTTGGTGTGAGAAGCATTGTCTTTGTCGCAATAGTTCCACTTGATGGTAATCTCACCTTTATGGTTGTAATTGTTTTAGCGATGTTTAGAACTTTATCAACGCTTAGATTTATATTGCTTGTTTTCAAGATTCTTTCAAGTTCCTTATATACCTTATAAGCAACAAAACATATACAAACGTGAGCCTCTATACGATTTGGGGTAAAATGAAACATGGGACGCATCTCTAAAGTTCCTTTGGTAATGCGATAGGCTCTTTCGATAACCCAAAGTTCATTGTATTGTTTGCAGGCCTCGTCAGCCGGTAAATCCGTGTTAGTGATATAACCTTTCAGACCATCCCATTTTTCATCATATCGAATCTTGTCTTCATTTATTTTTACACTAACATTCTCCGATAATTCCAGAAATTTGTTGTACCCCCGCTTATTGATGTTTTCCTTGGTTATAGTGCCGCTTTTATAGGCTGTTTTTAGCCGTTTCACTCCCTTGTCCCTGTTGTAGCGATCCTTCCTTGCCCTTTCATCCGTATAGCCAATAATCAATCTGAAATCTTCCTTTTTAGTTTCATGGAACAAACCATTTTGTTTTTCTAAGGACAGTATCCATTGCTTGATTTCATCCGATTCACTTTTTATCCTGGCACCGATGATGTACTTGTACCCGCCTGTTTCCAACAGTAATAGGTTTTTCTTGTTCATCAGTCCCGAGTCGGCTACAATTACAAAATCTGTTAGTTCAAAACGTTTAACAAAGTCCTCTACAATTGGAATCATTGTACGGGCTTCATATTGTGAGCCGTTAAAAAGTGAATAAGCCAACGGATATCCATCCCTGCTGACCAATAGTCCCAAAACTACCTGAGGATGACTATGCTTACCATCCTTCGACCACCCCTTTTCACGAAAGTTGTCGCTTTCATCTGTTTCAAAATAGAGGGTAGTGACATCATAGAATACTAAACCTATTTTTCCACCCAAAATCTTGCGAGTGTGTTCCACACTTATTTGTTGAACCAACTCTTGTTGCGACCTGTGAAGTTTGTCTAAATACCGGTAGATATTGTGCAACTCAACGTCTTCGCCAAAATAAGATTTAAGGTATTCCACAGTCGCAGCCTTACTCGATGGTTGGCTGATGCGTGCCGTAACTAAATGTTTTAAAATTTCATCATTTATCCGATCAAAACCAATAAGCCGAAAAATATGGTCCAACAGGATTTGTGTACCATTTAAAAGAACGTTTTCAACGTTTGAAATAAAGTAATCTATCAGTTTTCTTTCTTCTTCCGCTCTTTCTTGTTCTTCGAAAATATCGCGGGTTCCGCAATGAGTAGTAATCCATTCCTTTCCTTGTTGTACAAGCTGATTTATCTCTTTTTCATCCTTTGAAACACCAATTGTTGCAAGCTCTTTGAACTTGCCCCGGCTTTTCTCCACTACCACCACGCTGGTAGTTCCCGAGCGGTTCTTCTTTTTGCGCACAAACATGTGCAAAGGTAGTTTATTCTTGATCGCGTCACCCAAAACAACAAAACAAGATTCATAACAGAATGTGTGTCAGGTTTGTATGTTTCTTAAGGGTGATGCGTGTCGAAGTCAGGAAAATTAAGATTATGCACGGCCTGGAAGCAGAAATTCAGGGAAGGATTGAAGTCGGACACGGATTATTGAATTCGGGAGCTGACAGAGAAAAACTAAAACAATATTCAGTACAGCCTTCTTTTTTGA